>Ga0256405_10000524_pt1 | contig 126363 bp, 124 predicted proteins | sample RumenRJG_02DNA_FD_189096 | JGI IMG/M metagenome (GOLD analysis project Ga0256405, IMG submission 189096) | Bovine rumen microbial communities from Lethbridge, Alberta, Canada - RJG_02 | ecosystem: Host-associated > Mammals > Digestive system > Stomach > Rumen | place: Canada: Alberta... | reverse complement strand
TTAATTTCAGCTATTTTTTCTTTCATTATTTCAAAAGGAGACTCTAAAGGCTGCATAAAAACTCTTCCTAAAAAATTAAGTACAGCAATTCTATATCCATCTATATCAAAATATTTTAAACCTTCACCACAAACAGATTTTTCATAATTATATGGGCGTAAAAGAATATCAGAAGAGTCAATAATATTAAAAACATCTTTTTTATCCCAAATATGATTACCGCTTGTCATGCAGTTTATACCGGCTTGAGCAAGTTCATTATAATTTTTAGACGTCAATCCAAAGCCATGAGAAGCATTTTCAACATTTGCAATCACAAAATCAGGCATTAAATCATGTTTTGACAACTCGGACAAATATTGAACAACTGCTATTCTGCCAACTCGTCCTACAATATCACCAAAAAATAAAATTTTTATAATCTTATTTTGCATTTTTAATCCCAATTTTATTATAAAACTATCCCGAAAAAATTTCGGGATAGATATTAATTAATTTACAAAAACCCTACTTAGCAATTTCAGTTGTTCTAAATTCTCTGACAACAGTAACACGAATTTGCCCCGGATAATCCAGTTCATCTTCAATACGTTTGGCAACATCTCGAGCTAATTTTTGAGAAGCTAAGTCATCAAACATTTCAGACTGAACAATAACCCTAACTTCACGACCTGCTTGAACAGCAAAAGATTGTTTAATACCTTGGAAACTATTAACAATTTCTTCAATTTTTTGAAGACGTTTGATATAAATTTCTAGAGTATCACGTCTTGCTCCCGGTCTGCCTGCAGAAATTGCATCTGCAATCTTAACTAAAACAGCTTCAATAGTATTAGCAGTAACATCATCATGATGAGCTTCAATTGCGTGAATAATATCTTGTTTTTCGCCATATCTTTGAGCAAGTTCAACACCGAGTTGAATATGAGTACCTTCTTGAGTTTGATCAACAGCTTTCCCAATATCATGTAAAAGCCCTGCTCTCTTTGCAACATTAACATTTGCATGAAGCTCACTGGCAAGCATTCCAGCAATATGTCCAACTTCTAAGGAGTGTTTTAAAACATTTTGCCCATAACTCGTTCTATAATATAATCTACCCAAATTTTTAATAAGTTCTTTGTTTAACCCCATAATTCCCATATCTAAAGCGGCATTTTCGCCTTCCGAGAATATTTTCTTTTCAATTTCTTGACGAGATTGTTCAACGATTTCTTCAATTCTTACAGGGTGAATACGACCATCTGCAATAAGCTTTTCTAAAGCAAGCTTAGCAACTTCTCTTCTTACGGGGTCAAAGCAAGATAAAACAACTGCTTCAGGAGTATCATCAATAATCAAATCAACACCGGTTAATGTTTCTAAAGTTCTAATATTACGACCTTCTCTACCAATAATACGACCTTTCATTTCATCACTCGGTAATGTTACAACAGAAACAGTGCTTTCTACGACTTGTTCTATCATACATCTTTGCATTGTTGTTGTAAGGATTTCCTTGGATTTTTCAAGAGAAACTTCTCTAATTTTAGCTTCATTTTCTCTTATTAACTGCATTTGCTCTTGAGCCAAATCAGTTTTAAGTTGCTCGAGAAGCTGATTTTTAGCTTCTTCTGCAGACATTCCAGAAATTCTTTCAAGTTCAGAAGTTTGTTGTTGAATCAAATTATTCAAATGGTCTTCTTTATCAAGAAGTTCATCCATTTTTCGTTGACTCTGAGCAGATTTTTCTTCCACATCTTGAATTTTATCTTCTAAAACATCTTCTCTTTTAGCTAACTTTGCTTCCAGACGTTGAATTTCTTGTCTGCGTTCTCGTTCTTCTTCATTAAATTGTTCTCTTTCTTCTTGTAAAGCTTCTTTAGCTTTCAACAAGGCTTCTTTTTGAAGTAATTGTTCTTTTTCTGCCAAATCTGCCATACTTTTTTGAGTTTCATTCTTTAAAGTTTTAAATTTTGTTTGCTGAATAATAAGCAAAGCAACAAGTACAACCAGTACTATAATTGCAATCATTAAAGTCAAGTTCATGTTCTTCCTTTTCTATTTTTTATAATACACACAATACCCACTACATGTAGCCTAATGGGTCAATATTTAATTAAAAATAAATAAATTTTATTGCATATATTTTCAAAAATGTTTACATCTACTATCTAATAAAATTTTACCATAACAATAAAAAATTTTATATGTTATTATTAATTTATATAAAGAAAGGAAACGATATGAAAATAAAAATTGACAAAAGTCCAAAAGAGCTTAAATGCGATGTTTTAGTAATTAACATGTTTGAAGAAGAAGGAGAAACATCACAAGAATTAGCAAACAAATATGCTATAGAAGAAGACAACTTTAAGGGTAAATTTAAAGAAACTTATTTGCTGCAAACTTATGATAAAATTCCTGCAAGAAAAATTTTAGTAATTGGAATGGGCAAGAAAGAAGACCTAACATCGGATAAAGTAAGAGAGATTGGTGCAAAAATAACCAACAAAATAAAATCAATACAAGCAAAGATAATTAGCATTGATTTAACAAATATGGAAGAGTATAAAGGAGCATTAGCAGAAGGTCTTTTAATCGGAAACTATAAATTTGATAAATACAAATCAGACAAAAAAGATAACGAAGAAGATATTGAAATTTCAATAGACATAGATGAAAAAGTTTTAAAAAGAGCTGAAATAATAATATCTGCAATGGAAAATGCCAGAGACATGGCGAATGAACCCGCATCGGTAATGACACCTTCAAAACTTGCAGAAATTGCTCAACATCTAAACTTAAACACAAAAATATACAGCGGATATGAAATAGAAGAAATGAATATGGGTGCATTTTCAGCGGTAGCTAAAGGCAGTTCTGAAGATCCAAAATTTATTCATATAACATACTCTCCAAAAAATGCTAAAAAGAAAATAGCTATAATAGGAAAAGGAATAACTTTTGATTCAGGCGGACTAAACATAAAACCTGCATCATCAATGTTAACAATGAGAGACGACATGTCTGCAGCAGCATGCGTACTTGGAGTAATGAGTAAACTAAAAGAATTAAATGCAGAAGTAGAAGTGCACGGAATTATAGCTGCTTGTGAAAATATGCCTGGCTGCTCAGCATATAAACAAGGAGATGTCTTAACAGCAAGAAACGGAAAAACTATAGAAGTGGATAATACGGATGCAGAAGGCAGACTAACTCTTGCTGATGCATTATGTTATGCTTGTGAATTGGAAGTTGATGAAGTTATAGATTTAGCAACATTAACAGGAGCATGTATGGTAGCACTGGGAACACAAGCAGCAGGAATATTCGGCAATAATCAGGAATTAATAGATAGACTGATACAATCTGCAAATGAAGCAGGAGAAAGATATTGGCAGCTTCCAATGTACAAAGAATATGGAGATGGGCTAAAAAGTGAAATGGCAGACATGAAAAACTCAGGCGGACGCTGGGGTGGAGCATCTTCTGCTGCAATATTCTTGCAAAATTTTGTAAAAGAAAATCAAAAATGGGCACACATAGATATCGCAGGTGTAGCATTTTTAGATTCAGCACAAAAATACTATACAAAAGGAGCTACCGGTGCCGGTGTAAGAGCCTTAATAAATTACATTTTAAAATAATAAGTTACAATAATAATAACAATGAAAAAAGAGAGATTTTTAATAATAAAATCATAAATAAACAATGATAAATGTTTTTGTTTTTATAAATTCTCTCTTTTTTGCATAATAAAACACTATAAAGACTTAATTTATTTTGTTAGGTAAAATTTTGCTCTATGATTTATAATTTTATTAACAAAACTCTAATAATAAAATATTAAGTTTTTGTAACAAAAATGCCAAAAAATTGAAAATTGATTAGTATTAAAGCATAATTTTATAAAAATTACTTGTAAAATTTTTATATTTAAAATATTATTGGTTTAAAGAAGCAAAAGAAGAGGAAAAATAAGTGGAAAATTATAGTTCAGATTTATTTTTAAAGAATGACTCATCAATGGCAAATAACGGAATTAGTCCTGCCGTAATTAAAGTTATCGGAGTAGGTGGCGGAGGTGGGAACGCTGTCAACAGAATGATAAAAGAAGGATTGTCTAATGTTGAGTTTTATTTAATGAATACAGATTTACAAGTATTAAATTGCTCAACAGCAAAGAATAAAATCCAATTAGGTAAATCCTTAACAAATGGACTTGGTGCCGGTGGAGAACCTCAAGTTGGAGAAAAAGCAGCAGAAGAAGCACAAAAAGAAATAGCCGATGCACTGGAAGGTGCAGATATGGTATTCATAACAGCCGGAATGGGTGGTGGTACCGGAACAGGAGCAGCTCCAATTGTCGCTAAAACCGCAAAAGATATGGGAATTTTAACAATTGGTGTTGTTACAAAGCCTTTCTCTTTTGAAGGAAAACGCAGACAATCTCAAGCTGTTCAAGGTTTGGAAAAATTGAAAGATTCTGTTGATGCTCTTATTGTCATTCCAAATGATAAATTACTTGATGTTGTTGATAGAAGAATTTCGTTACAAGAATCTTTCTCAATAGTTGATGAAGTATTATTGAGAGGGGTTCAAGGTATTTCTGATATTATTACAATACCAGGTTTAATAAATGTTGATTTTGCAGATGTTCGCTCTGTAATGAAATCATCAGGTTCAGCCTTAATGGGTATTGGAAGAGGTGAAGGTGAAGGTAGAGCTATTGAAGCGGCTAAGAATGCTATCGATTCTAAACTTCTTGAAACATCTATTAATGGAGCTCAAGGTGTTATTGTTAATATAACAGGCGGACCTAACTTAACATTACATGAAGTTACAGATGCTGCTAATATTATTAATAATGCGATACTTGATGATGCAAGAGTTATTATTGGTGCTGTAGTTGATAATGATATTCAAACAGAAGTTCAAATTACTGTTATTGCTACAGGTTTTGAATTAAAAGCTAATACTATGCAGGAAAAAGCTTCTACATCTAAATCTTTATCCGCAGCAGATTTCTTCTCTGGAGCGTTTAATGCCCCTAAAAAAGCGTCTGCTTCAAGTGAAACAGCTCCAACTTTCGGAAATATAGAAATTCCTGATTTCTTAAAAAAATAATAGAAATTTGAATTAATATAAAAAAAATGAAGTGGGTAATAGACTGCTTCATTTTTTTATGCTAGCATAAATTTGTTACACTTGTCGGAGATACCTATGAAAAAATTTTTAAGTATTCTTTCAATATTATTTATTTCTGTTTCACAAGCATACGCAATGACAGAATCAGATGCTAAAGCTTTTTTCAATAATTACGTAAAAAAAGCAAATTCATATAGCAATGATTTAAGCACAATGTATGCTCCGAATGCCGTAATAATAAGACAAGTAATAAAACCAAACGGAGAACTTGTAAATGTTTATACCAACGCTCAAACATATATAAAACAACTAAAATTAAGTGAAACAGTGGCAAGAGCAAGAAATTATAAAAATCATTATTCAAATATAAAAATTTATAAAGTCGCAAATGGATATAAAATTACAGCAATAAGACAACCATCCGGAGACAAAGATAAATTAAAAATTTATCAAATAGTAAAACAAAACTCTGCAGGAAAAATTTTAATTGTTGAAGAGCTTATGCAAACTCGTCAACAAGTTTTCTTAAAATATGCCAAATAGAAATTAATAAAAAGTATAAAGTATAAAATATAAATATAAAAGCTAAAAGCTTACAAATAAATAGGGAATAGCAATGGAACAAAAATTTAGATATTTAACGGCAGGCGAGAGCCATGGGTTGAAGTTAACTGCAATAATAGAAGGATTACCGTCAGGATTAAAAATTGACCGCAATTTTATAAATAATGAACTAAGAAAACGCCAATCAGGATACGGTAGAGGCTCAAGAATGAAAATTGAAACGGATACCGTAGAAATCATATCAGGTGTCAGACTTGGGAAAACAACGGGTGCACCTGTTTGTATAGAAATAAGAAATAAAGATTGGGAAAATTGGAAAATTCCTATGAGTGTTGATGAAATTGATTTTACAAATAGAGAACTCCTAAGACTTGTGGCAGAAAAATCATTTACTACAGTAAGACCAGGACATGCTGATTATGCAGGTTCAATAAAATATAATTTAGAAGACTTAAGAGACGTATTAGAACGTTCAAGTGCAAGAAAAACAGCAATTGAGGTAGCAGTAGGAGCAATAGCAAAGCTTCTTTTAAAAGAATTTTATATAACAGGTTTTTCACATGTTGTCCAAATTGCAGACATAAAAGCAGAAATTCTGCCTCCAAATTACACACTAATAAAAGAAGCAGCGGAACACTCAGAATTAAGATGTGCTGATGACATAGCTACAGATTTAATGAAAGAAAGAATAGATAAAGCCAAAGTTGAAGGTACAACTGTAGGCGGAAAATTTGAAGTAATATATGGAAATCTTCCGGTAGGATTGGGTTCATACGTGCAAGCCGACAGAAAGCTTGATGGAAAACTTGCTCAAGCAATAATGTCTATTCCTGCAGTAAAAGCTGTAGAAATAGGAAAAGGAACAGAAGCTGCAGAATTAACAGGAACTCAAATGCACGATGAAATTTTTATAACTAAAGAAAAACGAGTATATAGAAAAACAAATAATGCCGGCGGAATAGAAGGAGGTATGACTAATGGAGAACCAATAGTTATAAAAGGAACAATGAAACCTATTCCAACATTAAGAACTCCTTTAAATACAATTGATATCAGAAAAAAATCTGAAGCAACTGCTCACTTTGAACGTTCTGATGCTTGTGCTGTACCTGCTTGTGCAATTGTAGCAGAAGCACGTGTTGCTTGTATTTTAGCAGATGAATTACTTCAAAAATACGGTGGCGATAGCTTGGAAGAAATGAAATCTCACTATGAAAAATAATATCATATTAATAGGAATGATGGGTGCCGGTAAATCAACCATAGGTCTTCAACTTGCAAAACTTTTGACTAATTTTAAACTTGTTGATGTTGATGCAGAAATTGAAAAAAATGCTAATATGAAAATTTCTGAAATATTTTCTACTTTTGGAGAAGAATATTTTAGAAATTTAGAAACTGATTTTTTAAAAAATATATGCAAAAAAGATAAACAAATAATTGCAACAGGCGGAGGCATTTTTGAAAAAGAGGAAAACAGAAAAATACTTAAAGAAAATGGAAAAGTTTTTTATTTAAAAGCTAGTGCGAAAACTCTTTTTAACAGAATTAAAAATCAAACTCACAGACCTCTTTTAAAACAAGGCTTTTGTGAAGATAATATAAAAAATATACTTGAAAAAAGAGAATCAAATTACTCTAAAGCTCACATCATTATTGACACAGAAAATAAGCCTCTTTATAATATAGTTAATGAAATAGCTGAAAAGGAACTCTAATGAATAACGATATTCAAGTAAATATACCGGCTAAAGAAAGCCATTATAATATTTTTATTAATGATACACCAATTGAAGATTTAAAAAATAAAATTTTGGAATTTGTTGGAGAACAAAATTATCTTGTTGTAATTAGCAAAAAAGTTAATAAATTGTACGGCAAGAAACTTGACTTTGATAAAGATAGAGTTTTGGTTATAAATGACGGAGAAAGAGAAAAAAATATCTATAATTTCGTAAAAATTATAGATAGATTAGAAAAAAATACTCTGACAAGAAAAAGCTATATCATAGCAATTGGTGGAGGCGTAATAGGAGATATGGCAGGCTTTGCAGCCTCATCATACAGACGAGGTATAGGCTTAATTCAAGTACCAACAACCTTGTTATCTTGTGTAGACTCTTCTGTTGGAGGCAAAGTTGCAATTAATACTGTAAAATCAAAAAATATGATTGGAGCTTTCTACCAACCATCAGCTGTCTTCATAAATTTAAATTTTTTAAATACTTTGGATTCAAAACAATTTAAATCAGGACTCGGTGAAGTATTAAAGTACGCTTTTATAGAAAAAAGCTGTATGAATGTTGTAGACTATAAATTCTTTGATTTTTTAAACATTAATGCTGATAAAATTTTGGCAAGAGATTTTAATTTTTTAGATAAAATTATACGTATATCTCTTGCTCTAAAAATTTCAGTTGTAACAAAGGATGAAAAAGAACAAGGACTTAGAAAAATATTAAATTTTGGACATACATATGGACACGCAATTGAAGAAATAACCAATTTTTCTGCATTCACTCATGGAGAAGCCGTAGTTTACGGTATGTACTTTATTTTCAATTATGCACATAAAATGCAATTAATTGATGCAAATTATAGAGAAAAAGCATTTTCTTTCCTAGATAAATTTGGATTTAAAGACAAAGCTAATATGTTTAATAAAAATAAATTAATCAAATTTATGTATAGTGATAAAAAAGTAGATAATGATAAGATTAAAGTCATTGTTCCGGTAGCCCCCGGTTTTGTAAAAGAATTTGATTTAGATACAGAAAAAGCTTTTATTTAGAACAATATATACAAAAAAAAGAGTGAATACAAAATTTGTATTCACTCTTTTTTTATATTTAATTTTAAAACACTATATCATTGATAAAACTGAATTGTATGAAGATTGGAAACTTGCAACCATTGATTCTAAATTTTGGAATTGCTTTTCTAATCTGGCTTGATAAGCATCAATTTTAAGATTTTCATTAGAAATACTCGTTTTTAAAGTTGTTATTTGCTTATCAATAGAGTTGTTACGGGTAGTAAAATAGCCATTAGATTTTAATGATTGCTCTACAGTATTTTCTAATTTTGTTAAAACTCCAACATTATCAGAACTTCCAATTAACAAATTTTTAACTGCATCAGGATTAGATTCAAAAGCATTTAAGAATTTCTTTTCATCCAATTCTAAATGCTCTGAAAGTTTTGAAATATCAGATGAAGCTGCACCTGTTGAAATACCTATTTGAGAAAGCATAGTATAAACTGATGCCCCGGCATCTTTTGCCGTAGAAGTTGATCTTAAAGTACTTCTTAAAGAATTTAAGGTTGTATCACCGTACAATTCCCCATTGGCAGATGTTTTTTCATCAATTAAATCTAATGTAGAATTATATTGCTCAATAAAACCTTTTACGGCAGATAATAAATCTGTTGTATCCTGACTGACTTTTATTGTTGTTGTAGGATTATCTTCATCAGAAATTTTATTTAAATTAAATGTTACACCCTTAATTCCAGATATATCAGAAGTAACTGAATTTGAAGATGATATTTTTGTATCTCCGTCAATTGAGAATATTGCAAAAGAACCTAATTCTTGAGAATTTAAAGTTGTAGTACCAGTTTCACTATCAGTAGACGTAAAACCTAACAAATCAGTAAAATCACTTGTACCTTTTTCAATATTTATATTGAAAGAACCATTTGTTTTTGCAGTAAAAGACATTTGTCCGGTAGTCTTATCAAATGCAACGGTAACACCAGACTCCTCTTTACCATTGATTTCTGCAATTATATCATCAAATGTAGTATTTTCATCGATAGTAAATTCGGCATCTCCAATAGTGAAAGTTCCCTTAGAACTTTCACCCAAAACATCAGCAATTTTATCTGAAGATGAAGCAATACTTAAATTATGAAAACTTTCATATGACCCATCAACATTTTTAAGTAATGCAAAATCTTTTGCTATGTTGAAACTGTCTGTAGATGAACCTATAACAATATCAACACCCTCTTCCGAAGTTATAGATACTTTACCATCAGAAATAGAAGCACTAATGCCATCTATATTACTAATTTTATCTAAAACATCACTAACTTTATCATTTTTTCCAACTTCAATACTATGTTTTATGCCATCAGCATAAACATTAAAAGATAAAGTTTCATCATCACCTAATGCAGCAACATCTGAACTTATAGAGCTAATCAAAGAATCTGCTTTTAAAGATAAAGCCGAAGCATCACCCATTGCAACGGTAGAAGATGCCAATTGTTTAACACTTAATTCATACGAACCTGTCTCAGCACCGTAAGTAGAAGAAGCACTAACAAAAGCTTCATCAGAAGAAGAAGTTTTAGTTTTAGCAAACAAATCAAAAGAACCGCCAAATTTAGAATCAGTTATTTTTTCTATATTTGTTCTCAATGAATTAAAAGAAGACTGAATAGAAGAAACAGCTGACTGTTGCGTTGACAACTTATTTTGCTTAGCTGTAAGATTATTCAAAGAAGTCTTTTTAATATTAACTAAAGCTTCTACCCAAGAAGCGGTATCCATACCGGAAGCAAGTCCTGTAAACGTAATTGTATTGCTCATTAATAAATCTCCATTTTATTAATTATATTAAAAATATATTAATATTATAACATATATTTAGAGGGTTTCAAGCCTATATATGTAAAGAATAAATTAAAAAATTTTTTATTTTGTTACAATATTAATATTTAAATAGATTTTGTTGGCAAAGAAAAAGACCTCCGTTGAGAGAAGTCTTTTTCTTTTTATTACCATTCATATATTAAATCATTAAATAGTTGTTGAAATAGATGGAGCAATTTGGATAAATTTTCTAACCAATTCAGCATCCCATTGAATTCCTGCACCCATTCTTAAGATTTCACAAGCTTTTTCTACACCTAAACCTTTTCTGTATGGTCTATCACTTATTAATGCGTGATATGTATCTGCAACGGCAACTATTCTTGCTGATAGAGGAATTTCTTCACCTTTCAATTTACAAGGATAACCGGTTCCATCATAGTGTTCATGGTGATATTTAACCATAGGGATTAAATCTTTTAATGCTTCATTTTGCATTAACACTTTTTCTGCTCCGATTGTTGGGTGCTGTTTCATAACTTCCCATTCTTCATCAGATAAGTGAGTAGGTTTTTTCAAAATATTTTCAGGAATACCAATTTTTCCTACATCGTGTAATAATGCACCTAATGAAATTCTTTTTACTTCATTTTCAGGAAGATTAATTGCTCTTGCTAAAGCTTCTGCATATTTTGAAACTGAAGTTGAATGACCTTTTGTATACGGATCTTTTGCATCAATAGCACCAGCTAAAGATGTTGCCATTTCTTCTAAGTGAGTTTGAGAAATGATATCTTCATTATTAAATTTTTGAAGTAATTCTTCTTCAAAATTTATACCTAATTGAGCATGACGTTTTGTTACAACATCTGCGAATGATTTTAATGCCATATCATCCCAGAAATTAAAATCTGAAGAACTGATAATTGCACTCATACCATCTTTATAGCCTTTAGATTGAGAAATATACATAGCTTGTTCAGCTAATATTAATAATTTTTCTTGATCTTTTGCACATTGAGGATAATTAGCAATACCTACAGAAACTTTAACTGGTCCTATATCATCAACAAAACAACATGATAAACTGTATGTTAAATATTCTGCAATATATTTTGCTTCAGCAGTTGTAGTATCAGGTAAGATAATAGCAATTTCATCTCCACCGTAACGACCTGCTGTATCATTTGGTCTGATATTTTGTTTTACTTTTTCTGCAACCAATTTAATAATTTCATCACCTTTTGCATGGCCTAATTCTCTATTGATTTTAGAAATATTATTAACGTCCATCATAATAACTGAAACTTCTTTTTCAGATTTTTCAGCTTTCGTTAACTCTTGAGATAAGATTTCTTGGAAACCTCTGTGATTATGTAAAGAAGTCAAGCTATCTGTGTTTGCATGTTCATAAGCTTTTTCCAATAAATCTGCATTGTGCATAAACAATGCGTAGTGATTAGAAATTAATGAATATAAATCAATATTTTCATTAACATTATTATCACCGATAATCATAACACCTAAGCATTCATTAACAGAAATCAATGGTAATATAGCAACTTTTGGTTGTTGTAAATATGATAATTTTAAGAATTTAGAATCATGTTTAACAATTGCTTTTTGAGAATTAAAACATTCTACAATCGGATTAGAATCATCTGATAAGAAAACTCTAGAAGAATATGTACCTCCAACTTTGTCAGTTAACTTAATGTTAATGCATTTTGATTGAGGTTGAAACAAACCAATTGCAGTAAAGAAACAATTAATTTTTTTTGTCATAAAGTTATGCAATGAAGCATAAAAATCACTAACAGTAGTTTTACCTGTTAATGCAGCATTTAAAAATTGAATAACATCTCTGTAATCTAATTCTTTATTAGTATTCACAGTATCAAAAGTATGATTATATCCACAATATAATCTATTAGAAGATGTTCTTGTAGTTGTCATTGGCATACGTGGAGCAAGACCATTGCGAGCAATCGGATTTGAAACCAACGATTTTACGTATAATACTTCTTTTTCCTCTTTAATAATATCTGTTTTATTCAATCTTATACCTTTACGATTAACTATATAAATATAAAAACCATGACATTGAAATAATTGCTATGTGGATTAAATTTTGTTAAAAGATTGTGTATTATTCACAAAATAATTATACAAAAATTTACAAATCAAAGCAACAGATTTTTACATAACTTAATACGTAGAAAAATCTAAATTAGAATTTAAATAAAAATTTAATATAAAATCTAATATAAAAAGCCAAATTATAATCAGAAAATATAAAGAAAATTAAACATTAATAACTTCAACACTTTTAATTTTTTTTGAAGTATGAGTTTGGATATATTTATTCAATAAATCATAACAAACCTTACACACTTTTTCTGTAGCTTTTTTATCATAATCACTTTCGTAATTAAAATCAAATTGTTCCATAGCCTGCAAAAAATCTCTAATCTTATAATGAAGTTTTTTACTTATTTTAAAGGTATCATTGCAATCTTTACAAATAACACCACCCATTTGAACAGAAAAATACATATCCTCATTTAAGATTTGTTCACGACAACACAAACAAGTATCGAGTTCAATACCAAATCCTGCAACAAGCATTAGTTTTAACTGAAATTTAATAACAGCAATCAAAATATCTTTTTTTGATTTTGATGAAGAAATTCGTTCAAGAGCCTTATAAAATAACTCATAAACCTCTTCAGAAGATGGATCATCTTCTATTCCAAAAGCCGTAACCAATTCAGATAAATAAATAGAATAGAACAATTTATCCATATCTTTTCTGCTGTTAGAAAAGGTATTCAAAGCCTCTGCTTGACAAATAGTACTCATATTTTTACCTTTATGAAGCATCAATCTGTTAGCAACAAGAGCATCCATTCTTGCACCCAATTTACTTTTAGGTTTTTTAACTCCTTTTGCAACACCTTTAATCAGCCCCTTTTCCTTCGAATACATAACAACAATTTTATCCGATTCAGAAAGCGGATAAGATTTCAAATTAATAGCATCACAAACAAAACTATTTGTCATAATAATTATTACCTTGATTTTCTGTACCTCTAAATACACCTCTAAGCATTTGATTAAATTCATTTTTATTATCAGAGGCCTCAAGAGCATAATCTTGAGAAATAACTCCTTCTTGCAGTAATTTAAATAAAGAAGCGTTCATAGTTACCATATCATCACTACCTGTACGCATAATGTCATAAATTTCATCAAGTTTATTTTTGATTATATAATCTTTAATAGTAGGTGTTGAAATCATAATTTCGACAATTGGTCTTCTACCTGAACCGTGAGCAACTTTAACAAGCTTTTGAGCAATAATACCTCTTATAGTGTTTGCCAATTGATCTCTTATTAAGTCTCTATCTTGAGGATCAAACATATTTATAATACGATTAATTGTCTGAGTTGCGTCATTTGTATGAAGCGATGCCAAAACAAGGTGTCCTGTTTCTGCAGCCTTCAACGCAGCATTTGCAGTATCACGATCACGAATTTCACCAATCAATATAACATCCGGATCTTGTCTTAATGCATATTTTATACCATCGTTAAACGAACTTGTGTCAATTTCAACTTGTCGTTGAGATATAATACTCAACTTATTAGAGAACATATACTCAATCGGGTCTTCAACTGTAATAATATGTTTTGGATATTTTACATTTATATGTTCAATAATAGATGCAAGAGTTGTAGATTTTCCAGAACCTGTAGGACCGGTAACAAGAACAATACCATTATTTAAATCTGCAAAATTTTGAATAACAGGAGGAAGATTCAATTCCGTAACCTGACGAATGTTGAATGAAATCAAACGAAGAGTTAAAGCAAAATGCCCTAACTGACGACTCAAATTTACACGAAATCTTGAAACTGCAGGTAATTCATATGAAAAATCTAAATCCATATTTTTTTTAATATCATTAATATCATAGGAAGGAAGCAAAGTAATAAGAGATCTTTCTAAATCTTCATCATCTAAAAAATCCATATCAATTTTAACCATTTTCCCATCTTTTCTTAAGACCGGTCTTTCTCCAACATGTAAATGAACATCCGAAGCTCCTGTTTTAACAGCTTGTTTTAGAAATGTTCTTATATTAAAATTTCCCACAGAATAATCCTCCAAGATAATTTTATCATTACGAAATAAAAAAGACAAAAACATTACAAATATTTAAAATAAAAAGCGATAAAGCAAAGCCTTACCGCTAATTGTAGTTTGATAGTTAAGTTTATTGGTTAATAGTTTAGTTTACTTGTTTAAATAATTATTTTTGCCAATACCGAAAGCGGTTGTAGCAGCACGAACACCGCCATAAACAGCTGTTACCGCACCCAGTATATTAGAAACTTTTCCTTTAGTAACAAGAGTTGCCGCAGATAGTGCCAATGGAACAATATTTTCAGCTAAAGAAGTGAAAGCACCGGCAATATATCCTTTTACTTGAGCAAAACCATTACGAATTCCCCCAAATAAGCCACCTTTCATTTCGGCATCAAGACGAACTTGTTGGAGTTTTGAATCTATTGTGCTTGTACTATTAAGAGTTTTGGAATCAATATAAGCATCACAAGCAGAATTTGCCATTTGATTTTTGCCATAAGTTTTCGCTTGAATCTTACCATATTGATGTGCATCATAAAGTGCCGCACCTATACCTGCAACACCAACGCCTTTTGCTAAGACTTTTGTAATTCCTGCCGAAACATTCATAATAAAATTTTTCCTTAACCTACATGAAAAACATGCGATTTATTTAACTAACACTACACTTATATAAAGTCTTTTCTAAAATAAAAATTGCGTTTTTAAAAAATATTGTTAATAAATATTACAAAATATATAAAAGATTCTTTAACTAATATAATAATGATATGGAAAATATTTTTGAAAATCGACCTGAAAGACTTTGTCAACACTGCAAAAAATGTGGTAAAGACTGCAGTTTTATAAAAAACTTCTACGAAAAGCCTCCTGAAAATTGCGGATATGAAGGGTGGTTTTTCCTTGAATGGGAAAAATATAAACAAAATATCCGAAAGCTAAAAGAAAGATTATTAGTATTGGAGGTTCAGCTAAAAAACTGTAAAGAGTCAAAAAAAGCAGCAAAAATTGCATCAGACATTCAAAAAACAAAAGATAAAATTAAAACTTTTAATTCAATCGGTCCAACAGATTTATAAAGCAAGGAAGAGGAAATATTAAGATTTTTCCTCTTCCTTTTAAACTTTAGCAAAAACTACGAATAAATATGACTAGTTTTCAAATAACACATACTTTGCAGCTTGTCCGTTAGGTTGAATTTGTTGATCAGCCATAAATATAGAAAACTGGTCAAAAATACCGGCATTATTAGGATTACATTGAGTCCCCCCACCATCGGTAACAGCATCTTTCTTTTGAGTACCACCACAGTTAGACAAATAATTTGGAGCACGAGTACCATTTACGTCAACAATACCTTTACAAATATTTGCTCTACTATTTTGACCTACACGACAATTTTTAGAAGAAGCAGGAAACGACAAAACCATACCATCAGCAAAAAATACGGTATAATTACTAGCTGCACCTGAGTGGAACATACGCTCAACAGCAGTATCAGCACTATTACCATAAGCTGTTTTTGTAACATGCATTCTATTAATAAATATACCCAAAATAGAAGTTGTAGGATTTGTATCTGTACTATTGGTATCAGAGAAATCAATATAATTTAAGGCAACACTCATTGTAATAGCTTGGTTTGTAGTAGAAAGAATTTTCTTAAAACCTGTTTTAAATTCCATTTTATTAGTATTTGTCATCAAAGTTGGAATAGTCATTGCGGCAACAGTACCAATAATTGCCAATGTAATTAAAACTTCCGCTAAGGTGAAACCCGATTTTCCGTTCATAAAATAATCCTTTTTTACTAATTGCGATTAATATAATTATGCTAGCACTAACTCATTCTAAAATCAACACATAGGTAAAAATGTCATCTAAAAGAAGTATGTTTTGTACTAAATGATTACATTAATATTATACCATAGTATTAGTTTTTTATAACACCTAAGAATGATATGCGTTACATTACTTTACAATAGACATTTTTGCAAAAGCTGAAACACGGCAAAAACAAGGTTCTTCAGAAATAAGTCAAAAACCATGTCAAGACATGGTTTTTAGGATAGCAATACCTGCCAAATACCCTGTACTCCAGCAGTTCTGTAAATTATACCCCCCGCAAAAACCGTCTATATCTAAAATTTCGCCGCAAATATATAAATTTTTAATTAATTTTGATTCCATATTCGAGCTTATTTCATCTAAGTTAACGCCACCTGAAAACACAGTTTCTCCGCCTTTTCTAGTCCCTTTAAAAGTCAAAGGAAAATTTTTTAAGTTCTCAAGAAGTAATACTTTAGTATTATTATTTAAAGATTTACATTTAATTTCCGGATTAATTTTTAAATATTTAAGAAAAAATTTCACAAATGATTTTGGAAAACAAGTTGACAATAAAGTTTTAATAGCTTTATTATCTGCATTTTCTAAATTTTTTTCAATAATATCAAGTTTATCCGATAATTGTATTTTAACAGAATAAGGATATTCATTTCGAGAATTAATTGACGAAAGCTTAAAAATAACAGGACCTGATACTCCGTTATCTGTAAAAAGCATATCATCCTTAAGAATTATATTTTTGTATTTAAGAATTATATCTTTTAAAACTACTCCTTTTAGAGTAGAAAAATTATTTTCTGTTACAAGCCCACACAAAGAAGGTTTTAATTCCTTCAAAGAATGAGGTAGTTTTTTCAAAAACTGTAAACCAAAATGAGTTCCTACGGCTATAACGACATAATCATAACTGTATTTACCATTGTCAGTATAAACACAAAATTTTTCATTTTGTTTTCTGATTTCTGTAACTTTTTCTTTGATAAACGCAGTATTTTTTAATTGTGCAAGCATTTTTTTTCTTACGTCAACAGCTGAATTTGAAACAGGAAAAATTCTCCCATCAGGTTGAGTATAAGTTTCGACACCAATTTTTTCAAAAAATGCCAGAGTATCAACAGTAGAAAATCTTGAAAAAACCGAATAAAGAAATTTTTCACCTCTTGGATAAGATTTAGCAAGTTCTCTAAAATCATATTCTGCATGAGCAAGATTACAGCGACCTCCACCTGTAGCTAATAATGTAGCTAAAGCCTTGGACATCTCAAAAAAGCTGACATCACAAAAATCTTTTATTGTAATTCCACACATACAGCCCGCAGGCCCAGCACCGACAATAGCAACTTTTGGCTTTTTTCTACAGGTCAACCCTTGTTCCATATAAAAATACCATCTCAGGATTTTCTAATTCTTCATGCAGTTCCATTACAGTCTTTTTCAACTCAGGATGCACAAAATCAGGTGATAATTCCAGCATAGGAACCAACGTAAATGCCCTTTTATGGAAATATTTATGAGGAATGATTAAATTATCTGTATACACAATATCTTTATCATAAAATAGGATGTCTATATCAATGGTTCTATCACCATAAAAACCTTCAGCTTCTCTATCTCTTCCTAATTTTTCTTCCACTTGATTACATAATTTAAGCAAATCATGCGGTGTATAATTTGTTTTAATTTCTATTACAGCATTAACAAACCAATTACTAGTATCAGTCTGCCATGGTTCTGTTTCATAAAAAGCAGATGTGCGAACTAAATCAACTTGTTTATCTTCATTTAACAAACTTGTTGCCTGTTGAATAAAACCAACTCTATCGCCCTTATTTGAACCTAAACTTAAATATACTAATGCCATACTTTACATGTACAAAAAATTTCAAATTTTGTCAATCATATTAACAATGTATAATAATATTTTTCAATATCTGTTATAATAAATATATGGTTAAGAAAAAAGTATTTGCATACCTGCATACACACTGGGATAGAGAATGGTATAGAGAGTTTGAAATTTTTAGAATACGACTCATAAGAGTATTCGATAATATTTTAGAAATGCTTGAACATAATAAAATTCCGTCATTTTACTTTGACGGACAAGTTGGAGCACTACTTGATTATTTACAAATAAGACCGGAAAAAAAAGACTTAATAATAAATCTAATAAGCAATAAAAAACTTTTTATAGGACCTTCATATTGTCTTATTGATGAATATTTAACAGATAAAACCTGCTTCGAAAAAAATTTAGAAATCGGATTAAAAATCTCAAAAGACTTTGGGTGTAAAGATTTTATAGGATACTTAGCAGATACCTTTGGGCATTCTAAATATATAACGGATATTTTTAAAAATTTTGGAATAGATAAAGTTGTTGTATGGAGAGGATGTAACGATAATATTCCTGCAAACTTTAAATTCAACGGGCTTAATTGCGTTAATCTTGTTCGAGGTTATTTTATGGATATTTTTTCTACAGATTTATCTTATGAAAAAAAAGCTGAATTTTTAAAAAACAACTTAGATAAAATTGCAGAAAAATCTTCAAACATTTTACTAATGCCGATTGGAGCAGACCATCTCGGAATCCCTGATGATATAACAACACAAATTATGGAAGTTAATGCTCTGCTTGAAAATTATCAAATAATTTTAAGCTCACCAATTGATTATTTTGAAGAAGTTAAAAACGAATTCAATTATGAACACAATGACGAATTACGAAATAATGATACAACTTTTATTTTACAAGGATGCTATTCCTCAAGAATGGACTTAAAAAAATTAAGAGCAAAAGCTTCATACATGCTGGATTTAGCAAATAGAGCACAAATGCATTTTCAGTTAAACTACGATAAGTTAATTGAATACGCATATAAATTATTAATAGAAAACATGGCACATGACAGTATTTGCGGATGTTCGACAGATGATGTCCATTTTGAAAACACGCTAAAATATAAAAAAGTTATACAAATTGCACAAACAATTATGGATGAAGTTCATTTTAAACTTGCAGATACTTTTATCATAAATTTGGGTGATAAGGCATATAGCGGAATTATAGAATTTGACTCAGAGCTTGAACTCCCTTTACCAATTCTATCAACTCGCAAAGGTTTTGAAAATGAAATCCTGCAAAACACATTAAAAATTCCTGTTACAGAAGATTATAAAAATATTTATACATATCTTCTTGAAGTTAATAATCTTCAACCGACGGAAATGCGGGAAAAACTACAGGAAGATAACTCTACGGACTTAGAAATAGGAAATTCTTATCTAAAAAATTCAAAAATAAAAATAGAAATTATTGATAACAAAATCAAAGTAAACGACATTGATAATTTTGTAGAAGTTGTTGACTATAAGGATTTAGGCGACAGTTATAATTTTGCACCAGATGAAAATGATTACGGAACGACAGAAAATATAATATCTTCTGCTATTGAATTTGAAAGTAATTTAAGATGCACCTTAAAAGTAATAACAGAAAATTCTAAAATATTCATATCCTTAGATAAAAATTCTGACATTTTAGACTTCAAAGTAATTTATGATAATAAAAAAGAAAATCATAAAATTCAAGCAAAAATAAACACTCTAAAGCCAATAACAGAAACATATTCAGAAGATTTAAACAAACTTATAAAAAGAAAGTTTGACCCAAATTATGATATCAGAAAAAATTTACCTAAAACAAAAGGAATTGAAGCAAAAACAAATACAGCACCTATGCAAAGATATGTAAATACGAATGGCATAGGAATAGTTACAAAAGGATTAACAGAATACGAAGTTTATAAAAATTCAATATCCATAACACTTTTAAGAGCAACAGGAATAATTTCAAATCCTAAAAATCCTGCCCGTTCAACCCCTGCTGGTCCTCCTCTACCAACACAAAAATCTCAATTACCAGGAAAAAACATTTGTGAATTTTCATTATCATTTCACAACATAGAGAACTACGAACAATATATTCAACATACATATAATTATATTGTGTAAATAATAACTGTTAATTCTAATAAAGTAAATTTACAAAACAACTACAAAATATTCGGTATTAATTTCTCTCAAGAAATCAACCCAACCTACATAATAATTAATTAATGCTTCAGAATAACCTTTAATTAAATCATAATATGTTTCTTCAATTGAAACTAATGAAGGAAAATCAACATTTTTTCCTTTTGACAGAATTTCAAATGTTTTAAATAATATCTCAGTCTCTTTTAAAATTTTTTCGTCATAAGTTTTTAGAATTAAATGTGCAGTTGTAAATTTTTCATACGCAATTTCAATATTTTTTTTGCTTTATTAACAGTAGAAATGTAATTAATATTAGCCTGTTCAAGTTCTAATTTAGCATTTTTTATTTCAGGCTTATAACTATATAATAACGGTAAATTAACTAAAGAAGCAGATAAATAAGCCCCTGATTTATACGTTCCGGATTCCGAATAATTTGCAGCTTGATAAGCATACCCTCCCTCTATTTCCAAATCAGGAATTAATTGTCTTACAACTGTTGTTAAATTATTTTCTGCTACATTAATTTTATTTTTTGCAATTTTTATATCATATCTATTTTGTAATGCTGTGTCTTCAATTTGTCTAAAAGCGGGGAGTTTTTCAGATAAACCGGGGACATCAAGTCCAATAAACTCGTTTAATTTTTTAATATCTACATCCGGCACATCATAATTACTATACTGAGAGTTTATTACTTTATTAAATTCTATTCGTGCAATTTTAGTATCAGATTTTGCCTTATTAACAATTGTAGAAATTTCATTCAAGGCTATTTTTGACTGAATTACACCAAGTTCTACATCAAGAAGTTTACTTTTATTATTATCTTGATTAGAAACAGAAAATAAATATTCAAGGTATTTTTGCTGCTGCTCATATTGATTCAAAATACATTTTGCAATAATTAATTTAATATAAGCTTCGGCAACATCCATTTTTAAATTAAATTTTTCATATTCATAATTCGTTGATGCTAATTTATATTTAGATTTAGCAAGTTTTTTTCTTGGACTTCTCTTAAATAACTCAACAGTCTCTGATAGACCTACTTGATTTGGATTTCCTCTTCCTGCTTCTCCAAAATTAAAAAAAGTATGAACAGAAGGATTTTGTAATCGATTTGCAATTTTTATGTCATTTTTTGCAACAGAAACATCTATTTTAGAAGCTTTAATATCAAAATTATTCTTTTGAGCAATTTCAATAGCAGTTTTAAAATCTATTTGTTTATATTCCTCAGCATAACAAAAGATTATACTGAAAAAATAAACTAAACATAAAATAAAAAGCTTATACTTGAACATAAATTAATTATATTATAAAAAATTATTCGTTTTGTATTAGAGAAAATAACATACAAGAAAGTTTATAAAATTTCGGGCACTCTTAATAAATTAAGAGTGCCCGTTAAAATTATCTATTTCAACAATTATTTATATAAAGGTTGAAGTTTTTTAGCTTGCTGAGGAATAACTCCCTCTTCAATAGGAAGATATACACGATAATCAATATCTGCGAAACAATTATCAATATCTTCTATTTCTTTAAGCTTAGCTTCATCAATATTACCTGAATCAATCATATCCGCGATTGTTTCAAATCTTGCAACATGTTCTCTAAATCTGTCAGTTGCATAATCTTTAGCTTGCCATGTTGTTATTAAGAATGGCCAATCAGAAGATTGAAGCAATAAGTTTTCTCTGGCTAATTGAGATAAAGCTCTTAATAACAATTTATCTTCAGGTTTTTCTTCATATCTGTCAGCAATTTCAATTATACGTTTTTCACAAGAGTGAATAATCGGCCACATCCATTCAGTTAAGTGATTCATCCAAACGTAAAAATGTCCGCCTTGTCCCCAAGATGATTCAGGAATTTGAATAGCTTCTTTTGGAGGATATTTTTTAACATAAGCACCGGCAGTTAACATTTCAACATCTTTATGATAATCATGCAACTTTTCAATAACCTGCTTAATAAATTCAACCCCTTCAAACCACCAGTGTCCAAATAATTCTGTATCAAACGAAACCATTACAAGACCTTCTTTACCATCATGAGAATTTTTATAATCTCTCAATAAGTTTTCTATTAAATGAGTATAGTGATCAGAATTTTCACAAACTTTATTGTAAGCTAAAACAGGATCATACAACATTTTATCTCCCAAATCTGTAGTAGAAGAAGTAATTCTCCAATATTGCATACCTGATTTATCATCTTTCTTATGGAATTCTCTAAAACAGCCATCACCAGGATAACCATCAGCAGCTGACCAAACTTGATAACCTGCTCTATCATTTCTACCCATAACAGCAACTTGTGCATCAGGTAACCAATAAGCTGAATATGTATCATATCCTGTTAATTCACGTTTTGGAAGAGGAATATATTCAATGTTTCCATAAACACCAACGACTCTTCTATGTCCAATAGAATTTCCACCTTCAATTACATGAGATTCTGTAAAGAAGTATTCAATATCATTATTTTGTAAGGTAACTTCAATAGCAGGTCTCCATTTTTTTTGTCCGTCAGAACCGGTATACTCATAACCTTGTCTATACGCACATTCAGGCAACCAACATCCTTGAGCTTTTTTACCAAATATTCTTTTAGTAGTATCAGAACCAACTTTAAATTGTGCATTTAAATTTGTATCAGTGGCAAGCAAAGGAGAAAATCCATGAGTTGCACCTGAAGTTGTAATTTCTATACAACCTAAATCTTGATATTTTTTGAAATATTTAATCAAATTCATTTCATACTTATTTACAAAATCATCCTTTAATTTTGTAAAATGTTTGTAGTAATAATCAGCTAAGTATTTTAAATGTTGTGAATGAGCAACACTCGGATCAGGATATCTTTCCAAATCTTCTGATACAGCTTTAATTCTTGTATCAAGATATTCAACAAAACCTTGATTTAAATGTTCATCAATCAACTGTTCCGCTAAAATAGGAGTGATACCAACAGTTAAATTAGCTTTAATACCTTCATCATATAATTCACTTATAGCGTTTAATAACGGAACGTATGTTTCTGCCATACATTCATATAAGTTTTCTTCACCGAACGGCCACATACCTGCTTTTCTGTAATAGGGTAAATGACTGTGTAGCATAAAAACGAATTGTCCTAGTGACATATTGTGCCTCCGTTCTCTCTCTATAATAATTTTACTTTTCTACACTTATATTTTCTGTAATTATATAACAAAAAAAGAGAATTTCCAGTTATATACAAGATTATAATTATAATAATGTTACAAAATTTAAAAAAGACATAGAAAAAATAAAATTTTTGTATTAGAATGACTGTACTCACCACCTCTGACAAAATGCGTAGTCATTAAACGCACAATGTTAAGAAAGAAGGAAAATTATGGCAAATATTAAGTCAGCAAAAAAGAGAATACTTGTAGCAGAAAAAAACAGATTGCAAAATGTTGCAATTAAAACTCAAATTAAGACAGCTATGAAAAAAGCTCTTGAATTGGCAACTGCAAAAGACACTGAAGCCTTGAAAGGTGCTTTAGCAAGAGTTTATCAAGTATGCGATAAAGCTGTTTCTAAAGGTGTTTTACATAAAAATACTGCTGCAAGAAAAAAATCAAGATTAACAATTGCTATTAATAAATTGTTAGCTGAGTAGTTTATTTAAAAAGCCAAAAAGTGCCGAATAAATTTCGGCATTTTTTTTTGCACAAATCAATAAAATACTATCATTTATTTATTTTGAAAACCAATATAACTCTTATTTCAGTGTTTAAAAAAGTTAATTTATTATAGTTCATAAAAAGTTTTTGAGATAAAATTAAGGCATGGGGTTTGTAGGATAAACAGGTTATAAGGTTAAATGCAAGCAAAAGAAAAGCCTATTGTAGATTTAAAAGAATATAAAGATTTGATAGAAACAGTGGCAAAAATAGAATATGCTAAGCTTTCTACAGCATCTCATCTCATAGATTTTCAAGAATTAATAAACCTAAATACACATACACTATACATCTTATTTAAAAACGGTAAAAAAGAAGAGTATAATCATGCATATCTTTCAACTGCAATGAAATGGGCAATAAGAAACGAAATAAGACGAAGATATAAATGGTATTCACTAAAACAAAAAAGAATCAATTCCGATACAGGAGAGGAATTAAGACAAGCGGTATATAAATCTATCCTTTCAATAGAAGAAATGGCAGAAGCAGAAAATCCGACACAAATAAAAGACAGCAGCAGAAATCCGGAAGAATCTTATGAATTTTTCCAGCTAAAATCACGAATTATGAAAGCACTAGAAACAATTCCTGAAAGAGAAAAAGATTTTATTGAACAGAAGTTTTTCAAAGATAAAAAATTAAGAGAAATGGCGGAAGAATATAAAATTTCAGAATCAAGAATTTCAAGGATAATACAATCAGGTCTAAACAGAATTAAAAAACAACTTTCTGCACAAGGTATGATTTAAAATGTAGAACCAATATTTCATATTTATGATAGAATAAAAAAACTCAAAGATTTATAACTAAGACATATTAAAATAATAACCAAAATCTTAAAGGATATAAAAGAATGGCAAAAGAAGAAAAAAAATTAATAAAAGTAGCCTTTCCACACATGGGAACAATATGCATAGGTTGGGCAGCCGCACTTAGAAAAGTAGGAATAGAACCATATATTCCCCCCTATACAAGCAAAAAAACTCTTTCATTAGGAACGAAATATTCTCCGGAAGCGGTTTGCCTTCCATACAAATTAATTTTAGGCAACTTCATAGAAGCGATAGAAGGTGGAGCCGATTACGTTGCAATGATAACATCTCCAGGAATTTGCCGTCTTGGAGAATACGGTTCAAATATTCAAGAAGCATTAAGAGATTTAGGGTATAATGCAAATTATATTGAGCTTTCTTTATATGATGGTATTAAAGGAGTTTTTGATTTTTTAAAAAGATTAACAGGAAAAAATGACCCTATTCTTTTTGCCAGAGCAGCTCACTTGATAATAAGAACTATATTCTTACTTGATGATTTAGATACATTACTATCGTATTACAGAGCAAGAGAAATAACATTTGGTGATGCAGAAAAGCATTATAAAAAAGCATTAAGACTGGTTTCAAACGTAAAAAACACCAGAATGTTAAAAGAAGTACGAAAACGTGCTTTCAAAGAAATGGCAAAAACTGAAATTGATGAAACAAGAGATATATTATACGTAGACTTAACCGGAGAAATATTCCTTGTTTGTGATAAATTCTCAAATCAAAATATTGAAAGAGAATTAGGAAAAATGGGTGTTCAAACCAGAAGAAGCTTAACAGTAAGCAGTTTTTTAAAAGACGCAATTATTCCTAAAATATTTAGAAAAAAAGATGAAGAAACACATTTAGAAAGAGCCGAACGAATGGCAAAACCTTATCTTATGAGAGATATAGGCGGTGATGCTTTAGAATGTGTTTCTGATGTTGCTTATGCAGACAAAAAAGGAAAAGACGGAATAATACATATTTCACCATTTACTTGTATGCCGGAAATCATGTCTCAAAACATATTTCCAAAAATGAGAGAAGAACACGATATTCCTATTTTGAGTCTTGTAATGGATGAGCAAACAGGTAAAGCTGGTTATTTAACAAGACTTGAAGCATTTGTAGACTTGATGAGAAGAAAAAAACGTAAAATAATAACTCAACAAAATCAACAACCTGAAGTAAATAAAAGTCAAGAGCAAAATCACAACGATAATGTAATAACAGCAAGCGAGAAAATGTAGTAATGATTAAATGTTTTAAAGAAGCTTTTAGCATAGCTTATGAAAATCTTATCTGCATTTCACCGTTAATACTATTTATGATATTATTATCGTTATATTTGGGTGCAGCAAAAATATCTATAGTAAATGCATTGTCATTATGCTTATCAGTACTAACCTTGATAATAATGTTTGCGATATTCTTTTCCGGTTGGTTTTATATGATAAAAATGGCAATAATAAATTCAAGATTTAGCTTTATAAATTTACAAAAAGATTTTGAACTTTTAAAAGTATTTCCGACAGGAGTTGCAGATTACTTTTTAACCTTTATTTATTTTATATTTAGCTCATTAATTATTCTTGGATTAATATATTTAATAGATTTTGCAATAGCAATAAAATTTATAGGCAAAGTAGGAATAGAACTAAATCCGTTTGTAACATTAAGAGATTTAACGACATTGCAATATTTATTTGCAGATTTAACATATGAACAAATAATAAAACTTTCCGGCTGGACATTTTTATACGTTGTATCAACAATCATATATTCATTATTTACATTAATGTGGATACCTTACTTAGTATTCAGGACAAAAAATGTATTTAAAGCCCTATGGCTTTCAATAAAAGATGCTTTTACATCTCCTAAGATATTAACCCTATTACTTGGACTTACAATTTTAAACTGTATATTCGCAGTAATAAATTCATACATAATATTAAATCCGCTTTTATTTTTTATAATGACCATTATATACATATTCTTCATAGTACATATGTCAATGTTAATATTTTTATACTATGATAAAAAATACACCTATGAACACGAAGATTAAAAGAAAAGTAATAGCAATAGCAGCACCCACGGCATCCGGAAAAACAGCCTATGCAATAAAACTTGCAAAGGAAATTAATGGTGAAATTATTTCTGCAGATTCAAGAATAATATATAAAGGATTTAACATTGCTTGTGCAAAACCAACAAAAGAAGAAATGCAAGGAATACCACATTATCTTATAGATATAATAGAACCGGAATTCGAATACAGTGTTGCTAATTATGTTGATGACTCAACAGAGGCAATAGAAAAAATCCTAAAAAAAGGAAAAACTCCAATAATTGTTGGAGGAACAGGTTTGTACTTTAAAGCACTCTTAGAAGGCTGGGATTTACCTCGTGTCGCTCCAAATAAAGATTTACGGGAAGAATTAGAACAATATACAATAGAAGATTTGATAAAAACACTTAAAGATTTAGATGAAAAAACTCTTTTACCTATGCTAAAAGAACCTAAAAAACGAAAATTAATACGAGCGATAGAAGTTTGTAAAGCACTAGGAGAACCAATGTCAAAATATCCTAATCAAAAAGAACCGCCATATCATGTAGAATGGATAGGGATTGATATGTCAAGAGAAGAACTTTATGAAAGAGTAAATAAAAGAGTTGACAAAATGTTTGAACAGGGAATTGTAGAAGAAACTCAAACATTACTAAAGAAACATGGAAAAATAAAAAATATTATAAGTACTATAGGTTATAACGAAATAATACAGTATTTAGATAAATATATTTCACTAGAACAATCAAAAGAATTAATAAAACAACATTCCAGAAATTATGCAAAACGTCAACTAACATGGTTTAAGAAAAACGAACAACTTGGATATAATAAATAAATAAATAAATACAACAAAAAAGGATGAACAAATTATTGTCCATCCCTTTTTGACATAACTTACAAAACTATTTAGCAACGTTAGTGGCAACACCAGCTAAATTAGTACAAAAAGCAGTAAAGCTACCAAATATATCAGCTACTTTTTTACCGGCCTTAGACTCAGCAGCCTTAGCAACAACTTCTAAAGCTTTATTATCTTTTGCTGCTTCTTTAATAGAATCTGTTATACCTTCTGAGTATGCAGCTTTATCTGTTTCAACATTCTTTTTAAATTCATCTGCACCTTGAGATAAATTAGTAATAGTAGCCATAGTTTTTTGAGTTTTATCAATTGCATCCATAGCATCAATCTTTGGAGCACTAGCTTTAAATGAAACGTGAGAAATTGGACTTATCATATACTTACCTACCTTTTCAGACCTAATTAGATATCATCAGGATCATCATAACTATAATCATTATAAGAATTACCTTGAGCTTTGTCAATAGAATTTTCTACCAAATTTTCAGTAGTATCGGATACATTTTTCTTAACAAGCCCAAAGTCTTTCATTGCAACACCAAGAGCGGCACCGCCTGCTATAATATTAACAGCAATTTTATCTAAATTAAGACTTTTAACTTTATCAATACATTTAGTTACTTTATCAGCATTTTCAGCAGATTTTTCACCAACTTTTTCAATAACTTTATCAGCACCTTTTCCTAAAGTACCTGTAATCATATCGGCGGCCTTACCTAAACAAATTTTAGTAGCAGTAAATGCAATTGCAACACCAATAGCTTTTGATGCAAATTTGCTTATCTTACCCATAAAACCGTTGTCATCAGCATTTTCAGACATTCTTCTAAATTCATCCTGTTTAGAACGTAAAGCATCCAAATCAGGAGCTCCGCCTTTAAATACCACCTGAGCTTTAGGTTTTGCCAAATTATTCAAATATATTTGAGTATTAATATTATTTACAGATTGCATATTTACCACACAAATAATACTTATAACTACCTACATTAAAATTAAAACATTTTTTGAACAATTTTTGCCATTTATAATAAGAATTTAAAAATTTTTGTTACAAACGTTAACATGCCAAAACCATTATTAATACATGGTTTTAGGATAATTAATAAATAAAGAATATATTACAAGAAAAGAGAAAAAGCAAAAAAAAATAGCTGCGAATGCAGCTAGTACTTCATAATCTTGGGAGGAGATTTGGGGATAGTTGTACATGCATGATAATATAAGAAAATTTTTCATGGCACACCCATGCTGATTTTTTTTACAATTTGTTACAATTTGAATTAAAATATCAATAAAACCATGTATTCATCATGGTTTGAAGACTTGTCAAGTTTTTTATTATATAATTATTTTAGATATTTTATAAAAGGAGAAAATTATGTATAAAAGTGTTAGAGCAAGCCATATTTTAGTAAAAACTGAAGATGAAGCAAAAAAATTATTGGACGAAATCACTTCAGGAAAATCTAAATTTGAAGATTTAGCAGCATTAGAATCGCTTTGCCCATCAGGAGCAAGAGGAGGCGATTTAGGATTTTTTACAAAAGGTCAAATGGTAAAGCCTTTTGAAGATGCAGCCTTTTCAATGAAAAAAGGTGAAATTTCAGAACCTGTTCAAACTCAATTTGGATGGCACCTAATTCAACTTACTGATATTGAAGAATAGAATTATTAAATAATTGAATATTAAAATAAAAAATAAAATGAACAAATTTCTAAAAGAAAACGAATTAGACTATATTATTATAAATTCTACCAATAAATTTTTGGTAGAATATAATTCTTTAGAAGAAAATTCAAGATATTATCTAACGGGTTTTACAGGTTCTACAGGAGATGCACTTGTAACCCGTAATGGTAATATTTATCTTTTTGTTGACGGAAGATACCATGAACAAGCAGATAGAGAGTGCGATTTATCAAAAATTAATATTGTAAAACTAAAGCAAAACCAAAGTTTTTTAGAAGAAGTAACCAAAATTATTTCAGAAAATTCCACTCTTGGTATTATTGGAGAAAAGACTTCAGTTTACAGATTTGAGTGTCTAAAAAATATTTTAATAGAAAAAAATGTAAACATAAAAATATTAGAAAAAGATGTCTATTCAAATAAACACAAAATAAAAAAACAACAAGAACTAACAACAATAGACAAAACAATTTGCGGAAGAACTTCAAAGGAAAAAATACAAGAAATACAAAAATATTTAAATACGAACGAAGCCTATCTTTTCACCAATTTAGAGGAAGTTTCGTACATAACAAATTTACGAGATTTTTCAAAGAATTATTCTACAGCAATAAACGGAAAAATGCTCATCTCAAACGAAACAGCAACTCTGTACTGTGATGATAAAGCCGATAGTAATTATTTCAATATAAAACCGTTAGCCGATTTTAAAAAAGATTTAAAAGATTTAAAAATAGTATATTATGACAAAGTTAGTACAAATACAGCTGATTATGAACTCTTTAAAGAAATTGCAAAACCAATGATTAAAAATCCTGTTTCAAAAATGAAATCTATAAAAACAGAAGAAGAACTTATTCACTACAAGCATTGCTTTGAAAGAACAGATAAAGCTGTATTTGCAATAAGGGAATTCATAAATACAAATAAAAATATTTCAGAAAAAGATATTGATATTGAATTGGAAAAAGCCTTCAAACACTATGGTGCTAAATTATTATCATTTAAATCAATTGTAGCAAAAGATAAAAATTCAGCACTGGCACATTACTCAAAAAGTTCAGAACAAGAAATACTTAAAGACGGCTCACTTGTACTAATAGATTGCGGAGCCTATTACGAAGGTGGTTACGCAACAGATATAACAAGAGTTTTTGTAAAAGGTAATCCCACAGATGAACAAAAAAAGATATATACTCTTGTTTTAAAATCAAGCCTTGCTGCATTTAATACAAAAATAACAAGTGAAACAACAGGCTTTGACATAGATAAGACAGCAAGAGATTTATTAAACAAAATTGCACCAAAAGAATTTAAATTTTCGCATGGCTTAGGCCATGGTATAGGAATAAGTGTACACGAACAGCCACCAAGATTATCTCCTGCTGACTATTCTGCAAAAACAGTTATAGAAGATAATATGTGCTTTACAATAGAACCGGGATTGTATTTTAAAGATTTTGGAGGTGTAAGATTGGAAAATTCTGTTTATATGAAAGATAGAAAGATACATTCTTTCTCCAAAATGTGTTATGAAAAAAAATTAATAAATTTTGATATGCTGACAGAAGAAGAAAAAGAGCAACTAAAAGATTTTGAGGTTATGTAATGGAAATTACAAGTGTTAATAATGAATTAGTTAAAAATTCAGTAAAACTACAAGAAAAAAAATATAGAGACAAAACGTCAAAATTTTTACTTGAAGGTTATAAAGCAATAGAAGGTGCAATTTTAGCAGGAATAGATATCGAACATGTTTTTCTTTTAAAAGAAAAATCTTTTAATTTTGATGAAAACAAAATAATTTATACAACCGAACAGGTTTTGAAGAAAATTTCAACTACAAATACTGCACCTGAAATTATTGCAATCGGAAAACAAAAAAATTATGAAATAAAAGATTTAGTAAATACTAAAAAAGTTGCACTATTTGAAAATATAAATGATTTGGGAAATCTTGGAACAATTCTAAGAACATCAGCTGCAATAGGAATTGATGCAATAATTCTTTTTGGAGATACTGTTGATATTTATAATCCGAAATGTGTAAGAGCCTCTGTTGGAAATCTATGGAAGACTCCCGTATATAACTTGAAAGATATAAATATTTTAAAAAAATATTTTAGCGATTTTGACAGAATTGCAACCCTTCCAAATTCAAAAGATACAATAAATTTGAAAGATTACAAAACAAAAGAAAAGACTCTTGTTATGTTTGGAGCTGAAAGTACAGGCTTAACAAAAGAACTGAAAGAATTTGCAACCAAGAATATAACAATAGAAATGAAAAATAATGTTGAATCTTTAAATTTAAGTATAAGCACAGGGATTGTTTTGTATAAATTATTTTTGTTATAAAATGTAGAATATGAATGCCGAAGAAATAGAAAAGATTTGGGAAAACGTGAAAAAGATACTGGAAACAGAAATACCTGTTTCTTCGTATGATGCATGGGTAGAACCATTAGAATTGATTGATTTTGAAGATAATCAAATAAAACTCCTTTCTGGACAAGCAATTGCTGTTGAATACTTGAAAAAAAATCATTATCCTAAATTTCTTGAAGCTTTTAAAAAAATCTTAAAACAAGATATAATTGTAAATTTTGAAGTAGACAAAGAAAGTTTTGATAAAATAAAAAAAATAAAAGCAAAAGAAGAAAAAAAAGAAGAACGCAAAGCGGAAAAAATACAAAGAAGAGAAACAGAACATAATAAAGCTATAGAAAATCTCGGATATGTTCAATCAATGAATCTCAATTTAAAATATAGATTTGATAATTTTGTAACAGACGAAAATAATAAAATGGCAAAAGCTGCGGCAGAAATGGTAGCATCAAATCCAAACGCACAATATAATCCGCTTTATATACAAGGAGGTTCAGGATTAGGTAAGACACACCTAATGCAAGCAATAGGACATGCACTAATTAACAGTAAAAAAATTCAATGCGTAAAATCTGAAATTTTTATTAACGAATATATTAACAGCACAGCACGAAATAAAGAATCAAACAAAAGCAATTTAATGAATAAATTTCGTCAAAAATATAGAAATATTGATATACTCTTAATTGATGATATACAATTTTTTGAAGGTAAGAAACAATGTATGGAAGAATTATTTAACACATTTGATTCTTTACATCTGGCAAATAAACAAATAGTTTTGACCTCAGATAGATTACCTAAAGATATGCCTGAAATGCCGCAAAGATTAATTTCAAGATTTGAACAAGGATTAGTTGTCGAAATACAGCCTCCTAAAGAAGAAACTCGTATAAAAATTTTAGAAAATCTGGCAAAAACTAAAAATTTAGATATTCCTCAAGAGGTATTTAGATATATTGCCAAAAATTATAAAACAAATGTAAGAGAACTGGAAGGAGCATTTAATAAAGTTGAAGCCTTTGCATCATTTGAAAACACAGATATAACACTTAACTTTGCAAAACATGTTCTAAAATGTGAGGAAAGAAACGAATTAAATATAGAAAAAGTTGCAATAGAAGTTGCAAAATATTATAAAATTTCAGTAGAAGATATAAAAAGTTCAGCCAGAAGTGCAAACATTTCTAAACCAAGAAAAATTACAGCCTATATTGCAAAAGAATACCTAAAACTAAAGCTTGAAGATATAGCAAAATTTATAGATAAAAAACATCAAACCGTAATATACGCCTGTGATCAAATAAAAGAAAAACTAAATAAAGATAATAACCTTGAAAAAGAAGTTACGGAGATTTTAGCCATTCTAAATATATAAAACTATTTAGATTTTAAACAGGTTTTTAAATTTTGAACTAATATCAATATTTTTTAGTTTTAACATTGGTTTTTCAACTAAATGATACGAACAGACAGCTATAAATAAGGTTATAAAAAAGACAACAATATTGTATGACACAAAATCTAATTTATCCTTAAAGAAAAATACAATAGTTTGCTGAACTAAAAAAAACCAAATATAAATTCCATAAGAAAAATCACCATATTTTCCCCAATTATTAATAACCGGAATTTTCACATAAGCTTTAATGACATTAGACTCATAAACCCAACTTTTTGTAATTAAAAATCCGCTTATTACAAAAAACATTAAGTCCTGTGGGAATATAATTAATAAATTTATATGAAACACTAATTCCATAAAAGGCTAAAGAACTATGTAATAATAAAACATTACATGCAGATAAAAATCTCAAAAAATCAAAATTACTATCCCTATTGTCTGTTAACTCCGATAAAAACATTCTCTTTAAACCTTTTATAAATAATTAATGATTATAGCATACCACAAAAGATAAATATATTTATCTTTTGACTATGTTGTTAACTAGTGATAAAAAAAACAAAATATTAAAATTAGATAATAATATGAAAAATAAAGACACAATAAAAAAACTTGGATACAAAATTAGAATATTGAGAAAAGAAAAAAAATATTCACAATAAATGCTTGCAGAAAAAGCTGATTTAAATAGAGTATTTATAGGTTTAGTAGAAAGAGGAACAACAAATATAACAGTTAAAAATCTGGAAAGCATAGCTAACGCTTTAGACATAGACATTAAACAAATTTTTGATTTTACATTATAAAAAGGAGAAAGTTAAAAACTTTCTCCTTCATGTTAAGATTTAAAATCCTGTTGTTATAACTAAACTAAAGATTCTCTTCTTGTTGACATATGATTCATAGACCAATTCCAATTTCTGTTAGAGATTTCTCTTAAGTTTTTAATAACAGCTAACATTTGGATTTGAGATTCTAATCTGTTAACACAAGAACCACATCCGATTGCACTAGCACCTGCAGCAAATGCCATTGAAGCAGTTACTGTATTGATATTAGATGAAGTCATAATTGGTAATTCAGTATTTCTTGATAATTCAATTGTGTTAGAAAGAGTTAATTCAGCTCTGTTTAACATAGTTCTTGTATTTTCTAATTTCATTTCTTCAGAAACATAACCTTCTGTTTGTATTAAATCAATGTGTAACATTTCTAATTCTCTTGCTAAAGAAATTTGGTCATTTACTGAAATTGAACCAGGAATAGTTACTGAGAACATAACTTCTGATCTGTGTTCTTCAATCATAGATAAAGTTTCACGAACTAAACTTAAAACTTCCATAGAAGAGAATGAACGACCTTCTCTGTATAAAGCATCAAAATTACCTAATTCAATTGCATCAACATGATGAACATTAACAGCTTCAGCTAATTCAGAAGGATTTACAGATGAAGCAAATAAAGAGATTGATGAATTTGCAGATTCTATCATTTCTCTAACCATAGTTAAAACACGTCTGTCAGCAGAAACATCAACTGCATCAGCACCAGCTTCTATTGCTGATGATACAACCATTCTTACTCTGTCTAAATCCATATTATTAATACCAGAAATAATCTTTAAAGCTCTTCTTTCATTTAATGCTCTTCTAAAAGTTTCAATGTTTCTCATAATTTCTCCTTTCCTACCTAATTTCAAATTATGATTATTTTAACAAGTGGATTATAAATTAAAAAAATAATAAATACAAGAATAATGCTACAAAATGTTACAAAGGTAGTAAAATTTTCTATAAAACATTTTATTATGTAGACAAAGAGTAGGGAGGATAAAATGTTTTCAAACAAAATAAAAAAAATGTATATAGTAATATTTGCATTATTAATGAGTTTCAATCCTGTATTAAGCTACGATAGCGAAGAAACAACAATGATAGCTGTATACGAAAAAATAAATCCTGCAATTGTTGCTATTGATGCAGAATTAAAAATAGGAGTTTCAGGCGGAACCGGATGTATTATAAATAAAGATGGAACTATATTAACAAGTAAGCACGTAATTGATGGCAGTAAAAAAATTGAAGTAACAACATTTGACGGCAAAACATACTCTGCAAAAATAATACCAACAAAAAACAAATCAGGTGATTTAGCTTTACTAAAAATAAACCCCAAAACACCTTTAAACGTAGTAAAACTAGGCAATTCAGACAATTTAAAAGTAGGACAAAAAGTTTTGGCAATAGGAAACCCGTTCGGATTTTCCGGAACTTTAACACAAGGCATAGTATCAAGAATAGATTTAGCAAAAAATAAAATTCAAACAGATGCTGCAATAAACCCAGGTTGTTCCGGAGGCCCTATACTAAACACAACAGGTGAAGTTGTCGGAATAAGCCAATCAATATACAATCCTGATAATAATATTTCAAATATAGGAATAGGCTTTGCTATTCCATCAGATGAAGTTAAAAAATTTATAGCACATAACATAAAGCAATAATAAAAAAACTGCTTTTGGCAGTTTTTTTATTTTAAAAATATATTTAGTAAAATCTAGCAGAAAGATGAGAATGACTCACCACCACCGGAAGCAACAGAACCTGCTGATTCACATCCGCCTGCTGAAGCTAATGAACCTGCTGATTCGCCGGCACAAGCTAAAGAACCTGCCGTTTCGCCACATGCCAATGAACCTGCTGATTCACAAGCTAAAGAGCCTGCCGACTCATATTGAGAATAGTCAATTTGAGGTGCAAACGGATTTGATGACACAAATTCGTCTACTTGATTGTTATTTGAAAGCAACCCGCTTGATGATTGGCTCACAAATGCCAATGAACCTGCCGATTCAGTATTTGTACTTGCTAAAGAACCTGCCGATTCTGTATTATTACTTTTGGATGCCGTATTACTATGTGATGATAAATTCAAATTAAAGCTTAATGCCATGCATACACTCCTAATATCCTTTTACATTTATATAAAAACATTTAATTTCGTTCAATTTCAACGTTAACCTTTTTTGTTACATTAGTTAATATTCCTATTTTTTTTTAAATATAGTATAAGTTTTCAGCAATAACACACCTTATAATTTTAACTATTTACAAACTTAATAGATAAATCAAAAGTTTTTGCACATGCCACAATAGCACTTGTTGAAATGACATCTACACCAGTCTGAGCAATTTCTTCCAATCTATCATAAGTAACATTTCCGCTAGCTTCTGTTATTGCTTGTTTATTTATAATTTCAACAGACTTTTTCATAACATTCGTTGACATATTATCAAGCATAATTATATCAACATTTGCATCTAGTGCGTTTTGAACTTGTTCAAGTGTCTCACATTCAACTTCTATTTTATGGGTATGAGAAATATATTTTCTTACTTTTTCAACAGCTTTTTTTATCGAACCTGCATACGCTATATGATTATCTTTAATCATTACGCAGTCAGAAAGATTAAATCGATGAGGAATAGCTCCGCCTGTCATTACAGCATATTTTTCAAATAATCTGAAACATGGAGTTGTTTTTCGGGTATCAGTAATTTTAACACCATATTTATCAAGGACTTTTTGATATTTATTTGTTAAAGTCGCAATTCCACTCATTCTTTGGATATAATTTAACGCTGTTCTTTCACCTATCAATAAAGCTGAAGCATCACCTTCTATTTCTGCAACTTTATCTCCATTTTTAACCTCATCTCCATCTTTGAAAAAGAATTTTATTTTTACATGCTCAGATAACTCTTTAAAAACTATTTCAAAAACTTCTAACCCACAAATAATACCATTATCTTTTGAAATTAAGTATAACTTCAAATCCTTCTTATCTGCCAATACATCTGTTGTAATATCAATAAATCCTATATCTTCTCTTAAGGCATTTTTTACATGTTCTTTTACCATAAATTTATTTAACAAAAACCAATTCTCCTTGTTCATTAAGTATCTGACTATGTTGAGCGATTTCATTTTGAGACGGATAATCCGTTCTGTAATGTGCTCCTCTCGATTCTTTTCTCATAAGAGCAGACTCAACTACCAACTCTGAATTTAAAAGCATATTTTTAAATTCATATTCCGCTATATTTAAACATTTTTTATTTCTTAAAAATTTATTTTTTAAATCCAAAATATCTCGTTTTGCAAGATTTAATGAATTTTCATTCCTTACAATTGAAACATTATTCCACATTATATTTTTAAGTTTTGTTTTCAAAATATCTACATCATATTGAACAAAACCCATTTCTTTATAATATTCAGAGACCACATAATCAAATGCATACTCTAAATCGCAATTAAAATTAAAAGTTTTGAGAGATTCACATAAATTATATGGTATAACTAAACATTCCAAAAGAGAGTTACTTGCAAGTCTGTTTGCACCATGTAAACCCGTGGAAGCAGTTTCTCCGATTGCATATAAGCCTCTAATTGAAGTTTTCCCTTCTAAATCAGTTTTTATACCGCCCATTGAATAATGTGCTACAGGAAAAACAGGAATATAATCTTTTTTAATATCTATACCGTAATCTGAACAAATTTTAGCAATTGTAGGAAAACGTTTTTCTAATACAGAATTATCTATAACAGTAGCATTTAAATAAACATTATCCAGACCCAAATCTGACATTTCATTAAAAATAGCTCTTGCTACAACATCTCTGGGTGCCAACTCCATTTTTTCATGATATTTCTCCATAAAAGTAGATCCGTCAGAATGACAGAGTTTTGCCCCCTCACCTCTAACAGCTTCACTAATTAAAAAATTACATTCAGACATTTTTAAGGCTAATGCCGTAGGATGGAACTGAATAAACTCTAAATCTTGAATAACTGCACCGGCTCTGTATGCCAAAGATATTCCGTCACCTGTTGCAACAGATGGATTTGTTGTATAAGGATATAACTGTCCCATTCCTCCTGTTGCTAAAATAACACAAGGGGTATTATATCTGACATATTCTTTTCTGTTTTCATTATATGCAATGAGACCTTTACAAACTTTTTCCTCAGTTACCAAAAGTTCAACAGCCATAGTATTTTCATAAACTGTTATTTTTTTGTTGCAGAAAACATCATTAACAAGAACATCTTCCATAACCCTGCCTGTCGAATCTCCTCCGGCATGCAAAATACGTTTTACACTATGTGCCCCTTCCAGTGTAAAATTAAGATTTTCCTTGTCATCTTTGTCAAAGTTAACACCGTGTGCAATCAAATCTTTTATTACAGTTTCCGATAATTCAGAAATATTTTTAACAACATTAAAATCACTTAATCCTGCACCTGCTTTTACAGTATCAGATATATGTGAAGAATGTGTATCTGTTTTATTTTCAGTCATAACACCAACTATTCCGCCTTGAGCGAAATGAGAATTACATTTTTTTATTTCTGATTTTGTTATCAATGAAACATTATGTACATTAGGACAAGTTTCAGCCAATTTTAAAGCACAATACAAGCCTGAAATTCCACTTCCTACTATAACTACAGATGAATTTATACATTCCATAAAATTAAAACCTATAAATATATACTAAATTAAATAATAACAAATTTCCGGTTAAAAACGAGCCTTTAAAAGGCTCGTTTTTAATTAATATCTTTCCAAATATTTATCCAATTCCCATTGAGAAACATATGTTCTGAAAGAATCCCACTCTTTATGTTTTGTCTCAGTAAATTCATTGTATACATGAGGCCCTAATGCCATTTTTGCAACTTTTGAATTTTCCAGAAAATACAATGCTTCAGCCAAACTTCCGGGAAGAGAATCTATTTTCTTTTTCTTTCTTTCTTCCGGAGTTAAAGCATAAATATTAGCTTCAACTTGTTTTGGAGGTTTTATTTGATTTTTTACACCATCAACACACGCACCTAAAATTACCGCGAAAGCCAAATAAGGATTACAAGACGGATCTGGCGATCTAAGTTCTACTCTTGTTGCATTTCCTCTTTTTGCAGGAACTCTTAGTAATGCACTTCTGTTTGCTAATGACCATGCCAAATATACCGGAGCTTCATAACCCGGAACTAAACGCTTAAAACTATTTACTGTTGGATTTGTAACGGCTGTAATACCTTTTACATTCTTCAACATTCCACCTATCGAATACATTGCAACATCTGATAACTGAGAATCTGTTTCCGGGTTATAAAAAGCATTTTTACCATCTTTAAATAAAGAAACATTACAATGCATACCTGAACCATTTATACCGTAAATAGGTTTTGCCATAAATGTAGCATGTAATCCGTATTGAGCAGCAATAGCTTTTACTGCAACCTTGAATGTTGCAACATTATCAGCAGCTGTTAAAATATCTGCATATTTAAAATCAATTTCATGCTGACTATCTGCAACTTCATGATGAGAAGCTTCTATATCAAAACCCATTTCTTGTAACGTCAAAACGATTTCTGCACGAATATCTTCTCCTAAATCATCAGGCCCGATATCATAATATCCTGCTTTATCAACTGTTAAAGTTGTAGGATGATTATTTTCGTCCCTCTTAAATAAGAAAAATTCCACTTCAGGTCCCATATTCATTGTATAACCAAGATTTGCAGCCTCAGACATCATTCGTTTCAAATTACATCTTGGACAGCCTTCAAATGGAGTCCCATCTGCATTGTGAATATCGCAAATTAATCTCGCTGTATTTGTCCCGTCAAATTCTCTCCATGGCAAAATTCTAAATGTATTTTTATCAGGGAAAAACAACATATCTGATGTTTCTATGCTTCTAAAACCTTTAATAGATGAACCATCCAACATCATTTCATTTTCTAAGGCTTTATCTATGTGTTCTGAAGGTATTGTCAAACTCTTCACTTGTCCATTTATATCTACAAATTGTAATTCTATAAATTTAACATTTTTTTCTTTTATGACTTTCTTTATATCTGATTCCGTTACATCTTTTCCATCCAAAGGAACATGCTTAAATTCTTTCATAAGAATCTCCTATATTTTAATCTTCCATATTCTACTTTAACATAAAATTAATTAGCTTTATAAAAATTTAATAAAATAATAAATCATACAAAATTATGATTTATATTTCGTAACATATTGCTAATATAATACCATACTCCTTAGAGACAACGATACACATATCCCTAATCATTAGCTATGCACACCTAAGTACATAGCTTTTTTTTATCGAAAAATATGATATAATAAAGCTGATGAAAGAGCTGAATTTAAGAGAGCTGATAAAATACAAAAAACTACCCTTTAACATATATAACGAAAAAGGGCAAATATTGATGTATACAGGAGATTTAATCACTCCGGGAAAAATCCTTGAATTAAAAGAAGCTAAATTTCTTATATATGATGAAAATTTTGAAAAAAAAACTCTTGAAGAACGAGAAAATCCCCTTGTTATTAAAAGAAAACAATCTCAACAAAAATCTCTTAATTATTCAAAAGAATTATTAAATGAAATAGAAACAGCAGAAAATTCAAGTAAAACACTGGTTGAAATTCCGAACTCAATAAAATCTCGTTTAAATGATTACACTATACCGAGAGACTTAAAAATTAATAAAAAATCTGTATTTTCAGCAGAATTTCAATTATCTCTTAAAGAGTTTTACAAAGATATTTTAGAAGAATTAGAGGTAAGAAATTATCCTATTGCACAATCAAAATTTATTAAATTAATGAACATCATTGAAAATGAATTAATTGACAAAACTTCATCCATAAAATATTTATCACAATTAAAGCTTTTTGGAGAGTATCAAAATTGTCATTCGTTAAATGTTGCAATCATTGCCGGATTTTTAGCACAAAAGAAAACCGGTATTAATATTGACACAAAAGATGTTATTTTAAGCGGTCTTATGCATGATATAGGAAAAACAAGAATAGACCAAAATATCGCATACAAAAAAGTTTTGTATATACCTCAACAAGCAGAATATGAAAGACATGTAATTATCGGATATAAAATAATTAAAGAAATATTTAAGCTTGGAAATGCTATTGCAAGACCCGCACTCGAACATCATGTTACATATGATGGTGCAGGATTTCCTAAGGAAATAACATTTGATAATATTACAGAAATAAGTAAAATAATATCTGTAGTAAACTATTATGATAAAATAACATTCAACAGAACAGCTAATATTATTGAATATAATTACGAAGCAGGTAAAATTTTATTAAATGCGGGTTCAAAAAAATATCCGGCTGAATTAATATACGATTTAGCAAATAAATACATATTAAACGACTCGTCAAAAATTTCAGAATTAGTAGAAGATAAACAATTGTAATCTCTCTATTTTTTGGTTAAAATTTTAGTAAAGAGAGGTTTTCATGAAAATAGAAACAAAAAATCTTGTAAAAATATATGGAGATAGAAGCGTAGTAAATGACGTATCATTTGAAGTAAACAAAGGAGAAGTTGTATGCCTTCTTGGTCCAAACGGAGCAGGTAAAACTACAACATTTTATATGGTAGTTGGTTTGGTAAAACCAAATAAAGGTCAAGTACTATTAAACGGAACAGATATTTCAGCTTGGCCAATGAATATTCGTGCTGTTAATGGGATAGGATATTTACCGCAAGAAGCCTCTATTTTTAGAAAATTAACAGTTGATGATAATATAAAGCTTGTACTCCAAATGAATAATAAATTAACAGAAGATGAAAAAAAACGTAAACTTGAAGAATTGTTGGACGAATTTGGGATGACAAGACTTAGAAGTTATACGGGTATCCAATTATCAGGAGGCGAAAGAAGAAGAGTTGAACTTGCAAGAGCTCTTGCAGCAAGTCCTGACTTCATTTTACTTGATGAACCATTTACCGGTATTGACCCTATCGCAATCGGAGAAATAAAAGATAACATAAGAAAATTGTCTGAAGATAAAGGCTTGGGTGTACTTATAACAGACCACAATCCTAAAGCTACATTATCCATAACAGATAGGGCATATATTATTTTTGACGGTAAAATTAAAATTCAGGGTAAAAGCTCGGAAGTAGCAGTTGACCCTGTTGCAAAAGAATTTTATTTAGGAAAGGATTTCGAATTGTAATATGAATAGAAAGTTATTAAAATTTACTATATATGATAAATATATTTTTAATCAACTTTTAATAACAACATTTGTTGCGATATTACTTTTTACTATTGTATGGATAGCTCCTGAAATTCTTTTAAATACTATAAAACTTACAATAAGCGGTATTTATACACCAAAAGAAGCAATATTGATACTTATTCTTGAATTACCCAAAATTCTGGGAAAAGCTCTACCTGTTGGTTTATTACTTGGAACATTATTTACTTTTGATAAATTAAGTAAAGATTCCGAATTAACTATATTCAGAGCCATTGGACTTTCGTTTAAAAGAATAATAGTTCCTGTTATAGCCTTAAGTTTAATAGGTACAATTTTATGCTTTATAACTTATGATAAACTTATTCCTATTGCCGAAAGAACTGAAAACAACATGAGTACCTATAAACCATATATTCAGTATATATATACAAAAAAAGATAAAAATAATGTTCCTCAACAAAGTATTATAGTTTCAAGTTACAATAGCGGAAATTTAGAAAAAATAATTGTATTGGATTTTTCTGAACAACTTTATCAGGATTTACACGGATTATCTCACATTTATATAGCAAAAACAGGTAAAACACATTCTGATTACTGGGAACTTAGAGATATTACTAAATATAAGGTTTCACATGATGGAATATATACAGATATATCAAAAATTAATAGTATGAAAATACTTGAAGGAACAGATGCAAGTGATGCAGAAACGTTAATTACAAATTCGGTAAAACGGGATAGAGAATTTACTAATGGAGAATTAAGAAAATATATTCAACTTTTAAAAAGAGAAGACTTGGATGAAGACTATAGGTTTATGCTAAATAAATATTTCCAAAGATTTTTTCATCCTTTTGTCTGCATATTGTTAGCGGTAATGGGATCTTTACTGGGATTTTCAAAACCAAGAGAACAAAGACTTATTGGTTTTACAATTGCTATAGGCTGTATATTTATTTATTATATAACATTACCATTTTTCGATTTACTTGCTGAAAAAGGAGTTCTTCATCCTCTATTAACGGCAGGAATACCTCCAATTGCATTTTTGTTTGCAATATTAGGATTTTACAAGTCTAAGGATTTATAATTATGAAAAAATTAATTTTACTTTTTTTACTTATTTTTGTACCTGTAAAAGTATTTGCAAGTGATACAGATATAAATTTAGACTATGACAATGGTATTTATCACGCCGTATTAACAGGAAATAAAATTATAAAAAAAATAGAATTCATACAGAGTGATACCTTAATTACAAATAAAGAAATTCATGATAAATATAAATCTAAATTAACAATAAATACCGGTTTTTTTGATTTAAAAAATCAAAAAACTATTTCCTATATAGTCAACAACAAAAAAGTAATCGCCGACCCTTCAAAAAACTATAATTTGATGAATAATAAAGAACTAAAACCTTATATGGATAAAATTTTAAATCGTTCCGAGCTAAGAATAGTAAAATGCGGTCTAAAATATAAATATCAAATAGCCAAACACAATGAACCTGTTTGTAAACATTGTAAAATTATTACATCTGCACAAGGAGGCCCTCAATTATTACCTTTATGTGATTTAGATAAAAACTTACAAGAAGAATTTTTTATTGTACGAAAAAACAATAAAGTAATAAGACAATCTGCATCTGTGCTTTTCAGAACAGCAAGAACTGTTGTCGGAATAAAAAATAATGAACTTCATATCTTAATCTTTACGACAGATAATGCAAAAACAATCAGTGAAGTTGCAATGATATGTAGAGATTTTGGATTTGAAAAAGCTATGGCATTTGATGGAGGAAGCTCTACATCTCTTGATTATAAAAATATACATGTAATATCTACTCAATTTCAAGGTGATACAGGAAGACGCTTAAAATCATTTATGATAATCAAATAGACTTATTTTCAGATACCGCTTAATCTATTTATAGCTGGTAAATTCAGCTTTAACAAGGCATAATTCTTCATTAGTAGATTTATTCTTAACAGAGATTTTTGCAATATTATCATCAATTTGAACTTCTGAAAGAACAATATTTCCATACTGAATTTCTTTTTTATAAAGCATATCAAGAACTTTTATTTTATATTTATCTTTAAAATCTTTAGGTAACGCCTCAAAAGCCCAAACAATATAATTCATATTATTAACATGTTTATTAACATCAATATCATCATATCGAACTTTAAATTCTTCTGAATAATCAACTCTGTCAAGAGGATGAATTTTTTCAAACGACAAATCATCTTCTCTTTTTTCAACTTTATACATAAAAGGAAAATAATCAGCAGGAGAAGCCATTGATTTATCATCCATATTTACAAGTGCCCATTGACTTATAACTCTACCGACCAATTCTTTGGTATCAGCTTGATACAATTCAAAATCACGAGATGCAAAAAGTTTGTTATATCCGCGAGCTTCTGTTTTAATTAATAAATTTTCAAAATTTTTTGGATAATTATCAAATTCCATATGATATTTTAATAAAAACCATCCTAAATTATGAACAACTGTTTCGTTATATCCAAAACCGCCTTCATCTGCAGCTAATGTTGCCAAATCCTGTAAAAAGTTCAACATAGCAGATGGTTTTAAAACCTTGTGATAATCCATTTCACTGTATCTTATATTAAATTCTTTTTCTTTAAAAAATTTTGAAGTCTCATCAATCATAAAATGCTCCTCATTTATAATAAATTATAATACTCTTTAATAATTCTAGCGTCAATTTCAATATTAGGACTTTCACAAACTACAACACCTTTAACATCAAAAGTTTTAAGAGCTTTTGCCAAATCTTTATAATTCATATCAGCATCTTCAAAATTTAAATGATGTTTTTCACCTTTAGCACCATAAGCTATACCGGCAATATGTGCATGAAAATTATTTAAAGCATAAGAACCAATTTCATTTCCGATACGTTCCAAAATCATACAAAAATCATCATAAGTATTAAAGCCGCCATTTGAACGTGCATGTAAATGAGCAAAATCAATGCATGGAAGTACTTGCGAAAATTCGTTAGAAATTCTTATAATTTCGTCCAAATCACCCCACTGAGTAGCTTTACCCGTAGTTTCAGGTCTAATCCAAATATTATTATTTGAATCATTTAACTTCTCACAAATTAATGTTAATTTATCTTTTACAGTATTATAAGTTTTTTCTTTATCATCACCAAGATAATAAGCAGCATGAAAGACTATACTATATCCGCCGAAATCATTTGTAACTTCTGCTGTTTCAATAATACGTCTTATACTTGCATCAACTTTATCCGCCTCTTTCGCATTTAAATTTATAAAGAATGGTGCATGTGCGGTAAAAACATAATCTTTACTATTTTTCATTAAAATTTCTCTACTTATTTCAGAAATTCTGACACCACGTACAAATTCAACTTCCAAGCCATCTAATCCAAATTCATCAAGAACTTTCAACCCTTCTTCATAAGAAGCTTTTTTTGCACTCGCAGGTATACCGGCTGTTAAAAATTTTAATTTATCCATAACTATAGTTTTCCTATAAATTCTTCGCCAACTTTAGGTTTTATAATTTCGATAAATTTCTTTGAATTACAAACAAAGAAACTTCCAAATTGAAGCATTGCAGGAATTATGTACCCATTTTTTACTGCAATAAACATTTTATTATTTTCAATTTTTTCAATATGTCCAAGAGGGACAGATGCAGGTTTAAAATCATAAGCAGTCTCAACCCAATAAACTTTAACATGAATTCCCCTAAACATACATGAAGCATTCAAAAACGGATTTAAAGCTCTGACAAAACGCTCAATTTCATCAGGTTTCTTATTAAAATCTATAAATAAATCTTCGTCATCAATACCATTACCAACAGGAAAAACTCCTTCCGGCTGTTTTGTTCTGTTTAAAACACCTAATTCATAATTTTGAAGGACTTCAATAAGCATTTCTAATCCCATAAAATTAGTTTTATTAAATAAAGTTCCCATAGTTTCATTAGGACTGAGCGGGAATTTTTTTTGAAGTAATATATCACCGGTATCAAAACCTTCATCCATTAAATGAAGAGTAACACCTGTCTCTTTCTCATTATTCATAATAACAGCACTATAAGGATTGCCACCCCTGTATTTAGGGAGTAATGATGGATGAACATTAATAAATCCGTCTTTTGGTATATCCAACACAACTTTTGGTATTTTGTAGTTAAATGAACATACAACTGCAATGTCTAAATTTAATGATTTCAAAGACTCTAAAAAAGTTTCATCTTTTAAAGAATCATATTCAATGAAATTTAATTTTCTGGAAAGGACATAGTCTTTAAATGCAATATATGTATTATGACTCTTTTTAGGACCTACGACACCAACTATATTAACACCTTCTTTTAAAAGCCCATCAAGACAGACGTAAGCCATATCAGGAATTCCTACAAATAAAACTCTTTTTTTATACATAATATACCACCAAACTAAGATTGAACATACAGTTTATTTTTAATCATATCTTCTAAAATATCCGCACAATTTGCAACATAATTTTTGCAAAGTTCTCGTCTCTCAGCAGACCCTCTATCCAAGCCATGAGAAAGCACTTTACAACAGGTAACTTTATTATTTGCAGTAAATCTTTTAATAAAATCTTTTGCCATAAGTCTTGAGTCGTCTCTATCAAAAACTGCACCTATAACAATTTGAGCACCAGCAATAGCACCACATAAACACCCGCAAGACATTCCACCTGAAAATGGAGTTGCGACACAAATCAAGTCCTCACTGCAATATCCTTTATCAACAGCAGCTTTTACAATACTTTCAGAACAAGAGTACCAATTTTTATAATATTCTAATGCTAAATGCTTCATTTCAAATTTACCTCACAAAATAGGACATCCCCGTTTACGTGATGTCCTATTAAAATTAATTTAAACACATACCGCATCATATTTTTCAGATTTTAATCTGATATTTTCAGCCATATCAGTTTTTTCCCAAGGAACATCAATATCAGTTCTACCCATATGACCATACGCAGCAAGTTTTTGATAAAATTTACCGCCATTTTTAGCAGGTAAGCCTCTCAAATCAAATTTGTTAATAATTGCAACGGGTCTTAAATCAAACAAATCTTCAACAATCGCAGATATATCATCATCAGAAATTTTTCCGGTTCCAAAAGTATCAACAAATATTGAAACAGGTTCTGCAACACCGATTGCATAAGCAAGTTCAACTTCGCATTTATCAGCAATACCAGAAGAAACAATATTTTTTGCAACATATCTTGCAGCATAAGCAGCAGAACGATCAACTTTAGTAGGATCTTTACCTGAAAAAGCTCCACCACCATGTCTGGAATACCCACCGTATGTATCAACGATAATTTTTCGTCCTGTTAAACCTGCATCACCTTGAGGCCCGCCAATTACAAATCGTCCAGACGGATTTATCAATATTTTTGTATTTTCATCAGGTTTAACCGATTCTTTTTTAAATACATAATCAATAACATGTTCTTTAATATCTTTTTCGATAATTGCTTGAACTTTTGAATTATCACTAACTGTACCTATTACCGGATCATGTTGAGTAGAAATCAAAATTGTATGAATTCTTGAAGGTTTTCCGTCAACATATTCAACAGTAACTTGAGATTTTCCATCAGGTCTTAAATAATCAACAATACCTTTTTTTCTAACTCTTGATAAGCGATAAGACAATTTATGAGCTAAACTGATAGGTAAAGGCATTAATTCCGGTGTTTCATTACAAGCATAGCCGAACATGATACCCTGATCTCCTGCACCAATAGCATCAGTCTCATCAGAAGAAGTTACAGAATGACTGTCTCTTGCCTCAAGAGCTTTATTAACACCACCGGCAATATCGGAAGACTGCTCATCAATACTGGTTAAAACAGCACAAGTTTTATAATCAAAACCTCCACCATTTTCACCCTCATAACCAATATTTTTAATTGTATTTCTAACAATTTGAGGAATATCAACATAACAATCTGAAGTTATTTCCCCGCAAACTAAAGCCATACCTGTTGTTACTGTAGTTTCAGCTGCAACTCGAGAAGAAGGACTTTTAGTTAAAAACTCATCCAAAATAGCGTCTGAAATCTGATCACAAACTTTATCAGGATGTCCCTCAGTTACAGATTCTGACGTGAACAAAAAATTTTTTGATACCATTTTTTCTCCTTAATTTATTGTACCGCCGGTAAGTTTTTTATTTCCAACCCGGCATTATATTCTATCAATAAAAGAATAAATCAAATTCATATAAATTGCAAATATCTTTTAACAACTCTTGTAGTAAATAAAGATAAAATAAAGGGGCACTATAAGTACCCCGGAAATCCAACTATCACAAATCATAATATATATGAAAATTAAAGAGATTTACCCCAGATGTCAGCAAATTTTGATCCTGAACTTTGTGTATCAACTGACATAGTAACGTTACTAGGAGTAAATACAAACACCATATCACCAACTTTTTGAGGTTTTCCGCTCAATGCATGAGCAGCACCACAAACAAAATCAATTGTTCTTTGTGATTGGTCTTTATCTAAAAGGTGTAAATTTAATACAACTGTTTTTCTATCAATTAAATTTTGCACAATAGAACCTGCTTCGCTAAAAGAATGAGGCTCTACAATAACTACTTCATAAGAACTTCTACTAAAGCTTGGATGAGAAATAACATTTGATTCATGTTTTCTATTATTTTTATTATTATTAGCTGTCATAGGTGCCAACGCTAAATTATCTTCTGTAATATATTCTTCTCCATCTTCAACCATATCTGTAAAGATATCGTCGTTTTCACGAGATTCTATTCCTTGTGTTAAAAAGTCTACAATGCCTCTAATACCATCTGTAATTGCCACTAATTTGTCCTCCAATATGATTTAACTAAATAATTTTCTACCTATACGTACCCAAGTAGCTCCGTTTGCGACTGCAATATCGTAGTCATTACTCATACCCATTGAAATATCATTTAGTTTTAAATCAAATTTTATTTCTAATTCCTTCTGAAAATCTTTTACATCTTTAAATAATCTTGCAAGCTCTGATTTTGAATCTGTAAGAGGAGCTATATTCATAAGACCTAAAACTTCTAATCCGTCTAATTCAATTATTGACTCAAACTCAGCTAAAAGATCTTTTTTACTAAATCCAAACTTTTGTTCTTCATCAGCATTGTTAAGCTGTAAAAAAACTTTTTGTTTTTTACCGGCTTTTAAAGCCTCAACAGAAATAAGATTTGCAATTTTAGACGAATCAACAGAGTGAATATAGTCAAAATTATTAACAACCAATTTTACTTTGTTGGATTGAAGGTGTCCTATAAAATGAAATGTCGAATTTTCCTTAACATCATCAGGAAGTTCACAAATCTTCTTGACAGCTTCAACTGCTCTTGACTCACCAAAATGTCTTAAGCCTGCTTTATACGCACTTAGCATTACATCTTTATCATAATACTTAGTAACTGCAATGATATTCACGGTATAAGGTACGATTTTTTCTTGTATTTGTAACAGATTGTTTTTTATTCTTTCAATCATAAGGGATACTTACTCCTACAAGAAATGTCCTGAATGAACATATGTTAATTATATGATATGTTTCATGTTAGGACAAGAATTAATTTTATTAAACTCATTACCTCCTTTTTTTATTTCCCGAAAACCATGTAACTACATGGTTTTCGGCACTATATGTTTTATTAGATTATCGCTTAACATTTCTTAATACTTATTAACTACCTAAGTATGTCAAAGTTTCCAAGATATCAGCAGACGTACCAAACACCCTTGAATTTGCCTGAATTGCACGTTGTGCCATAATCATATTTGAAAGTTCACGAGCCAAGTCAACATTTGAACCTTCCAAACCACCAGTTTGAATTTGTCCCATACCCATAGCTCCACCAACAGCATATACAGTTTGACCTGTATTTGGACCTATAGACCACAAGTTATGATTTCTCGAAACCAAACCTGCTTCATTTGTTACAGTAGCCAACTGAAGAACGAATCCTGAAGTTTTCGCAATATTAGAATTAATATCAATTTTATCAGAACCTCTAATAACAACACCTGTTGCCGTAGTATATTTCCATTCAAAAGTATTATCATTTTGATTAGCTTCAACCGTTAACTTATCACCATTAGAATATGTTGCTTCGATTGTACCGTCATTTGCTACAGAATAGCTTTCAAGATTAACAGCTTCGCTTAGTGCTGCAACAGGTTCTATCTTAACTGTATAATCTAAGACTTTAGAATAATAATACCCATCACTTGTTTGTTCTGCAGAAGCCATTCTTGTTGCTTCCAAGAAATTTGAAGTACCTGCAGTAAATGTTAATGCAGGATTTACATTTTGAGTATCTGTTTCATTATTATAAGTATTTCCGTTATATGTAATCGCATAATCAACCCCTGGAGTTCCTGAAACACTTGCAACAGAATATTCTCCTGAAGTAGCAATAACTTGGCCATTTGCATCATATAACGGACTACCACTTACTCCTGACCAATAAAATGCCCCGCCGTTAAATTCATAGCAATCTACAGCTTTTCCTGTATCTTGAGCAACAATTTCTACGGATTTAGCAATAGTTTGAGTATATTGAGGCTGAGCTTTAAATGATATAGTTCCATCACTGTTTGCTGCTGCAACAATGTGTTCACTCATATAGTGAGTCGTTCCTGAAGAATCGGTATTATATACCTCTCTTGCAAGAGCTTCATTAAATTTTGTTATAAGTTTATCAACACTACCTTCTAAATCTTCATCATCTATTTCAAGCTTTACTGTTTTTGTAACAGCATTATCGGTATATTTAATAAAGAAAGTACCGGCAGTAATATCCGAATCATTCAAGTTATTTACAGTAGTTGCACCAAGTTTTTCATTTCCCGGAGTTGTTACTTTTATTGTTTGAGGAACATTAATAATTGATTGAGACGCAGACGTATTATAAATCTGTGCAGCACCTAAAACATACATACCATTTTGAGTAACCATATTTCCATCAGCGTCAAGTGTAAATGCACCATCTCTTGTATAGTATATTTGTCCATATGAATCCATTACAGTAAAATAACCATTACCTGAAATCATCAAGTCTTCTGCTCTTCCTGTTGAAAGATATGTGCCTTCGGTAAAGTTTCTTACAATACTTCCTACTTGAACACCAAGACCAACTTGTTTAGGATTTATACCACCTGTAGTTTTAGTTGGAGAATTACCGGTTGTATAAGTTTTTGAAAACAAATTTTCAAACCTCGTATCAGCAGCTTTAAATGCAGTTGTATTAATGTTTGCAACGTTATTCGAAACAACGCTGATTGCTGTTGTTGCGGCATTAATACCACTCATTGATGTATATAGTGCTTGCGACATTTTTCCTCCTCTATGTCTGTTTGCTTATGTTTATTTCATTTTTACTACTTTTAATTTGCTTTTTAGTTTTTAACCGATTTAATGTAAGCTATCGGATAGTTTTTACCATTAATTTTTATCGTACCTGAACCTGATTCAAATGAGGCTTCATCTACTATACCTGTTATTGTTCTTTCTCCTGTCTCATCAGAAGGATCCATTATTGTTACTTCTTTTCCGAGCAAACTTAATGTTTGAGAAATATTAGCAGAAGATGCATAAGCATCAGATAAAGATTCTACAAGTCCTGATAATGATTCAATAGCACTTGTTGTATTTTGTGCAGCTTCTAATGACGAATATTGTGCCATTTGTGCCAGCCATTCTTGATTCGATACCGGTTCTGTAGGGTCCTGATATTCCATTTCTTTTAACATTAGTTGAAGAAACATATTCTTATCAGTTATATCGGTTGAACCTGCTTTTGAATTTGCTGCTTGCTGCATTGCTGTTTGATTTTTAAGCATTGCTACTTGACTTTGTACTGCTGTTGCCATTTTCTCCTCCGTTTATACCTTAAACTTCTATATCCACATTTCCCGCACCGACCAAGATTTTTTCATTTTCAGATTTTGAAAGATTATTTTCCAAAATTTCTGCTTCTGTTGCAATCTCTTCACTTGTCGAATTATCTGTAAGTGTTTCATCATCTGACATTTCTAATTCAGGATTTGAAGCTTTTGTATACTGAGAATTATTTTCTCCTCGTCTTTCTCCTGTTCCTGCAAAATTTTGCTGTTGAGAATTTTCGCCTTCAAAATTATCTCTTCCAAACGAAAATTCTGATGAGCTTTCACTTGCTGATGCCACTTTTACACTTACGTTATTTACTGTTACACCCTGATTTGCCAATGTTGATTTAAGACCATCGATATTTTTTTCTAACATATCTTTTACTTGATAATTATCTGTCAACATCTTTGCTTGTAAGCCATCTTTACCTTTCATTATTTCTATGGTAATTTTACCCAAGCTTTCAGGAGTTAACTGTAATGTAATCTTTTTTGTACCATTTATATTTTGTGCCTGCATTTTATTGTTTATTTGTGCCAAAATATCATTCTTAGATATTTCTGAAGGCTGTTCTTCAACATTTTGTTTCATATCAATCATTTTTGAAAAATCTTTATTTTGAACAGAGGCATTCAAATCTTTTTTACCTTGTGTTTCCAGAGAAAGTCTGACAATATCATCTTGAGCCGAATTTTGACCTAAATTTCCTCCAAAATCACTTTCTCCATTACTAACATCAGTAACATTTAAATTTAATGCTTCTAACTTCGCTTCATCAAGACCTGCTTTTTGCATAATTTCTCTAAAGCTCAATTTATTTTCATTTTGTTCGTTAATTACCGGTTGAGCTTCTTGTTGAATAACATCATCACTTACATTCACAAGAACATCATTGTTTACGGTGTTATCTTCATTTGAAAGTTCTTGAGAATTATTTACAGTTGACAATGCATCCTTTCCTTGAGAAACAATATTTGCATTTTGTGCCTTCGTTGAAGATGATAAAAACTTATCTTTTATTTCTACATTTTGAGTAGTAGTAGTAGTATCTTTTTCTGTTGTATTTACCAAATTTGATGATATATTATTTTTATCAATTAAATCATTATTTGTATCATCTATATCAAGTGTTTTCACTGCATCCACATCAATATTATTTAATAAAACGTCATTTGTTTGCACCGAAGATTCAACTTCCGATTGAGATACAAAGCCATCTAATTCATTTACCAATTGAGAATTTAAATCTACAGATTGAATAACTGTTTCCGAATCATTTAATGAATCTAACGTAGATTGATAAAAGGCATTAATATAAAAATCAGCCTGCACAGACTCTTCTTGCATATTGTCATCAATAAGCAATTGATTTAAGGTATCAATATCTGCAAAATCATCTATTTTTTCAGTAAAATCCACTAAATTTACAGAATTAGCCATACTAATAACATCATTTGTTTTTTCTGTCAACAAATTTTCGTTATCCGTATTATCAGCATTACTATCTATTTCAGAAAGTTTTTTTGTTTTTGACTCATTTACCTCAGAATTATTTAATGAAGAGTTATTATTTTTTTCATTATCAGAAACAACTGTTTTATCTTGCTTTGAAGAATTTTGTGAATTTTGAGTTAATTTATTTGTCCCATTTTTAGGTGAAACATCTCTTTGGTCTGAGACAGAATTCTTTGATGAATCAAAATTTTGAGAATTTTTATTATTCAAAGTATTACTATTAGTTTTATTTGAAATATTTAAATTAAATTTACTATTTTTAGCAGTCTTATTATTAGCATTTGAAAGAATATCATTAAAACTTTTTCCATTAGAAAATGCTTCAGTATAATTCTTTGCATTAGAACTTAAATTTAATTCAGATTTAGTAGAATTTAAAAATATAGTAGTTGTATCTAATAAGTTTTGTGTCATTATTCCTCGTTTCCCCGACTAATTAAATTTAGCCTGATATCTGGTAGTCGTAATATCGTCTGCTTCTTTTTCTTCCAAATAATTAATGTGGTCATTAAATTTTTTTTCTTCTTTCTCTTTTAATTTTTCTAAAATTTTTACCTGCTTTAATGCCTCATTAACCTCTAATTGTTTGACATGCAAAAGCTTTCTCCAATCACTTATTACTTTTTCTTGAGATTTTATATCTCCGAATAATTTTGAAATAAAACTTTTATATGTCTGCATTCCTCCAATATCTATTTCATTTGATTCATAAATACCGTTAAGTTCTTCTGTCAGTTTTTTCTGTTTCGCCTCTAACTCTTCCTTTTTTTCTATTTGAAGATTTAACCGTTTTATGACCTTTGCCATTTCAAGTCTTTTGTCTTCCAAGACTTTTTTACGCATATCAAGCACTGTTTGCAGCCTAAATGTAAATTTCTTCAATTAACTTACCTCATTCCTTGCAAATAATACTTGCTTATACTCACTTTACTAATTAATATATGAATACACATCATATATATAGTGGATTTGCTTTAATAAAATAAAAAAATTTCATACATATGATGTATAAAATAGACAAAAAGAGAGTACCCTAATTGGGTACTCTCTTTTTTAATATACATATTTATTTAATATTTCAAATTATGCGGCAGCTTTTGCTTCTTTTTCAGCTTTCAATGCTGCTTTTTGTTCAGAAGTTAATACAGGTTTTGCTTCTTGAGTTTTTCTTAATTCAGCAGTAATTGACTTAATTAATTCAGGAATTGATTTTCCTTCTTTTTCAGCTTTTTCAATCTTAATTTCTGAACTGTCAGCTTTTTTAGCAATAATATCATTTACTTTAGCAAAAACTTTAGCAAAATCTTTTTCTTCTTTACCGTTAATCATAACTTTTAAAGGAGTTTCCAAAGTCAAATCTTTCATAGAAATTCCACCGCCGGCAGCTTGAGAATGTCCTCCGCCTCCGAATAAAGTTGCAGCTATTTGAGCTAAATTTGATTGTCCACTTGAACGGAATGAAAAACTATATGAGTTTTTATCTGCAATTTGAGAATTTGAATTTAATTCACCTTGTTTTTGGTTTTGAGTAATTAAAACAGCTAATCTGTCATAATCATATGGGGATTTATAAGTTGAATAAGCTAAAGCCTTAGCTGACATTCCTTCTGTATTTTCTTTTACACTACCAGGCATTTTCAATGATGCCATAGCTTGAGAACCTTTAAATGCAGAATAAACATCATTAAATTGAACTTTTGAGTCTTGTTTTTTAGCTTCTGCTAAAACTTCTTGCAAATCATCATAACTTGCTACAATCATTCCAACTCCTAAATCAGCATCCATAATTCTATTTTGTACTGATTTTTCAAGAACTAAATCTCTTGCACCTTTTGTATAAGTACCATCTGCATTTTTAACTCTTACATTTGGTAATTCATAGTCAAGGTTCAATCTCATCCATTGTTTATCAATGTCGCCGCCACCTACTTTTGCTAATTCATTATATAACCATTTTGTCATACCTTCAGGTTTGTAAGTAGGTCTTTGAGTTACAGATTTTGCATAATCATTTGAATCATGAGAAGCAACTTTTTCAAATCTACAAGTATCTGTTAATGTACCTGCTGAAATTCCTGCAACAAATTGTTTCGCACTTTCAATAGAATTTTGGAACATTTTACCTAATAATCCAGCTTTATCAGCTAATGCTGTAACAATTTGAGTTGCCGCAGGAACTGTATCTGCTACTAAAAATAAATTATCTTTTTTAACTTTTTCCAAATCTAAACCTAATTTTTTAGATTCAGTAGTCCATTCACTTGCTCTATGAGGGTGGTGGTCAATAAAAATTGTTTTACCGGCTGTTTCAAAATATTTTTTAAAACTTTTGCTTGTTCTGCCCGGAATTGGGGTATCTAACATAATTACTAAATCATATTTTTTAGCTTTTCCATCAATTGCACCTGCATCAAATGTTTTTGATGGATCTTTTAATCTTTCTGCTTCTTTTTCTAATTTTTCTATTTGAGCTTTTGCAGCTTCAGAATTACTGCGTTTCAATAATTCTACGTTCTTTTCAATTTGGTATACAGCAAAAGCGTTATAAGGTCTTTTTATGTTATCAACACCAGGTAATTTTGAGAAATTGTTAGGAATTTCATCATCAATTGCCATATCAACATTTCTTTCAGGAAAAGCACCTTTGATAGCAGCTTGCATACCTAATACACAGCCAACTGTATCTCCATCAGGTTTGCAATGACCTAAAACTAAAATATTTTTATTTTTAGGGTCATTGATTTCTTTTGAAATTGTATCAATAGCAGTCTTAATTTCTCTTACTCTGCCTAAGCCTTTCTTTTGACCTTCTATATCAAAAATTCTTTCTAAAACTTCTTTTGGAGAAGTTGGTTCTTCATACATAGCTACTGTTGAAGCTATTGTTTTTTTATCAGAATCAATTAAACCTGTAAATAAATCTTTTGTTTGTTGTTTAACGGCTTCATTATTACCAACATATTTGAATGCAACTTCTACACCAACAGTAGGGAATGCACTATTAACACCGCCGTTTACATTTGTTAATTCGAATTTGAAATTGTCTTTTTCTTCAGGATTAGATTCTATTAATTTTGCGAATCTGTTTGTTAAAGTTACAGGAACTTCACCTAATTTTCCAAATTCCTTATCATTGATACTTAAAACTTTATTTTTATAAATCTTACCGTCTTTTTCGTTTTCAACTATATCAATTGAATAATCAAATTCTTTACCTTCTCTCCAATTGCTGTTAGCTAATTGAACAACAGAATCATCAATTGAATCTTTTCTTCCGCCGGCTGTACCTTTTTGGTGAGCCATAACGCCTGAAAGTTTGAAATTAACTGCAGGAACTTCTTTTACTATAGGATTTTTAAATTGACCTGTGAATGATACGTGTAAAGCTTTACCTGCACGATTAATATCAATTACTTTGTCGTTCTTTGTTGAAAACGTTGCAGTATCTTTAATTTCATTAAATTTGTAAATAGGTTGATACTTAACTTCTCTAACATTAGGAACAGTATTATTAATTGATATCGGTAAAACTTTCACTACACAAACCTCCAAATATATATAAATAAAGTGCATGTTTATCCGATAATTGCGCATTATTAAGTCGATTATTAACAAATGTTACAACAAAACAAGCAGGGAAATTATATCCTCCTGCTTGTTTTTATATTGTTCTTATTTTTTAGTATTTAATTATATTTTCTATTGACCAAAAGTCCACAAAAAATTATTTTGAGTGTTACCGGTATTACCAATGCCTAGCTCACGAAGACGATTAAGCTCTTCTTGAAGAGTATCCTTTTCTTCATTTAATTCAGCTTCTTTAGATTCTATATCAGACAATGATACATTAGTAGAGTTTTTTATATCATTAAACATATCCTCGTTTTCCAATTTATAAATATCTGCTTGTAATGAACTAATTTGCATTCGTATCATTGAAATTTTATTATTAATTTCAGGAGTTACACATTTCATGTAAGGTACACCCATAGAACTTTTTGCCATTACAAATTTATTTTGTTTGGCTAATTCTGCCATTTCAGCTTTTAATGCTTCAATTTTGTTCTTAATTTCTTGAATTTTTTCTTCTTTGGTAGGTTCTTTAGTTTTTTCTGTTTCAGTTGTATTTACAGTTTCGGTAGTTTCATTCGTATCTTGAACATCAGATGACGATTGAGAACCTTTATTTTCTTCAGCTTCTCTTGCTTCTATTTCTGCCTTTAAAGCGGCTGCCTTAGATTTTGTTTCTATTAATTCTTTTGTAAGTCGTAAAACATCAGCATTTATTTGGCTTAGTTGACGCATTTTAGCTTTAGCGTTTTCCCCAGTAATTTTACGATTTTTAGCTTCATAAAGTTGTTTTTCTAACATATCTTGTTTTTCTAACAATTTTTGATATTCATCTTTTAATTTTTGCAATTCTTTATCTTTGGCATCTTGAGCTTTATCAGTTTCTGAAGAACCTTTTCCTGTTAATTGATCAAGTTTAGCAGCAATTTGATCAATAAGAGAACTATTATTAGAAACAGCATCTTCTAATGCTTTTTCTATATCTTCAGAACTTTTTCCTGAGATAAACACCATATCACGTTGTTGTGGGGTTTCAGATGTTTTTGGTTTATTATACAACTCTTTATTTGAATAATTCATTAAACTAAAAGATTGTGTTGGTTGTGGTTTTCCGTTAAAACGATAATAAGATGCTGATAAACCCACGATATGTACTCCTTTTTCCTATATTGTTTTACCCTAACAAACTATATATCGGCACAACTAAATCAAAACTTTAGGCCAAAACTCCATGTTTATCATGGTTTTAAAAATACAAACAACGTTAAAGTTAATAGCAGCAACATTTTTACAAGCCTAAATCCATCTTTACAAAATTTAACAATACTTTATTTACAAAACATACAGAAAATGTAACACATTAAACTTTAAACAAAAAAAAGGGACTTTTAAAAAGTCCCTCAATTTACCTATAATATCTTTTCTTAACCTACGTTTCCGTAAATATTATTTTTACCTACGCTACTTCGTTTAATCTTCTACCACCTTTGTGTCCGTGAGTTTTTTTACCACCGTGAGGTTTGTGATTTCCTTGAACTTGGTTATCATGATGACCATGACCTTTTGGTCCTTTTGTACCTTTTGTTGATGTAGAAGTTGTAGCAGGTTGAGTTTTTCTGATTTCTTTTACAACATCTTTGATAATTTCAGAAGTTGTTCTACCTTTTTGACCTTCTTCTGCTAATGCAATTTCGATTTTTTTGCATTTGCCTGCTCTTTGTTCTGCAGGGATGTTATTATCTTTCATTATGTTGTAGTTTCTTGTTAACTCTTCATAAACTTTAGCTGTATCTTCTTCAACTTTACCATTGATTTTAACAACTAACGGAGTATTGATTTCAACGCCCGGTAAATCAACTCTACCACCTGAAGCACCACCGTGGCCTCCACCACCGAACAAGTTAGCTAACAATTCTGCGTGGTTGCTCATTGCTGATGATCTGAATGATAATCTTAAACCGTTCATCTTAGCTACGTCAGAGTTTTCTGTAATGAAGTTTTCTTTCTTATCTTGGATAACTAAGATTGCAATTCTGTCTGCATCATATGGACCTGTATAAGTTTGAGTAGCCTTTTCTGTTAAAGTGCTTGGCTTTTGACCAGGAGCAAGTTTTTGAGAAACTTCTGATGGGTCAGATTTTAAAGCTCCTAATGCTTCAGAATATTTGAAACCGTTTTGAACATCTAACAATGTAATATCAGGATCTTGTTGTAATGAAGAATTGAATACATCATACATTTGATCATAATCAACTTCGATAATACCTAAGCCTAATTCAGGAGACATTTTTCTACCTTCAACAGCATATGTCAACATTTTATCACGTGGAGAAAGTTTACCGTTAACACTTGTTCCGCTTAAAGCTCTATCAGGAACATCATATGCAATGTTTTCACGTAACCATTTTTTATCTACTGATTTATCAGTTTTTGATAATTGATTTGTCAACCAAGTAGACATACCTTCAGGGAAGAAGTTTGGTCTTTGTTGTACAGGCATTGCTGAGTGATGAGGTAATAAGTTTGCTGTTCTTGTGAATGAACCTGTATCAGTTGAAGTACCTGTAATAACACTTGCTACAAAATTCTTAGCAGCTTGACCACCTTTTTCAAACATTTTTCCTAAAACCCCTGCTTTATCAGCAACGATTGTTACTAATTGAGTTGCTGCAGGAACTGCATCACATACTAAGGCTAAACCATTTTTATGGATTTTATCCATATCTAAACCTGTTTCTGACTTAGCATTTTGCCATTCTGAAATTCTATGAGGGTGATGGTCAATATAAATTTGTTTTTTACTACCTTCTATATAATCTTTAAATGCACCTGAAAATCTTGTTGGAGTAGGTACGTCCATTGTCATAACAAGATCATATTGTTTCTTTTCTTTACCTTGTAAAGGATTTGCATCAAATAAATTGTTTGGATCTTTTAATTCTGCTAAATCTCTTTCTAAAACTTTTGATTGTTCTTTTGCTGTGTCTGTATTTAATGCTTTTAATACAGCTAAATTCTTTTCTAATGTAGCAATTTTTTCAGGATTGTATGGACGTTTAACATCTTCAACACCAGGCATTTTATCACGGAATAAACCTGGAATTTTATCATCTACAGCACAATCGATTTCTCTATCAGGATATGCAGCTTTTAAAGCTTCTTTCATTGCAATAACTGAACCTAATGTATCACCATCCGGTTTACAGTGTCCTAAAATTAAAATTCTTTTATTTTCAGGATTATTGATTTCATTTGAAATATTTGTTATTGCATCTTTAATTTCTCTTACTTTACCTAATCCATTTTCTTTGCCTTCTACATCAAAAATTCTTTCCAAAACTTGTTGTGGTGATTTTTCAGGTTGATATACCATTACTGCTTTTGAAATTTTTGGATCATCCGAATTTAATAATGTATTAAATGCATCTGCAGCTTTTGCAGCTTCTGCTTTGTTTTCACCAACATATTTTAATGACGCTCTTAAACCGATTGTAGGAGCACCTTTTGATGTACCTGCAATTACATTCGATAATTCAAATCTGTAATCAGAAGGTTTTTTAGCAATAATCGGCATTATAAATTGTGCCATTTCTTCCGGTACAGAACCAACTGCACCAAATTTTGGATGGCTTAATTCTAATGATTTACCACTACGAGTCTTAACTTCTTTTGCTCTTAATACATCGCCTTCTTTCCAGTTGCTATTCGCCAATTGTACAACTGAATCATCCACTGCTGTTGCTGAAGCACCTTCAGTTCCTGCTTGGTGTTTTGATACACCTCTTACACGGAATTGAATAGCAGGAGCATCTTCATTTGCTTTCGTTTCCATCGGATTTTGAAGCTTTCCTGTAAATGACACATGTAAAGCATTTCCTTCTCTCTTTAACGAAATTGGAGATGCTTTTTTTGATAACTCTACACTATCTGTTGCATAAGTTAATTTTGGTTGTACATTACGTACTTTGACTTCCGATTGAGGTGCAACTACTGACAAATTGTTGATTTTACTAATATTCATTTAAAACGCCTACCTATATATTATTTTAAATTACTACCTTGTGGATATTTGGATTTTTAATCTTGATTATATTAATACACTAAATTCTTATCTACACATGTTTTAAAAGGATTGAACAAATTTTTTTTTGATAGTTCATGCCTAAAATGTTAAGTTTATTTAACAAATTGTTACAATTTTCATATTAAACACCAATATGATAATATAAAGTAAAGAGTAGAGGAGTTAAATTTGGAGAATAAAGCAGAAGATAATTTTGCACAAGTTAATGAATGGCTTATTGCATATAAGCAAGCTGATGGAGAAAAGCAAAAAAAACAACTTCAAAATTTAATAGTTGTAGCTACAATGCCTTTGGTAAAAAAGATTGCATGCTCTCTTGCAAGACGTTCCACTGACCCTGTTGACGACTTAATTCAAGTGGGTTCTGTTGGTCTGATTAAAGCCATTGAATTTTATAATCCTGAAATTTCCACTAAATTTAAAACTTATGCAAGCTATTTAATTACCGGAGAAATAAGACATTATTTAAGAGATAAAGCCTCTATGATTAAAGCTCCTCGAGAAATACAAGAACTTTCGTTTAGAATTAATAACTATATAAAACAACTTATAGAAACATCAGGTGATGAACCAACAACAGAGGAAGTTGCAAAAGCAATGGATGTATCTGTTCAAAAAGTTAATATTGCAATTGAAGTAGACAGAAGAAAAAGTACAATTTCTCTTGATCAAACTATAAATAATGTTGATGATGACAATATATCTTTAGCGGACAAAATTCCGGCAGGTGATTATCAAGAATTTTTAAACTCATATGAAGAAAAAATCATGCTTTCAAAAGCAATTGAAAAACTTCCTCCTGAATTAAAAGCTGTTATTGAATTAAATTATTATGAAGATTTAAATCAACGACAAATCGCAGAAAAATTAAATATTTCTCAAATGCAAGTTTCAAGAAGGCTAAAAAAAGCTCTCGCAGCCATGTATGAAATAATTACAAATTCCGATTACGAAAGAAATTGATAACATGCCTGATATTTTAACAATTTATATAGGATTTTGGATATTCATAACAGGATTGTGTATAGGAAGTTTTTTAAATGTTGTAATCTTGAGGGGGTTATCAAAAGAATCGATTGTTTTTCCTCCGTCAAAATGTCCAAAATGCCAACATACCTTAAAATGGTGGCATAATATTCCTTTATTATCTTATATATTACTAAAAGGAAAATGTTATTTTTGTCATGAAAAAATAAGTCCTCAGTATTTCACCATTGAACTTCTTACAGGAATTTTATTTATAGCTGCATTTTTTAAATTCGGATTAACAATAAATTTATTTTTAATACTTATTATGTTATCAATGTTTGTTGTAATGTCAGTAACAGACTTAAAAGAAAAAATAATTTTTGATAAACATGCATTTATTCTTGCAGTTACAGGAGTCATATTCAGCCTTCTAAACCATAATCTGCTAAATTCTTTTTTAGGAATTTTAGAAGGAATTTTAATTATGGAGATATTTGCTTCTATTGGGTACTTATTTGTAAAATCAAGAGCATTCGGACTCGGAGATACCTATATTGCAGGAGCACTTGGAGCAATATTCGGATGGTTACCTTTGTTAGTTGTATTAATATTATCGCTTATTGTTCAAGCAATAATAACACTACCGCTGTATGTATTCAAATTGTATAAATCCAAAGAATTTAAAACTATACTATCCTTATCATTATTTTTAATTATTGCAAGTATATACAAATTTTTAAGCGTAAAAACAGATATAGATATATTTATACTATATATTGGAATTTTATTTATAATTATTTCCGGCTTATATTGTGTAAGACAAATAACAAAGAACATAAAATCTTCATCAGATGCAATTATTTTACCTTTTGGACCGGCAATGTTCACTGCTGCAACGATTTTTTTATTTTTTAACTAATAAATTTTCATTTTAGACAAGCATATTCGTAATAATATATATTAATCCCACAGTAAAAGAAGTTAATACGAATATAAGTACTGATGCAACCTTTAATCTTGAACCGCCTCGTTTTATTTCATCATCTATATTTAATTTATTTAATACATTTTTAGCATAATCCTCTTTTAGTTGTGCTTCATAAATATCAAATGATTTTCTTAATACAGTCCTCAAATCGTATATTTCTTCAAGAGCACGTCTTGCCGATAAATTAGATATTATATATTTTTTTAATTTTAAACTTTCTTCATCAGATAACTCATTATCACTATACGCTGAAAGGTTTTGAACAAGTGCGTAGTCTTTTTCTGTTTCGGAAACAGAAGAGTAATCGTCAATCAATTCATTTGCCACATCAATACTATCTAAATATTCTTTTGCTTTAACAAATTTTAATTTTATATTTAACAGCGTTTGATATTTTTCTTGACAAGAAGGACATGATTCAAGATGTTCTTGAAGCATATCATTAAGAGGATAATTTAATTTTCCGTTTATATAAAAAGATAATAGCGAACATATTTGAGAACAAGTTAAATGCATTTTATACTCCTTTATTAATATAATTTTTAAGATTTTCTTTTAATTTTAAACGTGCACGAGCAATACGAGATTTAACAGTTCCTACATTAGTATTGGTAGATTTAGCTATTTCATCATAAGAAAAGCCTTGAAATTCTCTCAAAACTATCGGAACTCTAAAATGCTCGGGAAGATTAAGAATTTCATTTTTTATAATTGTTTCAAGCTCACAAGATAAACAATTTTCAAGAGGTTTTGCATGCTTATCAGGGATTTCCAAAGCCGGATTTGTAGCATATTCATCATCAATAGTTTTGTCGTAAGACAACGTATTATTTCCTCTTGCACACTTTCTTAAATCGTCATAAAACAAATTCATGACAATATGGTTAAGCCAACTCTTAAATGTTTGTGGCTTTCTTAAATTAGAAATATTATTTGCCATTCTGAACAAGGCTTCTTGAGTTAAATCAGGAACTTTCTCCTCATTTTTACAAAGGTATAAAAATGTTACATAAATATGCTTTTGTTCACGCTTAATTATTTCTTCCAACGCTTTTAAATCATTTTGCTGAGCAAGAATAATCAAGTTTTCCATATTTAATTTTTTATACATTAATTTACCTAAAGACATATTTACCTTCAAATACAGATTAAAGAATTTTCAGATAAGTTTGCTCACTCTATACTACATAAACAGTCAGTTATTCTTTACAGATTAAAAAGAATAATAAAATTAATATTTTTTTGTTATAATGATAAAAAATCAAAAAGAGGGCTAAAAAATGTACGGTATTTTATTATGTGGCGGATGCGGAAGCAGATTATGGCCATTATCAAGAGAACAATTTCCAAAACAATTTTTGACACTAACAGAAGATACGAGCCTTCTGCAAAATAATTACGAAAGACTGCAATCATTTATTCCCTCTGAAAACATATATGCAGTAACAGGCGAAAAATATCTTTCTGAGGTATTAAGACAACTAAAATTGTACACAGAAAAACCAAATGCCGTTGCAGAACCAATAGCAAAGAATACAGCTCCTGCAATAGCAATGGGAACAAAATATATAAGAAATCAATCTTCTGAAGATGCTGTCATAATAGTAATGCCGTCAGATCATTATATAAAAAATTTAGAAGCTTTTAAAAAAGCTGTTCAAGAAGCAGAAACATTAGCAAACAAAGGATACATAGTTACTTTTGGAATAACACCTGCGTATCCTGAAACAGGGTTTGGTTATATAAAAGCAAAAGGAAATGAAGTAGAACAATTTGTTGAAAAACCAAACAAGGAAACCGCACAAAAATATATTGAAAACGGGAATTATTTTTGGAATGGAGGAATTTTTGTATTTAAAGCTTCAACTCTTTTTGAAGAATTACAAAAATATGCACCGGATATTTTCAAGATTTTAGATGAACTTGAATTTAATACAAACAAAGCAGATATAAAATCTTTTGAAAAAATGCCAAACATATCAATTGATTATGCAGTTATGGAAAAGACAGATAAAATAAAAATGGTAAAACTTGATTGCGGATGGTCTGATGTCGGAAATTTTAAAACGATATATGAAATAAGTCCAAAAGATACTAATAACAATGTTGTATATGGAGATTCCGAATTAAAAGACTGCAAAAATACAATGATTTATTCAACATCAAAACTTGTTTGTACAGCAGGGCTTGAAAATACAATAATAGTAGAGACACCGGATGCTGTACTGGTGTGCAATAAAAATGAAACTCAAAAAGTTAAAGATATTTTTGAAAATCTTAAATCAAAAGAAAATCCGGCTATAAAATGCCATAAAACAGTACACCGCCCTTGGGGATTTTATACAAACATTTGTGAAAACGAAGGATATTTGGTAAAAAGAATTCTTGTTAATCCCAAACAAGCTCTTTCTATTCAATCTCACAACCATAGATCTGAACATTGGACAGTCATAAAAGGTAAAGCAAAAGTCATTTTAGATAATAATGAACATATTCTCGAAGTAGGACAAAGTATTGATATACCATTAAAAGCTGTCCACTCTTTGCAAAATCCGTTTGATGAAAATTTGGAAATTATTGAAGTACAAATGGGAAGTCCTCTTTTAGAAGAAGATATTATCAGATACTCAGACATTTATGGAAGATGCTGAACAGATAAAACTTGCCAAATTAATAAGTATTTAAAAATTAACTGAGATTAGTCATTTATAAAAAGATATTATCTGCTATTTTGCCATGTTTTTATAAACATAAAATTCAATATAGTCTTTTTTATTCATCAAAGGTACAGTATAAGTTGATATAAAATCAAAATGTTTTGATTTTAAATAATTTATATCAGCTAAACACTCAATACCATACGGATAATCTTTTAATGCACTAAAATCATTTAGTGAAGACGTTACAAGACCTTTTCTGGTATAATAAAAACAATAGTATGAGGCTTTGTTACCTAATTCAATGCGATTACCTGAAATGTTGTAATCTGTCTTAAGATTTGCATCTGAAAACATCGTAATATACTGTGATTTACCATAGAAAATTAAATAATCATACTTGCTTAAATCATAATTTTCAATCTTGTAAATGAGCCCTGTATTTATATCAACACCATAAAAATAATTCAAGCTTGAAGTAATAAAATTATTTGTGGCAGAACCCGGAAAATAAAGTATTTTTTTTCCGTAAAAATTTCTGCTGTCTTTAACTTTAAACCAAAAATCACAGAACGGATCAATTATTTCTCCTTTCTTTTTATATGGATTAGAGCATTTAGCTTGCATTCTTAAATCTGAAATTGTATATTTTTCATAAATAATTTTTTTTGAATAAATCCACCATGGTCGTGCCCACAAATGAGATGAAACTAAAACCATATAATAAATCATGCATAATAACACCAAAACTTTTATCAAATTATTCTTTTTAAAATAGGAATATGCAAAGATAGGTGAAGCAATCATAACGAACATTGCTAAAAATCTACAGTTAAAATTCATAAAAGAAATAACATAAGACAAAGTTAAAATAAATATAATAAAAGAACTTGATAAAACCGCTAAAAATTTTTGTTTGAAAGATTTTGAAAAAAACGAAATAATAATAGAATAAACCATACATGGAAAGACAATCAAAAAGCCTAAAATACCAAAACTCATGTGAGGTTCTATAAGAGTTCCGTTAAATGTGTATGTACCGATAGGATTATTATATATTCCTTCAGGAACATCATATATTTGAAATATTTTCAAAATAAATATTTTTATGTCCAATATATATTTCCCAATATATTCGCCCCACTTAAATCCGGAAAAATCTACAAATAAAAATAGATGACGAATAAAATTGGCAAGCATCCCCTTCAATCCAAAGAAATTCTTGTGAGCAACAATAGAGGCTTTTGTTCCCATAATATTGCCAAAATCAATAAAGTTTAAAATATAAGAATATGAAGAAAAAATCAAAAAATTTAAAACAATAAATAAAGATAAATATCCAAAGTTTTTATAATTTTTAAATTTGAAACAAATAAAACCTAAAATAACAACAACTGCCGGAATAGCAATAATTGCAGTGGTTTTAGTACCAATAGCAATCGCGTAGGAAAGAGAAGAAAAAAACAAGTTGATAAAACGATGTTCTTTAAACGATAGCCAAAATAAAACTATAGATGAAATAATTAAAGATGAAAGCAAAATATCTGTTTCAGTACCGGAAACCTGAACCAAAACAGAAGCAAGAGATGATACAGTAAAAACAGACCAAAGAATTTTTCTAAGAGAAAAACCTAAAAGTTTCATTAATTTATAAATAGATGCAATACTGAGCCAGTAGCCAAAGAATGAGACAAACCCTAAAAAAGCTTCTTTTTTTAATAACAATAAAATCCACGAATAAAGTATTTCAGAATTAAAAGGAAATATCAAAAGTCTGCAATCAGCAGTATCAAAGTGCTTTAATGATCCATTCAGGATATAAAACATACTTCGAGAGACATGATAATCTACAGCATCAGCATTAGTGATAGGCATAATCAGATTTAAAAACAATACCCCAATAATAAATACAACAAAACTAATACCTAAAATTAAAAAACTTTTATCAAGCTTACAAATATTAACATATTTCCTAAAAAAAGATTTAAAATTTGGAAAGACAAAAGGTTTTTCAGCCTTTAACCAAATAAAAACAGAAAAAATCCAGAAAAATAAATTAAACCCTAAAATATTCAAAGTATTTATAGCAGAAAATAAAGATAAAATTTCAAAAGATAATATAATTTGTGCAAAAGCAACCAAGCTTAAATAAGTAAAATGCTCATAAATTTTTTTAGTGAGACATGATGCAATAAAATAACTTGAAGAAAAAACAAACAAAAATGAAATAAAAAATAACATATACCTTTACTCCATAAAACTAGATTAAAGGTACATAATTAGAATATTTTAAAAGAGCCCCACCTTTAAAATAAGATATTTGACTTGCACTGCCTGTTTTTATATAAATATTATACTGTTCTTCAATAGGAATATTAAGAGCTAAACAAATAATAGCTCTAATAATTACAGGATGAGTAACAACAATTAAACGCTTATCAATATTATCTTCAATAATACTATTAATACAATCTTTTATACGATTAATAAAATCTAAAAGCTTTTCACCATTTTCAGGAGTATCAAGAAGAATTTGAACAGGCGTTTTATCAGCATATTGAGGATATATTTTTTTTATTTGCTCAAAAGTTAATCCATCCCAATCACCGTAATTTCTTGGTAATAAAGTTTCTTCAATAACAAAATCTTTTTTTAATTCTTCTGCAAGGATTTCAGAACTTTGAACGGAACACAAAGAAGGTCCCGAAATAATTTTATCATTCTTAACTCCTCTATTTTTAATAAATTCAATGAGTTTATACATTTGCTCTTCACCATTTTTATTAATAGGAGGATACTGATATCCACTTGATAATTTATGATTATCCGTAAAAATCGTAGAGCCATGAGCTATATAAGTAATTTTGCATTTTCTGTTAAACATAAAAAATCTCCAAATAAAATAATAACATATAAAAAATATTAACAATCAATGTAACTAATTTGTAATAAACAAAGCAAATAAAAATTTTAAATATAAGAGAGCTAAAACTTCTTAACAAAAGTGTTGACAATCAAAATATATTGATGTTGAATAGATATACAGATAATAATAGCTGAAAAATTTGTGCTGAATTTACGCTGTTAATAAATAGAAAGAAATATACAATAAGGAGAAATTATGCCAACAATTAACCAGTTAGTACGTCAAGAACGTAAAAAATTAACTGACAAAACAAAATCACCGGCACTAATGTCATGTCCTCAAAGAAGAGGAGTATGTACAAGAGTATATACAACAACACCGAAAAAACCGAACTCAGCAATGAGAAAAGTAGCTCGTGTAAGATTAACAAACGGATTTGAAGTAACTTCATATATTCCGGGAATCGGACACAACTTACAAGAACACAGTGTAGTTCTTATAAGAGGCGGAAGGGTAAAAGACTTACCAGGTGTAAGATATCACATCATCAGAGGAACACTTGATACAGCAGGTGTAGCAAACAGAAATCAATCAAGATCAAAATATGGTGCAAAACGTGCCAAAAAAGGAGGTAAATAATGTCAAGAAGATCTAAACCGGCTAAAAGAATTCCTCCTATGGATCCAATCTACAATAGTGTAGATATCTCAAAATTCATTAACAGAATTATGAGAAGAGGTAAAAAATCTTTAGCAGAAAGAATATTCTATACAACACTGGAAAGAATACAAGAAAGAACTAATGAAAAACCATTAGAAATATTTGAAAAAGCATTACAAAATGCAACACCATTATTGGAAGTAAAAGCAAGACGTATTGGTGGTTCAACATACCAAGTGCCTATTGAAGTAAAAGCAGACAGAGGATTTGCATTATCTTCATCTTGGTTAATAGCAGCTGCTAAAAAACGTTCAGGTAAATCATTTGTAGACAAATTAACAAATGAGTTGATAGACGCATCAAACGGACAAGGTCAAGCATGTAAAAAACGTGAAGACACCCACAAAATGGCAGAAGCAAACAAAGCATTTGCACATTACAGATACTAATTTTAAATAATAATAAAAAAGAGGCAGGCTTTAAAATAAAGCCTGCCTCTTTTTACTATATACTATAATAGTTATACAATTTCCTATTTATTTTCTACTTTTAAAATCTAATTCAAAATCCAAAATTTCGCATATTAATTGCAGTTCATAATATCTTAAATTACCTGTTGCCAGCTTTTGGGATAATAAGCTTTGGCTCATTTTCTTTCCTGAAACTTTTGTCATTTCTTCCGCAAGTTTAGTTAAAGTCATACATCTTTGTAATAATAAATATTTTATCTGTTCTCTGCAATTCATAAACCAATTTTATATTTATTGACTAAAAAAAAACAATATGATAAGATAATTATTACTTTAAAGTAATAATTATAAGGTATTTTAATAAAAAGTAACAATGACAAAAAAAGAACAAGAACAAGTTTTAGACACCGCAAGCAACTTAGTTTACAACCTTTATATGGACATAAAAACGTTATATTATGCACTACAGCACGAAAAATCAGAGGAAAATTTATCATTACACAATATGAAAAGGATTTATAAAAACATAGAAAACTTAAACAATATTTTTAATGATAATTGTTTTTAGGGTATTTTTTATATAAAATGAAATTATTATGATAGAAGTAAAGAAAATAAAATTAAGAAATTTTGAAATAGGCGGAGACAAATTAACAATTCTTGCAGGGCCATGTGCTATAGAGAGTTATGAATGCATGGCAGAAGTTGCAGGGACACTAAAAGAAATTTGCAAAAGACTTGATATAAATTATGTATTCAAAGCTTCTTATGATAAAGCAAACCGTTCAACCATCGATGGATACAGAGGATTAGGAATAGATAAAGGGCTTGAATACTTAGCAAAAATAAAAAACGAATTTGATATACCAATAGTAACAGATGTACATAATCCACAAGATGTTAACAAAGTTGCAGAAGTTGCGGATATAATTCAAATTCCGGCATTTTTATGCAGACAAACTGATTTACTTGTAGCTGCTGCAAAAACAGGAAAAATTGTAAATATAAAAAAGGGGCAATTCCTTGCACCTCAGCAAATGAAAGCCTTAGCACAAAAGGTTACAGATTCTGGCAATACAAATATTTTATTCACAGAAAGAGGCGTAAGCTTTGGGTACAATAATCTTGTAACAGATATGAGAGCAATACCTCTAATGCAAATAATTGGATATCCGGTAGTAATGGATGCAACACATAGTGTTCAAATGCCGGGAACGAATGGTTGTGCAACAGGAGGAGATAGAAGATGGGTTCCTGTTTTAGCAAAAGCAGCAATAGCAGCAGGAGTTAATGCCTTATTTTTTGAAGTTCATCCTGAACCTGAAAAAGGATTATGTGATGCAGACAATATGTTACCTTTGAAAGATGCTGAAAAATTATTTAAAATTTGCAATAACATCTTTAAACTTGTGAGAGAAGAAGAATAAGAAATATTATAGAGAATATAAAATATGATAATAAAATATTGGCAAGCAGGTATATTAGGTGCGAATAATTATCTTTTAATAAATGAAAAAAGAAAAGAAGCACTAATGATTGATTGCTCAGAATATACGGAACAACTTGAAAACGAATTAAACAATTATAATGCAGAACTTAAATATATTCTGCTGACTCACGGACATTTTGATCATGTTATGGGTATAAACAAAACAAAACAAGCTCATCCGAAAACAAAAGTTTTTGCTCATATTGGAGATAAAAATTTAATAGAAAGCATACAGGAATTCATGCAAAAATACGGAATGTTTGAGGAAGTTGAAGTGCCAAGAATTGATGAATATATTCAAGAAGGTTCTATATTAAACGGACAAGTAAAAATTATTCACACATCAGGACACACACAAGGAAGTGTATGTTACTTAATAGATGACAATTTGTTTTCAGGTGATACAATATTCTTAGAGGCTGTTGGAAGAACTGATCTTGACGGTGGAAGTTTTAAGGAAATAAAATCAAACATAGAAAATAAGATTTTTACTCTTGATGAAAATATTAAAATCTTCCCCGGCCATGGAGAATTTACAACAGTAAAGCACGAAAAAGAAAATAATAGATTTTTATAAAAAAATATGTAAAATTAAATTTATCAACAATAATACAGAGGAACAAATGAAAAATCAATTAGAATTAATTTTAAAAAATGCAGAAACAGATTTAGAAAAAGCAGAAAATATTAATGATATTGAAGAAATTAAACTAAAATATTTAAGCAGAAAAGGCGAATTAAATTCTATAAAGAAGAATTTAAAAGATTTGTCAGATGAAGATAAACGAGTTGTAGGAGCATTTGCAAATGAAATTGCACAAAAGCTTGAAACAGAAGTAAAAACAAAATATGAAGAATTTTATAAAAAAGAATTAGATGAAAAACTAAAATGCGAAAAAATAGATGTAACATTACCAGGAAAAAGTATTCCAATGGGAAAAAGTCATCCTATTACTCAAACAATAAATGAAATAACAGAAATCTTCCATACATTAGGATTTTCTGTTGCACCTGATAAAAATTCACCCGAGGTTGAAACAGAATATTATCACTTTGATGGATTAAACTTTCCAAAAGACCATCCGGCAAGAGATATGCAAGATACTTTCTATACAACACTAGCCCCAAATGTAATATTGAGAGGTCAAACATCAGGAGCACAAGTACGTGTAATGGAAGAAATGAAACCTCCAATAAGAATTATTGCACCGGGTAGAGTTTACAGAAATGAAAATGTAAATTCAAGAAAAAATAATTTTTTCCACCAAATTGAAGGATTATATGTAGATAAAAACGTTAGTTTCAGTGATTTAAAAGGAATTTTAAATGAATTTTTAAGATTATATTTTGGTTCATCAAGACCAACAAGATTTAGAAGTTCATTCTTCCCATTTACAGAACCTTCTGTAGAAATAGATGTTCAATGTATAATGTGTCAAGGTAAAGGCTGTAGAACTTGTTCAGGAACAGGCTGGCTTGAAATTTTAGGTGCAGGAATGGTCGACGTAAATGTATTAAAAGGTGTTAACATTGATCCGGAAGTATATAGTGGATTTGCATTCGGTATGGGAGTTGAAAGACTTGCGATGTTAAAATATGCAATAGATGATATCAGATTATTCTTTAATAATGATGAAAGATTTTTAAAACAGTTTTAAATAATGTTCTATTTGTAAAGAAGACATACTCGTCCGCAATGCTTTGACTGAAAAAACTCAAATATTTAAGTTGCAACAATTGCTCACATACGATAACTATATTTATAACTGTAAACTAAAAAATATCACTAAAATGCATCAATTAAATTAAATAATTGATGCATTTTAGTTAGACAGACTTGTAAAAATTTATTATTTACGTACTAAAAAATGATTTTTAATACAATCTAAAACCGTTTTTGCATATATATCGTGCATATTATAGAAAATATGAGAAGCACCCTCAATTTCTATAACCTGATTTAAAGAAGGATTTTTAGTCCAACTGTTCAAAGTTTCCATAAAATATTTAGGACTGTCTCCGGTTACAGAATCTTTAGACCCAATAATAAAAGAACCGTTTGGTTTTATATTAAACAAAGATTGAATTTCACCTTTTTTACTTAAAACAGGACAATTTTTCAAATTTTCAGCATTATAAAATCCCAAAACAGAATTAGCGGTCATAGGTGAAAACCCTCCAAATAAAAAAGGTAAAATTTCGTCTCCTTTTCCATTATTAACAAAAGTTTTTGCCATATCAAAGCAAGTATCAATATTAGGCATAATCGTCCACCAATGCATTATATCAATAGGACAAGATATTATAAAATAATCAACATAGTTGTCTTTTGTATTTCCAAGATAATTTATAATTTTATTTGAACCCAAAGAATGTCCAGCAAGAATAACATTTTTAAAATTATCTTTAGCATAGTTGACATAGGTTTCAACATCTTCATACACCATATTAAAATCATCATTAAAAACACCAGCATGACGTTGTTTCATAATGGAAAAATCAGAATAAGCAAAACACGAAAATGAATCATGAGCATGGGCAATAATTACGGAAACACCATTTTCACTCAAAAATTTACCTGTAGAATACAAAAGATCATTTTGAAAAACATTTGAACAAATCCCTGTAAGCATCACAAGTACAGTCTCATTTGAAGACTCACCAAATATAGCACCTCTAAGCTCTAATCCTCTTTTTGTTACGACCTTCAATATTTCCATTTTCATCTCCAAAATATTTTACTATTACAACATAAATTTATTTAATAAATTAAACCATTTCTCTAAGTTTTTTAAGTTGGTCTCTAATTTGTGCTGCACGTTCAAAATCAAGTATTTTTGCAGCTTTTTTCATATCCTTTTCCAGTTTATCAATAAGTTTTGGCAAATCTTTCTTCTCAATTCCAAGTTCAACCATTTCTTCAGCAACTATATCTTCTAAGTTTCTATAACTTGCAACCAATGCCAATAGATTATTTTCAATAGGTTTTTTAATTGTTTGAGGGATTATACCATATTTTGAATTATATTCCATTTGTAAATTACGTCTACGTTCCGTTTCATCAATTGCAGATTTCATGGAATCTGTCATAACATCAGCATACATAATAACTTCACCGCAAGAATTACGTGCAGCACGCCCTATTGTTTGAATTAAACTTGTTTCTGAACGCAAAAATCCCTCTTTATCTGCATCCATAATAGCAACTAAAGACACTTCCGGAATATCCAAACCTTCACGAAGAAGATTTACTCCGATAAGAACATCAAATTCCCCAAGCCTTAAATCTCTCAAAATTTCAATACGTTCTATGGACTTTATTTCACTGTGAAGATATCTGACCTTTATACCCTCAGATACAAAGAAATCAGTTAAATCTTCAGCCATTTTTTTTGTAAGAGTAGTAATTAAAACTCTTTCATCTTTTTCTGCACGTTTTTTAATTTCTTCCATCAAATCAACGATTTGATTTTGAATAGGACGAACAGAAATTTTAGGATCAACCAACCCTGTAGGGCGAATAATTTGTTCAACTATTTGAGAAGAAGTTTCTCTTTCAAATTCAGCAGGCGTTGCTGAAATATATATTTTTTGATGCACTCTGTCAAAAAACTCATCATTTTTTAAAGGTCTGTTATCTTTTGCACACGGTAATCTGAATCCATATTCCACAAGTGTCTCTTTTCTTGAAGCATCACCATGGCTCATACCTTTTATTTGAGGTAAAGTTACATGAGATTCATCAATTACCGTCAAAAAATCTCCTCTAAAATAATCAAGTAAGGTCGCAGGCGGTGAACCTGCCGGACGACGTTCAATTATTCTGGAATAATTTTCTATACCTGAACAATATCCCATTTCTTTTATCATTTCAATATCATATTTTACTCGTTGCTCAAGTCTTTGAGCTTCAATAAGCTTATTATTATTTTTTAATTCTACCAATCTGTTCTGAAGTTCTTGTCTAATTAAATCTAATGTTTCTTCTACATTTTCATCATAAGAAAGATAATGCACAGCAGGATAAATAACAACAGTTTCAGGTATTTCAAGAATTTCGCCTGTTAAACTATCAATTTTTGTAATTTTTTCCACCTCATCTCCAAAGAAAGAAACTCTGATAACTGCTTTCTCATATGAAGGCATTATTTCTACGACATCACCTCTTGCTCTAAAATTTGCACGTTCCAACACAACATCATTTCTGGAGTACTGAACAGAAACGAGATGTCTTAATAAATCTTCTCTCGAAAGTTCATCTCCAACAGAAATTTGAATTGCTCCCCTAAAATAATTTTCAGGCAAACCCAGACCATATATACAACTTACAGAAGCAACAACGATAACATCATTTCTTTCATACAAACTTCTTGTAGTGTTATGTCGGAGTCTATCAATTTCATCATTAATACTTGCCGATTTTTCAATATATGTATCTGTTCTTGGAATATAAGCTTCCGGTTGATAATAATCGTAATAAGATATAAAATATTCAACAGCATTATCAGGGAAAAGTTCCTTAAATTCGTTATAAAGCTGAGCAGCAAGGGTTTTATTATGTGCAATTATAAGAGTTGGTTTTTGAACTTGTTCAATTACATTAGCAATAGTAAAAGTTTTTCCAGAACCTGTAATCCCAAGCAAAGTTTGAGCATCATAACCTTTTTTAATCCCATCCGTAAGTTCTCTAATAGCTTTTGGCTGATCTCCTGACGGACTGTATTTTGAAGATATTTTAAACTTTTTTTCCATAAACATATTTTATATCAATAAATGCAAAACAACAAAATTTTATATAAATAGCTGTAAAAAAAATAATAAAACAAAAAATATTAAGAAATATTACAATTATCGTATATCTAAACCTCAATATATTCAAGTATTTGAGAAAAAAGTATATACTATATGTATAAAAAATAGCAAAAAATTTTAAGAAAAAAACTTTATATAAATGTAAGGAATTCACATTAGAGGTAATAGGAGCAACACGAATTATGGCAAGAGTATTAGTATCAATGCCCGAAGAATTTTTAAACAAAATTGATGAAGTAGCAGGAACAGAAAGTCGTTCTCGTTCAGAGCTAATTCGTGAAGCACTAAGAACATATATACATAAAAATAATACTCGCAATACAATTGCAGCAGAAAAGAATGCAAGCATACTTGAAGCGTTGCTTGATTAGAAAATTTTAAAATCCGAATGACATGGATTATATTTGGTAAGGGAATTAGGTAAAATAAATTAAAAATGGGTAAAGAAAAAATCGGCTTTTAAAAGCCGATTTTTTTTATAATTCAACTTGATATACAAAATTATCAATAATAATTTTTTTTTGTAAAACTTTTTTCCCTTCTAACCATTCTTCAAGCATAAGACAAAATATATCTAAAATAAAGTAAAATAATGAAAATATAATAAAGTTAGTTGTACTTGCTAACAATTTATTTTTAGAGTAAATTAGGCATATAATGAAGATAATAATATATGGAGCAAGTGAAATTACTGCACTAATAGCAAAAGAATTTCATCAAATCCACGAAATAACTATAATAGATAAAGAAGAAAAAAAGACAGAAGATTTCAATCGGCTTGATATCTGTTTTATAAATAGCGAAGCTTTAACAATAGACACCTTAAAAAGTGCAAATATAAAATCTGCGGATGCGTTTATTTCTGCTACGTCAAATGATGAAGTAAATATCTTAGCATGCCTGACTGCAAAAAGAATGTATCCGATAAAAACAATATGTTTCGTATCAAAGGAACAATATAAAACATCATTAGGACTAACCAGAGAAAGTGAATATTCAGGAACATTATTTATAGATTATATAATATGGCCTGAAGAACTATTAACAAAGGAAATCTTTCAAATAGTAACAATAGAAAAAGCTCTTGATGCAGAAAATTTTGCAAACGGACGTGCAAGACTATTGGAATACAAACTTGAAAACAAATCTATTCTTGTTGGCAAAAAGATAAGAGAATGCGATTTTCCTGAGGAGTGTTTAATTGTAGGCATTACAAGAGGAGATGAATTATTTATTCCATACGGAGAAACCATTTTAGAAGAAAATGATAAAATAATCTTTATGGGGCTTTCTGCACAATTATCAATTCTAGCCGCAAGATTTTTCCACGAAAAAGATTATACAAAATCTATTACAATTATTGGCGGTGGAAATGTAGGATTAATGTTGGCAAAGAACTTAGAGAAATCAAAAGTTCATATTAAAATTATTGAAAAAAATCTAAAACGCTGCGAATATTTGGCAGAAATCTTATCAAATACATTAATAATTAATGGTGATGGTACTGATTTAGAATTACTAATGCAGGAAGAAATTCCGAGCTCAGATGCAGTAATAAGCGTAACAAACAATGATGAAAAGAATCTTTTGTGTTCTCTATTAGTAAAACAACTTGGTGTTAAACGTATTGTATCAAGAGTTTCAAAAGACGTTAACATTCCCCTTTTTGACAAAGTAGGAATAGATATAACAGTTTCACCAAAACTTGCAGCTTTACACGAAATAAAAAATACCTTATCACAAGAACAAAATATAGATATTTTAGCTACAGTGGAACAAGGCAAAGGTGAAGTTTTAGAAATTAACATAGAAAAGAATTTTTCTGAAATAAAACTGATGGAATTAAAACTTCCGAGACGGGCAATCATTGGTATAATTCATCGTAATAACAGAGTTATAATTCCAAAAGGAGATACATTGATAAGAGAAGAAGATAAATTAATAATTTTTACGACAAAAGAAAGTGCACCGGTTATAAAGGATTATTTTAAGGTTAAATAAATATGAGATTATATTATTTGATAGATGCACTTGGAATAGTAATTTTTTCAATCGGAGTAATGACATTAATCCCATGCATATCAGCATTAGTTTATCATGATTGGTTTTCACTGATATTGTTTATAATTTTAGGATTTTTAACAATATTAGTTGGACATTTAATGCACAGACTAACACCTTCTGAAAAAGTTTTAAATTTTAAGAAGACAGAAGGTTTAGCACTGGTTTTACTATCGTGGGTATCATTTTGGATAATAGCAACAATTCCTTTTTTAGTATATGGATTAAGCCCTATAAATGCTTTTTTTGAAGCTATATCAGGAATTACATCTTGTGGTGCAACAATTTTAACTGATTACAATTTTCCAAAGACCTTTTTCTTTTATCGTTCGTTTATTCAATGGTTAGGAGGGATGGGAATAATTATCTTGTTTACGGCAATACTACCCCAATTTGCTGTTGCTGGCAGACAATTATTTTTTGTCGAAGCTCCGGGTTCAAGAGAAGAAAACCTTACACCAAGGATAAAACATACAGCTACAGCTCTTTGGAGTATATATGTAGGACTTACGTTATTACAAATAATTTTGTTAAATGTATTTGGATTAAATTTATTTGATGCAATTTGTATTTCGCTTGCAACAATATCTGCCGGAGGGTTTTCACCACTTGCATCAAGCATCGGAGGATATCATTCTCAAATTTGCAACTGGATATGTATAGTCTTTATGTTTATAGCAGGGTGCAACTTTGCATTAATGTATAAAGCTATAATTAAAAAAGATCCTCTTATTATGGTAAAAAATGAAGAATTCAGATTTTACTTTTTATTTGTAAGCGTAATTTGTTTAATTCTGGCAGGAACGTTATATTTAAATACTCATTCAACAATTTTCACTATGTTTACGGATGCAGTTTTTTCAACAATATCTGTAATAACTTCAACCGGACACACAACAACAAATTTTGGATTATGGACTCATCAAGCTTTAGCACTGCTGTTCTGTACAACAATTGTAGGCTCATGTGCAGGTTCTTGCGGAGGCGGAATTAAAATAATAAGAGCCATAATATATTGCAAATTTTTAAAAATGGAACTAACAAAAATTCTTCATCCAAATGCAGTTGTAAACATAAAAATTGATAACACCGTTGTCGGAAAAGACGATTTAAGACAAGTAATTTCATTTGTAACATTTTATCTTTTATTTTTTATGGCAAGTTCTTTTGCGGTAACATTAATAGAAAATAATTTATCAGTAGGTTTGAGCGGAACAGTATCAACACTGGGACTTGTTGGCGTAGGGGCAGGTTCTATAATCGGACCTGCGGAAGGCTTTAATAATGTTCAACCTTTAACAAAGATATTATTTATGTTCAATATGCTAATCGGTCGTTTGGAAATAATACCAGTTGTGGTACTATTTAATAAAGATTTTTGGACATTATCAAAATAGGAGTAAATATATGAAATTTTATACTGAATATCTTTGGTTTAATACAGAAAAAATTAGAGATTATATTAATATAACAGATGAAGTTGAAGATATAGTAAGAAAAAGCGGAATACAAGACGGTATGGCACTAGTTTCTGCTATGCATATAACGGCAGCAGTTTATGTGAATGATGCAGAAAGCGGTTTAATTCAAGATATTGATGCTTGGTTAGAAGAAATTGCACCATATAACATAAATTACAAACATCATAAAACAGGAGAAACCAATGGGGACAGCCATTTAAAAAGTTTAACCTTAGGACACGAAATAATAGCACCTATAACAAACGGAAGACTTGATTTTGGACCTTGGCAGCAAATCTACTATGCAGAATTTGACGGACAAAGAAGAAAAAGAGTCATCGTAAAAGTTATGGGTGAGTAATGAACGTAGAAAAAGTTTCATCAATAAAAAAAAATACACAACATAAATCAAATAAATTCAACACAAATAAATCTGCAAACATCAACAAATAAAATAGCAAATATAGAACATAATGTTCAGAATTTGAACATCAACAGAGTAGAATTTTACCATATAATGAAAAACATAACCCTGAATTAAGACAAGCACTAAAATTTATTTGGGCTAACGACTAATTTTATTTAATTTTAAATTCAAAAACCTTACCTAAAATTGTATATTCTCTATACAAAACCGGCTTGTCATTAACATATTTATAAATTTTTCTTTGAGAGAATAAAAATCTTCTAAAGGCTTTTCTTCTATAATAATTCAATCTGTATTTTTTAGAATATTTTTTATAATTATTTTTGTAATCAGGATTATTATCAACAAAAATTTGTAATTTTTTGTAAATTTTAAGCCAATCATTATACTTAAAATCTTGAGTATAATCTGACGAAAAGCTACTAACTGTTTCAACTAATATATTATTATGTTGTTTATAAATATTATTAATAAAATTAGTAATATTTATTTTGTTTATAAAATTTTTCTCAAAAACGACCATAAGCTTAGACTCTTTATTGCAAGAAATTTCATAAATAACATTAGATAACTTTTCTAAAATCTCAAAAACTCTGTCTTTAGGAATACCAGAATTAAAACACATTATAAAAAGATTCTTATCATTAGATTTAACTTTTGAGAAAAATTTATTTTTTAAATAATTCATACGAGAAGTAACTTCTTCTCCCATTTTACTAATATAATCTTCTCTTTCTTGCCCCTGTAGACTATTCAAAATATCTGTTTCCATTTTTGAATGATACCTAAAACCTAAAGCTTTATCTTTATACATAAAGGCGTTATATTCTTCAAATTCCAAACCCTCAGACATCAATAAATCCGGATTTTGCAAAACTTTTATAAGGCTGTCAATATTATCATTTTGAGAAACCCAATTAAACAAATTTGATTCCACTTTTCCAAACACAGCTTCGATAACAAAAGCTGTCTCACATTTAAAACCTAAAGATATAACATTATCATATTTACACATAAAATATTCCCTTAATACTAAGACTTAAATAACAAACTTAATCCCGCACGCATATAATTTTTAAATTCAGAAAAAGAACGTATTTTTAAAAGCATTTTAAAAATATAATCCGGTCTGAGGTAAAAACTTTTAACAGCAATTTTATGTAATGCCATAACTTCTTCTTTGGAAAGACTGTGTGTCTTAACAATAGGATAATAATATGAACCGTTAAACGAATAATCTTTGTCAAAAAGATTGTAATTTTGTGCATAATTATAAAATTTTGTACCCAAAAGAGGAACTGCAGTATAAAAACTTACAAAATCAGGCTCTAAACTTATAGCAAAATTTATTGATTGCTTAATGGTGTTTTCATCATCCCAAGGTAAACCGATTACAAAATAGGCATACGTTTTCATTTTTGCTTTTTTAAGCATTTTAAAACAATCTTTTATTTCAAAAATTGTAGTCTTTTTGTTAATTTTATCAAGTATAAATTGAGACCCGCTTTCTACACCAACACTAACAAGCCGACAACCGGCTTGGTACATTATATTCAGCATCTCTGTATCAATTGTATCAACTCTTGTATTACAAGACCAAACAATTTTTAATTTTTCTTCTATTATTTTTTTACACAGACTAATAACCCAATCTTTATCTTGAGTGAAGATATCTGACCAAAAAACGAAATTAGTGATTTTATAACGATTAATACAGTCTTTTAACTCCAAAATAATATTTTCAGGGGTTCTATATCTAACTACAGAACCAGAAACAGGAGTAGCAAGACAAAAGAAACAATGGTGTGGACAACCTCTTGCGACTTTAATTACAGCCTGAACTTTACCATTATCAGGTCTCGTATAAATATTATTATTTATTAAGTGTCTGGCAGGAAATGGTAAAGAATCTAAATCATTTATAAACGGTCGTTTACCGGTATATTTTGCAATAAAGTTATCGCGATAACAAATACCCAAAATATCATTATATTCTTTGCCTTCTAAAATTTCTTTTAAGGTTTCTTCTGCTTCACCGATAATAATAATATCCAAATATTTATTATCATATATTGTTTCTTTGGCACAAGTTAAAAACGGTGCACCTTTTGCTATGGTTATAAGATTAGGAAATCTTTTTTTTGCGATTTTAATAATTTTTAAATCAGAATTAAAAGTAGGTATCGCAACATTTATAACCAGATAATCCGGTTTAAAGGCTTCTAAATCTTTTATAAAATCTCCGCCAAGAGAGTAGTCTGCTATTTTTGCCTCAAAATTTAAAAGTTCGGCAACACCTGCTAAATACATCAAATCAGTAGGAGGCAAAGGTGGAATTATAAACAAATCTTTAACAGGTTGCTGACATCTGTCTTCTCTATTTAAAACCGGTGATGGAGGATATACTAAAAAAATTCTCTTTTTCGTCATAATTTAAATCTACTTATAAAATTAAATATGGTCAAGTTATTACTTTTGTGTTACCTTAATTGCGTAAGTATTATTGATATAAGGAAATAAAAATGAGTATAGCTGAAGAGTTAGCAACAGTATATGATGCCAAAAATACAGAAGAAGAAATGTACAAATTTTGGGAAGAAAATGAATTTTTCAAAGCAGATGAAACAAGTAATAAGCCACCATTTTCAATAGTAATTCCACCTCCAAATGTAACCGGAGTTCTTCATATGGGACACGCCCTTGACGGAACATTACAAGATATACTTACAAGATACCATAGGATGAGTGGTTACGAAGCATTATGGCTACCCGGAACAGACCATGCCGGTATTGCAACCCAAGCCGTTGTTGAAAAGAAACTAAGAGCAGAAGGCAAAAGCCGTTTTGACTTAGGCAGAGAAAAATTTCTTGAGGAAACTTGGAAATGGGCTAACGAACACAAATCCGCTATTCTAAATCAATTTAAAAGATTAGGTGCATCATTTGACAGAACAAGAGAAAGATTTACATTTGATGAAGGTTGTTCAGCTGCTGTAAAAAAAGTTTTTGTTGATTTATACAATAAGGGTCTAATCTATAAAGGTGCTTACATAGTTAATTGGTGTCCAAGATGTATGAGTGCTATTTCTGATATAGAAACAGAATACGAAACAGAACAAGGTCATTTATGGGAAATTTCATACCCGCTTGTTAATGAACAAGGTGCAATTGTTGTTGCGACAACAAGACCTGAAACAATGTTCGGAGATGTTGCAATAGCTGTTCATCCAAGTGATTATAAATACAAAGATTTAATAGGTAAAAAAGTATATATACCACTATCAAGAAGAGAAATTCCTATTATTGCAGATGAATATGTTGACAAATCATTCGGAACAGGAGCAGTAAAAATAACACCTGCACATGACCCTAACGATTACGAAGTTGGTAAACGTCATAATTTAAAACCTATTTGGGTAATTGATGAACAAGGAAAAATGATAGATTGTCCTGAAGTTCCTGAAGATATAAGAGGTTTAGACAGATATGAAGCAAGAGAAAAAACAGTAGGAATGCTTTCATATAACAATTCATTGTTAAGAATAACAGACCACGAACATAATGTAGGCAAATGCCAAAGATGTAATACAACAATTGAACCGTTACTTTCAGAACAATGGTTCGTAAAAATGGAACCTCTGGCAAAAGAGGCTATTGCAGCTGTAAAAGACGGCAGAATAAAATTCATACCTGAAAGATGGGAAAAGAATTATCTTGGATGGATGGAAAACATAAGAGATTGGTGTATATCAAGACAATTATGGTGGGGACATCAAATTCCTGCATATTACCATAATCAAACAGGAGAAATGGTTGTAGCAGAACAAAACCCTGATCCTGAAAACTATACACAAGATACAGATTGTCTTGATACATGGTTTTCATCAGGTTTATGGCCATTTTCTACAATGGGTTTTCCAAACACAGAAACAGCTGATTTTAAAAAATTCTATCCAACAAGCGTACTTGTAACAGGTTTTGATATAATATTCTTCTGGGTTGCAAGAATGATTACGATGGGATTAGAATTTACAAAAAAAGCACCATTCTCAACTGTATATATACATGGACTTATCAGAGATGAAAAAGGTCAAAAAATGTCAAAATCTAAAGGAAATACTATTGACCCAGTAAACATTATTGATAAGTATGGATGTGATGCTCTAAGATTCACCCTTACTTCACTTTGTACCTACGGCGGACAAGATATAAAAATTTCTGATGAAAGATTTGAATACGGAAGAAATTTTGCAAATAAAATTTGGAATGCTTCAAGATTTGTACTGATGAATCTGGATGGAGTTGATAACGACAATATTGATACAAACAATTTAACTCTTGCCGATAAATGGATTTTAGACAAATTAAATAATATATCAAAAGAAGTTAATGAAAATATCAAAAATTACAGAATTGGTGAAATTGCACATATTTTATACGACTTTTTCTGGAATTCATATTGCGACTGGTATGTAGAAATTGCAAAAATTCAATTACAAAATGAAGAACAAAAATTGAACACACAAAGAGTTTTAAGATACGTTCTTGATATGTCATTGAGATTATTACATCCAATAATGCCTCATATCACAGAAAAAATTTGGCAATTAATACCAAAAAAATCAGAATTCAAAGCTATAATAAAAGCTTCATATCCGGTATATGATGATAAATTATCATATTCAAAAGAAGCTGAAGAGATGGAATTGGTATTTGAAACAATAAAATCTTTAAGAAACGTAAGACAAGGATTTAATATTTCACCATCAGTTCCAATAAATATTGAAATAAGAGCAGAAAAAGAAGAAAAACCGGTATTTGAAGCTGTTGTTTCATACATAAAACGACTTGCTCGAATTAATGAGATATCTTTTGCAGATGTAAACACAGAAGTTCCAAAGAAATCTGCTGCATGTGTTGTTTCAAAATCAAGAATTATAATACCATTAGAAGATTTAATTGATTTAAATGCAGAAATAAAACGTCAAGAAAAAAAACTTGATAAATTGACTGCAGAAAAGAATTCATTACTTGGAAGATTGAATAACGAAAAATTTACATCAAAAGCACCAAAGGAAGTTATTGAACAATCTAAACAAAGAGTTGAAGAAATTAAACATCAAGAAGAATCTATAAAAGAACTTATTAATAATCTAAAATAAAAATAAATTTTGCATGGTATGAATAATCTCACAAAATCTGAAATAATAAATATCTTAAAAGATAATACTCAAGATGAACAGTTATTTAAGACAGCGGATGAAATTCGTAAAAAAAATGTTGGAGATAAAGTTCATCTTAGAGGCTTGATAGAATTTTCTAATATTTGTAAACGAACTTGCAAATATTGCGGATTAAGAGCAGAAAATAAATCTCTTGAAAGATATCGAATTTCGGAAGAAGATATTATTTTTTATGCAAAACAAGCTTCTGAAATGGGATATAAAACAATAGTTTTGCAATCAGGAGAAGATGAATACTTTTCTCAATCAAAAATATGCTGCATTATAAAAAAGATAAAAAATTTCAATGTTGCATTAACATTGAGTATTGGAGAAAAAAGTTTTGAAGAATATAAAGCGTATAAAGAAGCAGGTGCAGATAGATATTTAATAAGAATAGAAACAACTGATAAAAACTTATACAGCAGAATGCATCCTAATATGGACTACGATAACAGAATTAAATGTTTAAACTATATAAAAGAACTTGGATATGAAGTTGGAACCGGCTGTTTAGTAGGACTGCCAGGACAAACAATAGAATCCTTAGCTGAAGATATTTTATTTTTCAAAAATCTTAATGCAGATATGGTTGGAATAGGTCCATTTATAGCACATCCTGAAACACCATTAAAAAATGAACCGAATGGTAATTTTACATTGGCATTAAAAGTTATGGCACTTACAAGAATAATGCTTCCTGATATAAATATTCCGGCAACAACAGCAATGGAAACTCTAAATCCTAATGGAAGAATTATTGCACTAAAAAGCGGAGCAAATGTTGTTATGCCAAATGTAACAGCAAAAGAATACAGAGCAAAATATGAAATATATCCTAATAAAATCTGTATTAATGAAAATCCGTCTCAATGCAGAGGTTGTATTGAAGGAAAAATAAAATCAATAGGTCGTACAATTTCTGAAGATTTCGGTTTTCATAAAAAATAATTAATAAAACAATAATTAAAAAAGCCCTGATAATAAAATTTATTAGGGCTTTTTCTATGTAATAATAAAATTATTCTACTTTATCTATTATACCACCGCCAACAACTGTATCCTCATCATAAAATACAACAGACTGACCAATTGCAATTGATTTTTGAAGTTCATCAAATTCAACAATTACTCCATCACTACAAGGTTTAATTAAAGCACTTGCAGGTTTTTGCGTAGAACGAATTTTTGCACAGACACGCATTTCATTATTCAAACCATCAATAGAAATCCAATTTAAATTAACAGCTTTTAAATATTTTTTAAATGTCTTATCAGCCGGTCCAATAACAACTTCATTCGACTCTTTTTTCAATTCTAAGACATACATCGGTTCCGAAGCAGCAACACCTAAACCTTTTCTCTGACCTATAGTATAATTCCAAATACCTTTATGTGTACCTAAAATTTTTCCATTCACGTCTACAATATTACCTATTTTTTCTTGTATGCCAAGCAATTCGTTATAATCACCATCATAAAAATCTTGGCTATCAGGTTTTTCTGCAACATTTAAATTGTTCTCTTTTGCAATTTGTCTTATTTCATCCTTAGAATATGAACCTAACGGAAGAATAATATTTGATAAAGTTTCTTGAGATAATCTATATAAAAAATATGATTGATCTTTATTTGAAGCTATACCTTTTTTAAGAATAAATTTTCCGTTCTCTTCACAAACTCTGGCATAATGTCCTGTAGCAAATTTATCAAAATCTATTCCATTAAGTTTTGCCATACGAGGCAACACTCCAAATTTTACAAGTGCATTACACCAAATACAAGGATTGGGTGTTCTACCTTGAATATATTCTGATTTAAAATTATCCAAAACTATCTTTTCATATTGTTCAACACAATCAAAAACATAATAAGGAATTCCTATTTGTTCTGCAATTCTGCGAGCCTCTTCTATATCTTCTTTTTCATCAGGGCCATAACAAGCATTTTTATGTCCTGATTTCATAGCCATACCTTCTTTACCCCATATTGACATTGTCGCACCGATAACTTCATATCCTTGTTGTTTTAAAATTAAAGCAGCAACAGAAGAATCTACTCCTCCCGATAACCCAACCAAAACTTTCATTATATATCCTTTCAAAATAAAACAATATTAATTAATTGAATACAAACATTATTTCACTCAATATTCTAAACCAAATTTAAATATAGCTCAACAAACTTTTCTAAAGATTTTTACAATATTAAGTTCCGTATAAAACATGTGGTTATTACATTTGAGCATGTTTACAAAACTTAATACTTTAACATTTAAAAAGCAATTAATTTTTATAAAAATACTTTTTATAGATACGAGAGATTTAAAGAGAGTTAAAATGACATTACCTATCAATTTAAGTTTTAATAATTTAACATTTGGACCAAACCAAACTACACGCTCTTTAAATGCTGCGTTAGAATCAAACCCTAGTTTATTTACAGGTATAACTTTCAACAGCAATCCTGTTGTATCAAACCCAATGTTATCAGCACCTGTATTCCAAGGCTTTAATTTACCGTCATTGAATATACCAATGTTTGGTGGTTTAAATAATTTTAATGCATTTACAGGCTTAAGCAACTTCTTTGCTAACCCAAGTCTAAATTTTGCTGCATTTACTTCAGGAAATTATGCTACAAACTTTAATTTGTTCCCTGCATTTGGACAAACATCATTTTCTTGTATGGGTTCATTTGGAACTAATGTTAGAAGTACAAATGTTGCATTAACCTCTGATAAAGCTAAGAATGCAGTTCAATTAGCACTAAGTGAAATTGGAACAGCAGAAGTTGGACATACCAACAATTCTGCAGGAGTAAACAAATACAGAGGCGGAGCAGCTAACGGTCAAGCTTGGTGTGCAAGTTTTGTATCTTGGTGCTATGGACAAGGTCAAAACAGTAACAATTCTAAAACATTCGGATATACAGCTTCATCTCAAGATATAAAACAAAAGGCTGTAAAAGCAGGTTATTATTCTTCTGTAGAATTAGGATACACTCCTGTAGCAGGTGATATTGCAGTATGGACAAACAAAGGTGAATCTTCTCAAGGACATGTTGGAATTGTATCTAAAGTAAATGCTGATGGAACTTTTGAAGTTGTTGAAGGCAACTGCGGAGATAAAGTTCAAAAAGTTCGTCGTTCAAAAAATACTGCAAACTTAGCAGGTTTTGTAAGAATGAATGAATGGCTTGAAGCTTAAAAAGATTTGTGTGAAAAGGTAAGGGAAATGTAAAGTGTGTTAAGGTTGATAAAATCAACCTTTTTTTTGCATAGAATAATTTAGTAAATTTTAAAGATGAAAGAAAAATAAATAATACAAATATATGTTATAATATAAAATATGACAGATTCATTTTCAGTTTCATTTCAATACACGAAAGAAGATATTTTAAATGTTACAATAGAATCTTTAGGATTTGACATTGCAAAATGCTGGTTAATACTTATTGTTTCAATTGGATTTTTTTGTCTTGGCGGATACTTTATATGGACAAAATTTTACACCATAGCTATTCCTTTTATTTTTGGGGCAGTCCTACTGGCTCCTGCATATATTTTTATAGCATACTTAAATTTATACTCAGCATTAAATGTTTTAACGGATTGCGTTTATACATTAGAAAAAAATCAGCTTATAGCAGGAAGTAATTTAGGCTTTCAATATTTTGACTACAAAGATATAGATAGAATTGTTCTGACAAAACCTATTATTTTCATATACGTAACAAAAAAGAATGCCTATTTTATCCCAATAAGAGCCTTTAATTCCGAAGATAAAGCAAATAAATTTATTACAGAACTTCAATACGGTATTGAAACAGCAAAAAAAGAAGAAAAAGAAATAGAGAATTTATAATAAATTATAAAATCTAAAATATTTCAACCTGACTTGTGGCTAAATTATAATTAGCTTTCACAACCATAATTTCACCTGTACGGACTTTTTCTGCAATATATGCATCTTTTATAAGTAAATCTTTTGCCTGATATTCGACATTTTGTCTAATTGCTTCTTTGTGAAAATCATCTTCATCTAATTTTTCATTAACTTTTTCAATAGCAGGATAAATTTCCATAAGAATAGATTTTAAATTAGGAGAAATTGTATCAAGGGTTTTTGTCTTATAGGTTTCAACAGCAGAATGAACGGCACCGCAATTATCATGTCCTAAAATCATAATTAATTTAACACCCAGATGAACTACCGCATACTCAATACTACCCATAACTTCTTGAGAAAGGACATGACCGGCAGTTCTTATTACAAATATATCGCCTAATCCTGCATCAAAAATTATTTCTAAGGGAACTCTTGAATCAGAACAAGATAAAACAACCGCAAACGGAGTTTGCTTTGATAGCAAAGACTCTTTTGTTTCTTGACTTCTGTTAGGGTGAACAGACGCATTAGTAACAAACCTTTTATTTCCATCAATTAATCTACTCAACGCTTCTTTTGCATCAATCATTATTTTTCTCCATTTTATTAATCGGTAAATCTAAATTTTATAAGAGCAAATATAGCCGCAAAACCATCTTTCCAACTTATTTTTTTACCTTCTGCAAAGCTGCGGGCTTTATAAGTAATAGGAATTTCTTTAATCTTAGCCCCGCATTTTAAAAGTTTAGCTGTAATTTCCGGTTCAAAATCAAACCTGTCAGATTTAATCTCTAAAGACTTAACCCACTCTGCCTTAAATACCTTATAACAAGTTTCCATATCAGTTAATTTTGCACCATATAATAAATTTGTAATAAAAGTAAGCATTTTATTTCCCAAAAGATGAGTAAGCATAAAATCAGAGGATTTATTAATATTCAAAAATCTTGAGCCATATACAACATCAGCTTCATCATCCAAAATAATTTTAACAAGTGGTAATAAATCCTCAGGTGTATATTCCGAATCAGCATCTTGTATTGTAATAATATCTCCGGAAGCTTCTTTAAATCCTGTTCTCAACGCAGCACCTTTACCCATATTTTTATTATGATACAAAACTTTATAATTCAACTCTTTGTAAAGCTCTCTTGTACCATCAGTAGAATAATCGTCAATTAAAATTATTTCCTTATCTAATCCATAGAAATCAATACTTTCAAGTTTACTCAAAATCTGTGTTAAAGTGTTTACTTCATTATAAACCGGAATTAATATTGTAATTTTTGTCATAATTACCCTAAGTTTTTTGAAATATTAACAGACTTATTGTACAATAAAAAAGAGTAAGAGGATATGATTTTATGGTATACGTAATAGAAAATAGGGAAATTATAGGTGCGAAGGCACTTTTACAGAATGCATTCAGAGAAATTGAGAAAAAAAATTATAATCAAGCTGAAATATTAATAAAAGAAGCACAAGAAATATTTAAAACAGAAAATTCAAATGAGAACATCTCAATATGTCTTTCAACACTTGGATTTTTAAAATACTTAAAGAATTCTGAAAATTATCAAAAAAGTTTAACTTATTTAAATGATGGATTATATATTGCTAATTATAATAATTATCATCCGGCACAACTTGTTTATGAGTTATTTTCAGGAATAATTAATCTTAAAGAAAATAATATTGAACTTTCTGAAATGCAGTTAACCAAAGCAAAATATTATGCTGTAAAAGAAGATGAATTTGGGTTAATAGATTTTATAATAAGAAATCTTGATGAAATTGCAAAAAGAAAACACCAAGAACCAAGCAACAAAAGAGACCCATTAAATGCTCTTGTAAAAATAGGACAATCAGTAGCCGCAGAAACAGATATAGACAAGCTTTTAAAAGTAATTGCAGAAGCTGTAAAGGAAGCTATTAATGCAGATAGATGCACAGTATTTTTATATGATAAAGAACACGATGAATTATGGAGCAAAGTTGCCTTAGGCTTAGACAGTTCCGAATTAAGATTTCCGGCAGGAAAAGGTCTGGCAGGGCATACTGTAAAAACCGGAGAAAGTATCAATATTAAAGATGCATATAATGATGAACGATTTAATAAAGATATTGACAAAAAAACAGGATATAACACAAAAACAATACTTTGTATGCCTATTAAAAATTTAAATCAAGAAATAATAGGAGCTTTTCAAGTTTTGAATAAAGTTGGTGGATACTTTACGCCTGAAGATGAAGATTTACTTGTAGCAATAGGTTCGTCAGCAGGAATTGCTTTAGAAAATGCACAATTATTTGAAAAGCAAAAGAAAATGTTGGAAGAACAAAAGATAGTATTTGACAGTTTTATAGAAACACTTGCAGCATCTATTGATGCCCGTGATAAAATAACAGCAGGTCATTCAACAAGGGTTAAATATTACTCATCTATGATTGCAAAAGCATTCAACTTAGATGATAAAATGGTTGAAATTATTGAAAAAGCAGCAACATTACATGATATCGGTAAAATTGGTATAAAAGATTCTGTTCTTCAAAAAGAAGGTAAATTAACAGACGAAGAATATAAACATATTCAAGAACACGTTGCAATAACTCATAATATATTAGAAAAAATTCATATGTCAGATGATTTTAAACTAATAGCGGAAATTGCTTGTGCACACCACGAAAAATTTGATGGAACAGGTTACTATAGATATCTTTCAAGAGATGATATACCTTTTGGAGGAAGAATTCTTGCCGTGGCAGATGTATTTGATGCAATAACATCAAAACGTCATTATAGAGACAAAATGCCAATACATAACGTTATAAATATTCTTATAAAAGATAGCGATAAGCATTTTGATAAATCAGTAGTTGATATGTTTTTATCACTAAAAGCAAATCAAGTTATTAAAGTATTTTTAACAGAAAATAAATTAACAATAAAACCGGAAGATGATGAATTTTTATCTAATTATACGTTAAGAGATATCTATAATTTATTGGAAAAAGATGCTGATACATTGACCGATGAAGAAAATAAATATATCACAATGTTTAATAAATATTATTTAGGACAGGTTGATGATTAGAAAACTCTTAATAACACTTTTCATATGTTTTATAAATATTTCTTCTGTATTTGCGATAACAACACCGCAAAAATATCAGACCATAGAAAATTTTAATAAAGCAATGGAGAAATTTAAAAGCAGTAATGTAAGCATAGCCTATACAGAATTTGAAAAAATTGTGGAGGAAAGTCCTGCCGATAATGATTATATAAATATAATTTTGACAGGGAAATTAAGTGATATAGGTTTTTATAATTTAGCTGATAAAGCAAGATTAAAAATAAAAGATAAAGAACTTTCACAAATTCCGTTAAAAAATATTGATATAATTTTTTATCAAAATAAAAAATTTAATGTAGAAGATGAAATATATTTAGGAGAATGCTTTGCAGATATCACTTATAATAATTTGAGTAAAGAAACCGCAAAGGAATTAACATCTAATACAGAATTACTTGAAAAATACGATTATGCATTATACTTGGCAGCTCTTGCTTTGTATAAAGATAACAATTTAGAAATGGCTGATAAATATTTAACAGAAGCAATAGCTAAAAATCCTAAAAATATTATGTATAAGTATTTGCAAGTAAAAATTTTTGCAGATAAAGGATTAAGAGAGAAAGCATTTAAAATAGCTGAAAATATAAAAAAAGATGTTATACTAACAGATTTTTACGAAAAAAAATATAAAGAAATAGAAGAATATATTTTATATAAGACTTCAAAAGAAGAAGATATAAAAAATTATCATTTAGCATATTATTACTACTATAGAGGGGATTACCTGAGAGCTTTAAAAATAATTCCTTCAGCTAATAATAAAAATAAAAAAGAAAATTCTAAAATTTATGCGTTAATAAGCAGAAACTATGTGGCATTAAAAGAATATGAAAAAGCATTTCAAAATGCTGAGAAATCACATAAATTAAACAAAAAAAATACAGATGCATTACTTTTATTGGGGGATATAGAATTCCAGACAAAAAATTATAAAACAGCTTTAAAATATTACAAATCTGCGATGAAATATGAAAAGAACAGTTATAAAGCAAGTATAAAAGCAGCAAAAACATATTTGGAACTGGATAAAACAGCTAAAGCTAAAAGTATTTTACAAAATATATTAAGAACATCACAGAATTATTATGAAGCATACTATTTAGAAGCTATTACCAATAAAAATAATACTCAACAATATTTAAAAAAAGCATTAGGACTTAACAGTGAATTTATAGATGGATGGCTTGAATTAGCAAAATATGAAATAGAAAAATCTAATTATCAAAAAGCTCAAATATATCTTAATAATGCTTACAATCTTGACGAAACTGATTACAAATATTATTATTATCAAGGATTATTGTACAAAAATAAAAAAGATATAGAAAACGCAAATTACAATTTTCAAAAAAGTAAAATACTGAGTTCAAAATATATCGCAATTAAGAAAGATTAAAAATGGTAAATACAGAAAAGAAAAATATATTAATAGTAGAAGACCACGAATTAACAAGATTCGGATTAAAAACGAATTTTGAAGGAATGGATATTATAGATAAAATATATGAAGCAGAAGATGCAGATAAAGCATTAAAACAATTTAAAGAAAACAAAATAGATATAATAATAATGGATGTAGGCTTGCCAAATATTGATGGAATAGAAGCAACTAAAAGAATTCGTTTGCTAGATACAGATGTAAAAGTTATAATGTTAACATCTCATAATGATGAACAAGCAGTGCTAAACAGTTTAAAGGCCGGAGCTAACGCATATTGTTCAAAAGAAATCAATTTAAAAACATTAGAAAATGTGGTTCGTTCGGTATTAGACGGAGCAGCATGGTTTGATCCGAGTATTGCACATATTGTTCTTAGAGCCGCATCAGTAAAACAACAAGATGAACCACAAACAACAAATAATATTGAAGAATTTAATCTTACACCAAGAGAACTCCAAATATTAAAATTAATTGCAAAAGGCAATAGTAATATAGAAATAGCAAAAGAATGTTCTATAAGTATAAATACAATAAAAGCACACGTAGCAAGTATATTACAAAAACTCGAAGTAGAAGATAGACTGCAAGCGGCTTTAAAAGCAATCAAGTACCAAATAGTTTAAAGGAACCTAAATGACAGCTTTAGGAAAAATATTAGTTATTGATGATAACCCTAAATTTTTAGAAGATGCTCTTCCACTATATGATTATACTGTAGAAACGGCGTCAGATGGTTTGAAAGCTATGAAACTTCTTTCACAAAAAACAGATTTTGATATTATATTGCTGGACGTAATGATGCCCAATATGAGCGGATGGGAAGTCTTAAAAGAAATAAGACAAAATGAAAGTACAAAAGAAATACCTATAATAATGATTACGGCAATAAGTGATGAAAATAAGATTGTTAAAGGTTTGAAAGAAGGTGCTGATGATTATATAGTAAAGCCATTTGTACTTCCAAATTTACTCGCACGAATAGAAGCAATTCTTCGAAGATGTAAACAAATAAAAAAGGATAATTCCCAAATAAATATTAAAAATATAAAAAAATCTAATAATGAAATAACAAAAAAAGAATCTGATGTATTGGAATTAATAATAAAAGGATTTACAAACAAAGAAATTGCAAACACATTAAACATAACAGAACTTACTGTTAAAACACATTTAAGAAATATATATAAAAAATTAAATGTAAACAACAGAACACAATTGGTTTTAATGGCAATGCAACTAAATTCAAAATAAGATAGTGATTACAATATAAAAAATATAAAAACAAAACATGTAAAATTATTTTAAAATAAAATTTATCGATTTGTTAAAAATAAATTATAAAAATATATAACTGTAAAATGGGCAAATAAGATATCTAAATATGATAAAATAATAAAAAAAGTAAAAAGAGACTATAACAAGATAAGGAGTTAAATTATGAGTGAATACACAAAAGATGAATTAGTAAATTTAATACAGGAAAATCCTGAAAAATTTAATGAATGGATAGCAGATAAAGAAGATGTAGATTTAAGCGAAGTAGATTTTTCAAACTTAGTACTTGCAAATATTAATTTTGCAAATGCAGACTTAAACTCATCATCATTTGCAGATTCACAATTAACAGAAGTAACGTTTACAAACTGTGATTTAACATCTGTGGATTTTACAAGAACAAATCTTGTTGAATGCGATTTTTCAGAAAGTATTTTACCGGGAGCAGATTTTAGCTATGCAGTTGTAAGTTATTGTAATTTTACAGAAGCAGATATGACAGGATGCATTTTTCAAGAATCAGATTTAACAAATTCTGATTTTTCAACAGCAGATAACTTGACTGCTTGCAGATTTGATGAAGAAACTATTTGGCCGGATCAAGATAAACTCCCTGAAGATTTTGACACAAGTTACAGTAATGACTTATCTTCATTAAAAGATGATGAAGATATGCCTGCACAATCAGATTATTAATAACATGCCACAGTTTTTAATTAATTCAAAAAATATTGCTGATAATGTAATTATAATTGACGACAAAGAAAATTATAACCATATTGCCAGAGCTTTACGTGCAAAAATTGGTCAAGAATTGCTTTTGATTGATGAAACAGAAATACAATATAATACAATAATAACAGAAATAACCAATAATTATATAAAAGTATCTGTAACAAATTCGCAAAAATCTAAACGCAAATTGGATTATAATTTATATGTAGCAATTAGCCCGCTAAACAGCAATTCTATAAATACAGTATTTGAAAAATTAACAGAACTGGGAGTAAGAGGTTTTTATCCTATTTATACTGATAATTGTGCTGTAAAAAAAGATATCATCACAAAAAAGATTGAGAAATGGCAAAAAATCTGCTACGAAGCATTTAAACAATGTGAAAGAGCAGATATTCCAAAATGTTTTGAACTAACAACAATTCAAGAAATTATACAAAAAAATTTTGATAATATCATATGTTTTACAGAAAGAAAATCAAAATACAAATTTAAGACTTTTTTAAAAGACAACAAATTCAAAAAGAATGATAATATTCTAATTATAATAGGGCCTGAGGGCGGATTTTCACCAAAAGAATTTGAATTTTTTAAAACAAATAACATGAATACAATTTCTTTAGGAGAGCTAATTTTAAAAGCAGATACAGCATGCATCACAGCAGTCGGTAATATAATTTATGAAAACTCGGATATTTAATAAAATTAAAGATGACGTATTAATAAAAAATATAATAAAATATTCTCCTGACATTGAGTTATTTTGCGTTGGAGGAATTGCTAGAGATATTTTTTTATGCAAAGAAAATTTCGATAAAGATTTAATAGTAAAAGGTATTGATGCAAAAGATTACGCATTAGCTCTTTCTGAAAAACTTGATGCGACTTTTATTGCCCTTGATGAAACAAATAATATATATAGATTAGTTTTAAAAGATAAAAAAAATTTTATTGATATAACAAATGTTCTTAATAATTCTATCGAAGAAGATTTAAAACGCAGAGATTTTACAATAAATTCTCTTGCCATTAATTTAAAAACATTTGAACTCATTGATATAAATAATGGTTTAAAAGATTTAAAAAATAAAAAAATCAGAATGATTGAAGAAAAAAATTTTAAAGATGACCCTTTAAGACTTTTAAGAGCATACCGTTTTCAATCAGTAACCGGCTTTGATATAGAAAGCAAAACCGAACATACAATAAAAAAATATATTAATTTAATAAATAAACCTGCAAAAGAAAGAATAAATTATGAATTAATGAAACTTTTCAGTGGTGAATATACGGTAAAAGCCCTCCTAAACATGGATAAATCAGGTATTTTATATGAAATTTTGCCAATATATCTTGATGTAAAAAAAGTTCCGCCAAATACACATCACCATTTAGATTTACTTCACCATTCAATAGAAACAGTAAATCAAATCCAAAATTTTTACAAAATATCAAATTTTGAAATAAAAAAGCATCTGGATAGAATTGATTTTGGAGGATATTCAAGACTTGCACATCTAAAACTTGCAGGATTTATGCATGACATAGGGAAATATTCATGTTGGACAATAGAAGAAGATACAGGACGACATAGATTTATAAAACACGATGATATTGGTGCAAAAATGTCAATTCCAATATTAAAAAGTTTGAAGTTTTCTAAAAAACAAATTGAATATATCTCAAAAATGATAAAACATCATATTTATCCATCGCACATTATTTCAAATGAAATTGTAACCGATAAAATAAAAATGAGATACGTAAGAAAAATGGAAGATGATGTTATTGACAACATAATTCTTGCGATGTCTGACAGGTTATCAGCAAGAGGAAAAGCCATAACTGATGAAATGGTAAAAAATAATATTTCAGATTTAACCAAACTTTTAAACTTTTATCTTGAAGTAAGAGATACACTTGAACCACTTCCAAAACTTCTAACAGGTGAAGAAATTATGGAAATATTAAATATAAAACCTTCAAAAGAACTGGGCATTATAATAAAATCTATTGAAGAAGCCCAACTTAACGGCAATATTAATACTAAAGCAGAAGCTATTGATTTTATCAAAAACCTTAAGCAGAAAGTGTAAATATTTCATAAATTTCGTCATCAGATAATTCTGTAATGATTTTTTCACCTTCATAAACTGCCAAATCAGCAAGTTCTTTTTTAGATTTTAGCATTTCGTCAATTTTTTCTTCAAAAGTTCCAAGAGTAATCATTCTGTGAACCAGAACATTTTTATCCTGACCGATACGATAAGTTCTATCTGTTGCTTGTTCTTCAACAGCAGGATTCCACCACAAATCATAGTGAATTACGTTTGTAGCACTGGTTAAGTTCAAACCTGTTCCGCCTGCTTTTAATGATAAAATCATAACAGCAGATTCTTTATCTGTTTGGAATTTTTCTATCAATTGTTCCCTTTGATTAACATTTAATGAACCATGGAAAAATAAAGGTTTACTATTACATTCTTCTTCTATTACCTTACATAAAATATCACCCATTTCTTTATATTGAGTAAATATAAGAGTTTTTTCTCCACGCTCAAGAATAGACTGAACAGTATCAATACACTTTTCCATCTTACCTGACAAATCTTTACCCATTTCACCGGCTTTTAAGAATTGATAAGGGTGATTACATATTTGCTTCAAGGCTGTAATAAGTTTAAAGATATTGCCTCGTCTATTAACACCGGTAAAACCGCTGATTTTTTCCATCATTTCATTTAATGTTTTTTCATATAACACAGCTTGAGGTTTTGATAAATAACAGTATTCGTTTAATACCATCTTTTCAGGTAAATCAGTAATAACATTTTTATCTGTTTTCAAACGTCTTAAGACAAACGGTGATACAGACAATTTAAGCTTAGTAGCTCTTGTTGTTTCCTTAAATCTTTCTATTGGTATAGCATAACTCTTTTGGAATTCTTTTAACGAACCCAAATATCCAGGATTAATAAAATCAAAAATAGACCACAACTCTGTTAATCTATTTTCTACAGGAGTACCCGTCATAGCTATTTTTATTGATGATTTTAAAGATTTAATAGCAACAGTTTGAGCCGTATCAGGATTTTTAATATTTTGAGCTTCATCTACGATGAGCATAGACCATTCATGTTTTTTCAATTCTTCAACGTCAATACGCATAATAGCATATGTAGTCATTATTATATCGAAATTTGTATCAAGTTTACGTTCACCGCCATGGTATGTTGAAGCCTTAATACTTGGAGCAAACAATTGTAATTCCTTCATCCAATTACCCATTAATGTAGTAGGGCATACAACTAAAACAGGTTTTGATAGTTTATTTTCTTCTTTTAGTTTGAGGATTAAACTTATAACCTGAATAGTTTTACCTAACCCCATGTCATCAGCCATACAACATCCAAAGCCTTTTGAAACATTTGTCCACAACCATTTTAAACCTGTTTGCTGGTATGGTCTTAACACACCTTTTAATTCAGTTGGAGGTGTTACTTCTATTGGCTTAGTAAAGTCTTTTAGTATATTTGCAAAAGCTTCGTCATAATCAAATTCATACTGTCCTAACTGACCTGACATGGATGCGTGAATTAATTCCATTCTTGTCATTTTAGCAGGATTTGCTTTTGCTATTTGTTCAAGATATTTTTTACTTTCATCCTTATCTATTAACACATAATTATCTTTATATTTGATAAGTCCGTCAGATTTTTCAACAAGTTCATTAAATTCTTCTAAAGAAATTTTGTCATTACCTATAACAATTTCATATTTAAAGTCAAGAATATCAGTTAATGAAATCTTAGAAGAACTTGTTGTATTAAACAAATCAGCCAAGTCTTTAGAGCGTTCGGTTTTAACTTTTGCATTAATTGATGCACGAGGAATAATAACATTTACTAATTCATCAGGCAAAATAACTTCTATTTGAGCTTTTTGAAGATAATAAGCAGTTTGAGTTATTATTTTATAAACTCCTTTTAAATCCAAAATTAGAGATAATTTATCTTCATCTTCAAATAAAGTTTCCAATTCAGGCATATATCTGTTTGCATAATTTAATTGTTTTTCGACAATTTTTGCAATATCAGAAGAATTAGCATCAAAGACGGTATCTTTTACGTATAAATCATCCAAAAGCACTGATTCGTCTGTTTTTCTATTTTTAATATGAATTTTCAATTCAAAATTATCATCATCAACTTTTGAAATTTTAAAAAATGGTATAACATCATATTTACCCAAATATAATTCATCAAACCATTGAGCAAAATTTTCAGCCAAATTTTGACCTTTAAACATACATTTTTGTTCTAAGTCTTTCAACAAATAATGACCTGATTTAACATCTTTAAATCGGTAAGCTTTAATAGACAAAAATTTATAAAGCACATAATTTAAATAGTTATGAATAAAATCCGAAACAAAATTCTTAGGACGTTCGCCTTTTATAAATAAATCATCAGGCATATTTTCTTCTAAAATATTGATGATTCTGGCAAGCTGTTGAGTGGAAATAATAGGTTCATAAACAATTCTGAACATATTTTTAGCTTTATTAACTTTAACAGTCGGAATAAAATATAAACGTTCAATCATTTTCATAACAAACTGCGTCAATCTGTTAAAATAAATAAAGCTTCTTGAAACGGCATCAAAGTCAATAACAGAACCAAAACCGCCAAAATAATCCAATACCAAATCAAGAGGCATAATATATCCGACTTTATCTCCAACAACTTTTGAAGAAAATCTAAACATAGAACCTTTTGATTTCAGATAAAACTGAAAATTATTTGTAGGAGTTACAAAAAATTGAAGATTTCCATTTTCATTAATAAGGTAAAAGTCAGTATTTCTCACCGGTTGATTTGGAGATAAAAATACATCTTTAAATTCATCTTCAACAATTTGATAAATCATACTTAATGTATAACGAAAATCTTTATTTTTAAATCCATCAGGATTTTCGCTTAAGTTATAAAATAATTCATCGACATTATTTTTTTTAAATGACAATTCTATATCCAATTGTGGAGATTCTAATACAGACATCTAAACCCTTTCTACATATTATTCAACAATCATTGAACCGCAAGACATTTCTTTCGGAATATCTATATCCATTAATTGTAACACAGTTGGTGCAACATTACAAAGAGCACCATTATCACGTAATTTATATTTTTTATCAGCGTTAATAAGTACGAACGGAACAGGATTTGTTGTATGAGCAGTATGAGGTTTATGAGTTTCATGATTTACCATAGTTTCCGCATTACCATGATCAGCTGTTAAAATCATCGTAATACCGTACTGTTTACATTTATCCGCAATTTTTCCAACACATTCATCAACAACTCTGCAAGCTTTTGTTGCAGCTTCAACAACACCTGTATGTCCTACCATATCAGGATTTGCAAAATTCACCAAAATAAATCCATATTTATCATCTTCTATTGCTTTTAATACATTTTCACAAACTTCATAAGCACTCATTTCAGGCTGCATATCATAAGTTGCAACTTTTGGAGATGGAACAAGAACTCTTGTTTCATGTTCGTTTGGTTCTTCCAACCCGCCATTAAAGAAAAACGTAACGTGAGCATATTTTTCTGTTTCTGCTGTTCTAAACTGATTTACACCATTAGCTTCCAATACATCACCTAAAATATTTTCCATTTTCGTTTTTTCAAAAGCAACAGGGAATGTAAATGTTTCATCATATTTAGTAAAAGTTACATAATATAAATTTTTTAATACAATTTTTCTGTTAAATCCGTCAAATTTTTCAAAGTTTATTGCTTTTGAAATTTCTCTTGCTCTATCCGGACGATAGTTAAAGAAAATAATTGCATCATTATCTTTTATTCTTGTTTCTTCACCACCGCAAACAATTGGTTTTACAAATTCGTCAGTAATTTTTTCTTCGTAAGATTTTTTAACACCATCTACTGCAGTTTCAGCCTTGTTACCTTCTCCTAACAATAAGCAATTATAACCTTCTTCAACTCTTTCCCAGCGGTTATCTCTATCCATTATCCAATAACGACCAATTACGGATGCAATTTTTGGAAGATTGTATTTTTTAAGTTCATCTTCAACAATTTGCAAGTAATTACAAGCACTGGCAGGAGGAGTATCACGACCGTCTAAAAAGGCATGAACATAAACTTTTTCTAAACCATTTTCAGATGCCATTTTTATTAATGCCAAAAGATGCTCTAACGATGAATGGACACCACCTGTTGACACAAGACCGTACAAGTGTAATGACGAATCATTTTTCTTAACATGATTAACAGCGTTCATAAATTTTTCATTACTAAAGAATGAACCATCTTTTATAGCATTATTAATCTTGCTCAAATCCTGATAAACAATTCTTCCTGCACCCAAATTTAAATGACCTACCTCACTGTTACCCATTTGTCCTGCAGGTAATCCAACATATTCACCGTCAGCATGTATTGTTGTATATAATTCTTCTTTTTCTAATTTTTTAACATTAACTTCTTTTGATAATTTTACCGCATTTGACTCATCATCACGATTATCAAGTCCCCAACCATCCATAATACATAATAAAATTCTTTTATTATTCATATCCTCACCTTTTCTCTTCTAACTTAGTATAACTCTCTTTCAAATATCCAAGATATTGTAACAAAGACATATTTTATTTTCAAGAACGGAGGCTAACATTTAAAGATTTATTTTACAATTTTACCAAATAACGTATCATTATTAATCTTTGTTATATTCACTTTTTGAATTGTATTTAACATAGAAATATCATCATTATCTTGAATTACAATTTTTAAATAATTTTCACTAACACCTTTAAGAAAACCAGTATGTTTATCAAGATGTTTTTCTATTAAAACAGAATGTGTAGTATTTATATTATTCTTTAAAAATTTCTTAAAATTTATATTAGAAATTTGTTTAATAACATTTGCTCTATATTCTTTTATTGTTTCAGGAATATGACCAACCATTTTTTCAGCAAGAGTGCCTTTTCTAATTGAATAAGGAAATGTATGAATTTGAGTCAATCCTGATTTTCTTAGATTTTCCACAGTAGTAGTAAAATCACTATCAGACTCTCCAACAAAACCTACAATAATATCACAGCCAAGAAAAGGGAGTTTAAATTTTTTATTAATTTGTTCAATTTGTTCTAAATAGTGTTCAACAGTATAAAATCTGTTCATACATTTTAAAGTTTCATTACAGGCTGACTGTAGAGATAGATGGAAATGAGGACAAAACTTTGAAGAAGAGGCTAAAAAATCAATAATTTCATTATTAAGTTCTAAAGGATTAATCGACCCCATACGTATTCTTTCTATAGGAGAATTTTTCTCTAAAAAACGTAATAAATCGAAAAAAGTTTCATTAATATCTTTTCCCCATTGACCGATATGAATACCTGTTAAAACAATTTCTTTAAAATTATGAGAATAAAGAGTATTTATTTGTTCCAGAATAAAATCTTTTGATGCACTTCGGCTCTTACCTCTTGCAAAAGGGATAACACAATAAGAACAACGATTATCACATCCATCTTGAATTTTAACACATGCTCTTGTCTTTGCGGTATCAAATAACAAAGTATTATTAAACTGTTCTTGAATCATAATATTACCAACCGCAAATTTAATATCATCAAGTAAGAAGTCCGCAATATTTAGTTTTTCATCATTACCAATGACAAAATCAATAAATTCATTATCCAATAAATTTTCTTTTTCAACTTGAGCAATACAACCCGTTAAAACAGTTTTAATACTTGGATTAATATGCTTTGCATTCCGTAAAATATAAAAAGCTTTATTATCAGTTTTTTGTGTAACAGTACACGAATTCAGAATAAAATAATCAGCCTCAGAAATTTCTTCAGTAATAACAAATTCCTTATCAATGAGAGATTGAGTAATAAGAGCCCCCTCATACTGATTAGATTTACAACCCATAGATTTTAAAATAAAAGATTTCATATATAAATTATAGATAAAAAAAAATAATATTTAAAATAAATTAAAATTATAGTTGACAATGAAAAATTTTTTAGATATATTAGACATACGAACGGTGAGGGCGTTTAGCTCAGTTGGTAGAGCGCTTCCCTTACAAGGAAGATGTCGGGAGTTCGAGCCTCTCAACGCCCACCATTAAAAAGAAGAAGTCGAAAAGACTTCTTTTTTTATGCAAAAATTCCCGCACAGAGTGCGAGTTGGCGAAGTATAGAGAAACGAATTTTCTTGATTTAGAGAAAGATATATAAAATTTTTCAAAAAGTCTCTTTTCGTAAAAATTTTGACTACATTTTTAAAGATAACAACAAAAAATACGAAACAAATTTCTTTGTTTCGTATGCTTTTATAGACTAATTATTTTAAAATTTAACCTACCATTTTTAATAAATCTGGAATTGTTATATTAGGATCATTCTTACCTTTAAAAATATCTTCAATAATATTTGGAGGTAAAAATCTTAAATTCTTGAATCTACTATTATTACCATTTAGTTTTTCTTTTCTAGTTAATTCACCCTTTGCACATTTATCATTAAACCAAAAACTTTGGACAATTGCATTTATTAATCTCATATCGTAATTATTTTCACCCTGAATTATTATTTTATTTTTTCTACTTGGAGTTAAGGTTATTTTTACTTTGTATGTAACTTGTTCTAGTAATTTTTCATTTGATGCTGACTTAAATTCTTTGTTATTAACTATTGATTCTAAATAATCAACTATATATTTAGTATTATATGTTATTTTTATTTCTTCCATTTGTAAGTCTATTCTGTTTATAGAATTTCTAATAAATAATTTATCAGGTTCAAAAGTTTTTAATAGTTTTAATATCATATCTTGTGTTTCAATGTTTTTATCAGATAAATGTTTTTGAAGAAAAGTTTTATTTCTAATTAATTTTAATAATTGTTCTATTACAAAATTTTCAATTTCTCCAGCAGGGAGTTTTGTTATTTTCCCAATATTTTCTACTCTATTTTTGTACGTTATGTAATATCGATATTTTTTACCTTTTTTATTACTATGACTAGGGCTCATTTTATTTCCTGCATCATCAAATAGTAGTCCCATTAATAAAGAACCTTCTTTTGAGTACAGAGAATGCTTTTTAATTACAGTATTATCTTGGAGTAATTCTTGTACCTTCTTAAAAATTTCATTATCAATTATAGCTTTATGTTTACCTTCATATTCTTTATCTTTGTGCTGTAATTTCCCAATATACACCTTATTGGATAGAATTTTATATAAATGTCCCCTAGCAAAAGGTTTACTTGTTCTACTATTAATATTTAATTCTTTTAATTTATTTTGTAATTTATCAACAGATTTTAATTCTAAATACGAACTGAATATTTGTTTTATATTTGTTGCAAATGGTTCTTCAGGAATCAAAATATTATGTTCATCTTTTTTATAACCATAAGGAGGCTTTCCAAATATCCATAATCCTTTTTGTCTTGTAGCTTCAAATTTATCTCTTATTCTTTCACCAGTAACTTCTCTTTCAAATTGAGCAAAAGACAACAAAATATTTAGCGTTAGTCTTCCCATTGATGTTGTTGTATTAAAATGCTGAGTTATTGATACGAAACTTGCATTGTGGTTATCAAATATTTCTATTATTTTTGCAAAATCCATTATAGATCTTGTAAGTCTATCTACTTTATAAACAACTACAATATCTATTTTATCTTGTTTAATGTCTTCTAAAAGTCTTTTAAATGATGGACGGTCTATTGTTCCACCTGAGTATCCGCCATCATCATAGTGAATTGGTATCAAAGTCCAACCTTCGTGCATTTGTGATTTTATATATGATTCACAAGCTTCCCTTTGTGCGTCAAGTGAGTTAAAATCTTGTTCTAACCCTTCTTCGCAGGATTTTCGTGTATAAATTGCACATCTGATTTTTTTATTTGCCATATTAAGCTACTCCAAAGAATTTTTTGCCATTCCAATGTTTACCGGTAATAAGATTCGCTATTGCAGATAAACTTTTATATATTTTCCCTTCATACTCATAACCCATACTTACAACAAATACTGAATATTGTTTTCCACCAAACTCCCTAATTAATTTTGTTCCTGTTGTTATTTGTAATGTTTTACTTTCTTTTGATATATTATGAGTTTTATCGTATTCGGCTACAAGTTTATCTATTTTTCTTTGTACAGTTTGTGATAATCCACCGTATTTTTCAGTCCATTTTTTAATTCTTTTTTGATAAATGTTTTCTTTCATTTGATTACCTCTTACATACATCTATCGCTCTGTATGCAAGATTAATCAAGTGTTTAGACACAAAATGTATCTATATTTCAGTAAATATTATAAAAACCAATAATATGAATTTATTTATAACTTCTAATACGGTTGCCGTGTTTGTCGTATTCAGTTATCCTGCCTGATGAATCTTTCTTAAAACTTCCAGTTTTGTTGCCATGTTTATCGTAACTTGTTGTTACCCCATTAGAACCTGTTTTATACGTACCAACACGATTACCACTTTTGTCATATTGTGTAGTCGTTCCGTTTGAACCAGTTTTGAATGTGCCGACTCTGTTACCACTTTTGTCATATTGCGTAATCGTACCATTTGATATTGTTTTATAAGTACCAACTCTGTTGCCACTTTTGTCATATTGAATTGTTGTACCATTTGAGGTCGTTCTGTAACTTCCTGTTCTGTTTCCGTATCTGTCGTAAGAATTTATGGCTTCACAAAATCCATAACTTGCAGTTAAGCATAAAATTAATAATGTTAAATATATTTTTTGCATAAAAATCTCCTTATCTTGTAAAACGAATTAAATTAGATTTTGTTCATGTCAAAAACGGACATTATCTACTAGACAAAAGGAAAAATATTTTACTGTTACCTTTTTTAAATGTACAAATTATGTTTGAAACGTAATAATGTTATAACCAGAAGTACATAAAAATGATTCTAATTCAGCATAATCTTCTAATGTTTTAAGGTTTTCTATGCTATCAACTAAAACCTTTTTAAATTTTATATTATTTTCTTTTAACTTTAAAATAATTGTTTTTATATCTTTGTTATTTAAATTTGCAATTGAAATGTTTCGATTAACTAAATCGTTAATATTATTAGCAATATCAGTCCATTCTTGGTTTGACAAATTATTCATATCTGAATTATTATCAATTTTTGCATTTGATAAAATTATTGATTTTATAAGTTGTTCATTGGTTTTTTGAGTGCATAGTATTAACATTCTGTCTTCAATATTTGCATTTTTAATATATTCTGATAAAATTTTGTTTGAGTTAACTACTTCTAAATCGTTTTTCATAATATTATCCTTTCTTTTCTTAATTACTGCATCTTTAATATAACAAGCATATATGTCAAAAACGGACATAATGTTAAAATTTATTCATCTTTAAAGATTTTGATATAATGCCGTTGTAACGAGGCGAGGGGTTTGAGAATTTTTTTCAAGGAGTTTGAGAATTTTTGTCAAAAATTACCCTACATATTTTAAGAATTTTATAAATAGTTTATAACCTTTATGCCAACTACTTTTTAGATAGTTTACTATTTTATTTATTTTCTTATGTTTTAAATATCCATGTTTAAATAATAACGCAAACTTTAAACTTATTATTACGGTAATAGTATTTAAAATTTAGTTTTGAATGTTATTTTTATTTTCATTTTTATTCTGCTTTTGTATTAGTTCAAATTCTATGTCATATACGCTATGATTTATTTTTAAATCTGTTTCTTTTCCGTCTTTTAAGGTTATTGATTTTATTTTTCCGTATAAAACTCTATCTAAACTTGTTGATTTTACCATTTGACCTTGTCTAAAACGCACTGTATGATATTTTGCAGCATTATCATTTTTAAATCTGTTTGACCATTTTGCAGAGTTTTTATACTCGTGCGTTTTTCACCGTTTTTTATTTTTTCAAACCAATATTTTTTTATTGTTAAATCTAATATTCCATCTTTTTTACTCATTTTTCTTTTTAATACTCCTTTAAATGTCTGTTAAATATGCTTTAAATACCATTCAATTTTATTTCTTATAAAATCTCCGGAAGATTTTCCCCTCATTTCCCATTTTTCATAAGGCAATACTGTTAAATCAATTTTACCGATATTATTCTTTAACCATCCGTTATGAGGTAATAATTTTGTTATAGTTCCTGCTTTTACCATTTGTCCAATCTCGGCATGAGTATAAAAATCATTAACACTTAATCCGTATTCCTTTATTGCTCTTGCACATTCACAATAAAATTTTTCCATTTGTAATTTAGTCATTGGTGCTTTTACATCTCCGCCGGCACACGATATATTATATGTTATTGAATTCATACCAGCTGTGCTTGCTGTTTGTCCTGTTGGTAAGCCTTTTACAACTTCACCGCTTTTACCTATTATTAACTGGTAACTTTGCATGATATGTTGTGTTAAATTATATGAGTTTACTCCTGTCCAATGTCCAATTATATATTTTATCTTTGCCATTCTTTTTCCTTTTAAATTTTTATCTTGATTCTTCTAAATATCTTTGTATGTGTGCAGGGGTTATGCAATGCGGAGGTAATTTATAATATTCACATATTTTGTTATGACATAAGGCAAAATATTCACTACAAATATAGCCTTTATAATCTTTTTGCTTTCCGTTATTTTTACATAACCAAGCTTTAAATAATGCTTTTATGTCTCCAACACCATAGTTATACCCAATATATTCTTCCATTGCGTTTCTATTTAGTTCTAATTCATAAAATTTAAAGCCGTCTTTATGTTTTTTCTCTATTTGTTCCCATTTTTGTAACGGGTATCTTCTAACACCTGCGGGCATTCCTTTTTCAGTCTTGCCATTAATATGAGATTCATACACCCACCATTTTTGAGAATGATATTTTAACATCAAAACGTGGCACGGTATTTCTTTTGAATTAGGTGCATAATTTTTGCTAAATTTTACGATTTGTTTTGTTACAAAACTCTTTGTATCATACTGTAAACCTATGTACGTTTTTTCTTTGTCGAGCTTTGATAATTTTATTTCTATCATATTTTATCCTTTTGTATTTTATGATTATCTTTATATAGTTTAGATTTTTTCTTTAATTGTTTTTGCAAAAGTTTATTTGCTTTATTTAATGCTTTAACTCCTGCATCAGCGATTTTCTCTTTTACTTCATTAGGAATTACCGGTATGCCATAAGTTGCTAAATACGCATTTCCTGCAGTAAGTCCTGCAATGATAGCTTCCTTTTCAAGGTCATCAACTTTTGTTGAACTATCAATTTTTGTCAAAATTCTATCAGCAACAAAATCTTCTAAATTTTCTCTTTTATTGTCTATTGTTATTACTATCTTTTTAAACTTATTCATTTACCACTCCAAAATCATCAGATAACTGCATAAAACACTCTTGTACAAATTGTGCTGTTACAACTTCATTATGCTGATATTCTTCAATCGGTTTCAAGTCCTCAAAGTCAGGCATATCATAGGCAATAATTTTAACTTCTTGCCCCAAATTTACAGCCATTGATATTGTAGGCAGTAAATCACTTAAAAAGTCCTTATGTGTTCCGTCTTTCATTGTTACTTGCCGTCTGATATAGCCAAGTGATGTGTTGAAAAACGAAGCATTAAATTCATCAATCTTCTTTTGCTTTTGCCATTCTTGATATTCTTCTGTACCTCTTAAGTCTACAAGTTGATATTCTCTTACTGTCCATGCAATATTTTTAGGCAGTTGAGAATATAAAGCCCATTTATAATCTTCTGTTTCACCTACGCAATGTGTAGGTTTTTTGTATTGCTTGCATTCAAGTTTTCATCAAAATATATTGTCATAAATTACTCCTTACATAATAATGTCATAATCTTGTGGTGTTCCTTGTTGCCAAACTTCTGTATACTCTGTTGCAGAAATAGTTATTTCTGCAAATCTAGCACGTTTAGTTCCTCCAGTAAAATTACTTGATGGAACGTAAATTCTGTGATATTTATAACTTTTACTAGAGTTAACTGTAATAGTCCATGATTGATTAATTGCAGTTACAGAATTAGTAAAAGTTACAATATCTTCCCAATTAGAATTATCATTTGAACCTTGAACAATACCGCCAGTTGGTGCAGTTGCACCTGAATAAGGTGAATTATCTATTTTTAAAGATGCAATTTTTAAAGGAATAGGATTATACCAACTAATCCAATAAAACGTTGCACCATTAGCACTGTCTGCATATCTATTGTCATTGACAATACCGTTAAAAGCATAAAATGCTAAACCATTAGTGCCACTTGAACTGCTACTGTCTACTGCAAAGCTATCTCCCCCTATAGTGCCATTGGCACTCAATGTAGGTTGAACAAAAGGTGTTTCTGTAATAATCTTTTTAAGATACTTTTGTACATTAATAGTATGTTTTTGCGGAATAATTAAGTTATAATCATTTTCTGTTCCTGCTTGCCAAGCTTCTGTCAATTTTGTTGCTGTAATTTGAAGTTCACCCATTCCTGATGAAGTTCTATAACATTCTGTAATATCTAAATATATTGTATCTGTAATAATACCTTCTGCTGGTATTCCTGTAATTGTTGTTAAACCATAATTTGAATTTACACCAGTAAAAGCATCACCTATTGGTATAGCTTTTGAACTATTGGTATAAAATCTAGCAGTTTTTGTATGATTTGTATAATTTGAATAGCAATTATAAAATTTTAGTCCAGTTATCCTTATCTTGTAAGGAAATTTAACTTGCCACCAACCTAAAGGTGTATTAGATGTAGTTTGCCAGAAATTAGATGAAGAAGAACCTGATATGTTACCATCCATAGCACCATACATCTTACCATCTCCTTCAGAACTTGCGGTAAATACCATATTACCACCTGCTATGGCAGTATTATTTGATGTTGCAACTGGTTGTGTCCAAGATGTTTCGGTTACTATTCTTTTTAAATACTTTGGTGTATCAATCATATGCGGTTGAGGTACTAAACCTGCCTGAATAACTTTTTTAACATCTGCGTTTAATTCAAATCTGTGGAAAGAAGCATAATAAGTTAAACCACCGCCTGAATATGTCCAACCGGTAAAGTTTAATCTGATTTTATTTGTAAAGATAGAGTTTGAAGCAAACAATGTTTCATTTGTGTTATATGTGTAATCTCCGTCATAACTACCACTTATAATAGTTGTCCAAGAACCGTTATTGTAAGCTTCTATTGATATAGCTTGCACAGGTAACTCACTCATACCGCTTGCACCTGTTATAAAATTTAAAGAATTTATGCTTATAGTATCTGAAAAAGTATAAGTAACACTATAATTACCATTGCTAAGTCCTGTTACAGCATTATTATTGATAATATTATTTGCTTGCGATTGAGTTATTTTTGTTAAATCAGATATAGTAATGCTAGGATTTTTTTCACCGATATAGTCCGTTACAGTTTCGGTTGTTTCTGTTTCTTGCAAATATTCAGGAATTAAAATACAACTACGCATTGTTCACAGCTCCTGCTAAGTATCCATTATATGTATTGTCAAAGAAGAAGTTACCTGCTTGATTACTTGTAAAAGTACAATTAGCAGGTATTCTAACCGTATTATCATATACTGTAACGCTGTTTGAATTGCTATCTGTTATCGTTACTTTTGCAACTGATGATGAACCTGTGAAAAAAGTACCATTGTTATCAAAAGTGTAATTAGTTGAAACACTTATTGTTTTTGCATTAGCAAAATATAACGGTACTTCCCCATTGTATTCTACAACATCCATTTGTGTTTTAGGGAATGTTGTACGTCCTGCATAAGTGCTTTCTGTTTGATAAACAACTTCCTCTAAATCTGCTGTTGTTCCGTCTGCATAAGTGATTTCAACAGTTGAACCAAGTTCAGGAAGTTGTGATGTAGGTACTTTACCTGTGCTATCTAATTCTGCATAACCATTAGCAACACCTTTGTTAGTTTTATCTTCTTTACCTGAGTTCAACGCTGATATATCATTTTTTATTTGTGCAATTTCTGTACTATCAACAACAATTACAATATTATCTGCCTGCGTAATTTCAAGTAACATTCCTATTTGTAATTCTTGTAAAAGACTTCCATCATTGTATTTTGTAGGCATTTCTATTTGAGCAACTTGTATTAAATTACCATCAACATCTATTAAGCCGATTTCTCTTATTGTGTAATAATCAATATCCTGCGGAATATCCGCTATAAATCTATGCTGCGGAGCATTATCTATATATTCCGTTATCGGCAATAAATCTAATTGGTTTACAAGTTCTGTTTGAGTTTTAGAGGGTTCATACATACTTCCGTTTGCATCACCGATTGCAATGTAAGATATGTTTAATTCTTCATTGTCTAAACCTTTTCTTGATATTATTTGTTCACCAATATTTGTTATAACTTTTTTATATTCTGTCATTGTTTTTTCCTATATGATTATTCTTCTTGTAATAATAGGTACTTGCTTTATTGCAAGACTTGACGTTACAAGGTGCATTATTTCTGTCTTATCCAATTTAGCTCTTAATTGCTTGTATTCTTCTATTTTTTTTAAAATAGTGTTTTTAATTTCTTGTGAATAGCTTATTCCATCCAAATAAAGCTTGATTTTAAAATGGTGCGGAAGTCCGTCATAATTAAACCAAGGTATATAATCAGATTTTATATCTTCACTATTTATACATTCCTTTATTGCTTTTACTGTTGCTTTATAACGATGTAATTTTATTGCACGCTTTAGCAAAGATATTTTTTCATCTCTTGTTTTACAGTCATTCCAACCTTCTGATAAAATATGATATTGTGCTGCAAGTGAACTTAATACACTATTCTGTAAATTATCCGGCATACAAGTCATTATTTTTGACAAATCAATATTTAATGACTCATTTATGCATTCTTCAAGTGCTAAATTTGTTTTATCCTGCAATATTTGAGGTAACATAGAACTATTAGCCATAAACTCTTACCTCTTTTCTACGCTGCATTTCCATAAGCATTGTTAAAATTTCTCTTTTATGCTTTCTTAATTCATTTAAAAATTCGTCTTTTGTTTCTTTTGTAGCATTTGCAATATTTACAACAGGAGAATAATTAAGCGTTATATTATTTTTATTTCCGCTGCGTTTATGATTTCTCCATTGTGAAGCTTCAGGAGCAGTTAAAATAGATTCTTTTTTATGAACCTTTGCAATATATCCGTCATAAGGTACATTATCAAGCCCGTTTGCGTGTGAACCGTCAATTTTTGTTCCTGTTCCGGATTTTTCTTTTTGTCCAAAGTTTAATTTACCTCCAAGAGTTATTAAATCTTTTACCCATTTTACGGCTTCAACCATTTTTGTTATTGCAAAAGCTATGCCTTTACCAAATTTAATTCCCCATTGTTCTGCTTCTTTTCCGTCTGATTTTATTGGACTAAAAAATGCTTTTATCCATTCAACGGCAGGTTTTATTGCAGTTCCTATTGCGTTAAATGTAGGTTGTAATGGTGCAAGTCCTGTTTTTATGCCTGTAAAAACACCCTTAAAAAATGATGAAATTGGTGTCCAATATTTATAAATTAAAAACGCTCCGGCAATTACACCGGCTGCTATAAGTCCAACAGGATTTAAACTCATTGTTAAATTCAAAGCACGCATTGATGTAATCGCTTTTTTGCAATTTGGAATAAAATTAACAAAACCGTTCTTTATTCCGTTTATGCCGTTTTTAACTGCATTAAACGCATTTTGGGGTGCATTCATAAAAAAGTTAATCATTGCATCACAGCCACCGTTTACTTTTGTTATTACAGAAGTCATTAAATTAGGTATTGCTTTAAACCCCTTAGCAATGCCTGCAAACCTTTTTTTTATGTCAATATTGATATTTTTTAATTTTATTCCGTTTGCCCATAACCAAACATCAGCTTCTCGATAAACACCTAACATATCTTTAAAGCCTCTTATAGAAGCTCCGATTAACATAGATGTTGTACCTAAACCTGTTAATACTACACCTGTACCTAATGTTGCAACCGAGATTACTGATTTTAAAGGTTGTGGTATTTGTTCCATAATATCAGAAAGAGATTTTAAACCTTTTGATGCAGTAGTAATTACAGGTAATAAACCGTTACCAAATTCTATACCTAAACTTTGGAATGAATTTTTTAATGTTTGTGATGAATTGTTCATTGTTCCTGCTTGTTTTTCAAAAGCTTCATCAACGGCATTTGTACCATCACGCATACCTTTAAGAGTTTCTGTATATGCTTTATTTTGTTTAGTACATAAGCCTACAACAGCGTTATATGCTTCTGTTGAACCAAATAAGCTTAATATCATTGCATCATTACCGCCTACGGCTTTTGTGATTTTCATGAATGCATCAACCATTCCGCCAGACTTTTGTACTAAATCTTTAAAACTGCTTGCTCCTAATTGAGTAAGAATTTTTTTACTTTCCTTACTTTCTCTTGTCATACCTGAAATAGCTGCTTTAATTTGTGTATGTGCCTGTGCTGCCGGTTGTCCTGTTGTTGTCAATGCTGCAACAGAAGCTAAATAATCATCTAATTCAATTCCCGATGCTGCTACTGTTCCTGCTACGGCACCAAAACCTTGAGCTATTCCCGAAATAGTTGTTTTACCTGTTTTTACTGTTCTAAAAATGTTATCATATACTTTTTGAGCTTTTTCACCCTCTAATTGCCAAGCATTTATTGATGATGTTACAAGATCAACTGCTTCATCTGTTGAACCTAATCCGGCTATACCCAATTGTGCTGATTTTTCAAGCACAGTAAATTGATTTTTTGCATCAATTCCTGCGGAACGAATATTGTACAAAGCATTTGTTAAATCATTTATTGCAACGGGTGTTGTTTTTGATATATCTAAAACTTTTTTACCCATTTCATCTAATGATTCTGTATTAGTATCTATTAAGGTGCTTACATTTGTCATTGAAGATTGAAAATCTCCTGCCATTTTTGCACCGGCACCTGATACAGCAATTAAACCTGCTCCTGCGATTGTTGATTTTTTACCAAAACTTTCAAACTTTTCCGCTGTTTTATCAAGGCGGTTTTGTAGTTTTTCAAAATCTTTATCACTCGCACGAGTAGCTTGTTTTATGACGTTTGATAATCCGTCTTTTGCTTGTAATACAAGTTTTAGTCTTAATTCTTCCGACATTTTTTATTCTTTCGCTTAATCATTTTCATTGTTAGCAGTTATATTATTTACAAAGTGCTCTGCCTGTTCTGTCCAATAATTCAAAGTTTGTGCATCAAAGCTCATAACCGTTTCATAACTCCAACCCGTAATATGACTTATAAATATTATTTTTTGCGGGTCAATTTCAATAACTTTTTTAGTTCTAAATATTTATCCTCTATCGCTGAAACATCTTCTAAATCTAAATCTAATATGTCATGAGCGGTTACTTTTTCACCGTCTATTGTTATTAATTCAGCTAAAATATATAAACTTGTTGAAACATCTCCGCCTGATAATTTTCTTGCTCTTAAAAGCATGTGTCCGTCAGCTTTGCTTATATCATTAAATTCAACTTTTTTATCAGACATTGGTAAAATTAATATATTTTTTGCAAAATCTTCTTGTTCCGGACTTTTATTTTCTTCATCAGAAATATTGATATTATCTTTTATTTCTGTGTTTTCTGCAGTTTCTATCATTTCTGTATTTTCCATTTTTTCTCCTTTTTCATAAATCTACGATTAAACTAATCCAAGATTTTTCTTCATCTTGGCAAGTTTATCCACACCGTCAACCGTCCAAATATTATTAGGTATATCAATTTCTGATAAAACTTTTCCTTTGTGTTCAAGTTTTACTGCGTGTGGTGTTAATTCAACGGTAAATTCACCATTTTCTTGCTGTTTTAATGTGCCTAATGCTGTTATTTTCTTTACAATTGCCTTAATTGTACCTTTTACAGGCACCTCTTCTCTTAAAACATTACCGTCAAAGACTTTTAAGTTTCCTCTTACAATAATAATGTGTTCTTCATCTAAATTTGAAAGTTTTGTATAAACATAACTATCAAAACCGTTTAATTTTAATGAAGAATCATCTAACTCTACCCCGATAGGTAATTTTGTAGTACCAATTGAGTCTATTGGTTTTGAGTCCACAGTTACCGTACTTACATCAGGAAACTTAAATTCATTAACCTTACCAAATAATGAAGTACCTAAATATAATGAAGCGTTTGTTAATATTGTTGCCATTTGTTTTTATCCTTTCTTGTGTTTATGGATTATTTTTGTTGTTAAAATTTTTCAAATTTAACACCGGTTTAAGCGTTGCTTAAAGCTTTAGTAATATATTTAATATTGATAAATGAGCTGTATCTTATGTGTTCAGCAACAGACGGAGGGCAGAAATCATAAGAAAACTGTATAAATCCGTTTGCCACACTTTCGGCATCATTTAGCGTTTCGTCATACCAAACATCACCATCTAAAATCAAACCTACTTCCGGATTTTTCCATTTATTAAATTTAGCTTTAATTTCTTCTAACACATTGTCTATAAATGCTCTTGTTACTTTTCCGCCGACACATTCAAAAGAACCTGCTTCACTAGTTTTTTCAATAAAATTTGCAGTATCTATAACACTATCAAAAGTTTCTATGCCTGTTAAACTCGGATATGCACAATTTCTTGCACCCCAAATACGATATGTACCTTTCCAATTTATTACGGTTGCTAGTCCCATTGCATTTAAGCGGTTGCTTTCTGTATCTTCCTTATTTACATAAAATTCAACAGGGAATTCTAAACCTTTTATTGTTTTAGATTCTGTATTATCTATTGATGTTGCAATATCTTCCGTTTTGTTTAATCTAACTCTTATTCCAGCTAAAACAGGGCTTAACGGTTGTATTAAATCTTCATCTAAATATTGGTTATATCTTTTTACCCAAGGTAAAGCCATATACCCATTTTTACTTGAACACATTAAATCAATATTTTCATTATTTAATCTGCCTTGTATTGCTGCATTAACTCTCGTACCTTGCGGACAATCTAAATATACTCTTGCTTTTATATCATCACTTAACGCAGTTAAAACATCTCTTACACTTCTGTTTGCTGAATATTTTGGAGCAATAAGAATATTTACATCATCGCCATATATTTGAGTTACATTAACGACTGCTTTAATACCTGTCTTATTTCCGTCCTCATCAACACTTCCGATAATATCAGCATTCGTAACTTTTGATACATCTGCATAGTCATAAGTACACTTTACTGTTGATAAATTTTTAAAATCGTCCGAAATAAATGTTATAACTGCATTTTCTTCATTAATTTCTACTGTATAATCAGTATTTTCTATTGCTGTTGTTTCTTCTGCTTGTATTGTTAAATCTGTTATTCCTACATTTGGAATTGTTATTTTACCGGCTGATAAAGTAAATTCTCTTTCTTCAACTTGAGTTTTATGTTTTGTATCGTCAAAAACATTTATCATATATACGGTTGCTCCGCCTGACTCTATGAAAATAGTGTCTATTGCATCATAAATCGTATAATCTCTTAAGTTTTCACCTGCATATTTAGCTAAATCTTGATAATTTGTAATAGGCACAGGTGTATTTAATGTTTTATTTTCTTCCGATAATAAAAATGTAGGTGCTGTACCAACTACACATACAATATTTGTTTGTGCATCTTGCAGCGGTTGACGAGCTTTTTTTCTTACGGTATCTATTCCATGTAACATTTCTTTGTCCTTTCTTGTGTTATAAATTGATAGTTTTTGCAATTTTTATATTAGTTTTTCTTCCTGTGTATGTTCAATTTTTATGGTTAATCCGCAATATAAATCAGTATTGATTTCTGTTAAAAATTGTTCTTGTACCAGTTGTATTTTTTTGCCTAAAATTTCTAAACCTTGTAACGTATCTTTTAATATTTGTTGTGGTTGATGTGTTTGCTTATAGCTTCTTAATCCTCTATAACCCGATATAATATTAAATTTTATTGTTGATATTTGATTTACGTTCCATACTGAATTTTGTTCATTAAAATCAGTTTTTAAGTATTTAATCAGCATACAGCCGGTTGGTGATGTAAAATTGTAATTTTGAAAATCTGCCGGAAAGCTTTCAATGTCAAATTCAGGGAATTTCGACTTTAAAGCACTTATTATTGCATTTTCTATTATTTCGTTTATTGATATTTTTATATTATTGTTCATAGGTTAAAAAATCCTTTTGTAAGACTATCAGGAAATCTTCTATCATCCTCTGTTTTGTCTGTTATATACATTCTCGGAGATAATACGGTTTCTTGTGTGTTATCAGCTCCGGTAAGTTCCAATACTTTTGAACCGTTCTGCAAATCTTTTAAAATACTTTTTGCATCTTCATAATTTTGAAGATAATTTTTTGGTACATCTTGCGGACGTCTTGCGTATAATCTGTAAATAACTATGTCTGCTGATATTTGAACTAATATTTTAGGAATTGATGATAAAGGTAATTTGTACTTGTTTCTTAATGAAGAATTAATAATATCATCTGCAATGGTTATATTTTCATTGATACACTCCATATTTATTTCTGTTGCAGGAGTTACATCATTCGTTAAATTTATCAATACTCGTTTATCTATTCTTGAAAGTAAATCATTTATTGTACAGTACATAGTTATCCTTGTTTTACTCTGCTTACACTGCCCCCATAGCAGTTATCCTTATTTTTGGATAACTGCTTTATTTTAGAGGAGGAGAGCTACATAAATTTCTTAATCAAATATCCACAGTCAGGGCAAGTTACAATATCTTTGTATTCTTCAACTGATTTGTAATATTTAACACCCTCTGCCCCTGGTTTAGGGTCAAAGTATGTCAAAACATTGTAATCTTTGTATTTTACCCTTTGTCCAAAAGTTACACCGCAATCTAAATCAGCTGACGGGTCAATATAAGCCAAAATCATATCATTACCCCAAATATAAGATAAACTTACGTTTTGACCACGTTTATTTGTATTTACTCTGCCACCGCCGATTAAAATATTTTCTACATCAAAACATTCTTTCAAAAATTCAACAGGTACTAAACCATCTTGAATAGCGTTACCTTTATACATTTGTACAATTGATTTTAAAGAACGCAAGAACGATGCACCTGCTCTTGAAATAATCATTGTATTAGGTTTTTTATACATTTTGTCGGCACATTCTTGAACAAATTTAATAGGTGCAGCATTTGCCGATACAAAATTGTTTGCAGCTGTTAATGTTACGGAATTACCATCATAAGTATTTTCATCTCTCAATAATTTAGCTAATCTTGCTTCTCCGGAAAGTTTTAAGATGTTTTTTGAAAACATTACTCTTTTGGCTTCTTTATTTTTTTCTTGAGTATCTAAATTTAAGTGTCTTACAGATAATTTTGTTTCGTGTGCATAAACACCGGTACCATTATGTTTTTCTGTGTACTTAAATTCAGTTTCTTCCGGTAATCCGTATTCGCCTATTTCTGTATCAACTTCTGTTAAAAATTGTCCTTTGTCATAATATCTGTATTTGAATTCAGGACTATCAACATAAGTTTGTGTTAACACGTTATCTGCTATCAAATCTTGCGGAGTGTATGCGATTGCAAGACCTGTTAACTGCTCATTTGCTACGTAAGGTAATTCTATTTTTGGCATTTTATTTTCCTTTCTTTTATCCTTTTAATTTATTAATAACTTTGATTTAGTGGCTTAAATCCTCAATAATTAACTTTCTCCGTTAATTTCTTCATTTGGTTCTTCATTTGTTTCTTCTGCTGCTTGTGTCGGAATTGTTATAACATTAGGATTTACCATAACCCATAAATCAGCAGCACCAGAACAACTTTCTTCTACTTGCCCGATAATAAATACTATTTTTGAAGTTTCTTCATTTTTTATTACGTCTGCATCTAGGTCAAATTTACAAGCTTTGCCGTTTTCATCAGCCATTAGTAAATCTCCGGCATTGACAGCTTCTGATGTTTTTAACAATGCTCTGCCAAAACAAACAACATCCCCTTTTGCTCCTGCTTTTCCTGCAAACAGTGTTACTCCGCAAGGTATTTCAAAAGGGGTTTTTACCGCTTTTACAACACCTTCATCAGAAAAAGTTACTATTGTTCTTTCTTCCAAATCTTCTCCGTATGTATAACTTTTTACTAAATTCATCATTTTTTCCTTTCTTTTTTTAGGTACGCTATGCCTAAAACCATTCAGCCTTAGGCATAACGATTTGCTCTATCCGTGTTTTATTTTTTTTGAAATTTAATTATTTAACCAGTTTTGAATAAGCTTCTACTTCACTCATTCCTTGTTTTGTGAGTTTTTGAATTTCTTGAGCGAAAGCTGCTGCATCAGAAAATTCTTGATTTTCTTTTACATCATCTTTTTTAGCAATATCTTCAAAATTCATCATTTTTAATTCGCTTACAAATTCCTTTACTACATCCACTCCTGATTTTTCACTATCAGAAAAATTAAATGTTCCTGCTGCATCACAGGCAGTTAAAATATTAATAATGCTTTCTTTGTGTTTTGGCAGAATATTGCCTTTTTCAATCGCACTATCAGCAAAATCTTCAAACTCTTTTAATCTTTGTGCTTGTTTTGTTTCTTGGGCTTGTCTTTTTAATTCGGCAATTTCTTTATCTTTTGCCTCAAGCTCTTTCTTTAATTCTTCATTTTCCATTTTGTTTTTTTGTCCTTTCTCCATTGTTATTTCTTCTTTTTCAACAACCGCCAAATCTTCATAATCAGAAAATTCATAAGCAAAATCATCCTCATTTTCTTCAAAGCAGAATTGTTCTAACCCCTTAACGGCAGGAGCTTGCCCGCCTAAAAACGCTAAATGTCTTATATTCAAATCTTTATCAAGCGATATAGAACGATTTTTAAAAAGTCCTTTATTTACGGCTGTTTTAAATTCCTCCTGAACATCTTTGAACGAACAATATAAGTCTTTTCCCACTCTTAAAACATCTTTAAACCAACCATAAGCGGGGGAATTACTTTGAGGATGTCCTACACAAATTGGAACTTGTGAATGCACAGTATTAAACTGATGAACAATTTTATCAAGGTCTTGTTCTGTCCATTCTCTTGTGTTGCCTTTACTGTCTGTATGTTTTCCTGCTGAAAATATATGACATAATTTCATTTGTTGATTGCTCCTTTTTGAGTACAAACCCAGTTTAAGCAATATCCAATGGTCATATCTACAATCTGTATTTTAAATTTTGTTTTGAATATGTTTCAAAACTATATTTATATTTATATTCATTGATAATTTAATTTGAAAAACCTTAAACTATGTGTAAGTTCCAAAAAAGACAGGCATTAAATTTTTATCAATCACAAGAAAGAGGTTTTAATGATTAACGAAATTTTATCAGCTCCGATAGTGAAAGAATGTGGAGCGATTGCACTAATGTTTTATGCTTTTTATCTTGTTTTGCAATTTAACAAAAGCAGTATTGAAGCTCTTATTAAGCAGCAGTCCGATTTTATGAATAAAATTTTTGATTTGTACAACAAGCTCATAGAATCGACCGTATGGAATTCTTCAATGCTTCAAAAAATTCATGACGGCATTATTTCAAACCAATGGTGTCCGTATATAAAACGTGTCCAAAAACAGGAAAAAAAGGAGGAAGTAAAACAAAATGATTAATCCGGCTATTATGCAATTAAGAATAGAATTGGAACAAACAAAAAAAGAGTTTCAAGAAAATGAATTAAAGCTAAAAAGACTTTTTTATGAGCTTTCTACTTTGTTAAACCCTTATTACAAGCATATTAAGGATATTAAGGCAGAAGAAATAGAACAAAGTGCAGATGAATTGCTTGATTTAAAAACAATTCTTTTACAGCAAGAAGAAAAAATTAACGACATAAAAACTCAATTAGGGGAATAAAATGGGTAAATTTGAAGATTACGGATTACTTGCAGAAAAATACTACGTTGAAGAACAATTACCAATATCCGCTATCGCTAAAAAACTTAATTTGAGCGATAAAACACTTCATGAATGGAAGAAAAAAGGCGACTGGGATAATAAAAGAAAAGACTTTTTAACATCTCAATTTACCTGTTCAGCCGCACTTCAAGAACTTGTTATTCATCTGGTTAAAGATGCAAATTCTAAAATTAAAGCCGGAGAAATACCGGAAGCAGCAACATTGAATTTTATCGGTAAAATGGCTGAGAAACTACCTAAATTAAAAGCTTTTGACGAAATGGTGATTAACGAAAAAATGACAGAAAACACAAATGATGAAAATTCATCAGATAAAGAAATGCAGATTGCAGAATTAATAAACAAAAAACTTATGGGGCTTTAATAATGTCAAAACAAACTGACATAAAAAATGATGAAATACAACAGGATTTTTGGCTACAATACCAAAAAGACTGGCTTAGTGATGAATCATTAATAAAATTTTGGGAAAAATCACGCCGTATTGGTGCTACTTACGTTCAATCCTATGAAGATGTAAGAGATTGCGTTACAAAAAAATATTTCAAAAAAAACAGACCGCTTAAAGTTTGGTTTACATCAGCCGATTTATCAGCTGCAAAAGAATATATTGATTATTGCAAAGAATGGGCGATATTTTACAATTCTATTGCAAAAGATTTGGGCGAAATAATAATTGATGAAGAAAAAGACGTTAAAGCATTTTGTATTGAATTTTCAAACGGTGCAAAAATATTTGCCCTATCATCAAACCCCTCTCAATTCCGTTCAAAAGGCGGTAAAGTAGTTATTGATGAATATGCTTTTCATAAGGACCAAAAAGGATTATGGAAAGCAGCTTTTGCTTCCGCTAAAATGTGGGGTTATCCTATAAGAGTTTTAAGCACTCATAACGGACAATTAAGCAATTTTTACAGAATAATTAAGCTGATAAAATTAGGAAAATTAAATTATTCACTCCATACAACAACAATACAAAAAGCAGTATCAGACGGATTAGCTGATAAAGTTAACGGCAAAAAATTAACAAAAGCAGAACGTGAACAATTTTTGAAAGATTTAAGAGCTGATGCAGGAGATGAAATAACATGGCAGGAAGAATTTTGTTGTATTCCTGTTGATGAAGCAACAGCATTTTTAACTTATGAAATGATAAATAATTGCAAGGAAAACAATGTTATAAAACCTTTTGAAGAATTGGAGCAGCTTGGAGATTTATACATAGGTTACGATATTGCAAGACATAAACATTTATCTGTAATCAGTGTATTTGAAAAAGTCGGAGATGTCAGATTTTTACGCTATGTAGTAAAAATGCACAATGTAAAATTCAGAGAACAAAAACAGGCTTTATACAGTTTTTTGAGATTAAAAAATGTTCGCAGGGCTTGTATAGACAGAACAGGTATAGGCGAAAATCTGGCAGAAGATGCACAACTTGATTTTGGTAAATCAAAAGTTGAAAGCGTGCTATTTTCAAATTCTTCTAAAGAAGAAATGGCAACGCTTTTATACATTGCCATTGAGGATAAAAATTTAAGAATAGATATAAACACCGCACAGGAAGATATAGAGGATTTACACAGTATTCGTAAAATTCCTACAAAAGCAGGTAACACACGTTTAGATACAGACGGTTCGGATGAAAACCGACACGCAGACTTTTTCTGGTCAGCTGCATTGGGAATTTATGCAAGTGCAAGTTCCAAAGATTTTCAAAAACCTGTAATTTTGACAGGGAAAAGTAATGATAACAATACTTTTGACGACATGTTAAATTTAAGAGGTCTGGCAGGCGATTTACGGGGTTTGAATTTCTAAATGATTAAATATACGTAAAAATATTTTAATAGGTGAGTTAAAACGAGTTAAAAGGGTTTTAAATCGGGTTTGAGATAACTCAAAGAAAAAATGAAAGGATAAAAAATGTTTAAGTTTCCAAAAATGACATTTTCAATAAAAAAAGATAAATCTATTTTTGATGAATACGCATCTGCAAAAGATGTATTTGGTATGTATAATTTAACAAGTAAACTCCCAAACCCCGATATTATTTTAAGAAAAACGGGTAAGGGGCTTGATTCACTTAAAGAATTAAAAAGTAATTATCAAGTCGGAACTTGTATTGAAAGCCGTAAAGCAGGAGTAACAAGTAAAAAATGGAGGTTAAGCAAGGGTAATTGTTCTGATAAACAATTTCAATTTTTTGAAGAAATCTTCAAAATAATTGATGTTCATAAACTTATTGAAGATATTTTAGAAGCTCCGCTTTTTGGATTTTGTCCTATTGAAATAAGTTATGAAAAAGATACAAGCTATATTGTGCCTGTAAAACTCACTTCAAAACCGCAAAAATGGTTTTATTTTAACAGTGATGGTGAATTTTTCTTTAATAGCAAGAAAAATAATCAAGGATTATTGATAGAACCTAATAACCCAAAATTCATATTACCAAGACACAGAGCAGATTATGAAAATCCTTACGGAGAATGTTTATTAAGCCGTTGTTTTTGGAATGTTGTATTTATCAACGGCGGTATGGAGTTTTGGCTTAAATTTATGGAAAAATACGGCACACCTTGGGCAATAGGAAAATATGACCGTTCCATGAATGAATCAGAACAAAAAGATTTACTTAAAATGTTAAAAAGAATGGTGCAAGATGCTGTTGCGGTTATACCTAATGACGGCAGCGTGGAACTTATAAACGCTTCCGATAAATCAGGCAGCAATGCAGTATTTCAATCATTTGTTACAAAGTGCGAAAATAATATATCTAAAGTGATTTTAGGACAAACTTTAACAACAGATATAGGTGCAACGGGTTCTTATGCTGCATCTTCTACACATCAGGAAGTAAGAGCTGATTTAATTCAAAATGATGTCAGATTATGTGAAAATTCAATCAATGAATTTATACGCAAAGCTTCCGGATTAAATTTTAATGATACCGAATATCCTGTTTTTGAAATATATGATGATGAAGAAATCGACCAAACTATCGCAGAAAGAGATAATAAAGTTCAAAATTTAGGGGTTAAATTTACCAAAAAATATATTAAAAAAACTTATGGTTATGAAGATGATGATTTTGAAATAGTTACAGATGATAACGACAGTTCAGATTTTGCAGACAGTTCAGATGATGATTTTGACAAAATGGAAAATGTTGTAAGAAATTTTGATGCAAAAGACTATGACAACTTTATTAACGATAGTTTAAAACCGATTTTAGAACTTTTTAATACAACTCGTGATGCAGATGAATGTATGGAAAAGTTAGCAGAAATTTATCCTGACATGAAAACGGAAGAACTTGAAAAGACATTAACAAAAGTTATATTTTTAGCTGAATTAATGGGGAGAGTTGAATAATGGCTAAAAAAGATATTAACTTACAATCTGCGTTTTATATGGAACCGGAAGAAATAGTTAAATATTTTGAAAGTAAAAATTGCAAAATATCTTTTGATTGGCAGGAAGTTTATGAAGATGCACATGCAAAAGCTTTTACTGTTGCAAAAATGACTAATGCTGATTTGTTAAAAGATACGCACGATATGCTTACAAAGGCTATTAAAGAGGGTTGGAGTTCATCACATTTTAAAAGAGAAGCTTCACAGCTTTTTGAGAAAAAAGGCTGGGTAGGATATAAAGAGGTTACAAATCCGAAAACAGGCGAAAAACAAACTGTAGAACTTGGTACACCTCGCAGAATAAAAAAGATTTTTGACTGTAATATGCGTTCAGCTTATGCCGTTGGAAGATATAAACAACAAATGGAAGATGTGGACATTGCTCCGTATTTTCAATATCAATGTGTTGTTGACGGCAAAACAAGACCTGAACATAAAGCAATGCACGGTAAAGTTTTTAGATATGATGACCCGATTTGGCAGACAATGTATCCGCCAAATGGTTGGAATTGCAGATGTTTTGTAAGGTCATTAACTCAACATCAGCTTGAGAAAAAAGGGCTAAAATGTGAAAGTTCTCAGGGTAAATTAAGAGAAATAGAAACAGTTGCAGGCGGAGAGCCTAAAACAATAACGGCTTATGATTTTAAAAAAGGTGGAAAGAAAATAACTATGTCTGCCGAAGCTGGTTGGAATACTAATTTAGGTATGTTTGAGT
>Ga0256405_10000523_pt1 | contig 126390 bp, 108 predicted proteins | sample RumenRJG_02DNA_FD_189096 | JGI IMG/M metagenome (GOLD analysis project Ga0256405, IMG submission 189096) | Bovine rumen microbial communities from Lethbridge, Alberta, Canada - RJG_02 | ecosystem: Host-associated > Mammals > Digestive system > Stomach > Rumen | place: Canada: Alberta... | reverse complement strand
AGATTATCCCTGTAATTAATAAGATTGACATGCCGAGTGCTATGCCTGATGAGGTTGAAGACGAGATCATCGACCTTATCGGATGCGATCGCTCGGACATCATACGTGCATCGGGTAAGACTGGCGAGGGCGTTGAGGAGATTCTTAACGCTGTAGTAGAGAAGATTCCTCATCCCGTTGGCGATGAGAAAGCTCCGCTTCAGGCGCTTATCTTCGACTCGGTGTTCAACTCATTCCGTGGCATCATCGCTTACTTCAAGATTGTAAACGGCTCTATCAAGAGCGGCGATCACGTTAAGTTCTTCAATACAGGCATGGAGTACGATGCCGACGAGATTGGAGTGCTGAAGATGGACATGATTCCACGTAAGGAGCTCAAGACGGGTGATGTAGGTTATATCATCAGCGGTATCAAGAACTCGAAGGAGGTTAAGGTGGGTGATACCATCACTCATGTGGCTAATCCTTGTAGCGCTGCCATCGAGGGATTCCAGGAGGTTAAGCCTATGGTGTTCGCAGGCGTTTATCCTATCGATCCTACCGACTACGAGAACCTTCGTGCATCGCTCGAGAAGCTGCAGCTGAATGATGCTTCGCTTACATTCATGCCTGAGTCTTCGGTTGCTCTGGGATTCGGTTTCCGTTGCGGATTCCTTGGACTTCTGCACATGGAAATTGTTCAGGAGCGACTGGACCGTGAGTTTGATATGGATGTTATCACAACCGTGCCTAACGTAAGCTATATGTGCTACACTAAGCAGGGTGAGGTAAAAGAGGTGCACAACCCCTCAGGACTGCCTGATCAGACAATGATTGAGCATATCGAGGAGCCTTATATCCGTGCATCTATCATCACTGCTGCCGATTATATCGGACCTATCATGACGCTGTGTCTTGACAAGCGCGGCGAGCTGATTGACCAGCAGTATGTGAGCGGTAACCGTATCGAACTGCACTTTATGCTGCCCCTTGGTGAGATTGTGATCGACTTCTACGATAAGCTGAAATCAGTTTCTAAGGGATATGCATCGTTCGATTATCATTTGGCAGGATTCCGTCCTTCAAAGCTTGCTAAGCTCGATATCCTGCTTAATGGTGAACCTGTCGACGCTTTGTCTACACTTACTCATCAGGACAATGCCGTTACCTTTGGACGCCGTATGTGCGAGAAGCTGAAGGAGCTCATCCCTCGTCAGCAGTTTGATATCGCTATTCAGGCTGCTATCGGTGCTAAGATTATTGCCCGCGAAACAGTAAAGCAGGTTCGTAAGGATGTAACCGCCAAGTGTTATGGTGGTGACGTGAGCCGTAAGCGTAAGCTGCTTGAGAAACAGAAACGAGGCAAGAAACGAATGAAACAGATTGGAAATGTGGAAGTGCCTCAGAAGGCATTCCTTGCAGTATTGAAATTGGACTAAAAACATATCAATGATCTATGGCAAATGTTAGTTTGACAACACGCGACGTGGCCCGCGAACTGGCCCGCAGATACAGTACAATGACTCACGATGAGCTTGATCTTCTTGAGAGCATCCTGGTACCAATGAAGTTTGCTAAAAACGAGATGGTGCTCAAGGAGGGCGAGGTATGTACCAATATCTATTGGGTGGTACGTGGACTGGTACGTCAGTTTTACTTTAAAAACGATAAGGAATTAACCGAGTATATGGCCACCGAGAACAGCATCGTTATGTGTATCGAGAGCTTGTTCCACGAGGTGCCATCACAGCTGCAGATTAAGGCGCTGGAACCTACCATTCTTATCGCTCTGCCTAAGGCCGAACTTGAGGCTGTGGCCATGAAGAGTGTGAACATTCAGATTCTGTATCGTAAGATTCTCGAGGAGAGTCTCATTCTCAGTCAGCATCACGCTGATATGCTGCGCTTCGAGAGTGCTCAGGACAGATACCAAAAACTGGTTAAGAATCAGCCACAGCTTGTGCTGCGTGCTCCGCTGGTTTACATCGCAAGCTACCTGCAGATGACACCAGAGACGCTGTCTCGTGTGAGAACAGCGGCCCTGATGGAGAAATAAAAACTTTGATTTAGTTTCTATTCAGATATAATGAGTTATCGATACAGTTCGGTAACTCATTTTCGTAATGTGTTACGTAGATGAGTGTGCACTCTGGGTTGTCTATCATGTAGCGGTCAACAATAGCCTTCACCATATTACGGTTGCACAGATCGAGTCCGTGCAGAGGCTCGTCGAGTATCAGCAGGTCAGGGTTCTTTACGAACGCACGGGCCAGCAATACAAGGCGCTGCTCACCGCTCGAAATCTCATGGAACTTCCTGCCGGCCAGCTCCTTGATGCCGAACAGATTCATCCATTCTATGCATTTATCCTTTTCCTCTTTGTTGGGCTTGTAGTACAGACCGATAGTGTCTTTCAGTCCGCTTGCCACTATCTCTATGGCAGGGATGTTCTGCTTGTAGCTACGGTGCATCTCAGGCGATACGTAGCCTATGTGGCGCTTTATATCCCAAATACTTTCTCCGCTGCCGCGCTTATGGCCGAATAGTGATATGTCGCATGCATAGCTCTGTGGGTTATCGGCACATACAAGCGAAAGTAGGGTAGACTTACCTGAGCCGTTTTGACCAGAAAGCGACCAGTGTTCGCCCTTAAGCACAACCCAGTTAAGATCCTTCAGGATGGTTCGCTCGCCGTAGCGTATGGTTACGTGATTGAACTTTATTATCTCTTGTGGTATTGGTGGGATAGGATTCTCGTTCTTCACCTGGATGGCAAACGGACAATGTTCGATAATAAAATCAGTCTTTACCTTGATGTCAGATACAATGTGCAGACCGTCCAATTTTATTACGCGCGTAATGAAGTCGGGCACCTCGTCAATCTTCGACAGCACCAGAATAATCTGCATCTCTTTCTCTGCAGCGAGCGAGTCGAGCAGAACCTTAACCTGGTCTCTTGTCTCAGCGTCAAGACCTATAAACGGGTTCTCTATGATAAGCACTTTCGGCTTGGTAAACAGGTTGGCTGCCAGCTTGTATTTGCGCAACTCACCGCTGCTCAAAAGTATGATATATTTATCAAGCAAATTCTCCATGTGGAAGAGCTTGTACAGATGCTTCTGGAACTCTCTGCGTTCAGGAGTATCTTCGCCAGCAAGCATGTAAGCCTCTTCAAGCTTGGCGCCCACGGTGGGAGTCTCCTCGTCTATCTCTGTTTGGTTCCATCGCTGCTGCAGGAAGTATGTGCGATCGTTATCGCCACCATACGTATCGCGGAACGTTATGGTTTTCAGGTTGTTGTAAGGTTCGGTGAAAGAATAGCTTATACTGTCAGGCGCCACAGGGTGTTTTCCTGTAATCATGTCTACCAACATACTCTTACCTCCACCGTTTCTACCAACGATGGCTAAGTGCTCGCCTTCGTCCAGATAGAAGTTAACTGGTTCGGCCAAACACCATTCTGGTTTTCGTGCTCTCGCATTACGTAATTCAATTGTCTTCATTTTTTATCTTTCGTTTCGAGACTTTTTCTTGGTTCTTGTTTATGAAATCCTTCCAACCTCTGTACTTCACAGGGCTCTCGGGTTTGCCCATCTGCAGGTAGTGGCAATAAGCCGCAGCAAGGGCATCGGTGGCATCCATGAACTTTCCCATATCCTCGTTGGGTATCTTCAGCAGGCGTTGTAGCATTCCTGCCACTTGCTCCTTCGATGCGTTACCGTTTCCTGTAAGCGCCATCTTTATCTTCATTGGCGCATATTCATGTATGGGCACTCCGTGGTTCACAGCAGCGGCGATGGCTGTTCCCTGGGCTCGTCCCAGTTTCAGCATCGACTGTACGTTCTTTCCGAAGAACGGAGCCTCGATGGCCATCTCGTCAGGCAGGAATCCATCGATGATGCTTGTGACGCGTTCGAAGATGTGGCCTAACTTCAGGTATGCATCAGGAAACTTTCGCAAGTCGATTACCCCCATGGTAATCATCTTGGCCTTTCCGTCTACCACCTTCAGCAGTCCGTATCCCATAATATTGGTTCCTGGGTCAATGCCTAATATTATCTTCTCCATGCGTCTATACTTCAAATCGTATGTACGAGCGGTCGTCGAAAGAGTTGTTTCCCTCTACAAACGCCTTTGTGGCTTTGAATCCTCCTATGTTCAACGGGTCAACCTCACGTTGATAGTTGAGCAGCGTCTCCGATTCTTCGAGGGTATCGGCCAGTTTGGGATATCCGTCGCTGGCAAACACTATTTCCCATTTCTGGAAGTCGAGTGGTATCACGCGCACTCTGTCTTCCGGTATTTTGAATCCGTCGATAACGGCATACGTCACATTCTGGTTCTGCATCACCTCAAGCATAGTGGGTATCATTACCTCGCGTGCTGGGTCGTGTGGCTGAAGCAGCTCTTTCTGCGGAACGCCTTGTGCCAATAGCTCGCGCACCTTTTGTACACGCATCTCGGCCAACTCCTGTTCGTAGGGCTTGGGATTGTCGAAATACTCTCCGCCTACAAGACATTGGCAATCGCCAACCATCCATATCTCTCTGCGCAAACGACTGAAGATTATTGCCGAAGCACAAAGGCGCTCTTCAGGATGCTCCTTCATTCTGTCGATAGGGAAACGCAGCCAGTAATGCTTGCGTATGGCCTTGGTAACACCCACACAGAACTGATGACACGATATGTCGGCTGGCATTTTCTTAATATAGCGACTGATAAGCATCATAGCATAACGGCCATTGCTCAGTGGTGGGCAATGACGTCGTTCTGTCTTGGCTGTGCTGCCATCGATAACGGCTATGAAATCATCTGTGACGACGATCCCGTCCTCGCTTTTCTTCGCGGGGTTTTTCGCTATGATGCTTTGCTCTATTATTTTCATTTCTGAAGTTTGGATTATACGATTTCTGTTTGTTACCTTGCGATGGTGGCATGCCGCTATACAGCTTTGCTATCAAGTCAGGGCGACCAATACGGCGCAGACTCTGCTCAATGCCTCTTCGCTCCTCAGGCTTGTACCAGAAGAAGAACTGCCTCTGGGCAAGCTTCTCTTTCTGAGTCTTAGCGCTGAATATTGGTTCGAGCGTATATGGGTCGTAGCCTGTATACCACGTCTCTGTGGCATTGGTCATTGGCGTTGGCGTAAAGTCCTGAACCTGCTCCAGATGGAAGTCAAGACCTTTGGTAATCACAGCCAGTTCAGCCATATCTTCCTCGTGGCATCCTGGGTGCGACGAAATGAAGTAGGGGATGATCTGCTGTCGCAATCCCTCTTCACGATTAATGCGGTCGAATATGCGCTTGAAGTCGTAGAACTGACTGAACGATGGTTTGCGCATCAGATACAGCACTCTGTCGCTTGTGTGCTCAGGTGCCACCTTCAGGCGGCCTGATACGTGGTGACATATCAGCTCGCGAGTGTACTCCATTGCAGCCTTGTTGCTGGCCTCGTCCTTACTTCGATGCAACAGCAGGTCGTAGCGCACACCACTACCTATATAGCTGTGCTTGATGCCTGGCAGTGCGTCTACCGAGCGATAGATATCAAGCAGCTTTGAGTGGTCTGTATTCAGGTTCGGACATATCTGCGGATGCACGCACGATGGACGGCGGCATTTCTCGCAGGCGTTCTTGTTGCGTCCACTCATGCCATACATATTGGCCGATGGTCCGCCTAAGTCACTAAGGTTTCCCTTAAAGTCAGGCATCTCAATCACCTGTTTCACCTCGCGCATAATGCTCTCCTTAGAGCGGCATGAGATGAACTTTCCCTGATGGGCTGAGATGGTGCAGAAGGCACATCCTCCGAAACATCCGCGATGGATGTTCACCGAGAACTTAATCATGTCGTAAGCCGGAATTCGCTTACCCTTATATTTTGGGTGCGGCTGACGAGTATATGGCAGGTCGAACGATGCATCTAGCTCCTCCGTAGTCATAGGCGGGTAGGGTGGGTTTATCACCACGTAACGCCCGTCAACACCCTGCAGCAATCGCTGTGCGTGCATCATGTTCGATTGCTCCTCAACATTCTTGAAGTTCTCAGCCTGAGCCTTCTTGTTCTGCATGCACTCCTCGTGCGAGTGCAGCACTATGTCGTGTTCGTTTATACCCCCTGGTATTTCCTCTTTGCGAGCCAGATAAACCGTCTGCGGCAGATCGCGAATATCGCTAATCTTCTCTCCGTTGCTCAGTCTACGTGCCAGTTCAATAGTGGTCTTCTCTCCCATGCCGTAGGTAATCATATCAGCAGGCGAGTAGCACAGCAGGCACTTCTTCAAGCTGTCGCTCCAGTAGTCGTAATGCGTCACTCTTCGCAGCGAAGCCTCGATGCCTCCCAGCACTACTGGCACATCAGGATAAAGCTCCTTAAGAATCTTGGCATACACTATCGTTGGGTACTCTGGTCGCATATCGTGACGTCCGTCAGGACTGTATGCATCCTCTGAGCGCAGACGGCGGTTGGCCGTATATTTGTTAACCATAGAGTCCATGCATCCTGGTGCGATGCCGAAGAACAAACGCGGTCTTCCCAACTTCTTAAAGTCGCGATAATCGCCGTGCCAGTCAGGCTGTGGCACAATGGCCACACGGAAGCCTGCTGCCTCGAGTGTTCGTCCTATCACAGCCGCACCAAATGATGGGTGGTCTATATAAGCGTCGCCCGAGAACAGGATTATATCAACATAATCCCATCCTCGGAGCTCCAACTCCTTCTTTGTAGTAGGTAAAAAATCTGTTAATCTAAATTCCTTCAATTAATTTTTAAATTTTTTAATTTTTAAATTTTCAACTGTATCAGTTGAACGGTGTTCCCTGCACAGCCCTCATGGTCATGCCGAGTCCATCGTTGCATTGATCCTTCCAGTTTATATACAACAATACAAGCTGTTGTAATCCGAATGCCTTCATGTTCTGATGATAGATAACATCTAGACAGAGGTCCAGCAGATTCTTGTCCTTACCTGCATCTCCCTCCAGCAGACTGCGGATGTTCAGCTTTAATTTGTCAAGTACCTGTTCGTCAACATAACCGTTTGAATCGATAAGGTCTCTGAATAATTGGTACTGGTCAATAGTCTGAAGATGAGCCTCGCTCACTTCAATGCTCCTTGTTCCTGATGAATTAGATTGAATCTTCATAATTTTGGTTATTTTTGTTAATGTGATTGTAGTAAAAACTGTAGCAAACCGCGCATAATGCTGTTGCGCTTGGGCTCGTCCTTGATGCATTCAAGTGGGAATCCCATAGTTATTGCTTTGTAATCTGTGCCGCCGTAGGCCACGCAGGCGCTGAAATCGTCGGCATACTTCATCGCCGAGAAAGCGGGATATACAGGCTCCAGAATCTCAGGATGCTGAGCTGCATAGTGTCGCTCGTTCAGGTGGCGATGGAATGTGAACTCAGTTCCGAGTCCGCGAATAGAGTCGCGCTGCAGACTGTCCAGATCTCTACCTTGATATTTAATCTTCAGTATGTCTTCCAGATAGCGACGGTCAGCGGGCTCCTGCATGTCAGTTCCGAGATATGATCCGCTCACAAGCAGCGCTCCGCCTTTCTTAGCAAACAGGCGCAGATGCTCTTTCATTATCGGAGTCATCACCTGGTAAGGCACAAGCGAGTAGCCGTCCTTGCGCTGCAGTCCCAGTATCAGGTCCATCATCTCATAGCGCTGAGGGTGCACATCGTTATACTCCAAAGCCTCTGCCGAGCAGCTCACCACACGATATTTTCTTGCTGTGGCGATGGCCTGAGTGTGGGTGCGGATGTAGTCGAAGTCGTTACCAGCTATGAACTGTCCCATCAGCGTGTCGTTGGTGAATCCCAGTCCGTCGCGTCGCTCGCTTCCCATCTTACTCTTGTCAAAGCTTGTCTGGAATCCCAGCCATCCAGCAGTGCGTCCGTAGGTAACACCAGCATCCTCTTGCATGTCGAATCCCTGTTCCACCTTGTTGTCGATAACTGCAGGCGATGCAAGTCGGCTGAATCCGTTCACCACAAGAACGGTCTTCTGCGCCTCAGGCACATCGTAAACCGATACCACCTCAGTGGGGAAACTCTCGCCTCCTTCGTTCACAGCCGTCAGTCGGAAACTGTACACCTTGTCGCTCTCAACAGGGATAGTTATCGATGTCTCGTTGCCCCCTTTTATATAAGTTCCGTTGTCAAACCCGCTTCGTCCTGTGGCTGTATACAGCACGTATCCAGTGGGTTTTGCTGTGGGCTCGTATTCATCGTAAACTGGGCGCCAGCTTATCTTTGCTTCGCCCTTACCTGTAAGCTCTGCGCTCACTCTCCTTGGAGCCAGTGGCTGCACCACATATTTCTTATGGTGCATTGAGCTGATGTATCGCAGCACTGCCTTGTAGATGCTGCGTGCCAGATCGAAACGGAAGTTAGGATCCTGACCCATTCTCATGTCGGCAAAGTTCTGGTGACTCATTGTCTCCAGTATAGCGCTTGGCACCATTGGGCATCGTGTCTCCGAGTAGTTTCGGTCGTACAGCTCGCGTGTGGGCCAGTTGCCGTATTTCCTTGATATGTCGGCAGGGATAGAGTAGAGCAGCTCGTCGGCAAAGTCGCGCGATGCCAGTCTTGTCATTCCTGTGCCTAATATCGAGTCGTTCATCGTTGTGGTGCAAACAGCCAGAGTACCAGTATGACTCTTTCCGTCCTTGGTGTATCCTGCATCACTATGAATAGCGAGCGACAGTTCTATTGGCACGTTCAGTCCTGTGGTGTCAGGCTCGTAGATCGAACCTCCTGCCAGATGGTTTGTCATATAGCTTCGCACGTTGATGTCGTCGCCATAATCATCCTCACCGTCCTTAGTGCTGTACACCTCGTAAGGCATTCCTGCCCACTGTGCATAGTAGCGTGCAGCCTCAAGGCAACGTGGCAGTCCGCTTGTTCCTCGTCCGCGGTCTATGTTTCCCATACCGCCTCCGAATCTCACTGCATCAGCTGTTACCACTCCGTGGTGGTGCTTACTCAGGTTCGATAGCGTTACGCAGTTGCGCGTGCTCTGTCCTTCGTCAAAATAGAAGTTGCCAAGATAAACCCAAGTCTTTTCGCCCATCTGCTGGTTCACGCGGAACTCGGTAGGCATGCCCTGATGCCACACTGTGTAGTGAGCGTCGTCAACGCTGTTTTCCAGAGTCTGATAGCTCACGTAAACGGCATAGTATCCGCTCTCGGTGATGATGGGTTTCCATACTATCTCGCTCTTTCGCTTCACGTTGTCGGTGGTGGCTACCAAACGAGCCGTACCCTCGTTGAATGGGTTCTCGTAGTCGGTATACACCCCTGGATGCATAGCGAATCCTATAGCGTTGCTTTTCTGCCATTGGTGATGGCCGTTAGTCTCGCTGTATCCGCTCTCGGGCGTATCGTTGTCAACTATATACTCGTACCTCTGCCAGTCTCGCTCGCGTGGTGTAAATACCACAGCACCAGCGTTTTGCAGCATTGGAATCAAGTAAGGCGTTACTATGGTCTGCGTAAACAGGTCTTCGCGCGTTCCGAACAGCGGTGGTCGCTGCCACTTCCATGTGCTGTCTTTCACGTTGAAGTATCTTCCGTGACTTGCCCACAGCGATATGTGCCTGTTCTGCAGTCCCTCTGTTATCTCGTAGGGTATCGATGCGTTCTTTACCCATGGACGTCCGTGATAATCAATATTCCCCCAAGTGCGGGTTTTATCCTTCGTCTCCCTCAGTCGGTTTGGTACCAGCTGTCGCAAGTCCCATCCGTTAGTGGTAATCTTCAGGTCGTATTCCTGCAGCGTATCAGGCAGCAGTTCGCCCACCTCCTGATAGATAGTCTCCGCCATGTCATCGTTAAACAGCTGCTCTCCTAAGCTGTTGTTTGCGCTAATGTCAATCGTCTGCAACGAGTCGTTCACCACCAGAGTCTTCAGGTGGAAAGTAGCTCGTATTCGCTGTTCGTCCGATTTGTAGTTTACGAAGTATTTGTCTATCTTCTCTTTTAGTGTCTTGTAGGGATCTGGCGGTGTTTTTACCTTTACCTTCCGAGCTGAGTCGGCTGGCATTGCTGTAAGCAGGGCGCACAGGGCCAGAGGTATTATCACGCTACGTCGTTTCATCATTCAATGTCTCCTATTGCAAAGTTCTCGGGCTTTCGGCCTTTGAAGTCTTTGAAATACAGTTTTATCTCCCTCATGTCTTCCTCAAGGTTTCCACTTGGGATGATGGTTTTAGTACACTGTATCAGTTTTCGCTCATAGTCCACACCGTATAATAAGATAGGTATGCCCGCCTTGAGTGCTATGAAGTAGAAACCTTTTTTCCACTCCTCAACTCTCGAACGGGTGCCCTCGGGTGTGATGCAGAGCTTGAACTGCTCAACCTTCTTTGCTGTATCTGCCATAGCGTCGGTCATGCTCATTTTCTTCTGACGGAACACTGGTATGCCTCCCATACTCCTAAAGATAGGACCGAGGGGCCAGAAGAACCATTCCTTTTTCATCAGGAAGTTAATCTTCATCCCCTCAGCACGGCTATACATTTGTCCTAACGCAAAATCCCAGTTACTGGTATGCGGTGCCAAACAGATAATGAACTTCTCGGGGTGGGGCTGTGTTACTTCCTTTGTCCACCCCAGGCGTTTGTATAGCAGCCAGCTACATAATTTCCCTAGCATCAGCAGGCAAATTAAAGGCTAATCTGGTCGGCCAGTTCCTGAGCCTGTGAAATAAACTTCTCGCGCAGGTCCTTGTAGTACTCCTGCTTCTTCATTCCTGGCTCTGGGTGTGATATGCGGCTTACGAAATCCTCACGCATAGAAAGGATCGACTGGATCAGTGCTTCATCATTTTCGGCATTTCGATTGGTTCCGTACAGTGATACTGCAACTGCATTAGCGAACAACTGGTCGCTTACGGCATTAATAGCCTTCTTCAAACTTCTTTTGTTCATCATACTCATTTAAATTTTAAATCCCTTTATTTTGGGTGTTTTGTTATATTCAGTAAGCAAAGTTAGAAAAAAAATCTGAGATTCCAAGTGTTTCAGACAAAAAAAATATTAAAAAGGCCAAAATTGATTGTTTTATTTCGTATTTCTTACAAAAATTCACTAATTTTGCGCCTCAGAAAACAATTGGTTCAATTTATAATTAATAAAGTATTATGGAAAAAAGTGCATTGCAGCTGGCGAGAGCCGCTTATCAGCCCAAGTTGCCTAAGGCGCTTCAGGGTGCAGTAAAAGTAAAAGAGGGTGCAGCCACACAGAGTGTTGGCGACCAGGAGGAGATCAAGAAGCTCTTCCCAAACACTTACGGTATGCCTATCGTAGAGTTCGAGCCCGCTACCGAGGCTAACAACACTAAGATGAACGTAGGTATCATCCTCTCAGGCGGTCAGGCTCCTGGCGGTCACAATGTTATCACTGGTCTTTTCGATCAGATAAAGAAACTCAACCCCGAGAACCGTCTTTACGGTTTCATCCTGGGTCCTGGCGGTCTGGTAGACCACAACTACATGGAGCTCACAAAGGAGATCATCGACGAGTATCGTAACACTGGTGGTTTCGACATGATCGGTTCTGGTCGTACAAAGCTCGAGAAGGTTGATCAGTTCGAGAAGGGTCTGGAGATTATCCGCCAGCTCGACATCAAGGCTATCGTTATCATCGGTGGCGACGATTCTAACACTAACGCTTGCGTTCTGGCTGAGTACTATGCTGCTAAGAACTACGGCGTTCAGGTAATCGGTTGTCCTAAGACTATCGACGGTGACCTGAAGAACGATCAGATTGAGACTTCATTCGGTTTCGATACCGCTTGTAAGACTTACTCTGAGCTCATCGGTAACATCGAGCGCGACTGTAACTCAGCCCGCAAGTACTGGCACTTCATCAAGGTTATGGGTCGTTCAGCATCACACATCGCTCTTGAGTGCGCTCTGCAGACTCAGCCAAACATCTGCCTCGTATCAGAGGAGATCGAGGAGAAGGGAATGAGCCTTGACGATATCGTTGCTTACATCGCTAACGCTGTTGCTCAGCGTGCTGCTGATGGTAACAACTTCGGTACCGTTATCATCCCTGAGGGTGTTATCGAGTTCATCCCAGCTATCAAGAAGCTCATCGCTCAGCTCAACGACGTTCTGGCTCTTCCTGAGGTTAAGGATATGGGCCGCACTGAGACTATCGACTTTGCTAAGAGCCACCTCACCGACGAGAACCTTGCTGTATTCAATAGCCTGCCTACAGGTGTTGCTCGTCAGCTGGCTCTCGACCGCGACCCACACGGAAACGTACAGGTATCGCTCATCGAGACCGAGAAGCTGCTCTCTACCATGGTTGCTCAGAAGCTTGAGCGCATGAAGAAGGAGGGAACCTTCAAGGGTAAGTTTGCTGCTCAGCACCACTTCTTCGGTTACGAGGGACGTTGCGCAGCTCCATCTAACTTCGATGCTGACTACTGCTACGCTCTTGGTACATCAGCTGCTCAGCTGATTGCTAACGGCAAGACTGGCTACATGGCTATCGTTAAGAACACAACAGCTCCTGCCGAGCAGTGGATTGCTGGTGGTGTGCCCATCACAATGATGATGAACATGGAGAAGCGTAACGGCGAGATGAAGCCTGTTATCCGTAAGGCTCTTGTTGAGCTCGACGGTGCTCCATTCAAGACATTTGCTGCACAGCGCGATCGTTGGGCTCGCGAGACTGCTTACGTATATCCTGGTCCAATCCAGTACTGGGGACCAACAGAGGTATGCGACCAGCCAACCCGCACCCTCGCTCTTGAGCAGGCAAAATAAATTAAATGACTAAGCGACATGTAGTACGCCGAAAAGGAATCGGCACAACTCATACTTATCACGGCCCCGGGCGTAAAAAGCGTCCCGGAGTCGTGATTCGCTTATTGCAACGACTTCCCAGCTGGTCGTATTGGTTGGGAGGCGCTGGCATCGTCGCTGTTTATTTATATTTCTTCTACTATTTCTTTGTTGGCCCGTTCGGCTTCCGTTGGCGCGCATTGTATGGCGACGTAAGCTATCCTGAGGGCTACGAGATTCACGGTATCGACATCTCCCACCATCAGGGCCAGATCGATTGGGACGAGCTAAAGGACAATGGCACCATCAATCATTGCCCCATACGCTTCGTAATGATCAAGGCCACCGAGGGAGCAACACAGACCGACCGTAACTTCCGCGACAATTTCTATCAGGCTCGCGAGAACGGATTTACCCGTGGTGCCTATCACTTCTACAGCGTTCACACTCCAGCCGAGCAGCAGGCCTATCACTTCATCAAGACCGTTGATCTTGAGAATGGCGACCTTCCTCCCGTGCTCGATGTAGAACACAAGCCAAAGAGCCAATCCGATGAGGAGTTCAAGAACTCCGTACTCAAGTGGCTCCGTCTGGTTGAGAAGCACTATCAGGTAAAACCTATTATATATACCTATTTTAAATTTAAGACGCGCTACCTGTCCGACCCCGTGTTCGACGAGTATCCTTATTGGATAGCTCACTACTATGTCGACTCGCTCGAGTATCAGGGCCCGTGGAAGTTCTGGCAGCATACCGATGTTGGCCGTCTTCCAGGCATCAAGGGTAATGTAGACTTCAACATCTACAACGGCTCTTACTACGATCTCCGCCAGATGACTATCGGCTCGCAAGAGACCATCGGCGAGAAAGCCTATCGCAAAGACGATTAATCATTTTATAACAATCTATAAAAACTAAGTAACAAATAATGTGTCAAGAATATGAATTTACAGGAACTTATTAAATCAAGGTATAGCTGCCATAGCTATCAGCCAGCAAGTGTAGAACCCGCTAAGCTCGACTACATCATGGAGTGCGTACGCCTGGCTCCTTCGGCAGTAAACAAGCAGCCTTGGCGTTTCCGCATCGTTAGCTCTGATGAGGATAAAGCCAAACTGCAGCGCTGCTACGCTCGCACATGGTTCAACTCAGCCCCAATGTACATCATTGCCTCACTCGTTCACGATGAGGAGTGGGTACGTTCCGATGGCAAGGCCCATGGCGATATCGATGTTGCCATCGCCGTTGAGCACCTCTGCCTGGCAGCCACCGAGCAAGGCCTGGCCACCTGCTGGGTTTGCAACTTCGATGCACAGCTCTGCTCTCAGCTGTTCACCTATACTGAGGGCGAAGAACCCGTTGTGCTCATCCCCATTGGCTATCCTGCTGACGAGGCAAAACCCAAAGTCCGCAAGGAGATGAACGAGATTCTTAAATAAACAACACAACTACTTTTACTAAATGATATGGTTAAAAGCATTTTAACCGCAGCCATATGCTGCTGCACGTCAGCAGCTATGGCTCAAACTTACGACGTACACGTATCCGAAGAGCACGAGAAGATGCTCACGGGTAAGTATCAACCCACATGGCAGTCGCTCGAGACTCACAAGACCCCCGAGTGGTTCCGTAATGCCAAGTTCGGCATCTGGGCTCACTGGGGCCCGCAGTGTGTTGAAGGTTCAGGCGACTGGATGGCCCGCGGCATGTATATCGAGGGCAGCGACCAGTACAAGTATCACAAAAAGCACTACGGTCATCAGTCCGAGTTCGGATTCAAGGATATCCTGCCACTCTTCAAGGCCGAGAAGTGGGACCCCGAGAAGCTTGTCGAGCGCTATAAGCGTTGCGGCGCCCAGTACTTCTTTGTATTAGGCAATCACCACGACAATTTCGACCTCTGGGATTCACAGTATCAGGAGTGGAACTCAGTGCGCATCGGCCCAAAGCGCGATATCCTCGACGGATGGGCTAAGGCCGCCAAGAAAGCCGGACTGCCACTCGGCATCTCATTCCATGCCGACCACGCTTGGACATGGTACGAGCCATCACAGCGCTACGATCAGAACGGTTCAAAGGCTGGCGTTTATTACGATGGCAAGCTCACCAAGGCCGATGGCAAGGGCAAATGGTGGGAAGGACTCGACCCACAGAAGCTCTACGCCCAGAATCACCCTATGAGCGAGCGCTCTTGGAACAACGGTCAGATACACGCACAGTGGGGGTGGGGTAATGGTGCCTGTCCTCCTTCCGAGGAGTTCGTAACTAATTTCTACGATCGCACCCTCGACGCCATCAATCGTTATAATCCTGACCTCATCTACTTCGATGTTACCGTATTGCCATTCTATCCCGTTAGCGACTGCGGACTTAAGATTGCTACACATTTTTATAATAAGAACCCTCGCGGCGTGGTATTCGGCAAGATTCTCAGCGATGACCAGAAGCGTGCCCTCACATGGGATGTAGAGCGCGGAGCCCCAAATCAGATTATCTCTGAGCCCTGGCAGACCTGCAACTGCATTGGCGACTGGCACTACAACACCAGCGTCTATAAGCACGGCTATCGCACCTCCGAGAACATCGTTAAGCAGCTTGTCGACATCGTGTCGAAGAACGGCAATCTGCTGCTCAATATCCCTCTGAAGGCCGATGGCACCTACGATGAGAAAGAGGCACAGTTCCTCGACGAGCTCGAGGCCTGGATGACACCAAACGGCGAGAGCATCTTTGGCACACGTCCTTGGGTAAAGTTTGGCGAGGGTCCAGTAGCCGAGAAAGTCATCGAGATCAATGCACAGGGATTCAACGAGGGCCAGTATAACGGCATGGACTATCGCGACGTACGCTTCAATCAGACCAAGAAGTACCTCTACGCCACAGCCATGGGCTGGCCAAAGGATGGCAAGCTCGTCATCAAGTCGCTTGCCAAGGGCAACCCCGATTTCAAGAAGTCCATCCCCAGCGTCTATCTGCTGGGCTACGGCAAGCTCAAGGCCACACAAACCGCCGATGGCCTCGTAGTAAATCTCCCTCAGCCCTGCAACAAGATAGCCCCCGTGCTGCGAATTAATAAATGAGCATCAAAGTAACATACCGCTTTACCTCCCGACTTTCCATGCGCATCGTTAAGAACGGCGATGTGCATGTATCGGCCCCGATAGGTCTGTCAAAAAAGAAAGTTCTGGAGTTTATCAACGCTCACCGCTCCTGGATCATCGAGGCCCGCAAACGTACCGAGGCCAAGGTTCAGGCGCGGCGAGCCTTTTATAATCAGCTCCCCTTAACCACACGCCGCCAGACTGACGAAGCAAAGGCCAAGCTCAAAGCCATTGTAGAGCCTCTGATTAAAAAGCACGCTGCAGAGATGGGCGTTAAGCCCGAGGCCGTAACCTATAAGAAGATGATTTCCCGCTGGGGTCAGTGCGATGTCAAGAGCCGCAAAATATGCTTTTCCCTCTATCTGCTCTTGCTGCCCGATTGGTGCCAGGAGCATGTAGTAGTCCACGAGCTCTGCCACCTGTTAGAGCCCAGCCACAACGCCCGTTTCTACACCCTCATGACCCAATACTACCCCCGCTGGCGCGAAGCCCGCCAACACACCCGCTCACTACTTAATTCTCAATAGTATGTTCTGTTCCTGTAGAAAGAACAAACACTATATGCTGCCCGTTTTCCTTTCCAAACTTAAGAGCTTCCTCAAGTTGGTCTTCTGGGAATATACGAGTACTTTCAAAGTAGTAAAGCTGGTCATCACTATTCAGCCATCCGCCTACATATCCATCATGCTGCAGCGCATGTTTTACCACCTTGTCAAGCTGGTCGCGCGAATGAATGTTCTGTGTTGCAGCGTAGCTCACCGCAATACCTTGGGTAGGCGCTGTCATTGTTCTTATGTCGAGTGTAAATCCATCTGGATGCGCTTTTGCATACTCCCACACTTGGTCTGCAATAACGCTCACATTGGTTTGCTCGGCAGGATTATCCTCCGTTCCGCAAGCCGCCAACACCACAGGGCCACACAGTAGTGCTACCACCATCACCAGCCCCCAAAATTTTCTTTTAATCATTTTGTTCATAATAGTCATTTATATTTACTTTACAAATAATATTATTTTCAATAAAAGCTATGCTTTGACGTTGCAAAACCTATGCTTTTTGAGTGTAAAAGCTATGTTTTCGATGTCGTATAGCTATGCTTTTTTCTGTTTTTTTTGCGGTATTCGAAGAAGACGCCTATCAAAACAATGAATAGGATAGTGCCATTGGCGTAAAGGATAGTCTTGATGGACTCTGTCTCAAAATGAAGCAGGTAGTCGCCTATCTCAGACAGATTTAAGATGGTGCCGGAGGCTACCACGAAGCATATACACAGACGCCAGAATGTGCTCCACCAGCCGTAACCAAAAAGTTGGCGATAGGCAACCAGATAATAGAACGGTAATAGATACAAAAAATATAAATTATCTGTTACTCTGGCAGTAGCGCCAATGAGAGAAAGAAGGGTGCCCATGAATACCTGAATGAAGAAACCCTCAGGGAGGGTGTGCTTGCGATGCTTAGGGCTGAAACGATATAACAACCATGTGGGCAGCAGAAATAAACAGCTAATGGCCATCATTGACCAGCCGGGATTATTATCGGTCCATTTGGCAAATAAATCGAATGACGAGTGTATGTCATTCTCATCAATAGGGGTGGGATCTTTTAATGTAGCTGCAATCATAAACACGATGGCCACAATAAGCAGCATCTTGACTGGAGGAAACGATGCCTGGCGCTTGCCGCTGATGTAATCGCTGATGAGATAGCCAGGGCGCAGCAACAGCTGAACTAAGGTGAAGAGCAGTGAGCGGGAGTCCATGCCCCAGATGACCATAAGGCCTTGGCGAACGGTTTTCCAGCAGATGGGGCCAACGCCTGACTTCTGACCGCAAACGGGGCAGTAGTTAGACTGGAACTGGGTGCCGCAGTTGGCACAGCGCTCCACATGCTGGCTGTGATTCTGGTAGTTGAAGGGATTGAGCTGCCAAGCACGGAATCGGTGGTATAGCGTCATGATGTTCATGAACTCTAAAGTGAGCGGCGGCGGAACTCGGAACAGGTAATGGCTGTGGCAATCGCCACGTTCAGACTGTCGGCAGTGTCGCCATTATGGAAGTCAGGGATCAATAGCTTATGACTGACGCGGGCGCGGACTGCATCGGAGATGCCGTTGCCCTCGTTGCCCATGACGATAAGTCCGTGAGAGGTGAGCTGCTGGGTGTAGATGTTTTCGCCATCGAGGAAGGTGCCGTAGATGGGATAATCATCTGGCAGCTGGCTGAACAGCTCATCGGGTTCGATATAGATAATATGTACGCGAGCTATGCTGCCCATGGTGGCCTGAACAACCTTAGGGTTCCATGCGTCGACAGTGCCAGGCGAGCAGTAGATGGTATCGATGCCAAACCAATCGGCAATGCGGATGATGGTGCCGAGATTGCCAGGGTCTTGGACGTTGTCAAGAAGGAGAGACAAGGATGATGTCTGATGGCTGATGGCTGATGTAGGATTGGCATCAGGGATGGGGAAGAGGGCGAGGACCTGCTGAGGGTGCTGCTGGAGGCTCAGGCGGGTGAGCTCGTCGAGGCAGACCTCGGTGATGGGGCAGCCGATAGTGGAGAGTATGGAGCGATGCTCGGAAACCCACTCGTTGGTGGCGAAGATGTGCTTGGGGCGGAAACCTGCTGCAAGCAGATCGCCTACTACCTTATGTGTCTCGGCAATGAAGAGGTTCTCGGCCTTGCGGAACTTTTTCTGTTCCAACTGGCGTACAAATTTTATCTGATTTTTACTTATCATTATCTAAAATGCTATAATTCGGTTACAAAAATACAAAAAATTAGGTATGGATATGCGGATTACACGGAATTTTTTTAATTTTGCAGCACAAATGGATAAAAAGCTCACAAAAAATATACTAATATCGGTGGCGGCAATAACGTTTTGCGGCTGCTCGGCTACGCGCGATATTCCTGAAGGAAGCTACATGCTTGACAGGGTGAAAGTGGTGGCCGACGGGAAATATCGCGACGTGAATACCAGCCAGCTTAAGAGCTACGTGCGACAGAAGGGTAACGCGCGATGGTTCTCGGCTGTGAAGCTGCCGTTAGGGGTGTATTCGATGGCTGGGCGCGACAGCAGTTGGCTGAACCGTACGCTGCGACAGATGGGCGAGGCACCTGTGATTTACGACTCGCTGCAGGCTGAGCTTACTTGTAAGGACTTGCAACAGGCGCTGCAGAACAAGGGATATCTTGACGCTCAGGTGGAGCTGTTTATCGACCAGAAGAAACCCAAGAAGCTTGATGCTGTGTATGTGCTGCATCCTGGAAAGGCTTACTACGTGCGCGGACTTGACTTTGAAATAGAAGACACCACTGTGGCGCGCGTGCTGAGAAGGCGACAGAGCGTGCTGCACCAGGGAATGCAGTTTAGCGTGGAGGCGCTGCAACAGGAGCGCAACCAGATAACACAGCTGCTGCAGAACAACGGTTACTACCGATTCCACAAGGAGTTTATTACCTATAACGCGCGTAAGGACGAGGAGCAGCAGGGCGTTGACCTAAAGCTGTTGCTGAGCAAGCAGCACAAGGCGTACACCATCAGTCAGGTGAACTGCGAGGGTGCCGACGAGGACGAGAAGATGCATCTCAGGCAGAAGGTGCTTGACGAGAACACGTTTGTGGAGGCAGGCAAGCTATACAGTGCTGCCGACCTGCAGAAGACGTACAACCACTTTGGCCGATTAGGGGCTGTGAGATATACGAACATAGCCTTTGAGCAGCATCCTGACACCACACTGCTTGACGCTAAGATACAGATACTTACAAACAAACCTTCGACGATAAGTTTCCAGCCTGAAGGTACTAACACGGCGGGCGACTTTGGTGCTGCAGCATCGTTGACATACCAGAACCGCAACCTGTTTCGTGGCTCGGAGACATTCAGCATGCAGCTGCGTGGTGCCTATGAGGCAATCAAGGGTTTGGAGGGCTACAGCAATCAGAACTTCGTGGAATACAGCGTGGAAACAAGACTTAGTTTCCCACGATTCATAATGCCGTTCCTGAGTCGTGACTTCCGTCGTCGCACGTTGGCAACAAGTGACGTGAGCCTGATCTACGACTCGCAGGATCGACCTGAGTTCCACCGCCGAGTGCTTACCGCTGGATGGAGCTACCAATGGCGACAGCCTAACCGCAACGATAACTTCCGCTTTGACTTGCTGAACCTGAACTATGTGTTTATGCCATGGATAAGCGAGACGTTCAAGAAGGAGTATCTGGACGACGAGACGAACCAGAACGTGATTCTGAGATATAACTACGAGGATATCTTCATTATGCGTACGGGATTCGGCTATGCCTACAACAACGGACATGTGGCACTGAGAACAAGCGTGGAGACAGCGGGAAACCTGTTTGGCGCATTCTCGAAGCTGTTTGGCGGGAACAAGAACGACCTTGGACAGTATAAGCTGTTTAACATAGCCTACGCGCAGTATGTGAAGGGCGACTTTGACTACACGCAGGAGCTGATGAAGGGAGCTAACGACCAGCTGGTGTTCCACATAGGACTGGGACTGGCTTACCCTTATGGAAACTCGAAGGTGCTGCCGTTTGAGAAACGCTACTTCAGCGGTGGTGCAAACAGCGTGCGCGGATGGAGCGTGCGAAGCTTGGGTCCGGGTAGTTATAAGGATAAAGACGGACGTATAAACTTTATTACACAAACGGGTGATATAAAGCTTGACCTGAATTTGGAATATCGCACACATCTGTTCTGGAAGTTTAATGGAGCAGCCTTTGTGGATGCCGGTAATATATGGACTTTCAGAGAATACGAAGGTCAGGAGGGCGGACAGTTTAAGTTCAACCGTCTGTTGAACGACCTGGCTGTGAGCTATGGATTAGGACTGAGATTAAATTTTGACTATTTTATATTGCGTTTCGACCTTGGTATGAAGGCGGTTAATCCTGCATATGAGATAGACTCAGATGACCACTATCCGTTGATTCATCCGAAACTGAGTCGCGACCTTGCGTTCCACTTCGCCGTAGGACTGCCTTTCTAAGATAGTTAAAAAAAGTAAATAGTGCAGTATCTCTAATTTCTAATTTCTAATTTCTCGATTTTTTATATTACTTTTGCACGAAAATTATGAATTAGAGATGTTGAGATTTATATCGTTTGGAAGCGGTAGCAGCGGTAATTGCTATTATTTGGGCACTGCGACAGACGGGCTGATAATAGATATAGGAATAGGAATACGAACACTTAAGAAATATTGCAGAGAGTATGGTATTCAGTTGAATTCCGTTAAGCGTATCTTGATTACTCACGATCACGCTGACCACATAAAAAGTGTGGGAGCCCTGAGTCATGACATGAATCTGCCCGTATATGCCACGCGCAAGGTGCACGAGGGCATAGACCAGAACTATTGCGTTGCCCGCAAGGTATCAGCCGACCATAAGAAAGAGATAGAACTGGGTGCCGAGATACAGCTTGGCGACTTTAAGGTGCGCCCTTTTGCGGTGCCTCACGATGCAAGCGAGAACGTAGGTTACGAGCTTGTGGTTGAGGGCATTACTTTTGTTGTGATTACCGATGTGGGCCACATCACCGATGAGATTAAGGAGGTGATAGGTCGCGCTAACTATTTGGTGATAGAGGCTAACCACGACTTGGAGATGCTGAAGACAGGACCATATCCTGAGTATCTGAAGCAGCGCATTACAAGCGGTAGCGGACACCTGAGTAACGTGGCTTGTGGCGAGGCGCTGGTAGAGAATATGACTGAGGAGCTGAAGCACGTTTGGCTGTGCCATCTGAGTGAAGAGAACAATCACCCAGAGTTGGCGCGCAAGACTATTGAGCAGATTCTGCGTAGTCATGGAGTGATTCCTGGAAAGGATATAGAGCTTGAAGTGCTGAAGCGCAAAACGCCAACGGGAGTTTATGAATTGAACATTCAACATTGAACATTGAAAATTATGGCAGAGGTAGTTGTTAAGGACCAGGAGCTGCAGAAGGCAGCGATGGAGGGAATGGACGAGTTTATCGACGTGTTTGTAAAGGCCATCTACGATGCTATCGGAGGTGAGCTTACTGCCGAGAATATGCAGGAACTGAACGCCGACCAGCTTACACTGCTGGCGTGGAAGATTCTGCACGATGAGGTGATGGACGGTGGATTCGTACAGCTTATCTACAACGGCTACGGACCATTCATATTCAAGAATCCGCTGGCTAAGGTGCTGCGCCTATGGGACATGCGCGCTCCATCGAAGCTGATTTACGATGCTCACACACTGTGGCTGAAATATCGCGACGAGATAGAATCGGAAAAGAGCGACGAAGACTTTATGGCTATGTTCGAGCAGTATCCTGAGTTTGAGGATCTGGACGACCAGTTCATCGAGAACGAGGAGGAATGGACTGACGACATCGCGCACTATATTGATGACCACCTGGAGAACTTCGCCAAGATTGAAGAATAAGAGATGAATAAGACAGAGGAACAGTTAAGGAAAAAGAGTCCGGTACAGATAAAAAACAAGAAGGCCTCGTTTGAGTATTTCTTTATCGAGGAATACACGGCTGGTATCGTGCTTACGGGTACTGAGATAAAAAGTATCCGATTGGGCAAAGCGAGTCTGGTTGACACATACTGCGTGGTGATTAACGGCGAGCTGTGGGTGAAGGGAATGAACATAAGCCCTTACTTCTATGGTTCGTACAACAACCACGAATCGAAGCGCGACCGCAAGCTGCTGCTCACAAAGAAAGAGATACGCGCTCTTGAGAGTGCCACAAAACAAACTGGATACACCATTGTGCCAACACTTGTGTTTATCGACGACAAGGGTAGGGCGAAGGTTGATGTAGCGCTGTGTAAGGGTAAAAAGGAGTTTGACAAGCGACAGACCCTGAAAGAGAAAGAAGACCGCCGCGAAATGGACCGCGCTATGAAAGTGTGGAAATGATTGAACATTGAAGATTGAACATTGAAAGTGAAAAGGCTAGACGAAATCATAAACGAGAGGGTTCTGATACTCGATGGAGCGATGGGAACCATGTTGGGAGCCGTGATGGGAAAGGTTGGAAATAGCGACGAGCTGAACCTTACACGCCCTGAGATAGTATGCGACATCTATCGCAAATATCTGGAAGCCGGAGCCGACATCATCTCTACCAACACGTTTAACGGTCAGCGTATTTCGCAGGCCGACTATAATCTGCAAGACAAAGCATGGGAGATGTGCTTCCGCGGAGCTAAGATGGCTCGCGAGGAAGCCGACAAATACAGTACTGACGACAAACCAAGATTTGTGGCAGGATCGATGGGCCCTACTAACAAAACACTGTCGATGTCGCCAGATGTAAGCAATCCTGCGCTTAGAGATATAACTTACGACGAACTGCTGGATGCCTATATGGAGCAGGCCGACGCGCTGATGGAAGGCGGTGTTGACGCTGTGCTGATAGAGACGATATTCGACTCGCTGAACGCGAAATGTGCCATCGACGCATGTATGCGCGTGATGGAGAAACGAGACGCGAAGCTTCCCATAATGGTATCGGTAACGGTGAGCGATCTGGCTGGAAGAACACTCTCTGGTCAGACTCTTGATGCATTCCTGGCAAGCATAAGCACTTATCCGATATTTTCGATAGGACTGAACTGCTCTTTTGGTGCCACGCAGATGAAACCGTTTATACGCGAGCTGGCACAGAAGGCACCTTATTATATAAGCTGTCACCCCAATGCTGGATTGCCAAACGCTCTTGGACTGTATGATGAGACTGCCGAGAGTATGGCGCCAAAGATGGGCGAGCTGGTAGACGAGGGGATAGTGAACATCATTGGTGGATGCTGCGGTACTACCGATGAGTTTATCCGCTTGTACGGTCCGCTGGTTGTGGGCAAGAAGCCCCACGTTCCAGCAGCAAAGCCATCAACCATGTGGCTGTCGGGATTGGAACTGCTGGCTCCACTTGCCAACACATTCACCAATGTGGGCGAGCGATGCAACGTGGCTGGTTCGCGAAAGTTCCTGCGACTGATTAAGGAGAAGAAATACAGCGAGGCTCTGAGTATCGCACGCAAGCAGGTGAGCGACGGTGCGCTGGTTATCGACGTGAATATGGACGACGGACTACTGGACGCAAAGCAGGAGATGACCACATTCCTGAACATGATTGCTGCAGAGCCTGATATAGCAAAGGTTCCAGTGATGATCGACTCATCGAACTGGGAGGTGATTCAGGCTGGACTGAAGTGCGTGCAGGGAAAGAGCATCGTGAACTCTATATCGCTGAAAGAAGGCGAACAGAAGTTTATTGAGCATGCTCTGGACGTGAAGCGTTACGGAGCTGCTGTGGTGGTGATGTGCTTTGACGAAGAGGGACAGGCCACAACCTACGAGCGACGCATAGAGATAGCTCAGCGTGCGTACAAGATACTGACAGAAAAGGTGGGAATGAACCCACTCGACATAATCTTCGACCCAAACGTGCTGGCCATTGCCACAGGTATGGAAGAGCACGATGCTTATGCACTCGACTTTATACGTGCCACAGAATGGATACACAACAATCTGCCTGGAGCACACGTGAGCGGAGGTGTGAGCAACCTTAGTTTCTCGTTCCGCGGAAACAACTATATCCGCGAGGCAATGCATGCCGTATTCCTGTATCACGCCATTAAGGTGGGTATGGACTTCGGTATCGTAAATCCTTCTACTAAAGTTACTTACGCAGATATTCCTGCAGAAGAGCTTGAGGTAATTGAGGACGTGGTGCTGAATCGCCGCAAGGGTGCTTCGGAAGACCTTATTGAGCTGGCAGGAAAGATTCTCGCTGAGGAACTCGCGAAGAAGGAAGCAGGAGGTTCTGCGGGCGAGACAGGAAGTGAGAATTTAGAATTAAGAAGTAAGAGACCTGTTGAAGAGAGGCTGGCGGAGGCGCTTGTTAAGGGCGATGGGCAATACCTGGAAGATGACCTGAAGGAAGCCTTGGGAAATTTTCAGCACGCGGTAGAGATAATCGAAGGCCCATTGATGGCGGGAATGAATAAAGTGGGCACACTGTTTGGTGAAGGAAAGATGTTTCTACCGCAAGTAGTAAAGACTGCCCGCACCATGAAACAGGCCGTTGACATACTGCAGCCATACATCGAAGCCGAGAAGACAGAGAGCACAGCATCAGCAGGAAAAGTACTGCTTGCCACCGTAAAGGGCGATGTTCACGATATTGGAAAGAACATTGTGAGCGTGGTGATGGCTTGTAACGGCTACGATGTGATAGATATGGGCGTGATGGTGCCTGCCGACCAGATAGTGCGCAAGGCAAAGGAGGAAAACGTTGACATGATAGGTCTTAGCGGACTGATTACACCAAGTCTTGAAGAGATGGTGAACGTGGCCGAAGAGCTGAAGAAAGCTGGTATGGATCTGCCAATAATGATAGGTGGAGCCACAACAAGCGAGCTGCATGTGGCACTGAAGATAGCGCCTGTTTACGGCGGACCAGTGGTGTGGATGAAGGATGCATCGCAGAATGCTCTTGTGGCTCAGAAGCTGTTGGCCGACAAGGAGGCCGTAGAGCATGAGCTCGACGAGAAATACCAGACTCTGCGCGAGGAATATCAGCAGGAACAGGCACAGATAGTGTCGCTGGAAGAAGCAAGAAAGAATAAACCAAAATATGAAGAATAAACTGATTTTGATGGCCATCGCAGCTATGATGGCGATGACTGTAAATGCTCAGAAGCGAGAGATGCGCGGAGCATGGATACAATGCGTGAACGGACAGTTCCAGAACCTTGGAACAAAGAAGATGCAGGAGACGCTTACCTACCAGCTCAACGAGTTGCAGAAGGACGGTGTGAACGTGATTATGTTCCAGGTGCGCCCTGAGTGCGACGCTCTTTACGAGAGTAAGATTGAGCCTTGGAGCCGATTCCTTACAGGTGTTCAGGGTAAGGCGCCAAATCCATACTGGGACCCTCTGCAGTGGATGATTGAGGAGTGCCACAAGCGTGGTATGGAGCTGCACGCATGGATTAACCCCTTCCGCGCTAAGACCAAGGGAACAAAGGCGCTGGCAAAGAGCCATGTGGCAATACGCAAGCCATCAAACTGTTTCGCTTACGACGAGCTGTTTATTCTGAATCCTGGAATAGAGGAGAACCGCGACTATATCTGCGAGGTGGCAAAGGACATCGTGAGCCGCTATGATGTAGACGGAATACATATGGACGACTATTTCTACCCATATCCCGTTAAGGGTCAGACGATTCCTGACGATGAGCTGTTCCACGATCACTCAAACGGCATCAAGGACCAGAACGACTGGCGCCGATATAACGTAAACCTGTTTATCGAGCAGTTCTACAAGGAGATTCACTCTGTAAAGCCTTGGGTAAAGGTGGGTATCTCGCCATTCGGAATCTATCGTAACAAGAAGAGCTCGCCTGCTGGTAGCGACACCAACGGTACTCAGAACTACGACGATCTGTATGCCGACATCCTGCTGTGGGTGAACAATGGTTGGCTCGACTACTGCGTACCTCAGTTGTATTGGGAGATTGGTAACAAGGCTGCCGATTACGCCACACTGATAAAGTGGTGGAGTCAGCATGCTGCAGAGCGTCCGCTGGTGATTGGTGAGGATGTGGAGCGCACAGTGAAATATGCCGACCCGCAGAATGCCAACAGCCATCAGTTGGCTGCAAAGATGAATCTGCACAAGGCTTATCCCGCTGTAAAGGGAACTGTTTTGTGGTATGCCAAAGCAGCAGTTGACAATGTGGGTAATTATGGCACATCGCTGCGTGAGGTCTATTGGAAGAATCCATCGCTGCAGCCTGAGATGAGCTTCATCAGCAACAAGGCTCCAAAGAAGGTGAAGAAATTAGCTCCTGTTTGGACTGAGGATGGATACATGCTGTTCTGGACACCATCAAACGGAAAGAAGTGGGACACACAGTCAGTTAAATATGTGATTTACCGCTTTGCCAAGGGTGAGAAGGTGAACACTGATGACGCTTCGAAGATTGTGGCTATAACAGACCAGTTCTTCTACAAGCTGCCTTATGAGGATGGAAAAGAGAAGTTTACTTATGTGGTAACTGCTCTGAATCGCATCCAGAATGAAAGCAAACCTGCAAAGAAGGCGGTTAAACTTTAATTTAAGGCCTACGGAGATACAAAAATGAAAGGAATTCTAGGATTTATCGTTGTGATGGTAATGTTCTCCGCTTGTGGCGGCAGGAGCATGAGCGCTGAAGAGATGCAGCGCAAGCTGGACAGCATCCAGAAGATAGAAGTTGCTGAGCGACTGGCTGCTCAGGGCATAAACCTTGAGAGTGCCGACAATCCGCTGAAGCAGTTCTACGACAGTCTGGAGCTGTTGCCACTTCCTATCACCTATACCGATGAATTCGTGAGATACCTGCCTAACTTCAAGCCCGTGCCTCAGGATATTGCTAAGGCTCTGGAGCTTGAAGGCAATGGCAAGCAGAAGGCCATACAACTTACGGAAACTATTGGCGCACGCCTGATGCTCTTAGCTGCTGACGAAGGGGCAGAAGAGGATGAAGAAGGAAATGAAGGCGAAGAGCGCTATTCGCTCTGGCTGTATTCGCTCGGCGAAGATTATCTGCCGGTAGATAAGATATGTTTGTATGCTATTGATGATGAAAGCGATTTCGACCTATACGATGAGGATGATATTATGCAGTACTTCACCATCACCAGCGACTACGAGATTCACCTGATGGACTACTCGAGAGAGAAGCACAAAACACGTACTGAGGAGGTTTACACGCTTGACGCGTCGCGAAACTTCCTTCTACAGAAAAGTGAAGAACTTGATGATTAATCCTCGTCGAAGAGCTTCTTGAAGAAGTCGTCGAGGTCCTCGTTCAGACCCTGCATCAGATCAGGGTCGATGATTACTGTCTCGTCATCCACGAGATAGAGCTCGGCTATTGACTCCTTCTCGTCATTCTCAAGAACAAACGAGAATGGCTTGAGGATTGACATGCTTTCTACAGTGCCCTTCATCTTGTCGAGACACTTGCGGAAAATGCTTGGGATTTCGTCGAAGAAGTTATCGTCCGTATTGTCGATCCAGTCTTCGATGATGCAACGGTTAATCTCCTCGTCGTTATCGTCGAAAGCCATCAGTTCGCCCGTCTCCTGAGTCACGCGGAAGTGGATATCGGTCATAACGTTAGCTTCCTCAGATGGAGGAAATTTGTCGGCTATCTTGCGGATAGCGCGCTCGATTTGCTGGAATGTCAGTTCGGTTGTATTCATCTTCTAATTATTATTAATCCGCGACAAAAGTATAAAAAAACTTTTGTAATAGCAAACTATTATGATTATTTTTGCGAAAAAACCGCTTTTCGCTTGTTTTATTAGGGAGTTTTTCTTATCTTTGCAGAGTGTAATGTCTACTAAGCAAGTTAATGAGTAATAAGATATCACATTCGGGAGTAATACAAAGTATTAAGGATGGCTGCATAAAGGTGCAGATTGTCCAGACGTCGGCTTGCGCAGCATGCAAAGTGGCAAGTAGTTGCCGCTCGGCTTCGCCGCTTGGCTCGTCCAAGAATGCCGCCGAATCGAAAGTGAAGATAGTAGATGTGTTACGCAATGATACCAAGGGCTTTGAGGTAGGGCAGCAGGTAGTGGTTTGGGCATCGAAGGATGTAGCCAATCAGGCATTGCTGTTGGGCTTCGGAGTTCCGTTTCTGTTGCTGGTATGTGTGCTGATGATAGCCTTGAAGCTTACAGATAGCGAAGGCGTTTCGGCACTTGCCGCGATTGCCTCGCTGGTGCCGTATTACGTGGCGCTGTGGCTTATGCGCGACAGAATACAGCAGCGGATATCATTTAATTTAGAAGATTAATAAAAAGTAGTAACTAAAACAAATACAGGTAATTATGGATTATATCTTGATTGCAGTAATCGTGCTTGGAGCCATCGGACTGATAGCTGCCATTGTGCTGTTTGCAGCCTCCAAGAAGTTTGCTGTCTATGAGGATCCACGTATTGCTCAGGTGGGCGAACTGCTGCCTGGAGCCAACTGCGGTGGATGCGGATATCCTGGTTGTAGTGGTATGGCCGACGCACTTGTTAAGGGTGCCGATGCTGGAAGCCTTGACGGACTGATGTGTCCTGTGGGTGGAGCTGAGACTATGGGTAAGGTTGCCGACTTGTTGGGTATGGCTATTGCCAATACCGAGCCAATGGTGGCAGTAGTGAGATGTAACGGAACATGCGAGAATCGTGCTAAGATAGCAGAGTATTCTGGATTGCGCAGTTGTGCTGCCATGCACGCTTGTGGTGCTGGTGAGACGCTTTGCGGCTACGGCTGTCTGGGCTGTGGCGACTGTGTAGCAGCATGCCAGTTTGGTGCCATCAGCATTAATACCGAGACAGGAATCCCTGAGGTAGACGATGATAAGTGTACATCGTGCGGAGCCTGCGTAAAAGCATGTCCACGCGGCATTATCGAGCTCAGAAAGAAGGGGCCGAAGAACCGTAGAGTATTTGTATCGTGCGTTAATAAGGATAAGGGTCCTGCTGCTATGAAGGCTTGCGCAGTGAGCTGTATCGGATGCGGAAAGTGCGAAAAGGAGTGTCCGTTTGGCGCTATCACAGTTGAGAACAATCTGGCTTACATCGACCATCAGAAGTGCCGTTTGTGCCGCAAGTGTGTAGCCGTTTGCCCCAAGAAGGCTATTGTAGCGGTTAATTTCCCACAACCTAAAAAAGAGGAGGCAACAGCATGAAGATAAAGACATTTAGCATGGGTGGTATTCACCCAAAAGAAAACAAACTGACACATGAGGTGCCTACAGTTGTGGCCGAGTTGCCAAAGCAGGCCATTTTCCCTTTGAGTCAGCATATCGGAGCCCCAGCAAAACCTGTTGTTCAGAAGGGCGATAAGGTTAAGGTGGGCACACTGATAGCCGAAGCTGGCGGATTTGTTTCGGCTCCTATTTTCTCATCGGTAAGCGGAACAGTTTTCAAGGTTGATACCGCTATCGACGCCACAGGCTATCGCAAACCCGCAATCATCATCAACGTAGAGGGTGATGAGTGGGAAGAGAGCATCGACCGCAGTAATAAGCTTGAACTTGTTGCCGATCATCATGAGCTTACTCCCGAGGAGATTGTGGATCGTATCAAGAACGCTGGTGTAGTAGGTATGGGTGGAGCTTGTTTCCCAACATTCATCAAGCTCACACCTCCGCCAACAGCTAAGGCTGAGTGCGTAATCATAAACGCCGTAGAGTGCGAGCCTTATATCACAGCCGACTATCGACTGATGATGGAACGCCCTGATGAAATTCTTGTGGGTTTGGAACTGCTGATGATTGCTGCTAAGGTTTCTAAAGGCTATATTGGCATTGAAACCAACAAGCCTGCAGCTATCGAACTGCTCACAAAAAAATGCGCCGAGAAGTTCAGCGACCGACACTATCAGGTTGAGGTTGTTCCATTGAAGCAGCGCTATCCTCAGGGAGGTGAGAAGCAGCTTGTTGATGCTGTTATCCAGCGTCAGGTTCCTGCTCCACCAGCTATCCCAGTGAACGTTGGCGCTATTGTGCAGAACGTGGGTACTGCCTTTGCCGTTTACGAGGCTGTGATGAAGAATAAGCCTCTGTTTGAGCGCTACACCACAGTTACAGGTAAGAAGCTTGCCAACCCAGGTAACTTCCAGGTGAGAATGGGTACCCCGATGAAGGACCTTATCGACTTCTGTGGCGGTATGCCTGAGGGCGACAATAAGTTGCTGGCAGGTGGACCAATGATGGGTAAGGCACTCACATCTGACGAGGTGCCCATCTGTAAGGGAACCAACTCGGTTACAATCATCAGCGACGAAGAAGCACGCCGCAAGGAACCACAGCCTTGCATCCGCTGTGCCAAGTGCGTTGGTGTTTGTCCTATGGGCTTGGAGCCATATCTGCTGGCAAAACTTTCGGAGGTAAAGAACTGGGAGCGTGCTGAGAGCGAGGATATCACAAGTTGTATTGAGTGCGGTTCGTGCCATTACACTTGTCCTGCTCATCGTCCGCTGCTCGACAATATCCGTCAGGGAAAAGCCACTGTTATGGGTATCATTCGCGCCCGCTCTGCAAAATAAAATGTTCAATGTTCAATGTTCAATGATCAATGGGAAAATTAATAGTTTCATTATCGCCACACGCCCATAGCCGCGATTCGGTAGAGCGCAACATGTATGGTGTCATCATCGCCTTGATGCCAGCTCTGCTCGCTTCGTTCTACTTCTTTGGCTTGGGTTCGCTTGTTGTAACCACAACCAGTGTAGGAGCCTGCTGTCTTTTCGAGTGGGCTATCAACAAATATATTCTGAAGAAGAAAGAGAACACGCTGCACGACGGATCGGCCATCATTACTGGTCTGCTGTTGGCGTTCAATCTGCCTTCAAACCTTCCAGTATGGATAGTGCTTATTGGTGCGCTGTTTGCCATCGGTGTAGCAAAGATGACATTCGGAGGTTTGGGTAATAACATCTTTAATCCCGCTCTGGTGGGTCGTGCTGCACTGTTGGTAGCCTTCCCTGCACAGATGACCTCATGGCCAAAGATAGGACAGTGGGGAGCATATCTCGATGCAGAGACAGGAGCCACACCGCTTTCTATCATCAACTCGGCCATCCGTCAAGGTGACGTATCGCTGCTCGACGAGTTGCCATCATCAATGGAGCTGTTCCTTGGTTCAACCGATGGTGGTGCAGGAGCTATGGGCGAGGTTTGCGGACTGGCACTGCTGTTTGGTCTGGCATTCATGCTCTATAACCGCATCATCACATGGCACATCCCAGCATCTATTCTGGGCACAGTGTTCGTGTTCTCAGGTTTGCTGCATCTGTCAGATTCTGTTTATCCTGATCCTATCTCAGTACTGTTCACTGGTGGACTGATGCTTGGTGCCATCTTTATGGCTACTGATTACGTTACCAGTCCTATGACTCCAAAGGGTCAGATTATCTATGGTGTCGCCATCGGAGTTCTCACAGTTATCATCCGTAACTGGGGTGCTTATCCTGAGGGCGTTTCGTTCGCTATTCTTATCATGAATGCGTTCACTCCGCTCATTAACAATTATGTAAAACCAAAGAGATTCGGGGAGGTAGCAAAATGAAGAAGTTAGAATCATCATTACTTAATATGGTGCTGGTACTCACATCGGTAGCAGTAATCATGGGTGGTGTGCTTGCTTTTGTAAACCACCTTACCGAGGGTCCGATTGCCGACCAGAAAGCAAAGGCGCTGGCTGATGGAATCAAGAAGGTTATGGTATGCGACAACCTTAGTGTTTCGGCCACTGATACCGTTCGTCAGCACGATGCCAAGGGCAAGGAAGTAATATACATCATCTATCAGACAAAGGATGCCAAAGGAAACAAACTGGGTGTTGCCGTTGAGAGCACAACAGGCGGTTTTGGTGGCGACCTTAAGGTGCTGGTAGGTTTCGACCCCGAGGGCACAATCTTAGGCTACACACTACTTGAGCACTCTGAGACTCCAGGACTTGGAGCTAAGGCCGACAAGTGGTTCCAGAAGGACGGCAAGGGTAACATCATTGGCAAGTCGCCAGCCGAACCTCTCACTGTTTCGAAGGATGGCGGACAGGTTGACGCTATCACAGCTTCTACCATTACAAGTCGCGCTTTTCTGCTTGCTGTAAACAATGCATATAACGCTTACATGGGCGGAAGTGCCGATGCTCACTCAGGAGCTTCGACGCAAGTTAAGAATTAAGATTTAAGAATTAAGAGATATATGAACGCGATACAGATTATAAAAAATGGCATTGTAAAGGAGAACCCAACGTTCGTCCTGATGCTTGGTATGTGTCCAACTCTGGCCACAACCACATCCGCTATGAATGGTATGTCGATGGGACTTGCCACAATGGCGGTACTTATCTGCACCAATTTCGTTATCAGCTGCTTGAAGTCGGTAACTCCCGATAAGGTTCGCATCCCAGTATTCATTGTGGTTATTGCTGCCTTTGTAACAATCCTCCAGATGGTAATCAAGGCTTATCTGCCTGATGTTGATGCATCGTTAGGATTGTTCATTCCGCTGATTGTAGTAAACTGTATTATCTTGGGTAGAGCCGAAGCTTTTGCAGCAAAGAACTCACCCATAGCCTCTCTGTTTGATGGAATAGGTATCGGACTCGGATTTACCTTGGGTCTTACCCTTCTTGGTATGTGCCGCGAGCTGCTTGGCTCAGGTTCAATCTTCGGATTAACCCTGCTGCCCGAGACATTCAACATCCTGTTGTTTGTCCTCCCTCCAGGAGCATTCATCACCCTTGGATTTCTTATCGCGATAGTCAACAAACTAAAGAGTAATTAATTTATAGGCACAGATTTACACGGCTTTTAATATAAACACGGCTGGCTGCGCACAAAAGCAGCGTTTCTCTAAAAGAGAGCTGCGTTAATCCGTGCCAAAAAATAATATAGTTATGGAATACATTTTGATTTTCATTAGCGCCATATTTGTGAACAACATCGTGTTGTCGCAGTTCTTGGGAATATGTCCATTCCTTGGCGTATCAAAGAAGATTGACACCTCGCTGGGTATGTCGGCTGCTGTAGCCTTTGTGCTTACACTTGCCACCATCGTTACCTGGCTGGTACAGAAATATGTGCTCGACGCATTCGGCTTGCAGTATCTGCAGACTATCGCCTTTATCCTTGTGATAGCCTCGCTGGTACAGCTTGTAGAGATTGTGCTGAAGAAGGTTTCGCCCGCACTTTATCAGGCTTTGGGCATTTTCCTGCCGCTCATCACCACCAACTGTGCTGTGCTGGGTGTTGCCATTCTGGTAATACAGAAGGATTACAACCTGCTGCAGAGTGTGGTTTACGCCTTCTCTACAGCCATCGGCTTCGGCTTGGCACTCACCGTGTTTGCTGGCATGCGCGAGCAGCTCGAACTTGTTAAGATTCCAAAGGGCATGCAGGGAATGGCCATCGTAATGCTCTCAGCAGGACTGCTGAGCTTAGCGTTCATGGGCTTCTCGGGTGTTGACGGAGGATTGAAGAATTTATTTGGATTATGAAAATTGGAGATAAAGTAAGATTCCTGAGCGAAGTAGGCGGCGGAAAGGTTGCCGGCTTTCAGGGAAAGAACATCGTACTGGTTGAAGACGAAGACGGATTCCAGATGCCGATGATGATTAACGAGGTTGTGGTAGTAGGCGAGGAGAGCTACGAGACAACCCGTATGGTTGAGATTAAGAACCAGGCACGTCAGGCAGCTGAGGATGAGGAAGAACGCGAGATAGAACCCGCCGATCGTCCGATTACTTTTAAAGCTAAACCCGAAGAGCGTAAAGGTGGCGACAAGCTTAGTGCTTTTCTCGCTTTTGTGCCAATGGAGATTAAGGAACTGTCGCAGAGCCGTTTCGAGACCTATCTGGTAAACGATTCGAACTACTATCTGCGCTATGTCTATATGACAGCCGAGGGCAGTGCATGGAAGCTTCGTGCCGAGGGTGAGATTGAGCCTAACTGCAAGGAGTTTATCGAGGAGTTCGGCCGTGAGGATCTGAACGATCTTGAACACTGCTGCATTCAGCTCATTGCATATAAGCGCGACAAGCATTATCTGCTCAAGACTCCTGTAAATGCCCAGGTGCGTGTTGATACCGTTAAGTTCTACAAGCTGCACGCCTTCCGCGAGAACGACTTCTTCGAGCAGCCCGCACTTATCTACACACTTATTGAAAACGACGTTCAAAAAGTAAAGCTATGAAATTCGGATTTGTAAACGTTGCAGCAGCTGTTCCCACGGTTAAGGTGGCCGATGTGGAATATAATGTTCAGCAGATAGAGAGTCTGATAGCTCAGGCCGAGGATCGTGGAGTTGAGATTATCGTGTTCCCTGAGCTCTGCATCACAGGCTATTCTTGTCAGGATCTGTTCAAGGAGCAGCTTCTTCTCGACCATGCTGAGGAGGGTGTAGTAAAACTGCTTGATTTCACCCGCAAGCTCAACACCATCGTTATAGTTGGTCTGCCCGTTGTGGTAAACGGTCTGCTGTATAACTGCGCTGCCGTTCTGCAGAGCGGAACACTGTTGGGCATTGTGCCTAAGGTTTATCTGCCCAATTACGGCGAGTTCTACGAGAAGCGCTGGTTTGCTTCGTCGCAGGACCTGAACCCAACCGAAATCTATTTCGCAGGCAGCCCTGTTAAGGTGTCAGCCGAGCCACAGGTATTTGTAACCCGCGATGGCGTTAAGTTCGGCGTTGAAATCTGCGAGGATGTATGGGCACCTACACCGCCAAGTAACAATCTTGCACTTGCTGGAGCCGATATCATCTTCAATCTCTCTGCCAGCGACGAGCTTATCGGAAAGCATGCCTACCTCAAGTCGCTTCTTGCTCAGCAGAGTGCCCGCATGATTAGCGGATATGTATATTCAAGCTGCGGTTTCGGAGAGTCTACTCAGGATGTTGTATATGGCGGAAATGCCATCATCTTCGAGAACGGACGATTGCTTGAAGAGGGTGATCGTTTCTCTCTGCAGCCACAACTCAAGATGTGCCAGATTGATATCGAGTCGCTGCATGTTGAACGCCGCACCAACACCACATTCATCAATGCACAGCGTGGCGCACATGCCAACGAGATAGTCTGCAAGCAGACAGCCCAGCGAGAGTTCAAACTCACTCGCAACATCGATCCTTATCCCTTCATTCCTAAGAGCGAGAATATGCAGGCATCGTGCGAGGAGATTCTCAACATACAGGTTATGGGATTGGTAAAGCGCCTGTATCATATCAATGGTAAGAAGGCTGTTATCGGCATCAGCGGCGGACTGGATTCTACACTCGCTCTGCTTGTTGCCGTTAAGGCGTTCGACAAGCTCGGTCTCGACCGCAAGGGCATCGTGGGCATCACAATGCCAGGATTTGGAACCACCGATCGCACCTATAACAACGCTCTGAAGCTGATGGAGACACTTGGTGTTACCATCCGCGAGATTAGTATTGCAGCAGCTGTTACTCAGCATTTCAGCGATATCAATCACGATGCTACCATCCACGATATCACCTACGAGAACTCACAGGCTCGCGAGCGCACACAGATTCTGATGGATGTGGCCAATCAGGAGAATGCCATCGTTGTAGGTACAGGCGACCTCTCGGAGCTTGCCCTCGGATGGGCCACATATAATGGCGACCACATGTCGATGTATGGTGTAAACGCTGGAGTGCCCAAGACTCTCATCCGCTACTTAGTAAGCTACGTGGCTGGCGAGATGGCTACCGAGACTCTGCTCGATATCGTAGACACACCTATTTCGCCAGAGCTTATTCCTGCCGACGAACAAGGCAACATAAAGCAGAAGACCGAAGACCTTGTGGGCCCATACGAGCTGCACGATTTCTTCATCTATTATTTCCTGCGTTATGGCTTCAGTCCTAAGAAGATATTCCTCCTTGCCAAGCGTGCCTTCTGCACACCAAGCGATGGTAAGGATGCGCTCTACGACGAGGAGACCGTAAAGAAATGGCTCACCACATTCTGCCGCCGATTCTTCAATCAGCAGTTCAAGCGTTCTTGCTTGCCTGATGGTCCTAAGGTGGGAAGTGTTAGTCTCTCGCCACGAGGCGACTGGCGAATGCCAAGTGATGCATCATCCGCCCTCTGGCTTAAGGAGTGCGAGTCGTTATAAGTGAATAACGATTAGTGAATAGTGAATAATGAAAAATGAGTTAGCTGAATGCTAACTCATTTTCTTTAAGTTCTATATGAATCGTGTCGCCTGGCTTTTTGTCGCCATTCACGATGATGTCGCTTATTCCGTCTTCCAGATAGTTCTGTATGGCTCGCTTCAGCGGGCGTGCGCCAAACTGAACATCGTATCCCTTTGATGCCACAAACTCCTTAGCCTCGTCGCTCAGGTCGATGTGATAACCTATCTGTTCTATGCGGTTGTACAGTCCCTTCAGCTCTACATCTATGATGCGCTTAATGGCATCCAGATCAAGCTGATCGAAGGTGATAATCTCATCCAGACGGTTCAGGAACTCAGGCGAGAACTGCTTCGACAGAGCCTTCTGCACAATGTCGCGCGCGTTCTTCTTATCCTTGTCGTTAAGCATCAGTCCTGTTGTTGAACCAGCACCGAATCCCACGCCACGACCAAAGTCCTTGAGCTGACGAGTACCAGCGTTAGATGTCATTATGATTACTGTATTGCGGAAGTCCACCAGTCGGCCGTTTCCGTCAGTCATACGTCCCTCGTCAAGAACCTGCAGCAACAGGTTGAACACATTGCTGTGAGCCTTCTCAATCTCGTCGAGCAGAACGATAGAGTAGGGATGACGGCGCACGCGTTCAGTAAGCTGTCCGCCCTCTCCGTAACCTACGTATCCTGGAGGCGCACCTATCAGTCGCGAAGTATTGAAACTCTCAGTATATTCGCTCATGTCGATACGAATCAGAGCATCTGTGCTGCCGAACATAAACTCAGCCAGTTTCTTGGCAAGATAAGTCTTACCCACACCAGTAGGACCAAGGAACATGAACACGCCTATTGGGTGGTTAGGCTCTTTCAGACCTACGCGGTTACGCTGTATTGCCTTAACCATCTTGTCGATGGCGGCATCCTGAGCTATCACGTTGTTCTTCAGCTCTACGGCCATACCTTTCAGTCGGATGCCTTCCTGCTCTGCCATACGTTGAGCGGGCACGCCCGTCATCATCGATACCACCTCAGCCACCTGGTCGGCATCAACCACCTGTGGAGCCTCGTTCTCGCCGTTAGCCCACTTCTCGTTGAGTTCCTGCAGATCGTGCTCTATCTGAACCTGACGGTCGCGATAGCCTGCGGCCAGTTCGTAGTTCTGGTTCTTCACGGCCTGACTCTTCTTTTCCTTCACCTCGTTCAGCTCCTGTTCCTTCTCGATAATCTCGGGTGGAATCTTGGCGTTACCCAAGTGAACCTTCGAGCCAGTCTCATCAAGAGCGTCGATGGCCTTATCTGGCATAAAGCGGTCGGTAACATAGCGGTCTGTCAATTTGACACAAGCCGCCAGCGCCTCGTCGGTATATGTCACGTGGTGATGCTGCTCGTATCTATCCTTGATGTTATGCAGAATCTGCAGAGTCTCCTCGTTTGTAGTAGGCTCAACCTGCACCTTCTGGAATCGGCGCTCAAGGGCTCCGTCTTTCTCAATGCTCTCGCGATATTCGTCCAGCGTTGTAGCTCCGATGCACTGTATAGTGCCGCGTGCCAAAGCTGGCTTCATTATATTTGCAGCATCCATCGAGCCTGGTGTAGCACCAGCACCTATGATGGTGTGAATCTCGTCAATAAACACTATGATGTCAGGATTACTCTCCAGCTCCTTCATCAGAGCCTTCAGGCGCTCCTCAAACTGTCCGCGATATTTTGTACCTGCCACAACACCTGTCATGTCGAGGGTATATATGCGCTTACCAAACAGCATCGGACTTGTGTGGCGCTTCTCAATCAGCTGTGCCAGTCCCTCTACTATTGCGCTCTTACCCACACCAGGTTCACCTATTAATATAGGGTTGTTCTTCTTTCTGCGACCAAGAATCTCGATAATTCTCTGAATCTCGCGGTCGCGACCTACACATGGGTCGAGCTTACCCTCGGCAGCAGCCTTAGTAAGGTCGGTGCCGAAGCTGTCGAGCACAGGAGTCTTCGATGCAGTCTTCTTCTGTGCAGTAGTGGTGTTAGGCTGATTGTTAGCAGGCCCCTTATTGCCAGTCTGCTCGTATTCCTCCTCGTAGTCGTCGGGCAGTCCGATACCATTGCTCACATTCGAATTCTGCGGGGTAAACAGCATCGATCTGGCGTCGTCGTACGTCATATTATTCATTTCCAATACTTCTTTAGCCCCGTTGTTGGCGATATCGTGCAGTATTGCCAACAGCAGGTGCTGTTCGTCTATTTTTGCGGCTCTCTGTATTCTGGCTTCCAGCACAGCCAGCTTCAGCACGTTGCTGGCTTTCTCGTTCAGCACCAGGTCGGTGGTGTGAATAGGTGTTCCTATCTCGTCTTCACGTACTCTCTGTTCCAGCTCGGTCTTTACGGCCTGCAGGTTTAAGTCAAGTCTTTTAAATAGGTCTATCACCGGTCCCTCCTTGGTTCTCAGAATGCCCAGCAGCAGGTGCTCAGGGCCAACTGAACGGCTGGCCAGTCTGGCAGCCTCCTCTCGTGAGAATGCCAGTATTTCTGATAGTTTTGGCGAAAATTGCGTCGTCATATACAATTATTTTTTGCAAAGTTACAATAATTCTTGCAAACATCGTGCCATTAAAACCAAATTTTTTCCTCTAAAAAAGCATAAAATCTTTGTTTGGTTGCAAATAAATTACTACCTTTGCACGGTTAAAAACGCGTCAGCGGGCTTAAAAATGGCCTTAAACGCGAAAATCGAAAAATTGTAAATAGTTAAATTGTAAAATATCAAGATGGATCAAACATTCGACAACGACAGAATTATTAAGATCAACATCGAGGAAGAAATGAAATCCAGCTACATCGACTACTCAATGTCAGTCATTGTGGCACGTGCTCTTCCTGATGTTCGTGACGGCTTCAAGCCTGTTCACCGCCGTATCCTCTACGGTATGATGAACATCAACAACGTTTCTACACAACCTTATAAGAAGTGCGCGCGCGTAGTAGGTGAGGTGCTTGGTAAGTACCACCCACACGGCGACAGTTCTGTATATGGAGCCCTGGTGCGTATGGCACAGGACTGGAACATGCGTTACACCCTCGTCGACGGTCAGGGTAACTTCGGTTCAGTTGATGGCGACTCACCAGCTGCCATGCGTTACACCGAGTGCCGCCTCTCTAAGATGGGTGAGCACATCATGGACGACCTCGATAAGGAGACTGTTGATATGGCTCCAAACTTCGACGACTCGCTCGAGGAGCCAACAGTAATGCCTACCAAGATTCCTAACCTGCTGGTTAACGGTGGTAACGGTATCGCTGTAGGTATGGCCACCAATATGCCAACCCACAACTTAGGCGAGGTTATCGACGGCTGCTGCGCTTATATCGACAATCCTGATATCGATACCGAGGGCCTGATGCAGTTCATCCCAGGTCCTGACTTCCCAACAGGAGCATATATCTATGGTCTGCAGGGTGTTAAGGATGCTTACGAGACTGGTCGTGGCCGTATCGTTATGCGTGCCAAGGCTGAGATTGAGAGCGGCGAAACTCATGATAAGATTGTAGTAACCGAGATTCCTTACGGCGTTAACAAGGCCGACCTCGTGGCTTACATTGCCGATCTGGCAAACCAGCACAAGATTGAGGGTGTGGCTAACGTTAACGATGAGTCTGGTCGTCAGGGTATGCGTATCGTTGTCGACTGCAAGCGCGACGCTAACGCAAACGTTCTGCTCAACAAGCTCTTCAAGATGACAGCCCTGCAGAGTTCATTCTCTGTAAACAATATTGCTCTGGTCAAGGGTCGTCCACGTCTGCTTTCGCTCAAGGAGTGTGTTAAGTACTTCGTTGAGCACCGTCACGACGTAACCATCCGCCGCACCAAGTACGATCTGCGCAAGGCTCAGGAGCGTGCACACATCCTCGAGGGCTTGATCATCGCCGTTAACAATATCGACGAGGTTGTACATATCATCCGCAACTCTAAGACTCCTACCGATGCCCAGCGCAATCTGGAGCAGCGTTTCGAGCTCGACGAGCTTCAGTCAAAGGCCATCGTTGATATGCGCTTGGCTCAGCTCACAGGTCTGCGTGTTGATCAGCTCCACCAGGAGTTCGACGACTTGCAGAAGCTCATTGCCGAGTTGCAGGAGATTCTCGATAACCCCGAGCGTTGTAAGGAGGTTATGAAGGAGGATCTGCTCGAGGTTAAGGAGAAGTATGGCGACGAGCGTCGTACAGAGATTATCCCATTCGACCACGAGTTCAATGCCGAAGACTTCTATCCCGATGATCCTGTTGTCATCACCATCTCTCACATGGGTTACATCAAGCGCACACCGCTGAGCGACTTCCACGAGCAGAGCCGTGGCGGTATGGGTTCTAAGGCAGCCCGTCATCGCGACAACGACTTCACCGAGTATATCTATCCTGCCACAATGCACAACACACTGCTGTTCTTCACACAGAAGGGCCGCTGCTACTGGCAGAAGTGTTACGAGATTCCTGAGGGCGATAAGAACTCTAAGGGTCGCGCCATCCAGAATATGCTCAACATCGAGCCCGACGATTCTATCAATGCCGTTCTGCGCATCAAGAACTTCGGCGACGAGGAGTTCCTCAAGAGCCACTACGTGGTATTCGCTACCAAGCAGGGTATCATCAAGAAGACACGCCTCGATGCCTATAAGAATGTACGTGCAGCCGGTGTTATCGCCATCAACATCAACGAGGGCGACGAGGTAGTAGGTGTTCGTCTTACTAACGGTCACAACGAGCTGCTGCTGGCCAACCGCAACGGTCGTGCAGTACGTTTCGACGAGAACGATGTTCGTACTATGGGTCGTGTTTCTACTGGTGTTATCGGTATGCGTCTCGACGGTGGCGACGACGAGGTAGTAGGCATGGTTTGCGTAAACGATCCTAACACCGAGACCATCATGGTAGTAAGTGAGAATGGCTACGGTAAGCGTTCAGAGGTTGAGGATTATCGTAAGACAGCCCGCGGTGCCAAGGGTGTTAAGACACTCGCCATCACCGAGAAGACAGGCCGCCTGGTAGCCATCAAGGTAGTTACCGACGAGAACGACCTCATGATTATCAATAAGAGCGGTGTACTCATCCGCCTTAAGGTGGCCGACGTCCGCGTAATGGGCCGTGCCACACAGGGTGTTCGCCTCATCAACCTCGCTAAGAAGAACGATGTTATTGCCTCAGTATGTAAGGTAATGCACTCACAGGCCGAGGACGAGGATATCGAGGAAGCCGAGCTTACCGACGAGGCCTCACAGACCGAACCAGAGACCAAGGATTAAACCTTGGTTCTCTGCAAACGTCAAACAAGAGAGAATAAGAATCAATCAATATTAATGGTATAACCAAAATTAAAAGAGTATGAAGAAATTATTCGTTATGGCAGTAATGATGGTAGCCAGCGCTACCGCATTTGCCGGTGACAGTGACGCCCTGAAGGCTATCCTCAAGGCAAAGACCTATGCAGAAGCTGAAGCTCTTGTAAACAGCAGCCTTGGCTCTCTGGCTAACGATGCCGAAAAGGCTAAGGCTTACAACAAGCTTGTTGATCTGGCCCTCGCTCAGTTCGATGCTCAGAGCACCATTCAGACTGAGAACCAGGTAGCAAAGCAGATGGGTAAGGAAGAGAAGCCTGTTGATGAGAAGCTCATGTCAGATATGGCTTATAAAGCTATCGTAGCTGGTCTGGAGTGCGACAAGTACGACCAGAAGCCAAACGAGAAGGGAAAGGTAGCTCCAAAGTTCGCTTCAAAGAACGCACAGCGCCTGTGGTTCGCTCCACGTAACCAGATGGTTAACGCAGGTCAGGACGCCCTTACCGCTAAGGACAACGCTACAGCTCGTAAGTTCTGGACTCTCTTCGTTGAGAGCGATGCAGCACCAATGTTCAAGGATCAGAACCGCGACCAGCAGAAGCCATTCTTCGGCCAGGTAGCTCGTTTCGCTGCTATCTTCGCTTATCAGGACAAGGATATGGCCAAGGCCCTCGAGCTCGCCGATGTTGCCATGAAGGATCCTCAGGAGTACGAGAATGCACTGAACCTCAAGCTTGAGATTCTGGGCGACGGTCTGAAGACCAAGGACGACTCTCTGAAGTATGTTGAGAACCTCAAGTCACTCTACGCTGAGCACAAGACCAACGGTGTGATGGAGAAGCTCTACAACACCCTGATTGGTGTAGGTCAGGCTGCCGAGGCCGATAAGATTATCGACGATGCACTTGCTGCCGATCCAAACAACTTCGTAGCACTCGCTGACAAGGGTCTGTCACTGCTGCAGGCTCAGAAGGCTGAGGAGGCTGTTAAGTACCTCAAGAGAGCTTACGATATAAAGAACGACAATGCTATCATCGCTACCTATGCAGGTACAGCTTATGTTGTTCAGGCACAGAATGTTGAGGATCCCGCTAAGAAGAAGGAGCTCTATAAGCAGGCCATCGAGATGTTCGACAAGGCTAAGGAGCTCGACCCAGACATGCTTCAGGCTAAGTGGGGTTACAACCGCTACAACGCTTACTACAACTACTATGGTGAGAATGCTCCTGAGACCAAGCAGGCCGAGCAGGACTCACATTAATCACTAGTTAATCAATAAATCAGAGCCGGAAGTATTCAACCACTTCCGGCTTTTTCGTGGGCCAATTTTGGCTAAAAGATAATTATTTATTTGCATTTTTCTTGTAGATTAGAATGTTTTTATCATAAAATAAAGTATCTTTGCACCGCAAAAAAAGTGTATATGAAAAAAATTACATTATTTATCAGCCTGTTATTAATTATTTCTTGTGGCCAAAGGCAAGGACAAGTCAATAAAAATGCTTTTGCAGAAAACGCAGAGCGACACTTGCCTATTGTGGTTGACGTTTTATATCCTCACGCACCAAATTCCAAGCTGGAAATAGACCAAAAGAATACATTATATACCGATGATTCCTTGCATATAGAATCATTCGTCATGAAATATACTAATCCATTAGGCTTCAATGTCAAGGATACATTCCAGTATATTTTCGGCCTCCATAAAGATGCCACATATTACTATCTGCTTTGTCCCCAAAAACAAAGACCACTCTATAGTGAACTGATGGATCTGTATAATGAAACCAAGAACCAACCCCAAAATCAGACTGCGGACAGCCTGACACATAAAAGGATGCTACATGGCATAGCATCCTTTTACTGTAAAGCCAATAACGGCGGAAAGTTAAAAGAATAATTAGTTCACAAATGGTACTCCAGTGTGCCGTCAAAGTCGAATATTATCAGTTTTATATTGTTTGGCATATATCTAAAATTCTAATTTCACTTAATTCTATCGGCAAAAATAGCGATAATCATGGAATTTTCGCTATATTTGTCCCCAATTTTAGGATAGTTTATGAAGAAAGGTAGTAATAGAAGTCTCGTAATTAGTCTAAACTTGGTTATATTGTAGGGAGCAGTATCATTCCAGTGATGCCGCTCCCTTGCTTTATATCAAACCTTTGACTTAAACCAAGAAATCCCTGTTTCCTGCTTAGAAAGATTGTCATTTCGTTATCATACTAAGCAGAAATACCTACTTTTGCAGAGGATAACATACCGAAAAGGTATAGATAAGGTAAGAAGATTGTTTAATTTTAAGAAAGGAGTTATTATGAAAGAAACACTTAACATTGCACTCGTTGCACACGATTCACGTAAGAATGAACTGCTGGATTGGGTCCGCTTCAATGCCGACCTGCTTTCAAAGCATCATCTTTACGCTACAGGCACTACAGGTAAACTGATTAGCGAACTTGAATTTGGTACAGAGGAAGGTACAGAACACCCGTTCGAGGGTAAGGTGACACGTCTGTTGAGTGGCCCATTAGGAGGCGACCAGCAGATTGGTGCTATGCTGGCTGAGGGTAAGATTGACATGCTGATATTCTTCTGCGATAACCTCGCTGTGCAGGGACACCAGAACGACGTGTCAGCCCTAAGTCGATTGGCATCACTCTACAATATTGCCTTTGCCACCAATCGTACTACTGCAGATATGTTGCTGACGTCAACGCTACTGGGTGACGAGACATATACCCGCATCGTACCTGAGTGCATACAGCAATATGCTAATAGAAAACTATAGTTAGAATATAAAAGACCTGCCGCAATGACAGGCCTTTTCTTTTGCTACATGTTCATGCAACTCGTGGCACCAAGTGCCGTTACTATTGCTGTAGCTACAGATGCAATGATCTGCACGATGAACTTAATGGTTTCTCTCTTCGTCATAATCTTCAATTTTTTACCTTTTTACCTTTTCAACTTTTTACCTTTAAGCGTTGGGGCTTTCGCCCCGCACGCTTAATCTCCCTCTCCAGGTACGTCACCTGATGGCTGGGTGTTTCCGCCACCGCCATTGCCGTTTCCACCGCCGTTTGTTGGCTGATCGTTCTCTGGGTCTTCCACCTCGCCTGAGGTTGAGGTAACTCGCTTCACCTCCTTGCCATCGCGGTCGTAGCAGGTAATCTGGATGGCAGTTCCTGCCAACTCATCCTTCAGCTCAACGGCTGGGGTGAAGATGATTCGGCGGCTGGTAATGAGGCCAGCCTTAACCTCGTCTACCTTCTCAACGCTCTTTGCGCGCAGTCCGAATCGCATGGTGCCCAGACCTGGCAGCGCTACGGAGTGACCTTCGGTGGCCCACGCCTTGATAACCTCGCCGGCTGCATCCCAGCATGCCTGCATGATTCCCTTGCTCACTCCGCTGCGCAGAGCAGCCTCCTTAATCACCTTGTCCTGACTCAGACTGGTGTACAACTCCGGCATCATAATGTAGCGATACTTGCCAGCATAGGTGCCAATCTTCTGCAACTTCTCTTGTGCTTTAACTTTTAGTGCCATAATTTTTAATGTTTAATGATTAATGTTTAATGTTCAATGTTCAATATTCAATGTTCAATTTTTACGCCCGCGTGCGGGCGAAAAAACTCTCACACGCGGGAACTTTATTTTTACGATGCAAAGGTACTACATTTGCATTGCGGTTAACGAATGGTTTTGAAGAAAAAATCGCAGATTTGTGTTGCGCTGCAGTGTTGCAGTTCGAAATCCAATTGGTACATACTCAAAAATAAACTCTATATTTATATATAAATATAGAAGTAAATTTTAGTCTTTCATAATCAATTTTTTAACTGCAGCGCTGCAACGCGCAACAGAATTATATGATCATGGGCTAAAGATGTGGGTGAAAGTACATGGGCCGAAATTATAGATGATGTGAGGATGAAAGGACGCCCTGATTCAGGGCCCCCTTTGGTGAACTCTGAAAATGACACTCATCAAAGAGTCGGGACTATACTCACTGATATTACTTGATTATGTCGACGAATCGCAGCAGGAGTTCGACGAACTGTTGGTTGAAAGAAACAGATTTGGAGCCATTTGGCTGCATTTTGCAGTGCGTTTTAGAGGGAATCGGCACAAAGTATTGTATATCAACGCGTAACAAAATCAGGGCAAATAATTAACGCATTTTAATATGGGATATGTTTGGTGGGATAGGGGAAATTTATTAATTTTGCAGGCAAAAATCAGAGCTATGACAATAAACGAAATACAAGATGAGATTATAGAGGAGTTCAGTGGTTTCGACGACTGGATGGATAAGTATCAGTTACTCATAGACTTAGGCAACGAGCAGGAGCCGCTGGACGATAAATACAAGACCGAGCAGAACCTGATTGACGGTTGTCAGAGTCGTGTTTGGCTGCAGGCCGACCTTGTTAAAGGTGAAAATGCAAAAGGTGAAGAAGTGGATGTGATTCACTTCAGTGCCGAGAGCGATGCTCTGATAGTAAAAGGTATTGTGGCGCTGCTGATACGCGTGCTTAGCGACCACACTCCGCAGGAGATTCTGGATGCCGATCTCTATTTTATAGAGGAAATAGGACTGAAGGAGCACCTGTCGCCAACACGCAGTAACGGACTGCTGGCAATGGTGAAACAGATGAAAGTATATGCACTAGCTTTTAAAAACCTATAACTTATTATGATACAAACAGTAGTAAAGCGCGACGGGCGCATAGTAGGATTTAACGAACAGAAGGTGATGGCCGCCATACGTAAGGCCATGCTGCATACTGACAAGGGTGAAGACGAGCGACTGCTTTACCAGATTACCGACCGTATAGCTCAGAAGGGCGACGGCCAGATGACGGTGGAGGAGATACAGGACCTGGTGGAGATGGAGCTGATGAAGTCGAGTCGTAAGGACGTGGCTCAGAAGTACATCGCCTATCGCAACCAGCGCTCGATAGCTCGTAAGGCAAATACCCGTGAGGTGTTTCTCGACATTGTTAATATAAAGAACAACGACGTTACCCGCGAGAACGCAAATATGAACGCCGACACACCTGCCGGCATGATGATGAAGTTTGCCAGCGAGACAACAAAGCCATTTGTTGACGACTATCTGCTGAGCGAGGAGAGTCGCAACGCCGTGGAGCATAACTACCTGCACATTCACGATAAGGACTACTACCCAACTAAGAGTCTTACCTGTGTGCAGCACCCGCTCGACAACATCCTGCAGCACGGATTCACTGCCGGTCACGGAGCATCGCGCGCTGCAAAGCGTATAGAGACAGCCAGCGTGCTGGCATGTATCTCCATGGAGTGCGCTCAGAACGAGATGCACGGCGGACAGGCTATACCTGCATTCGACTTCTATCTGGCTCCATACGTGCGTATGAGCTACATTGAGGAGCTGAAGGCATTGGAAGAGCTGAACGGCGAGGACTACAAAGAGCTGTATGACGAGCCCCTGATTGACTACCTGAAGGCTCCGCTCGACGGGCTGCAGGGCAAGGATCGCGCACGTCAGCATGCCATCAACAAGACCGTGGGACGTGTGCATCAGGCTATGGAGGCGTTTATACACAATATGAACACCATACACTCGCGTGGTGGTAACCAGGTGGTGTTCTCAAGTATCAACTACGGAACCGACACAAGTGCCGAGGGCCGCTGCGTGATGCGCGAGATACTGCTGAGCACCTACGAAGGTGTGGGTAACGGCGAGACTGCCATCTTCCCCATCCAGATATGGAAGAAGAAGCGCGGTGTGAACTATCTGCCCGAGGATCGCAACTTCGACCTCTATCAGCTGGCCTGCAAGGTTACAGCTCGCAGATTCTTCCCTAACTTCCTGAATCTGGACGCTACATTCAATCAGAACGAGGAGTGGAAGGCCGACGACCCCAAACGTTACGTACACGAGGTGGCCACAATGGGATGCCGCACACGTGTGTTTGAGAACCGATTCGGACCAAAGACCAGCATCGGTCGCGGAAACCTGAGCTTCTCTACCATCAACATAGTGAAACTGGCGCTGGAGTGCCGCGAGGAGCAGGACCAGCAGAAGCGTATAGATATGTTCTTTGCCAAGCTCGACCAGATGCTGGAGATTACAGCAAAGCAGCTTGACGACCGTTTCCACTTCCAGAAGACGGCGTTTGCCAAGCAGTTCCCACTGCTGATGCAGAACCTGTGGATAGGTGCCGACAAGCTGAAGCCAATGGATACCATCGAGAGCGTTATCAATCAGGGTACGCTGGGTATTGGATTCATCGGACTGGCAGAGTGCCTGGTAGCACTTGTCGGTAAGCACCACGGCGAGAGCGAAGAGGCTCAGGAACTGGGACTGAAGATAGTAGGATACATGCGTGAGCGCGTGAACGAGTTCTGTGAGCGCTACCACCATAACTACAGCGTGCTGGCCACACCAGCCGAGGGACTGAGCGGAAAATTCACAAAGAAGGATCGCAAGGAGTTTGGCGTGATTCCGGGTGTTACCGATCGCGACTATTACACAAACTCTAACCACGTGCCCGTTTACTACAAGTGCTCGGCACGCCACAAGGCTGAGATTGAGGCTCCTTACCACGAGATGACTCGCGGCGGACACATATTCTACGTAGAGATTGACGGCGACGCTACACACAACCCACAGGTTATTATGAGCGTGGTTGACATGATGGACCAGCTGAACATGGGTTACGGCAGCGTTAACCACAACCGCAACCGCTGTATGGACTGCGGCTACGAGAATGCCGACGACCATCTGGAGAAGTGCCCTAAGTGCGGCTCTACAAACATCGACAAGCTGCAGCGCATCACCGGATATCTGGTAGGTACTACCGACCGCTGGAACTCAGGCAAGTTGGCCGAGCTCAACGACCGCGTAACCCACATTGACCACGGAGCTAAGGACTTGTTTGAGAATTAAGATGTTAGAATTAAGAGAGAGATGATAAGAGTTCTCGATATTCTTGAAGATACAATGGTGGATGGTCCGGGTTTCCGGACCTCCATTTATTGTGCTGGGTGCAGACATAAGTGTCCTGGCTGCCATAACCCACAGTCGTGGGACTTTGGCGGAGGGCACGAGATGACCACCGAGCAGCTGATGAAGATTATCGAGGCCGATCCCTATGCCAACGTAACATTCTCGGGTGGCGACCCTATGTATCAGTGCGACGGATTTGCCGAGCTGGCACGCGCCATACACAACCGCACCAACAAGGATATATGGTGCTACACGGGATTTACCTACGAAACACTGATAACACGTGCACAGCGCGAACTGCTATACGAGATTGACGTGCTGGTGGACGGGCCTTTTATCGAACGACTGAAAGACCCCGACCTGCTGTTCCGAGGCAGTTCGAACCAGCGCATAATAAACGTGCCCGCATCGCTTTACGAGGGGCACGTGGTATTGTGGAAACCTGATGTAACTATCTAATCTATACCCTGAGCAGCACGCTCAATGGCATATTTTTCAAGTTTCTTGATGTAAAACTCGCGGAAGTCGCGATAATGATAGTATGGTGCCATATCAGTAGGTATGGGCAGTGTGGCCTCGTTCTCGTTCAGCAGCACCTTAAGCAATACATCGGTATCGTTCTTGTCTCTGCGGTAGAACACAAACTGAATGTTGGCCGCCATGGGGAATACCTCGAAATTAATCCAGCCTTTGGTATCGAGAGTCTCCATGTCGTGTATCTCGCGTCCATAGCCGTTAAGGTCTAACAGGCAGGCCAGCGGCAGGATGATAGTCTCGTGGCCGAAGCGCAGAGTGGCGCCTGGGTGAGGACGGAGGATACTGTTGTCGGCATCCTCGATGATACGCTTAAGCAGGTTGCGCTGCGTGAACGGCTGGTTGCCGCCATTGTGGGGATTGTGGCCAAAGCTGAGATACCAGAACGCATTGGCCTGCAGCCAGTTGTTATACAACTCATCCTCGGTGTACACGTCGAAGAGGTTGAACACATCGCGCATCTCGGTGCCCTGTACGCTCGATGCAATCTTGAATATTGACTTGTTAAGCTCAAATGCATTAACCTCGCGATTGTAGTATGCTGTATCGTTAAACAGCTTGGCCATAGCGGGCTTGTGAACCTCGTACTTGGCGCAGAAATCCTTGTAAGCCTGCTGGGTCTGCTCGGAGTAGCGCTGCTTGTAGAGAGCCGAATCCTGCAGGTTCATGTAGTACATGTCGTGCTGGGATGCATCGGCATTAAAAATCAGCTTAGGGTTATTCTTGGCCAGCTGCAATAGTTCGTTCTGCATAGAGAGGATGCAGCGGATTACTACAGTGCTCCTGGCCTCGACAACTGAGCGGCCCTTGAAAACCTCAGGAAAGCGATCGTACATGCGCTGAGCTATCTGCTGGTGCTGCACGGCACCAAGAGGTGTGAGGTCGCCATATCTGTCCTTGGCATCTTCGCGCAGATATCCCAACTGCTTGAGTGCCCTGTGCCCTAACTCGCTAAGTTTGCCTGCCTCGTTGGCCTTCTGCAGTACATTATACGGATAGTCGTACTCGCTTGCCTTGATGAGGTATCGCGAACCATGACGGGCATAAGTGCTGATGTAGAATGGCTTATAACCTGCCGGCGACGGTGATAACGCACGGGTAGGTCCTTGGTAGGCATAGTAGTTACTGCCAGCCTTAAGCAAATCGTGTTTCAACTCTTCGCGAACGTTTTGGGCGTCAATACAGGTTAATGATAGTGCCCAGAGGGCAAATAATACCACTTTTCTCATAAATTTCTCCTTTTTCGGTTGCAAATATACAAAAAAAGCATTATTTTTGCAACAAAATAGCAGATAATTATGGCAAAAAATTCAAAATGGCAGGATGAATACTGGCTACTACTGCTGCAGTTGTACCTTCAAAAGCCCGTTGGAATCAAGCCGATGTACAGTCGTGGAATGGTTGATTTGAGCCTCGAACTGCACATTGCACCTAACGTACTCTTCAACAAGATGTGCCAGATAGCCAACCTTGAAACACCACGTGTGGAGCGGTTCTGGGAGTTGTATGGTAACAATCCCAAGAAGCTGAAGCGTGCCGTTAATCTGCTGCGCGAAATGTGGGGATTCAACAACGCTCTGGAGTTCTACGACGGTGTTGAAACCAACGAGAGTTTTGAGAAAGATTTCAAACCTATAGCTAAAGGCACAACACTTACGCCGGTAGCGCTTACGCTGATACTTGACCTGTACTTCCGTCTGACACCTATTACTATGGTGGCCGAGACACCCGAGGTGCAGGAACTGGCCAAACTGATGAAACAGAAGCCTGAGACTGTGGTTGATGTACTTGAGGCTTTTCAGTTTTGCGACCCGTATCTAAACCGTAAGGATGTGGCTGTGGGCGATTTGGCGCTCGCCTGTCAGCAGGTGTGGCGCCGCTTCGGAAACGCAAATCCCGAGGAACTGGCGTCGTATGCCGAACAGCTGAAAGAGTACTTTAAGTAAAGGTGAAAAGGTGAAAGAGTGAAAAATAGCAATACACAGATACAGGAACAACTACAACAGCAGAAGTTAGGACAGACGTTCTCGCAGCAACAGCTGTTGCAATCGTCGCTGATTGAACTACCAGTGGCGCAGCTGGTTGACCGTATCAACACCGAAATGAACGACAACCCCGCACTGGAGAGCGAACAGCCATACGACGACAACGATGCTCCCAGCGAGGTTGACTACAATAACGACGACCCTGACACTCAGGACGACTTTGAGACGGCCACCGAGCGCGAAGAACGCCAGTCGGCACTCGACGAGGCATTGAGCGGGATAGGGCGCGACGACGAGGATCTGCCCGTTTATCAGAGCGGAAGCTCGTATAGCGAGGATCGCGAGGAGATAGTGTACGGCGAGACAGAATCGTTCTACGACAAGCTGAAAGAGCAGGTTGGCGAGATGGACCTTACACCAAAGCAGCGCGACATAATGGAATATCTGATTGGCTCGCTAGATGATGACGGACTGCTGCGCAAGGCCCTCGACATAGTGAGCGACGAGCTTGCCATCTACCACAACATCGATGCTACCGAGAAAGAGATTGAACAGGTGCTGCTTATGTTGCAGGCCTTCGACCCGGCTGGTATAGGAGCCAGATCGCTGCAGGAGTGCCTGCTGCTGCAGATAGAACGCCGAGACCCATCGAAGCTGCGCGACCTGATGGAACGCGTGGTGAACAATTATTTCGAGGCGTTTACACGTAAGCACTGGGACAAGATTCAGGCCGACCTGGGGCTTAACGATACTCAGGCCGAAGTGCTGTTCCGTGAGTTGCGCAAGCTGAACCCGCGCCCAGGAGCATCGCTTGGCGAGGTGGTGGGCAGAAGCATGCAGCAGATAACGCCCGACTTCATAGTAGACACACAGGACGACGGAACAATAACCTTCACGCTGAACAATGGCGAGGTGCCCGAACTGAAAGTGTCGCAATCGTTTGTAGACTCGATGAAAGAGTATCAGCAGAACAAAGACCACCTGAGTCGTCAGACCAAGGAGGCACTGCTTTATATAAAGAAGAAGGTGGATGCCGCACAAGGGTTCATAGAGGCTGTAAAGGTGCGCCGCCACACGCTTAGCGTAACCATGCGTGCCATAATCCAGCTGCAGCGCCAGTTCTTCCTCGACGGCGACGAGGCTTCGTTGCGCCCGATGATTCTGAAAGATGTGGCCGAGAAAGCCGGACTCGACATTTCGACCGTATCGCGAGTGAGTAACTCGAAATACGCGCAGACTCGTTGGGGAACTTTCCCGCTGCGCCACTTCTTTAGCGACGGATACGTTACTGAGAACGGCGAGGAACTGAGTACACGACAGATAAAGGCCGCCCTGCGCGACCTGATTGATGCCGAGGACAAGCGCAAGCCGCTGAGCGACGACCAGCTGAAAGACCAGCTTGCCGAGAAGGGATTCCCCATAGCACGTCGCACGGTGGCAAAGTATCGCGAACAGTTGGGTATACCCATAGCACGACTAAGAAAATGAGCAGAGAAAAGAATATAATTTTAACGGCAAGAGTGATTAGTATGGTGTTTACGCCATTCTATCTGCCTATAGTGGGTTTGATGTCGCTCTTCTTCCTGAGCTATCTCAGTCTGATGCCTACCGCATATAAGTTGCAGGTGCTGACGTTGGTGTACTTCTTTACTATATTGTTGCCAACGGTGCTTATCCACCTGTATCGCAAATATCAAGGTTGGAACCTGATAGAGCTGGGTCACAAGGAGCGCCGTATGGTGCCATATGTGATCTCTATTCTCTGCTACTTCTTCTGTGTTTATATTATGGATATACTGCACATCCCGCACTTTATGGGAACCATCGTGTCGGCCGCACTCTCCATTCAGATTGTATGCGCGCTGATAAACGTGTGGTGGAAGATTTCTACGCATACATCGGCCATCGGCGGTGTGGCAGGAGCACTGTTTGTGTTTGGTGAGTTCTTCGGATTCAACCCTGTATGGTGGCTCTGCCTTGTGCTGATTCTGGCAGGAGTGCTTGGCACCAGCCGAATGATTCTGCGCCAGCACTCATTGGCGCAGGTGTTGGCCGGATTCTTCGTAGGTCTGATATGCTCAGTCCTCGGCCTGATTTATCTATAATGTTTTCTGAAATTTAATGTTTAATGTAATATGAAGCCATTAGTAAGTATTATCATGGGTAGCACAAGTGATCTGCCCATTATGGAAAAAGCCTGCAAGCTGCTCGACGAGATGCAGGTACCTTTTGAAGTGAATGCCCTCTCGGCTCATCGTACTCCCGATGCTGTAGAGGAGTTTGCCCGTACTGCAAAGGATCGCGGCATCAAGGTTATCATTGCAGGAGCCGGAATGGCTGCAGCCCTTCCAGGCGTTATCGCTGCATCTACCACACTGCCTGTTATCGGTGTGCCCATCAAGGGTATGCTCGACGGCCTTGATGCTATGCTCTCTATCATCCAGATGCCCCCGGGGATACCTGTGGCTACTGTAGGTGTGAATGGTGCGCAGAATGCTGCGATCCTGGCTTGCGAGATGATGGCTCTGGCCGATCAGGACCTGGCACAGCGTCTGGCTGTTTACAAGGGTAATTTGCGTATCAAGATTGAAAAGGCCAACGAGGAACTGGCTGAAATTAAATATCAGTTCAAGACCAATTAAATGTTTAATCTTTAATGTTTAATGTTTAATGTATAAAAGAAGATTGTCATCCGAAACCCGCGTGGGAAATATCGGTATAGGTGGACAGAACCCCATACGCATTCAGTCGATGGGTACTGTTGATACCAATAATACTGAGGGTTGTGTGGCTCAGGCAAAGCGCATTATCGATGCTGGCGGAGAGCTGGTTCGTTTTACTACACAAGGCACCCGCGAGGCTGAGAACATGAAGAATATATCGGCACAGCTTAAGGCCGACGGATATAACACTCCACTTGTGGCCGATGTGCATTTTACTGCTCATACCGCCGACGTGGCTGCACTTTACTGCGAGAAGGTTCGTATAAATCCAGGTAACTATGTTGACCCAGGTCGTACGTTCAAGCATCTGGAGTATACCGACGAGGAGTATGCTGCCGAACTGCAGAAGATTGAGGCAAAGTTGGTTCCATTCCTGAATATCTGTAAGGAGCACCACACTGCCGTTCGTATCGGTGTTAATCATGGCTCGTTGTCAGATAGAATTATGAGCCGTTATGGCGATACTCCTGAAGGGATCGTTGAGAGCTGTATGGAGTTCCTTCGCATCTTCCGTCGTGAGAACTTCAACGATGTTGTGATATCAATCAAGGCATCAAACACCGTAGTGATGGTAACAACAATGCGTCTGCTTGTTGCTACTATGGACAAGGAGGATATGCATTATCCTTTGCATCTTGGTGTTACCGAGGCTGGCGAGGGTGAAGATGGACGAATAAAGAGTGCCGTTGGTATCGGAGCTCTGCTTACTGAGGGAATTGGTGATACTATCCGAGTTTCGCTGTCGGAAGAGCCTGAGTGCGAAATCCCCGTGGCTCGTAAGTTGGTTGACATGATTCCAGAGTGCACAAAGTTGCGCGAGGAGGCCGAGGCAAGTATCAAGGATGATACTATTACTCTGAATGTTGATGCCCCAGACTGGGAGACACTGCAGCTTAAGGCCGCTATGGCTGTAGGTGCCCTGCTGATCGATAAGAAGGCTCACAACCTCACAATTCTCAACTCGCAATTCTCAACAGAAAAGTTGGTTGAACTTGCTGATGCCATTCTACAGGCTGCCCGTATAAAGTTCACCAAGACCGAGTATATCTCGTGCCCTGGATGCGGTCGCACACTTTATAATCTGCAGGAGACAATTGCTAAGATTAAGGCAGCAACCAAGGATATGGTTGGACTTAAGATTGGTATCATGGGATGTATCGTGAATGGCCCGGGCGAGATGGCTGATGCCGATTACGGATACGTTGGTGCCGGTCGCGGAAAAATCTCGCTCTACAAAGCCAAGGAGTGCATAGAGAAGAACATCCCCGAGGAAGAAGCCGTAGAACGTCTTATCGAATTCATCCGTAAGGACCGCGGTATTAAATAAAGGCACGGATTAACACGGCTTTAATCAATTAAAAACACGGCTTAGTTATTGTAAACTAAAGCCGTGTTTCTTTATAAAAAAGAGCCGTGTTAATCCGTGCCTAAAAAAAACTATTCGCTCAAGATTTTCATGAGTTCCTTCATGCCATCGCTGGCGCCTTTTTGGATTTGCGTTACGCGTCCTCCGACATTTATTGGGTTCGGGTCGATGAGATAAATCGGGGCATTTGGCTTGGCGTAATGCAGCAGTCCTGCTGCAGGATATACCACCAGTGAGGTTCCGATAATTATCAGGATATCAGCCTCTTGTACTTCCTCGGCAGCTATCGAGATGTTAGGAACAGCCTCGCCGAAGAACACGATAAACGGACGAAGCAGAGAGCCGTCGCCAGCCTTTGTGCCTGGCTCTATCTCGCAGTTCTCGGGTGTGAGCTGAATCTGATAGCGTGGGTCGTCGACATCGCGGCTGGAACAAACCTTCATCAGTTCGCCATGAAGGTGGATAACTTTTGAAGAGCCTGCCATCTCGTGCAGGTTGTCAACATTCTGGGTAACAACCGTAACGTCGTAGTTTTTCTCAAGTTCGGCCACAAGCTTATGTCCCTCGTTTGGCTTTACTCCCCAGCACTTCTTGCGGAGCATGTTATAGAAGTTTGTAACAAGCGTTGGGTCGGCCAGCCATCCTTCGTGAGTGGCAACTTTCTGCACGGGATAATTCTCCCAAAGACCATCGGCATCGCGGAAAGTCTTGAGTCCGCTCTCTACCGACATGCCTGCACCTGTAAGTACAACAATCTTTTTCATAAGCAAATACGTGTTAATGATGTGCAAATATACGATTTTTTAGTCAAAAGAACAAAAGAAACAAAAAAAATTTATGTTCTTATGTACTTATGTCTAAAAAATATTGTACCTTTGCGCCCGATTTTATAAGATTACACATTATTAATAAATAGAGAATGGATAAGTTAAGTTATGCTTTAGGTTTGGGCATCGGCCAGCAGCTGGCTCAGATGGGTGCTGACAATATCAGCGCCGAGGATTTTGCTCAGGCCATCACCGATGTATTGAAAGGTAACGAGCTGAAGGTTTCACACCGTGAGGCTCAGACAATTGTACAGGAATATTTCCAGAAGCAGGAGCAGAAGCTCCAGGCTGAGCGTGCCGAGAAGGGAAAGGCACATAAGGAGGCAGGCGAGAAGTTCCTTGCTGAGAACGGTAAGAAGGCCGAGGTGGTTACACTGCCAAGCGGACTGCAGTATCAGGTGCTGAAAGAGGGTAACGGTAAGAAGCCTTCTGCCAAGGATACCGTAATGTGCCACTACGAGGGTACACTTATCGATGGAACTGTATTCGATAGCTCATATCAGCGTGGTGAGCCCGCAACATTCCCACTTCAGCAGGTTATCGCTGGTTGGACAGAGGGACTGCAGCTGATGCAGGAGGGTGCAAAGTATCGTTTCTTCATCCCTTACCGTCTGGCTTATGGCGAGGGTGGTGCTGGTGCATCTATTCCTCCATTCGCAGCTCTGATCTTCGATGTAGAGTTAATACAAGTAGTTTAAAAAATAACAGAAAGCAATGAAAAAGATTTCAATTGTAGCCGTTCTGGCTATCGCTGCTGCTGGTTTTACAGCATGTGGCAATCAGGGCCCAAAAGCCAATCTGAAGACCGACGTTGACACCATGAGTTACGCCATTGGTATGGCTCAGACTCAGGGTCTGAAAGAGTATCTCGTAGGTAGTCTTGACGTAGACACCGCTTACATGGCCGAGTTCATCAAGGGTTTGAACGAGGGTGCTAACGCTGGTGACAACAAGAAGAAGGCTGCTTACTATGCAGGTATCCAGATTGGTCAGCAGATTGCTAACCGTATGGTTAAGGGTATCAACCACGAGGTATTCGGTGATGATTCTACAAAGACTATCTCACTTAAGAACTTCCTCGCTGGATTCATCAGCGGTACTACTGGTAAGAAGGGACTGATGACTGTTGACTCTGCTCAGGAGGTTGCTCAGCGCCTGATTCAGTCTATCAAGGCTAAGGAGCTGGTTAAGACCTATGGTCCTAACAAGGAGGCTGGTGAGAAGTTCCTTGCTGCCAACGCTAAGAAGGACGGTGTAAAGACTCTGCCAAGCGGCGTTCAGTACAAGGTTATCAAGGAGGGTACAGGTGTTATTCCTGCTGACACTTCACTGGTAAAGGTTAACTATGAGGGTCGTCTTATCAACGATACAATCTTCGATAGCTCTTACAAGCGTGGTGAGCCTGCTATGTTCCGTGCTAACCAGGTTATCAAGGGTTGGACCGAGGCTCTTACTCACATGCCTGCTGGTTCTGTTTGGGAGGTTTACATTCCTCAGGAGCTGGCTTATGGTGAGCGTGCCCAGAGTAAAATCGATCCTTTCTCAGCTCTGATCTTCAAGATTGAACTGATCGAGGTTAATCCTAAGAGAAAGTAAATGAAAAAGAATCTGATAATTGCACTCGCCCTTGTGGCGGGTGCATCTTTGTCTACTGTTGATGCAGCCAAGAAAAAGAAGGTTGTAGTGGTGGAGCAGGCTCCGGTAGTTGAGACTGTTAGTCTGAATAACAGCTCTGATTCAGTGAGCTATGCTGCTGGTATGTCGGCAACACAAGGTCTGGTTGAATATCTTCTTCAGCAGAAGGTTGATACCGCTTATATGGCAGACTTTATTTGTGGTTTTAAAGAGACCGTAGCTAAGGATGTTAACGATCCTAAGGTTAAGGCCTATATTATGGGTACTTCAATCGCTCAGCAGCTCAAGGAGCGTATGCTGCCCCAGCTGATGGCTGAATTCAAGGATAGCTCTGACTCTATATCTGCCAACTTGTTCTTCAAGGGATTTGCAGATGCACTTCTTAATGATACTACATTCTTTAAGACTGCTGCAGCCGACGCTTTGGTTAGAAACAAGGTTGATGCAGCAAGAGCCGAGCGCGACGAGAAGCTTTATGGCGCAAACCGTAAGGCTGGCGAGGAGTTCCTGAAGGAGAATGCTAAGAAGGATGGTGTAATTGTTCTTCCAAGCGGTCTTCAGTATAAGGTGCTGAAACAGGGAACCGGTGCTGTTCCAAGTCTTAATGATAAGGTAAAGGTGCATTATGAGGGACGCCTGATTGATGGAACCGTATTCGATGCTTCAAAGAATCATGGCGATGAGCCTGCTGAGTTCCGCCCAACTGATGTTATCAAGGGTTGGACTGAGGCACTCACAATGATGCCTGTAGGTTCTAAATGGCAGGTGTATATTCCTTATGATATAGCATACGGAAGTCGTGATGCCGGACAGATTAAACCATACAGCACTCTGGTTTTTGATATCGAGTTGGTTGGAATCGTAAATGATAAACCAGCAATCGAAAAAAATACAAAAACACAGAAAAAAGGCAAGAAATAAGCAAGTGTGTCACAAAAGTGGCACACTTTTTTAATTTTTTCTCCAAAAAAGTTGCGTTATTCAATAAAAATGCTTACTTTTGCTAACAAAATGTAACGAAAAGGAAACTTAATGGAGAAAATTGATTTTCTGGACAAGAAGATTCTTAGTATTCTTTCCAAAAATGCGCGTATCCCTTTCAAGGATGTAGCCGCAGAGTGTAATGTGTCGCGAGCTGCGATTCATCAGCGTGTTCAGCATCTTATCGATGCCGATGTGATAACCGGTAGTGGTTTCGATGTTAATCCTAAGAGCTTAGGCTATTCTACCTGTACCTATGTAGGTATCAACCTTGAGAGAGGTTCGATGTACAAGGAGGTGGTAGAGCGCTTGAAGCATATCCCCGAGGTGGTGGAATGTCACTTCACCACTGGTCCGTATACGATGCTGGTAAAACTCTATGCCAGGGATAATGAGCAGCTGATGGAGTTGCTGAATGGTAAACTGCAGGGTACTCCTGGAGTTGTTGCCACAGAGACTCTGATATCGCTGGAGCAGAGTCTGAAGCGTGAGATACCCATCGTGCTCGACGAAGAAGAAAAGAAACCATGAGCAGATTTGACCTCAAGTCGCATCTGAACGACGTTTATTCTCACTATCCAGAAGCAGAAAAACGTCCTGTTATTGGAATAACTGGTAACTACGAAGATCTTACCTGTAAGTTGGGCCGTGGCTATTATCAGTCGGTAGTCGAGGCGGGTGGAGTGCCCGTTGTGATTCCGCCTGTGGCTGATAAGCATGTTATCATTAACACATTAGAGCATATTGACGCTCTGATATTGAGCGGTGGAGCTGATATCAATCCTCTTTGGACTGGTGAAGAACCATCGCCCAAGCTTCATGGTATCAATCAGGAACGTGATCTCCCAGAGCTGCTGATTGCCCGTCTGGCATACAATCGCCAGATACCTATGTTGGGTATCTGCAGGGGAATCCAGACGTTAGCTGCTGCTTTCGGAGGTAAGGTGAGTCAGGATATCAGCGATGTGGCAACAGTAAAGCATTCGCAGGATGCTGATCGCTCGGAGGCTACTCATAGTGTAACAATTGAACAAGATTCTACCTTATTTAATATATATAAGGAAGAAAAACTGATGGTTAACTCATTCCATCATCAGGCAGTGGCTGAGGCTGGCGACAAATTCAGAATTGTTGCAAAATCGGCTGATGGAATAGTTGAGGCAATGGAGAGCACTGAGTTTAAGTCTATACTTGGCGTTCAGTGGCATCCGGAGTGTATGGAAGAAGGACTGCCTTTGTTCCGATGGCTCGTTGGTGAGGCCAAGAGCTATCGTGAGGCCCACAGAACCCACGACAGAGTATTGACTCTCGATACCCATTGTGATACTCCGATGTTTTTCCCTCAAGGAATACACTTTGACCATCGTGACAGAAAGATACTTGTCGACCTTCATAAGATGACCGAAGGTCGTCAGGATGCGACTATTATGGTGGCTTATCTGCCTCAGCCCACGGATAATCCTAAGGCTTACGCTGACAGTATTTTCGACCAGATTGAGGTGATTGTAAGTCAGAATAGCGATTATATCCGCATTGCCAGCACTCCTCGTGACTTGTGGATGAACAAGCATATGGGGCTGAAGAGCATAATGCTGGGTATTGAGAACGGCATTGCTATTGATGGTGACCTGGAGAATATTAAGCACTTTGTTGATAGAGGCATTGTTTATATGACCCTTTGCCATAATGGAGATAATGATATCTGTGATTCTGCTTCGAAAACTCAGCATACTCATCACGGAGTGAGTGAGTTTGGCGAAAAAGTAATCAAGGAGATGAATCGTCTTGGAGTGCTTGTAGATATGAGCCATGCTGGTGAGGAAAGCTTCTACCAGGCATTGGAAATAAGCAATGTGCCTATCGTTTGCAGTCATTCTTCAGCACGTGCACTATGTGATCATCAGCGTAACTTGACCGACGATCAGATGCGTGCTCTTGCAAAGAAGGGTGGTGTGGCGCAGACCACTATCTATAACGGATTCCTTCGTAAAGAAGGCGAGGCAACCATCAATGATGTTATTGCCCATCTTGAGCATGCTATTGATGTGATGGGCATTGATCACGTAGGTCTTGGAACAGATTTTGATGGCGATGGCGGCGTTAGAGGTCTGGCCAATTCGTCGGAACTGATTAATTTTACTCGCAGATTGTTGGCTCGCAGATTCAGCGAGCAGGATATCCAGAAAATCTGGGGAGGTAACTTCTTGCGAGTAATGGAAGAATGCCAAAAGGTTAGAATGTAAAAATGAACAAGAATATCTTAGCGGCCTTAGCCCTTTCACTTTTTGTAGCAAGTTGTGGAAATCTTCGTAAGCAGACTACTGAAGAGTCTGCTTCAATGCAGCCTGTTGGTCCTGTGTTCTGTGCTGATAGCGCTTATCAGTACTGTAAGGATCAGTGTGATTTTGGACCACGCACAATGAACAGTAAGGCTCATGATGACTGCGAGCAGTGGATCATCTCTAAGTTCAAGGGATTTGGAATGGATGTAATCCCTCAGAAGGCTGTGCTTAAGGGCTATGACGGCACATCACTAAAAAGCACCAATATTATAGCAAGCTATCGTCCTGATCTCTCAGATCGCATATTGCTTTGTGCTCATTGGGATAGCCGTCCTTGGGCAGATAATGATCCTGATGAAGCCAATCATAAAAAGCCAGTGCTGGCTGCTAACGATGGAGCATCGGGCGTGGCTGTTATGCTTGAGGTTGCCAGACTGCTCTCGAAAGATACTCTGCAGATGGGAGTTGACTTTATCTGTTTTGATGCCGAAGATTGGGGTGTGCCTCAGTGGAGTGATGCTGATTATGATGGCGATTCGTGGGCACTTGGATCACAGTATTGGTCGGCCAACCTGCATAAGAAAGGATATAAGGCTCGTTTTGGAATCCTGCTTGATATGGTAGGTGGACAAGGTGCTCAGTTCTATAAAGAGCCTATTTCTGTACAGCACGCTAGTAGCATTGTAGATAAGGTTTGGCGTGCAGCTCAGGTTGTTGGCTATGGAAGTATGTTCCCTACACAGCTTGGAACAGGTGTTACCGATGACCATGTGCCTGTGAATACTAAGGCTAAGATTCCAACCATCGATATTATTCCATATTATCCAAACTGCGAACAAAGCAGCTTTGGTCCTACTTGGCATACCGTTAATGATGATATGGAGCATATCGATAAGAATACCCTACAGGCTGTAGGGCAGACTCTTATTCAGGTAATCTTCTCTGAAAAGTAATTATCTTGGTTGCTCTGCTTCCAGTTTCTCAACCGCTCCTGTAAGTGGGTTGAGCAGTAGCTTGCTGGTATAACGCTTGTTGAACAAGGCTCCACTCAGCAACTCTACATTTCCAAATTGTGGGGCAGGAAATTCGTTTGCTACAATCTGGGCTTTAGCGTCGAAGATTGTTGAGCGCATCTTGCCTGGAATATTTACGTAGACGCCTGATTGTTGTGGTTTTACTGCTTTCTTCGGATCAACAGGTGCAGGCTCTGCTACTGTTTTCAGGTCTTCTATATATATATAATAAGGTGTACCCGAAAGGTCATCGCTGTCTACAAGTCCGAAGTCTGAAGAAAAACGGAACAATACATCACGCTTTACAGGCTTATTTACCAGATAGGTTATAGTATGCGTGGTGGTGTCGCTTGTTGTTACACCAGTGAAGAGGCTTGTAAGCGCCTCATCCTGAGTCCCGAGCTCTTGTAGCATCAGTCGGAGCTGTTCGCCGTCCTTTGGCATAAAGTCGGCCTGTCCTTTGGCCAGCATGCTACGACTCTCGCGAATCTCATAAATCTCCTGAGCAGTAAGTTCTGCCATCTTTGATGTGCTACCGGCAGAGAGAATCTCTTCGCTAAGATATGACTTTGGCGACTTGCTAGCAGGCTTAACTTTGGGGGCGTTAGTGATTTTTTGTTGTGCCTGTTGCTTGATATCCTGGTTTATAGCCAAAAGGATTCCTTTATCAGAAAGTCTGACGTTGCAAGCAGAGGTCTTGGCATCATACTTTACCGCATAACATTTTGATGTATCTGCTACAGCAAATGGCTCCTGCTGTACCGAAATCAAACGATATTTGGTAGATGGAGTAGAAGCCACATCCTTAATTCGTAGATATTTCTCTGAATATTTACAGAACTCTCCTGGGGTGTATATCGTTTTTTCTATTTGAAGTGTTATACGTATTGCGGTCTTGGGCAGATAATACACTGCTCCCTCGCTGGTTACTCCTGGCTTGTAGTTGCTTATAACGGTCTGAGCCAGTGAACCAGTTGCGCCTAATGTCAAGGCTATAAATAAAGCTAATTTTCTACTCATTCATTAAGTCGTTTAAATGCGTAAGGCAGATTCTTGATAATGTCGCTTGCTATCACGCTCTCTTCTCCTAATTCGCGTGCAGCGATGTCGCCAGCCATTCCGTGTAGATACATGCCTACAATACATGCGTTTTCCTGATTGTATCCGCGAGCCAGCAGGCCTGTAATGATACCTGTCAGTACGTCGCCACTACCTGCTGTGGCCATACCGGCATTACCTGTAGAGTTGAAGATGATGTGTCCGTCAGGCAGACAGAGTGAACTGTGATGACCTTTGAGCAGAATGTATCCATGAATACGTTCTGCCAGATCGCGGGCTTTCATCAAGCGTTCGAAACTGTCGTTAGAGGGACCTTCCAGTCTGTCGAACTCTTTGGGATGTGGAGTCATGATGATTCCCTTTGGAAGTTGTTGCAACCATGCACGATGATTCGCTAAGATGTTGATAGCATCAGCATCTACAACGATAGGGCATTGTGTTCTGCGCAGCTGGGCTATGATGGCAATCGCTGTTTGTTCGCTGGTTCCAAGTCCAGGTCCTATGCCCAAAGCGTTGAAATCCTCTGTGTCTACAGCCTCCGAGAATGTTGTTTCTTCTCTGTCGAACTGAATGATAGCCTCGGGTACGCTTATCTGTAGTATTGTACTGTTGCGTTTAGGCGTATGTGCTGTAACCTTACCTGCTCCAACACGTAAACATGCTTGGGTGGCGAGGACTGAAGCTCCACACATTCCGTAACTTCCTGCAATAATCAATGCGTTACCCATTTTGCCTTTGTGGGCAAATGGATCGCGCTTAAGTATGTGAGGACGAATGTCGTTCTCTTCAAGTAACGTGTAGTTGGCATCTATCTTGTCAATTCCCTGTTTGCTTAGGCGTATGTCCAGAATCTTGAGTTTTCCTATAAACTGTTGATTCTCTGGAAACAGGAAAGATAATTTTGGCAGTTGGAGTGTCAGAGTCATATCTGCACGTATGATGTTGGCCTTTACATTATATGTATTGTCCTCTGTCATAAGTCCAGACGGAATATCGATGCTGACTACCTGTGCACGTGAGGCATTAATATACTTTACTAACGAGGCGAATCCGCCAGCCAAAGGCTTGTTCAGACCAGAGCCAAACAAACCATCAACTACCAATGTTCCTTCTTCCAGCTGTGGTGGCTCAAACTCCTGCATAACCTCAATCAGTGCCCTCGAACGTTTTTCAATCAGGCGCTTCTTGTTGGCAAGGCAGTCTTCCGACAGATGGCCGGTTATGTTAAACAAGTATACTGTTACCTCATAGTCTTTCTCTATCAGCATTCTTGCCACAGCCAATGCATCACCGCCATTATTGCCGGGACCGGCAAAAATGATAACAGGCGTGTTGAAGTTCCAATTGTCTGTTATTGCTTGTGTCAATGCTTTTGCGGCTCGCTCCATCAAATCAATAGATTTAATGGGCTCGTTGTCTATAGTGTATTTGTCCAATTCATGGACTTGTGCGCTCGTAAATATCTTCATAATGGTGCAAAAATACGAAAAAATTGCTAATGAATGATAGAGTTTGGCAGAATTTTTGTAATTTTGCACAAATTTTTAATTCTTTCAGCGTATGAGTATTATCAAAGTTAAGGATAAGTCGTTCAAAACCTCCATCACTGAGGCAGAAATTAAGGAGCGTGTAAAGGCTGTGGCTCAGCAGATCAGTAAGGATATGGAGGGTAAGAATCCCCTGTTGTTAGGTGTTCTGAATGGTGCGTTTATCTTTGCGGCCGACTTGATACGTGAGATGACTATTCCTTGTGAGATTTCTTTTGTGAAGTTGGCTTCTTATCAGGGAACCACCTCAACAGGTAAAATCAAGGAGGTGTTTGGTATTAACGAGGACTTGACTAATCGTACGGTGATAATTGTAGAAGATATTGTGGAGAGCGGCCTTACTATGAAGCAGATGATAGAGTCGCTGGGCACTCGTAACCCTGAATCCATTCATATCTGCACATTGTTCTTTAAACCCAGCAAGCTGAAGGAGGATATCCATCCAGAATACGTAGCTTTCAGCATTCCCGATGATTTTATTCTTGGCTACGGCTTGGATTACGATCAGCAGGCCAGAGGTTTGAAGGATATTTACACAATCATTAATGAGTAAACTTAAATTAAACTAAATATCAGGATAATGAAGAATATCGTTATTTTTGGTGCTCCTGGCTCAGGCAAGGGAACACAGAGTGATAAGATGATTGAGAAGTACGGACTTAACCACATCTCAACTGGTGACGTGCTTCGTGGTGAAATCAAAAATGGTACAGAACTGGGTAAGACTGCAGCCAGCTATATTGAGAAGGGTCAGCTTATTCCCGATGATCTTATGGTTAGCATCCTTGCTTCTGTATATGATAGCTTCGGACGTGATAGCAAAGGTGTTATCTTCGACGGATTCCCCCGTACTATCCCACAGGCTGAGGCCTTGAAGAAGATGCTCGATGAGCGAGGTGACAAGGTTGCAGCTATGATTGAGCTTGATGTTCCAGAGGATGAGCTGATGAAGCGTCTTATCCTGCGTGGACAGCAGAGCGGACGTGCTGACGACAACGAGGAGACAATCAAGAAGCGCCTCGTGGTTTATCACTCTCAGACAATGCCTCTCATTGAATGGTATAAGAAGGAGGGTGTTCACTATCATATCGACGGTCTGGGCGAGCTGGAGCGTATTTTCGGAGACATTTGCCAAGTTATTGACAATATCTAAATGGAATCAAATTTCGTAGACTACGTTAAGATTTACTGCCGCTCTGGTAAGGGAGGTAAGGGCAGTATGCACTTACGCCATGTAAAGTATAACCCCAACGGAGGTCCTGATGGTGGTGATGGTGGAAAGGGGGGAAGCATCATTCTGCGCGGAAACCATAACTATTGGACTCTTTTGCACCTCAAGTACGAGCGCCATATCTTTGCAGAACACGGAGGTAATGGTGGTCGTGACAAGTGTCATGGTACCGATGGAAAGGATGTTTACATTGATGTGCCTTGTGGTACCGTAGTGTATAATGCTGAAACCGGAAAGTATGTCTGCGATGTTACATACGATGGTCAGGAAGTTCTGCTACTGAAGGGTGGTCGTGGCGGATTGGGTAATTTCCAGTTCCGTACATCTACCAATCAGGCTCCGCGTTATGCCCAGCCTGGTGAGCCCATGCAGGAGATGACCATTATTCTTGAATTGAAATTATTAGCTGATGTAGGCTTGGTAGGTTTTCCTAATGCGGGAAAATCTACCCTTGTCTCATCGCTATCAAATGCTAAGCCTAAAATAGCAAATTATCCATTTACCACTATGGAACCCTCTCTTGGTATTGTTGGATATCGCGATAACAAGTCGTTTGTTATGGCCGATATTCCAGGAATTATCGAGGGCGCATCCGAGGGTAAGGGTTTGGGACTCAGGTTCTTGCGCCATATTGAGCGAAACTCGCTGTTGCTCTTTATGGTACCTGGCGATACTGATGATATTAAGCGAGAATATGAAATTTTGCTCAACGAGCTTCAGCAGTTCAATCCCGAGATGCTCGACAAGCATCGCGTGCTGGCCGTTACCAAGTGCGACCTGCTCGACGAGGAACTGATTGAGATGCTGAAGGAGTCGTTGCCTCAGGATTTGCCTGTGGTATTTATTTCGGCTGTGACCGGCTATGGTCTCGACGAACTCAAGGATGTGCTTTGGAACGAGCTGAATGCCGAAAGCAACAAACTGAACGTCATCACCTCGGAGGATTCGCTGGTGCATCGCGACAAGGATATGAGCCGTTTTGCTCAGGAGCTTGCCGATGAGGGTGAGGACGAGGATATCGAGTATATCGACGAGGATGATATCGAGGATATCGAGGACTTTGAGTACGAGGACTTCGAGGACGAGGCCTAACGTTACGCAATAATTTTCACGATTTTTTAAAAAAGTAGCCGATTTATAACATTAAATCGGAAAAATTTTCATACCTTTGCACCGAAATTTAAATAATCCGGTTTTATTCCGATAATTAATTAATTAAAACAGTTAAAAATTTATGCAGAAAAGATTACTCTTTCTGGTTGCTATGATGTTAACGTTTTCGCTAACATTGATGGCGCAAATCACAACTTCAAGTATGGCTGGAAAGGTGACCCTCGACGATGCTAATGGCGAGGAAGTCATCGGTGCTACAGTTGTGGCTGTTCACGAGCCTTCTGGTACTCGTTACACAGCAGTGACCAATACCACAGGTCGTTTCTCGATTAATGGTATGCGTACTGGTGGTCCTTACAATGTGACCATTTCTTACATCGGTTTCCAGCCCAAAACCGTTAAGGGGATTATCCTCCAGCTGGCTGAAACCTACAATCTCTCAGTATTCTTGTCAGAGGACGCTACTGAGCTTGCAGAGGTTGTAGTAAGTGGTAAGGCTTCAAAGTTCGCTGCTGAGAAGACAGGTGCTGCTACTAACATTAACAGCTCGCAGATTACCAACCTGCCAACCGTTAGCCGTTCAATCACAGATGTTACTCGTCTGTCTCCTTATGGAGGTAATGGCATGAGCTTCGCTGGTGCTGATGGTCGTACAGCCAACTTCACTGTTGATGGTGCTAACTTTAACAACAACTTTGGTTTGAGTGCAAACCTTCCTGGTGGTGGTAACCCAATCTCTATCGATGCTATCGAAGAGTTGCAGGTTGTTATCTCTCCTTACGATGTTCGTCAGACCAACTTCATTGGTGGTGGTGTAAACGCTATTACTAAGTCGGGTACTAACACCTTCAAGGGTAGTGCTTACGTTTATCACAAGAATGAGAATATGCAGGGTGACGCTGTAAATCGCCAGCAGATTCAGGGTGCTCGTGAGAAGTCTCAGACTACTACTTACGGTTTCACTCTGGGTGGCCCAATCATCAAGAACAAACTCTTCTTCTTCGTCAACGGAGAAATGATTAAGATTCCATCAGTTGTTAACCGTTGGAAGGGTTCTGAGGATGGTAAGGCTGATGCTGAAAACTATATCTCTCGTACAACCAACAAGGATCTTGAGGCTATTTCTAATTATATGGCCAACAAGTACGGTTACGATACCGGTTCTTGGACAAGCTTCCCAGCTGATGAGAGTAACTACAAGCTGATGGCCCGCTTAGACTGGAACATCAACGATCGTCACAAGGTGGCTCTGCGCTATAACTATACTAAGAATAATGTATGGAACGCTCCAAATGCTACCTCTATGGATGGTGGTACTCGTATGAGTGGTGCCCGTATGTCTCAGTATTCTATGGCATATGCCAACTCAATGTACTCAATGAAGAATACCGTACATTCTTGGTCACTCGATTTCAATAGCCGTCTTACTGATAATCTTTCTAACCAGTTGCTGGCTACTATCTCTAAACTCGATGATATCCGTGGTACAAACTCTTCTGAGTTCCCATTCATTGATATCACTAAGGACGATAACAACTACATCGCTCTGGGTTATGAGCTGTTCACATGGAACAACGCTGTTCACAACACTATTTGGAACATCAAGGACGATGTAACCTATTATGCTGGTGCCCATAAGATTATGGCTGGTATCAGTTTCGAGCATCAGATGGCCGACAATATGTATATGCGTAACGGTTCTGGTTACTATCGTTACAACCTCTCCGACAATATGTATATTGGTGGTGTACTGCAGCCAGATATGTTGTTCAACCAGACTCCTGAGATTTTCTGTCTGACTTACGGTTACGATGGTGAGACAGCTCCTGCTGCTCGCGTTCAGTTCAACCGTCCTGGTATCTATGCTCAGGATGAGTGGAACATCAACGATAAGTTCAAGCTCACCTACGGTCTGCGTGTTGATGGATTGTTCTTCAACAACAGCGACCTGATGACTAACGCAGCTATTCTGAATCTCGATTATAATGGTCGTCACGTTGATACAGGTAAGTGGCCAAAGAACAGCATCACCTTCTCTCCACGTCTGGGATTCACCTACGACGTATTTGGTGACAAGAGCCTGAAGGTTCGTGGTGGTACTGGTCTCTTCTCTGGTCGTCTGCCTCTGGTATTCTTCACCAACATGCCTACCAATGGCGGTCTGGTTCAGTATCAGGCACAGATCAATGCTAAGAATGCCAGCAAGATGGGCTTCGGTATGGAAGAGTTCGCTGGTGGTCCTATGACAAATGTCAGCGATATGCTTGCTAAGCTCCAGAGCCTCGGCTATCCTACAACTGTTAAGCCTGAGGACGGAACAGTTCCTTCTGCTGTTAACGGTGTTGATCCTAGCTTCAAGATGCCTCAGGTTTGGAAGACCTCTTTGGCTATCGACTATCAGATTCCTGTTGAGTTCCCATTCACAGTTACTGTTGAGGGAATCTACAATAAGACTCTTAATGGTGTATCAATCTCTGACTGGAGTATTAAGAACGTAGGTGGTTTCGCTCGCTTCAATGGTGTTGACAACCGTCCTATCTTCCCAGATGATTTCCGCAGCGGTACTAAGGCATTTGTTCTTGAGAACACAAGCCGTGGTTACGGTTGGAGCGCTAACATTACTCTGAACGCTCAGCCTGCCGACTGGATTAGCCTGATGGCTGCTTATACTCACACTGTATCTAAGGAGGTTACTGGTATGCCTGGTTCAGCTGCTGAGTCTGCATTCACATACGTACCTACTTACGAGGGACCAAACAACATCAAGTTGCACAACTCTCAGTATGTAACTCCTGATCGTATCGTAGCAAGCGCTACTCTCCACGATAAGTGTGGCAACCACTATAACTTCGTATACGAAGCATGGCGTGGTGGCAACAGCTACTCTTACATGATGCAGAACGATATGAACGGCGATGGTTACGCTTACGATGCACTTTACATTCCAACAGATGAGGAGGTTGCTAACAATATGTTCCGCTTTGTAAGTGAGGACGATAAGACCCGCTTCATGGACTATGTTCACAACGATGGTTATCTGAGCAAGCATCAGGGTGAGTATGCTGAGGCTTACAGCGTTTACTCTCCATGGGTACACCGCCTTGACTTCGGCTACAAGCACGACTTCAAGCTAAACATCGGTAAGACCAAGCACATGCTGCAGCTCACATTCGATATGAAGAACGTTCTCAACTTCTTCGATTCTTCATGGGGTGTAGCTAAGTATCTGAATCCTGAGATTGGTTCAGAGGCTAAGATCCTGAAGTACGAGGGTGTCGACGCACAGGGCTTTGCTACCTTCTCTACTCCAAAGTCTATCAATGGCAACACTCAGACTTGGACTACTAACTATAGTCTTGGTCAGTGCTGGTATGCTTCTATCGGTGTTAAGTATTATTTCAACTAATTAATTAAAGGTAAGACAAATATGAAACTTAAATATTTCATTCCGTCTCTTGTAGCAGTTGTAGCTGCATTATTCACTAGCTGTGCAAAAGATAATGATCCTTCATATCTCGAGGGCATCAGAGTTTCGCAGTCATACGTTTCTCTTAACACTGCTGGCGGATCAACAGAGGTTGAACTCACAGCCAATGGTAATTGGGAGTTCGAGAAGATTTTCTCGGTAAAAGAGAAGGAAGGTGATAAGGAAGTGGTTAAGTATTATGCCACTCCAACATGGCTTAAGGTTAATCAGGAATCAGGTGCTGCAGGCGAGACTAAGCTCGTGTTCAGTGCTGAGGCTGGCGAAGGCCGTTCATGCGAACTCATTATCTCATCTAATGGTGAGGAGCAGCGCATCCGCGTTATTCAGGGATTGGTAACTATCGAGAACGCTTCTTGCGCAGAGGTTCTGGCTGGTCCTGACTCTAAGACCTATCAGGTAACTGGTGTGGTTACATCTATTGCCAATACCACTTATGGTAACTGGTATCTCAACGATGGTACCGGCGAGGTTTACATCTATGGTACGCTCGATGCAAAGGGTGCCGAGAAGAACTTCTCAAGTCTGGGTATCGAGGTTGGCGACCAGGTTACTGTTCAGGGTCCAAAGACCACTTATAATGGTACTGTAGAGTTGGTTAACGTTACTGTAGTTAAGATTGTTAAGTCTCTTATCAAGGTTGACTCTCTGACTGTTGATGGTGTTGTATCAAGCGAGCTTCCTGTTGCTGGTGGCGAAATCACTGCTCACCTCACCTGTAAGGGTACTGGCGTTGCTGTTGAGATTCCTGCCGAGGCTAAGGAGTGGCTGGGTGTTACCTCTTCAACTGTAGGTGCTAACCCAACTGTTACCTTCTATGCTAAGAACAACGAGGGTGGCGATCGCGAGGTTACTGTAACCTTCAAGACTACCGATGGTTCTAAGGAGTACACCTCTCAGGCAACTATCACTCAGAAGGGTGCTATCATTGAGACCAACGTTGCCGACTTCCTGGCTGCTGAGGTTGGTACTACCAACTATCGCATTACTGGTGTTGTAACCGAGCTTTATACTAGCGACAAGCAGGGTGAGAGCTTCTATATTCAGGACTACTCTGGTAAGGTGCTCGTTTATCGTGCAGCTGGTTTCAAGGATTCTGGCGCAAAGGTAGGTGATGTTGTTACCGTAGTAGGCCAGCGTGGTGCTTACAAGAGTACACCACAGATGGTTTCTGGTAAATTCGAGGCTATCAAGTATGCAGTCCAGACTGCTACTATTACCGAGCTTCTTGCTAAGGGGGACGATAAGAATACCTATTACATGGTAACTGGTACTATCACCTCACTGAAGGATGATAAGGGTAACGATAACGACTATGGTAACCTCTTCTTCAGCGACGGAACCAGCGAGATCTATGTATACGGATGCTATCCTGGTTGGGGTGCTAAGGGCGACGACCGCAAGTATCTTATTCAGGATAACGACATCAAGGTAGGCGATGAGATCACTATTATTGCTTACAAGACAAGCTATAAGGGTGTTCCTCAGCTTAGCAGTGGTGTTTGCTTCTCGTTCAAGCATGCAAATTAATTATAGTTCTTAACAATATCTGCTCCCGATGCCAATACAGGCATTGGGAGCATTTTTTCCTAATGCAAGTATAAAAATGAAGAGATATCTACTTTTTATTTCTCTTTTTGCATCATTCTCTGTCTGGGCTCAGGGACCCAACAATACTGGTACCTATTATCAGGATGCTGATGGCAAGAAGGCAGAGGAACTTAAATCGGCATTGTTTGCCATAATCTCTAACAACCATAAAGTTCAGAGCTATACCCCAGGTGTTTGGAATGCTATTAATGCCTACGATGTTCGTGAGGATGGTAAGATATGGGATATTTATTCCGGTATCTCAAACTTCACTCCCAAAACCGATCAGGACAATGGCAACGAAGTGAACGAGGGCGAGAGATACAATCGCGAGCATGCGATGCCGAAAAGCTGGTTTAATGAGGGCACACAAGATAACTATAGTACCAATGTGTACCCTATGTATACCGACCTTCATCACCTGTTCCCCACCGATCGCGCTGTAAATGAGATGCGTGGCGACAATCCTTACGGTGAAGTTGGAGCTACTGTTACCAAGCAGTCTGCAGGCGGCTTCTCGAAGTTTGGCGTTTCCGTAGATAGTCTGGGTTATTCTACAGTTTCTGGTGACAATGGAAATGTTTTTGAACCCAACGACGAATATAAGGGTGATTTGGCTCGTGTTTATTTCTATATGGCCACCCGTTACGAGTCGTATAAAAACGAGAAAGGTGAAACTCGCACTCCCAAAAAGTGGGATAGAGGTAATAAGTCTATGCTCAATGGAACCGTTTATCCATTCTTTAAGGATTGGGCTCTTAAGATGTTGCTCCGTTGGGCAGCCAACGATCCTGTAAGTGAGAAGGAGTTAAATCGTAATGAGGCTATCTATGGCATTCAGGGCAATCGCAATCCTTTTGTTGATTATCCAGGTCTGGAGCAGTATATCTGGGGTGGCAAGATGGATGTTGCTTTCAGTTACGACAACTATGAGCCTGCAACTTCTGGTATTGAAGAGATTACCAAGACTATCTTCATCGAAGACGATGGCGCTATCTACAATCTCCGCGGTCAGCGCGTTGATGGCAAGAATCTCAAGAAGGGTATCTACATCCGCAAGAATAAGAAGATGATTGTGAAATAAAGCCAACGGTCACACGGTCACAGCTGTGACCATGTGACCATTTTTCGTTTATTAAGGTTTGATAGGGGAAAAACTAAGGGTAGCAAGTACAAACAATAAGGATAATAGGTACAGGATGCCTATTATGATACTGTTTGCCTATACCCAAACGATTGTTCGCCTATACGCAAATGATTGTTTGCCTATACCCGATTTGAAACGCAGTTTGGAAATGTGATTTTTTATATAAAAACTTGCATTCTTTCAAATTATTTTGTATCTTTGCCCCAAAGTCTAATAAAACCGGTTGACAATGAAAAGAATACTACTAATAACGGTAGCTATATTAACAGTTTCGCTTTCCGTTTTTGCTCAGGTCACAACCTCAGGAATCACAGGTGCCGTGATGGCTGGTGGCGAAGAGGCTATTGGAGCAACCATTACAGCAAAGCATGTACCCTCAGGTTCAGTATATCGTGCTGTAACCAACATCGATGGCCATTATACCATAACAGGTATGAAGGCAGGTGGTCCTTACGAGGTTGAGGTGTCGTACATAGGATTCCAGACAGCAAAGTTCGCTGACATACAGTTGGCTCTGGGACAGAATGCTGTAGTTGATGCTTCGCTGAGTGAAGGTTCGGAGATGATACAGGAAATTGTGGTTACTGCTAAGGCTAACAATACGATGCGTAGCGACCGCAGTGGTGCTGTAACCAATCTTAATGCCAATCAGATGGCTGCTGTACCTACCATCGGACGTTCGATGACCGACTTGATGAAGATGACTCCACAGTCGAGCTCTGCCAGCGGTATGGCTATTGGTGGAGGTAACTATCGCCAGTCGTTTGTTACTATCGATGGTGCCTCGTTCAACGACTCGTTTGGTATGGAACCAAGTCCGCTGCCTGGTGGCGGTACACCAATCTCACTCGAGGCCCTCGACCAGATGACAGTCTCTGTAACGCCATACGATGTGCGCCAGAGTGGTTTTACGGGTGGTGGCATTAATGCTGTAACCAAGAGTGGTACCAATACCTTCAAGGGTATGGTATATACTTTCCTGACAAGTTCTGACCTGAAGGGTAAGAAAATCCACTCTACCGAGCTGTTATTGCCAAAAGGTCATAATAGTACCTTTGGTTTGAGCTTTGGAGGTCCTATTTTGAAGGATAAACTCTTTTTCTTTGTGAATGGTGAGTATGAGGATAATGTAACTGCAGGCCCTGCCGTGCAGGCAGGTAATGGTTCTACGCCATACACCGCAACTAACCGTCGACCAAGGCTTTCTGAATTAGAGAGTCTGTCTAACTATCTGCAGACTAATTACGGCATAACCACCGGTCCTTGGCAGAATTATAATCTTAAAACGCCTGCATATCGCATCCTGGCTCGTTTGGATTGGAACATAAACGATGATCATAAGTTTAATGTCCGTTTCACTAAGTCTAACCGTAAGGAAGCTAATCCCGCTTCGGCTTCGCGTAGCATAGGTAGCAACCGTACATCAATTATATATGGTGGAAACCAGAACTCGTATGGTGGTAATACTGATTATGGTATGTCGGCACTCTCGAGCCGTTATATGACAGAATTCCGTTTTACCTCGGTTGCTGCTGAGTTAAATAGTAAGTTTGGAAAGTTGCATAATACCCTTCGTGGTACCTATTCATATCAGGACCAGCCTCGTAGCAACGAATATGGTGTTGATGTGCCTGTGGTAGAAATCGTTATGAGCGATGAGCAGGGCCATTATCCTTATTGGGCGCTTACTGGCGATATGTTTACTTACGGCAATGTGGCACAGACTAAGACTACGGTGATTACCGATGAGATTAATATACAGTTAGGTAAGCACAACCTGTTTGGTGGAATCCAATTTGAAAACGACTGGGCGGCCAATGGTTATGCTCAAGCTGGTGCAGGATATTATGCATTCCAGGCTACACCAGAACAAGTGGCTGCGGGCGATTGGGCTAGCGTATTCACCAAGGAGAATACACGTTTGTTTGGTATTACATATGGCAATAACGCTGAACACTCTCGGTTTGTGGCAAAGATGAGCACTAACCAGTGGTCGCTCTACCTGCAGGATAACTGGAGCATTTCGGATCGCTTCCGCATGTCATTAGGTCTGCGCTTTGAGTTGCCTTCATATCCAAGTCTGAAAGATAATTTCAACGAGGAATACTATAAGATTGATTTCGGTGGCAATCATTATCGTACAGACAATGTGCCTAAGGCCAGCATCTCGGCTTCACCTCGTGTGGGCTTTAATTGGGATATTACTGGCGAACGTAATATTATCCTGCGTGGAGGTTCTGGCTTGTTCATAGGTCGTTTACCTTTCGTATGGTTGATTTCGGCTGTGGGTAACTCTGGTATGGGACAGACATCGTATATTGCATCACAGAGGAATCCGGAAGGTATCCCTACATTTACTACCAGTCAGCAGGACATGTTGCAGCAGATAGGTGCACAAAGTAAGATTAGCGTACCAAGCAGCGCCACTATACTGAGTGATGATTTGCGTATGCCTAAGACATGGAAAACATCACTGGCTGTAGATGTAAAACTGCCTGGCGATATTGATTTTACTCTAGAAGGTATCTATAACAAGGATATCAACCCCGTTGTGGTGGCCAATCGCGATATTTATTGGGATGGTACGTCGACCATTGATTTAGGACATGGTGATGTGCGCCACAAGATGTCGTACTACGATGCCAATTCCTCGGCCTATGTGCTCGAGAATGCTGGTGGCAAGGCCTACTACATGTCGTTGAGCGCCCAGCTGCGCAAGAAGTTCGACTTTGGGCTCGACCTCTCAGCCAGCTACACGCTGTCAAAGGCCAAGACCTATACCGATGGTATCGGAAACCAGGTAGCCTCTGCCTACAACAACTATCGTAACTCAGTGAATGCCGTCAACGATAACGAGTTGGGTTATGCCACTTACGTTGCTCCTAACCGCCTGTTGATATCTGCCAGCTATACGCTTAAGGAGTCGAAGAACGCCAGTTCCCACTTCTCGCTTGTTTACGATGGCTATCAGTATGGTTTCCTAACCGAGTATGCTTTCAGCCGTTTCAGCTATATCTTCTCGGCCAATGTTAACAGCGATGCCTTGGCTCCAGCCAACCTGATATATGTGCCAGCATCAAGAAAGGAACTTGACAGCTGGGATTTTGCTGAGAGTACTTATGGTTCAAACCATCAGGTATATACCGCCGATATGCAGCGTGATGACTTCTGGGCATATATCCAGCAGGATGATTATCTTAAGACTCGCACAGGTAAGTATGCTGAGCGTGGTGGCGCAAAGATGCCTTGGCATCATCAATTAGACTTTAAGTTTGAACAAGATATGACTATGAATTTTGGTAAGACCAAACACACACTACAGTTTGGTGTAGACATCCTCAATCTACCAAATTTCCTTAACAAGAAGTGGGGATTGTACAAGCAGGTAACTGAAACCTCGCTCCTGTCGTATAACAAGGGCAAGTATACCTATAACACAGTGAATGGCGAACGTCATCTGTCAACTTTCTCCGACTTCCTCGGACTGCAGTCTACTTATCAGATTATGTTCACAATACGCTATCTGTTCAACTAAATCAAGTTAATCCTCGCCCCAAGGCGGGGATTTTCTATGATTTTTTGTTAATTCTCAACTTTCAATTATCAATTATCAATTAATTTGTGTACCTTTGCAACCAAAATTGTAAAATAAACGTTTATTATGGCACAGGAAGATGTATTTAAGAAAATCGTAAGCCACTGCAAGGAGTATGGCTTTGTATTCCCATCAAGTGAGATTTACGATGGTTTAGGAGCCGTTTACGATTACGGTCAGAACGGTGTTGAGTTGAAGAATAACATTAAGCAGTATTGGTGGAAGGCTATGACCATGCTTCACGAGAATATCGTAGGTATTGATAGCGCCATCTTTATGCATCCCACCATATGGAAGGCTTCAGGTCACGTTGATGCCTTCAACGATCCTCTTATCGACAACCGCGACTCTAAGAAGCGCTATCGTGCCGACGTACTCATCGAGGATCAGATTGCCAAGTACGACGAGAAGATTCAGAAGGAAGTAGAGAAGGCTCGCAAGCGTTTTGGCGAGAGCTTCGACGAGGCTAAGTACATGGAGACCAGCGAGCGCGTGAAGGAGACTAAGGAGAAGCGCGACAATCTGCATGCCCGTTATGCTGCTGCTATGCAGGGTCCCGACCTCGAGGCTCTCAAGCAGATTATCCTCGACGAGGAGATTGTCGACCCCATCAGCGGTACTAAGAACTGGACCGATGTTCGTCAGTTCAACCTCATGTTCGCTACCGAGATGGGTGCCAGCGCCGATGCTTCGATGAAGGTTTACCTGCGTCCTGAGACTGCTCAGGGTATCTTCGTGAACTACCTGAACGTACAGAAGACCGGTCGTATGAAGATTCCTTTCGGTATCGCCCAGATTGGTAAGGCTTTCCGTAACGAGATTGTAGCCCGTCAGTTCATCTTCCGTATGCGCGAGTTCGAGCAGATGGAGATGCAGTTCTTCGTAGCTCCAGGCACTGAGCTCGAGTGGTTCCCCAAGTGGAAGGAGACTCGTATGAAGTGGCATCTGGCTCTGGGCTTCGGTGCTGAGAACTATCGTTTCCACGATCACGACAAGTTGGCTCACTATGCTAACGCAGCTACCGATATCGAGTTCAAGATGCCATTCGGCTTCAAGGAGGTTGAGGGTATCCACTCTCGTACCAACTTCGACCTTTCTCAGCACGAGAAGTTCTCAGGCAAGAGCATCAAGTACTTCGATCCTCAGACCAACGAGAGCTACACTCCATATGTTATCGAGACATCTATTGGTGTTGACCGTATGTTCCTCTCTATCATGTGTCATGCATTCGATGAGGAGAAACTGGAGAACGGAGAGACACGTACCGTACTGCGTCTGCCTGCAGCATTGGCACCTGTTAAGTGTGCTGTAATGCCTCTGGTAAAGAAAGATGGTCTGCCCGAGAAGGCTCGTGAGATTATCGACCAGCTGAAGTATCACTTCGCTTGCCAGTACGACGAGAAGGATTCTATCGGAAAGCGCTATCGTCGTCAGGATGCCATTGGTACTCCTTACTGTGTAACTGTCGATCACGATTCTCTCACCGATGGTAAGGTAACTCTGCGTTTCCGCGATACCATGGAGCAGGAGCGTGTAAACATCAGCGACCTCAACTCTATTATCGAGGATAAGGTTAGCATTGCAAGTCTGCTTAAGAAACTTCAGTAATAATGATGAAGAATCTCAAATACATATTGCTCGCTGTGGTACTGTTCCCTTTTATGGGAATAGTATCATCGTGCAGCGAGGATAGTGAAACTGAAGATGAGTTTGATAAGTGGCAGGAAAAGAACGATGCTTATATTGAAAAGCTCGCAACAAGTTCCATGACCAAGTACCTTACCTACAGCAAGAACGCCACTATTTCTGGTGCAGCAAGTACCGATTACGTATATGTTGAGGTGCTTGAGTCGGGTAGTGGAGAGCCTGCCTTGTTTACCGATACCGTACGTGTTGCTTATAGAGGCCGTCTCATCCCAAGTGCATCATATACTGATGGTTATGTGTTCGACCAGACTTTCCTTGGCGACTTTGATTGGGCAACTGCCGGAACTACCAAGTTCAGTCCTGGTGAAACAGGCTTGCGCGATGGCTTTTCTACAGCCCTCCAGCATATGCGTGTGGGCGATCGCTGGCGTGTACACTTCTCTTACAAGCTTGGATACGGTACATCAGACTATAGCGATATTCCCGGATATAGCGATTTGATATTCGATATTGCTGTCTATGACATCTGGCATCCAGGCGAGAAACGTCCTGTGTTTAAGAGCAGATAACAATAAAATACGAACTTTCTAAAAACCTTGCCTATGCCTAAGTACGCTGATTACATTAAGAAGATAGAGATCGATTCGCTTTGGAGCGGAAAGAAACATATCGTGTGGGAATTGAATCGCCATGTTAATATCCTAAGCGGAATGAATGGCGAAGGTAAGAGTACCATCCTTAACAAAGTTGTTAAGGGCCTTATTGCTGGTGGCGAGTTTCCGTCCCACATGCTCAAGGGTGTCCACCTCGATGTAGAGCCCGATGATGCCAAGTGGATTCGCTTCGACATCATTCGCTCGCTAGACTCAAATCTTCAGCAGGCACTTGCCGAAGGCGAAGGCTTCCTCCGTCAGGCCCTTTCTGCCTTAGCTGGAGTAGGGGGTGGTTCGCTACTCGACATCCAATTATATAATCTGCAGCGTAAGTATCTTGATTACCAGGTAAACATTGGTAATCGTATCATCCAGAAGCTTCAGAGTGGCGATGCTGATGCCGCTCAGCAGCTATCGCAGAAGAAAACAAGATTCCAGGATATCGTAGATGAATTATTCCGCGATACAGGTAAGAAGATGCTCCGTACTGAGAATGAGCTCCGTTTTACACAGATAGGTGAGGTTTTGTTGCCCTATCAGCTGTCGAGTGGAGAAAAGCAGATCCTGATAATCCTGCTTACTGTTCTGGTGGAGGATAATATGCCTTATGTCTTGTTTATGGACGAACCTGAGGTGTCATTGCATCTTGAATGGCAGAAACGCCTTGTTGATCTCTGTCTTGAGCTCAACCCTAATGTACAAATTATCCTAACCACCCATTCTCCTGCCATTGTTATGAATGGTTGGGTTGATTCTGTAACAGAGGTGAGTGACATAACTGTTTAAGGCCTGCGGTTTATGGCCAATCGTCTAAAGGATAATATCAATAGCCGTTATTTTGAGGCTGCCAATGCGCTTACCTCAAAGAAGGCGCGACATAGGATTGTGGCCTATGTCGAAAGCTATGATGATATTTACTTTTGGCGCACTGTGCTCAGCGAATTCGAGAACGATAAGCGTTACTTTGAGGTGATGCTTCCATCAAAAGTTAACCTCACTCGTGGTAAGAAGTCGGTGCTTATGAATTTCCTTGAGGGTGAACCTCTTGGTAAGGATATGATTGCTTGTGTAGATGCTGATTACGACTATCTTATTCAGGGCCGAACACATCAGTCTCGAAGCGTGTTGGATAGTCCTTATGTGTTTCATACCTATGTGTATGCCATCGAGAATTTCCAATGCTATGCCCCTTCGTTGCATAATGTCTGTGTGTCTGTTACCCTCAATGATCATAGAATCTTTGATTTCCGTGAATATTTCGCGCAGTTTAGCGAGGCTTTATTTCCACTCTTTGTGTGGTCTATCATGGTGTATCGCAATGGTAACTACCCAAAGTTCTCTATTAGTGATTTCAATCGCATTGCCGATCCTGGTGGATTCAATGTGATGAATCCTAGCGCCTCTATTTCTAATGTAAAGCGTAAGGTGCATACTAAGATTAATGAACTGCAGCGCCAATTCCCAGACGCAAAGGACGAATACCTTGCCACTAAGGATGATATTCGTGCACTTGGTGTTACTCCTCAGACCACCTATTTATATATGCAAGGACATCATCTGTTCGATACCGTTGTATCGCCCATACTTACTAAGGTGTGCAATCTGTTGCGACAGGAACGCCAGAACGAGATTTTCTATGCCACTGCGCATAAGACACAGAAACGAAACGAAATGTCGTGTTACGAAAACTCTCTGCAGGATATAAAGGTTATGCTCAAAAAGAATACTGGCTACATCTCTTCAGAGCAATTCCGCCGCATCCAAGACGATATCCGAACTTATTTGGGCACATAAATCTTATACGAATTCGGAGATGTTTAATTTTCTGTCCAGAAACTACGTGTAAACAATACCAGTACCGTCATTATCTCCAGACGTCCCATCAGCATCAGAGGACATAGTATCCACTTGATAAAGTCGGGTAGGGATGACCACGACATCACCGGTCCAATCTGTGTGCCCAGCGTCGGTCCCACATTGCTCACACAGCTCAGTGCGATGGTGATGGCATTGGTATTGTCTATGCCAGCCACAATCATGATGGTAGCCGTTACCAGCGTCATCAGGATGGTCAGCGTAAAGAATGCAAACAGCGCCACCAGTTTCGATTGCGGTATGTTCACCCCGTTAATCTTCACGGGCAGCACCGCATTCGGGTGCAGAATCTGGCGGAAGTTGTTGCGAATCACCTTCAGCAGCATCACGCCTCTCACGCACTTAAATCCGCCGCTCGTACTGCCTGCACACGCACCTAAGTACATCACCACACCCAGTATCACCCACGTGATGTGAGGCCAGGTGCCCGCATCCTCGTTAAACATACCCGTGGTGGTCATAAACGAAACCACCTGGAACAGCGCCGCTCTGAAGGCGTGCTCCATATCGTAGTCCATACGTGTCAGCAGCAGATACATAATCCACAGCGTGGCACCCGTCACTACGCCCAGATAGAGTTTGAATTCCGAGTTGGTTATCAGCGTTTTCAGCTTCATCTTGATGATACATAGATATAATAAGGTGAAGTTGATGCCCGACAGGAACTGGAAGATAATCGAGATATAGTCGATGGTAGGCGAGTTGAAGTACGCCGTACTCTCGTTGTGGATGGCAAATCCGCCTGTGGCTGTTGTTGTCATCGAGTAGTTGGTGGCCTCAAACAGGTCCATTCCCGCCAGCCAGTAAGCCAGTCCGCAACCTATGGTCAGTATAAAGTAGATGCTCCATATCCACTTGGCCGTTGTCGACAGTCTGGGGTGCATCTTCGCCTTGATAGGTCCTGTTGCCTCTGCCGCGAAAATCTTCACGCTACCTCCCACCAGCGATGGCAGAATGGCGATGGTAAAGAATACGATTCCCAGTCCGCCAATCCATTGCGTCAGCGATCGCCAGAAGAGTATCGCGTGCGGCAGCGTCTCTACGTCGTCCAGTATCGAGGCTCCCGTTGTTGTAAAGCCCGATGTCGATTCAAAGAAGGCATCCGTAATGTTCGTGATGCTGCCATGAATCAGGAAGGGGAACATGCCGAAGAACGAGAACACCACCCATGCCGCCGTCACCACCAGATAGGCATCCCTACGGCTCAGCGTGTTGTCGGCGTTTCGACCAAGGTATAAGAAGAAGAATCCGCTTCCAAAGGTTATCAGTAGGGAAATCAGAAAGGCCATCAGGTCGTCCTCGTGATATAGAAACGACATCAGTGCGCACCATCCCATAAACTGCCCTTCTATAAAGAGTAGTGAGCCAATAATCTTGCTGATGATACGGAAGTTTACCATATCGCGTCCTTCTTGAAGAGTTTCTCGATGTTGTTTAATTTCTGTTCGTGGCAGAATACCATTACTGAGTCGCCCGCTTCAATCTGCGAGTTTCCGTTAACAAGCATTCCCACTCCGTTGCGCACCAGACCTCCAATGGTCATTCCGAATGGCAATCCAAGGTCCTTAACTGGTTTCTTTGTAACCTTTGAACCTTCGGCAGCTGTGAACTCAGCCACTTCGCTATCTACCATCATCAGCGATCTCAGATTGTCTACGTCAGCCTCAAGCAGCATCTGATATATATGGCTTGCAGCAATAGTCTTTTTGTTAATAATAGTACCTATGTCCAAGCTCTCGGCCATGGTTACATAGTCAAGGTTCTCCACCATTGCCACGGTCTTGCGCACGCCCATCTTCTTTGCAGTCAGACATGCTAGAATGTTTGTCTCTGCATTCTCTGTCAGTGCAACAAATGCCTGAGTGTTTCTTATTCCCTCTTCCTCAAGCAATCCCAAGTCGCGTCCGTCGCCGTGAATAACCATGACGTCTTTGTTCTCCAACAGTTCGTTCAGTCGCTCACAGCGCTTGGCGTCCTTCTCTATAATCTTCACGTTCATATAGTCGGGCGCAGTCAGGGCAGCTCTAACTGTGGTTTTTCCTCCACCCATCATTATCACGTTCTTCACGTCGGTATAGTGCTCCTTACCTACTATCTTGCGTATGTATGGAATATAATCCTTTGTAGTCATGAAGTAAGCTAGGTCGTTAACTCTAAGCTCATCCATACCGCTTGGTATAATGGTGTCGCCACCGCGTTTTATTGCTACAATATGATATGGGTCGTCAGGTCCGCACAAGTCTTTCAGCGGTTGGTTCAGTATCTCGGCCTGTTCTCTCAGTTTAATACCCAGTAATATAAGTGCTCCGTCGTGAACGTCCCAACGCTGGCGAACCCAGCTAAGTTTCAGTCCGTTGTTTATGTCTATTGCGGCCAGAACCTCTGGGTAAATCAACGAGTCAAGTCCAAGGTTCTTGAAGAACTGTTGCAGTCCTGGTGCCAAATACTCGTAGTTGTCAATTCTTGCTACGGTCTTCTTGGCTCCCAGAGCATGTGCCAATATGCATGCATTAATATTAATGCTCTCCTCGGGCGTAACACCCACAAACAGGTCGGCATTCTGCACTCCCGCCTCCTTTAGAGCTTTAATACTAGTAGGCGATGCGCAGTATGTCATAACATCATACTCGCTCATCTTAGCCAGACGTTCATCGTCGGCATCGATCAGCACGCAGTCCTGATGTTCTCTCGACAGTAGCTTCGACAGGTGAGTACCAACGGCACCTGCACCTACAATTATTATCTTCATGCCTCTAGTATAGCTTTCTTAATGCCTTCCTCGTCTATTCCTACGATGTGCATCAGTTCTTTCACTGTTCCATGCTCTACAAAACTGTCGGGCAGACCCAGTCTCTGCACTCTAGGAGTATATCCGTGGTCGTTCATCCACTCAAGCACGGCCGATCCAAGTCCGCCTCTTATCACTCCGTTCTCAACGGTGATTACGCGCTTAAAATTGCGTCCCACTTCTTCGAGAATGCTTTCATCGATAGGCTTAAGGAATCTCATGTCGTAATGAGCAACACTTAATTCCTTATTCTCATTTTTCAATTGTTCAATGGCGCGGGTGACGTTGTTTCCAATCGGGCCTATGCTCAGCACTGCCACGTCGCTTCCGTCGTGAAGTTTGCGTCCTGTTCCCACCTTAATCTCTTCAAATGGGCATCGCCAGTCCTGAAGTTCTCCACCGCCTCGTGGATAACGTATCACAAATGGTCCCTTGTCGGGTAGTTGTGCTGTATACATCAGTCTGCGAAGCTCGTGCTCGTCAAGTGGTGAGCAAATCGTCAAGTTTGGTATAGGTCGCAGAGCACTTAGGTCGAAAGCTCCATGGTGTGTCGCACCATCTTCTCCCACTAGTCCGGCGCGGTCAAAGCATAATACCACGTTCAGGTTCAACAGTGCCACGTCGTGTATAATATTGTCGAATGCTCTTTGAGCAAATGCACTATAGATGTTACAGAATGGCAGCAGTCCATCTTTGGCCATACCTCCACTGAATGTCACGGCATGTCCCTCGGCTATACCTACGTCGAATGTCCTTTCGGGCATCTCTTTCATCATAATGTTCATCGAGCATCCGCTTGGCATGGCAGGTGTCACTCCCACTATTTTGGGGTTCTGTTTTGCCAGTTCAAGCAGTGTATGTCCGAATACATCTTGATATTTCTGAGGCTTTGTGGGGTCATTGTCCACAATGCGTTCGCCTGTGTCGGGATTGAATTTTCCTGGTGCGTGCCATATCGTCACGTCCTTCTCGGCAGGTGCATATCCGTGTCCTTTCTTTGTGTGAAGGTGCAGCAACTTAGGTCCTGTCATATTCTTCAGCTGACTCAGTATGCGCACCAGTTCCTTCACGTTGTGTCCGTCAAACGGACCGAAGTACTGTATGTTCATACCGTCGAAGATATTCTGCTGATGCGAAATCGCACTCTTCATCGCATTTGTCAGTCGGATAAGTCCCTTCTTGCGGTCATCATTCAACATACCATGGCGATTGAACCATCGTGCCGTCTTAAACTTTATGGCGTTATATGTCTCGTTGGTGCTCAGGTTCAGCAGATACTGCTTCATACCTCCCACACTTCGGTCTATCGACATGTTGTTGTCGTTCAGGATAATCAGCAGGTTATTAGGGCTGCTCGATACGTTGTTCAGTCCTTCAAATGCCAATCCGCCGCTCAGTGCTCCGTCGCCAATCACAGCCACCACGTGTCTGTCTTTCTTTCCCTCAAGCTCTGCAGCCACGGCCATACCCAATGCTGCCGATACAGAGTTGCTGGCATGTCCGCAGGCAAAGGTGTCGTATTCGCTCTCTTCCGGCGATGGGAATGGTTTTATTCCGCCTAACTTTCTATTCGTGCAGAATCTTTCCTTTCTGCCAGTAAGTATCTTATGTCCGTAGGCCTGATGACCCACGTCCCAAACAATTCTGTCTTCGGGAGTATTATACACGTAGTGTAGTGCCACAGTTATTTCTGCCACACCAAGGCTCGACGCCAGATGTCCCGGGTTCACTGCCACCTCTTCAATAATATCGCGGCGCAGTTCAGCGCACACCTGTGGCAAATCTTCCACCTTCAGCTTCCTTAAATCTTCGGGTGTTTCAATCTTATTTAATAGAGTAAACTCAGTTTTTTCCACACAAAAATTAATTTATCGAGTGCAAAGTTAAGCAAATTTATTCAAATCACAAAATAAATCACAAAATTTGCTCCCTGAAATATTAAACTATTTTAAATCTGCCCACTCTCAACCATAAGCACTACTCGCTCTGTCAGTCGGTCCACTCCCTGCGCATCATATTCCTTCTTCAACGATGCGCCGAATCCCCATGCAAACACCTGCCAGAATCCCGCTCTCAGTGGTCCCATAAAGGCTTTAATCATGTCGTAGCTACTCGAGTGGCACTCACGGTCTATCAGTTTTATCAGCAGTTTTCCCTGGCTGTAGGTCAGTTTTTTCATTTTAGGTTTGTATGTTTTGAAAATGTCCTGTTCCACGCGTTTCATGTGTTCTGCCTTTGCTTTGTCGTTTGGCAGTGTTTCTAAGTACTCCGTTGTTTCTATCAGCATCATTCTTGCCTCTTTAGCAATCGGCAGCACCTTCTTCACGTTTGTCACCAGTCGCATGTAGTTCTGGGCCTGTCGTTTGTTTTTAAACGTCAGTTGTGGGTATACATACACGTTGTTCATCTCCATATACTGTATGCTGTCTCCCTCGTGCATCACCTTGCTCACCTTCACGGTAGGCACAAAAGTAGGCGAGTCCATTTCCGCCAGCACTTGCTCAGCGGTCAACCTCTGCTCCTCCTGCCCCTTGGCAGCCGAGATCCAGAGCAGCAACATCATCGATAAAACAACTATCTTTCTCATTTCGGGTGCAAAGGTAGTGCTTATTTTTCATATTTACACTATTTCCTTCACCTTTTTGCATTTATTTCAAATAAATACTTTATCTTTGCAGACCAAAATATGACATAAACCTATGAGATTAAGATTTTTTTTAGTAATGTCTCTGACTGTGATTGTGCTTGGGTTGCAGGCGCAAGAGCAGCATTGTTGGGAACAGTATTTGAACCAAGTGATGAATGCGGAAGATATGGCGTCAGAACAGTGGCAAGAGAACTACGATCTGCTTTGTGAATTGGAACAAAATCCGATAAACATAAATAAAACAACGCGTGAAGAATTAGAACAAATCCCATTCCTGTCGACCCAACAGGTTGAGGCTTTGGAGGAATATCTATATAGATACGGCTCGATGAAATCGTTGGCCGAACTACAGATGATTAAGGAAATTGGCCCACAGGTTAGAAAACTGCTGGAATGTTTTGTTTATGTGGGCGATGAACCTAAGCAGAAAGCGCGTTTCAGACACGAACTGGTAGCAAACGGTCGTGTACCTTTTTATGAACGTAAAGGTGATAAGGATGGTTATCTGGGTGATAGGTATCGCCATTGGTTCCGCTATCAGGTGGAGCGTGGCGATAATATGAAATTAGGTATTGTGGCATCGAAAGATGCTGGTGAACCTTTCTTTACAAATGAGAATAAGTACGGCTACGACTATTATTCTCCATATCTGCAACTAAAAAAGATGGGACATTTGGAGACACTTGTGCTAGGAAACTTCAGAACATCTATGGGTATGGGAATGGTAATGAACAACAGCTTCGGATTAGGCAAGATAGCAGTATTGCAGAACTTGGGACGAAACGCTACTGGGTTACGGACGCATTCTTCAAGATCGGAAGGCTATCTTCAAGGTGTAGGATCCACCATCAAACTTGGAAGGGGTATACGAACAACGGCGTTTGCATCGTATGCTCCTATGGATGCAACACTGAACGAAGACGGAAGTGCACGCACGATTGTAACTACTGGCTACCATCGAACGGAAACCGAGATGGAAAAGAAACACAATCTGCATGCATTGAAAGCTGGCGGAACTGTGAGGTATGATAGGGGCAGAATTCACCTGGCTCTAAATGCTCTGTACAATCACTTGGATAGAGAATTGAGGCCAAATAAAAAGCAGATGTACAATTATTATAAGCCAGAAGGTACTGACTTTATGAATGCGAGTATAGACTATGGCTACAGAGGGAGGCGCTGGGCACTGAATGGCGAAACTGCTACTGACAGCAAAGGACACATCGCAACCATAAACACGATAAGCGTTAATACCAATAATAATATGAATATCATGGTATTGCAGCGATTTTATGCCTACCAATACGCATCGCTAGACGCACAGAGTTATAGTGACGGTGGAAAGGTGCAGAACGAAAGCGGGGTATATTTAGGCCTGTCGTGGCAACCATCGCCAACATGGCAGTTGACAGCCTATACCGACTATGCCTACCATCCATGGCCTATGTATCGTGAATCAACAGCGTCACATTCGGTTGATAATATGATTCAATGCGTACACACTACTGAAAAATGGAAACTAATGGGGCGTTACAGACTGAAAATTAAAGAACAGGAACATCGTACCCGAATAAGCATTGAATATTCTTCATCACAATTCAGTGCGCGGACGCAGTTTGATGGTGGTTATTGTACTGCACAGAAATCTGAGTTCGGTGCTATGATAAGTGAGAACGTTGCATATACTCACGATTGGTTGCGTCTCAACGCAGGGGTAGGATATTTTGATACAGATAGCAGTAACAGCCGAGTGTATCTATATGAAAATGGTCCTCTTTATACATATTCTATGCAGCAGTTCTATGGCGAGGGTATACGTTACTGGATGATGTTAAGAGCCAATATAGGTAGAAAGCTTACATTTACTGCAAAAATAGGCGTTACTGATTACTTTGATCGTGTCAAAATAAGCAGCGATAATCAGCAGATAGACCAATCTAGCCAAACTGATCTTGATATACAAGTAAGGTGGAGAATCTGATTCTAACCTAAAACCCTTTTATATACATCGACTACCTGCCCTGCAACATCTGTGCCGCTGAAGCGACGGATATAGTCCATACTACGTTGGATTCGCTCTTCTCTATCATCGGCGCCTTTAAGACTGCGTCGTATGGCATTTGCCATGCCGATAGCATCGTTAGGAGCTACATAGAGAGAATCGGGACCTCCTGCCTCCTCAAGGCAAGAACCGGTACAGGCAACAACGGGTAGGCCACAGCTGATGGCTTCGATGATAGGTATTCCAAAACCTTCGTAGACACTTGGGTAAACAAAGCATTCTGCATCTGCATAGATGGCAGGGAGGTGAGCATCGGGGACACCATGAAGGATGTGAAGGCGATGTTCTAAGCCATTGGCCCTGGCATACTGTATGAGTTTGTCTGTATAAGCGGTATGACGACCTACAAGTACCAATGATATATCGTCGGGCAGATGGTGTAGGGCCTTGAGTGCCAGCATAGTGTTCTTGCGTGGTTCGATGGAGCCAACGCTCAAGACGTAACGACCCAATTTTGAATTAAGATTTGAGGTTTTATAATTTTGAGAGGTGTTGAATCGGGGAGAGCACGACTGATAAATCAGTGTGATTTTATCCTCTGAAACATCGGTACCGCCGAATTCAATAATATCACGTTTTGTGCACTCGCTTATAGCTATGATATGGTCGGCCTCACGCAGGGTGCGACGAAATTTCCATGTGTAGAGCTTGACATCAATGGGGTTGTAGAACTCTGGATGGCGTAGGAAAATAAGGTCGTGGATGGTAACAACAGACTTGATGCCACTCTTGTGGATGCCAAAAGGCAGCTCGCCAGAAAGACCATGGAACAACTGAATACCATCGCGCTTCAGGTCTTTTAATATCCCTCGACTACGCCAATAAGCGTTTTCTAAGGCAGAAAACGGTGTTTTCCCGCCGAGAAAATGATGTTTTCTTACTGAGAAAACAATGTTTTCTTTATGGGAAACTTGATCGCGCAGGTCAGCACGCCCTTCGTCAGGGGCGTAGAGACGGAGCTCGATGGGGAACTTTGAGAGGTCGTTGACTAATGTACGTCCATAGCTTCCTAACCCCGTGCCATTGCGGACTATGCGTTTGGCATCGAAACCTATTTTAAGTATGCTTGTAGTCATGATTTCTTAGAGAAGTGTTTAAATACAAAACGCACAATGACAAAGTTTGTTGGCACAGCTATCATTAATACTGCAAAGGGAGCCAATAGCCGATGAAGACCAATCCACAAGAAGAAATTAAACAATCCTATCTGCAAGAAGTAGTTGAATATATGTGCTCCTGCAAAGCCAGCCCCATTTCGAGCCGATGTGCGTTCGTGGAAGGTGAAGCGGGCCGAGAGGTAATAATTTGCCAGGAAACTTAGGAAATAACCTGCAGAATAGGCTATGTTGACATTGATGAAATGTTGTAAAAGCCAATAAATAGAAAGGTGGATGGCCGTAGACACTGCGCCTACGACACCAAATCGCATTATCTGTCCAAGTGTTTCCCTCTTTTGTTGCATCAATATTGATTTTGATTGCAAAGTTAAACAAAAAAAACGAAAATATGAGAAAAATCATTGAAAAACAAAAAATGTTTGTATCTTTGCAGTAGAATTATGAATATTATTATGGATCTATCTATTGTTTCACCAGTATTTCATGGGGAGAAAATGCTGGATGAGCTGGTGCAGCGTATTCATGCCGCAATAAAAGACCTGACCGATAATTATGAAATAATATTGGTAAACGACTGCTCGCCAGATCTCTCATGGAATAAAATAACGGAGATATGTGCCCGAGATAAAAAAGTGAAGGGCATAAACCTGAGTCGTAACTTTGGGCAGCCTTATGCTATTACTGCTGGACTAAGCTATGCCAAGGGCGAATATGTGGCTGTGATTGACTGCGACTTGCAGAATAAACCAGAAGACCTTCCAGCTATGTACAGAAAGGCTCAGGAAGGTTATGATATAGTAAGTGCGCGTAGAGTAGTACGTGAAGATACCTTCCTAAAAAGACTATCGTCGGCGATGTTTCATAAAGCCTATGATTTCTTAAGTGGCTTCAAGACTGATAAGGCTGTGGCTGAGTTTGGTATCTATAGTAAGAAAGTGGTAAAAGTGTATTGCAGCATTCCTGAATATTCGCGCTCGTTTGTAGAACTAGTTCATACACTTGGATTCAAGAAGACTACGGTTGACGTGTTACATGATCACAGATTGGAGGGCGAAAGCTCGTACAATCTTTACCGGCTGCTTAAGCTTTCGTACGACTCTATTATATCGAACAGTAACCGTCCACTGCATCTGGCAGTGTCGTTAGGTCTGATTATGTCTGTGCTTTCTTTCTTGATGGCCATATATAATATCTTTGCCAAGTTCTATGGTTTGAATGAGGTAGTTGGATACACATCAACCATTTTCTCAATCTGGTTTGTAGGTGGTCTGCTACTGTTTATGATGGGTGTTCTGGGACTATATATTGGGAAGATATTCGACCAAGTAAAAGGACGCCCTATATTTATTGTAAGTGAAACCTTGAATATTTAAAAAATGATTCCATTCAACAAACCATATTGCTCAGGCAGAGAGTTGAGTTATATACATGAGGTGTGTCAGTCGACCACAATGTCGGGTAATGGTGACTTTACTAAACTCTGTCATGGATTCTTCGAGAAGCATTACGGATTCAGAAAGTGTCTTCTTACCACATCGGGTACCGATGCTTTGGAAATGTGTGCCATGCTATGTGAACTGAATGCAGGCGATGAGGTTATTGTGCCTTCGTATACGTTTGTGTCTTCGGCCATAGCATTTATTCGCGAGGGTGCTGTCATTCGCTTTGCTGATAGTGGAAGTGTCAATCCGAATATAACAGCAGAAGAAATAGCACCTCTGATAAATGAGAAAACCAAGGTTATAGTTGTTGTGCATTATGCCGGTGTGGCTTGCGACATGGATGGCATAATGGCTTTAGCTAAGGAGCATAACCTGTTTGTAGTGGAAGATGCTGCCCATGCCATTGACTCATATTATAAAGGAAAGCCATTGGGAAGCATCGGGCACCTAGCTGCTTTTTCTTTCCACGAGACTAAAAATATAAATTGTGGTGAAGGAGGAATGCTGGTGGTTAACGATGAAAGATTTGTGCGTAGATCGGAAATCCTTTGGGAAAAAGGAACCAACCGTGCGGAATTCTATCGTGGAATGGTGAATAAATACGGCTGGTGCGACACAGGATCATCGTTTCTGCCTTCTGAATTAAATGCCGCCTTCCTATGGGCACAGTTAGAGCAGATAGACGATATACAGGGTAAGCGTAAGCACATCTGGGAGAGCTATGATAGGGCTTTGAAAGGTAATCTGCCCAAGGGTATTACATGTCCAGAACTACCGGAATATGCCACCAATAACTATCATATGTACTATCTGCTTTGTGAGAGTCTTGAACAGCGCACGGCATTTATAAACTATCTGAAGAACAATGGTGTACAGTCCACGTTCCATTATCTGCCTCTGCACTCAAGCGCTTATTATAAGGATAAGCATGATGGTAGGCAATTGGCAAACTGTGACCGTTATGGCAATACGTTAGTGAGGCTTCCTCTTTTTTATGAACTGAAAGACGAGGATATAGACCTGATAACTAAACTTATTAAGAGGTTCAAATAAGCATGAAGAAAATCCTAAATGCTGTAAAGTGGTTTTTCAGCAATCCCACTTGTGTGTTTGTATTAGGTCTGGTAGTTGTGCTGCTTGCCACATCTATGGAGGTGTTCCGTGGTCGCAACACAAACTATTTTGACTATCAGGATTCTACAAGAATGTTCTGGGAAGGACTGTCGCCATACAATCTGGAATATGCTCAAGCTCACAACATATATTTTCTTTATTCGCCCGTATTCAGCGTTTTATTCGCCCCAATATTCCTCCTGCCATGGTGGTTAGGACCGTATGTATGGAATATTGGTAATTACAGTCTGTTTGCCTTAGCCATAAAAATGCTGCCACAACAGCTGGATAAATACAAACACTGGATATTCTTATTCCTTTTGTCGGTGGTACTGCAGACTGTGTTCTGCTACCAGCATAATATAATTGTAGCATATATCTATATTTTTGCATTCATCTTGTTAGAACGCAATAAACCAGTATGGGCAGTGCTGTTGATTATGATTTCTGCCACAACAAAGGTGTATGGAGTTGCTGAGCTGGCTATATTGTTATGCTATCCAAAGGTGTGGCGTAACTTGGGATTAGCATTGGTGTTCGGCTGTCTGTTGGTTTGTCTACCTTTGTTAAACCAGAATTTCGATAATCCCTTTGTTCTTTATCAACAGATGTTTGATATGATAGCGAGCCACCATAGTGACACTGACTTTGTGGGAATTCTCTTTGCACGTGGTATGAAACCTTTATTGCTACCTAACTACCGACTTGTACAGATAGTAGTATTTTCTTTGTTGGCAATAGCCTTCTTTGCCAGATATAAACGCTGGGGCAAACTTTGTTTCAGAGTAGAGGCACTCGGCGTGATTACAGGTTTCATGATTATGTTCAGTGACTGTCCGGAAACTCATACGTATATTATTGCTTTCCCGTTTTATGCAATGGCTTTTTGGCTTCGTAATAAGCGTACTTGGATTGATTGGACGCTGTTCTGGTTGCTGGTTGTCAACTTCTGCATACTGCCTACCGACGTTCTCTGCCCAGCCTGGTTGCATAACTATATACACGAGACATACTGGATTGACGTATATACCTATTTGCTCTGTTGGCTTCGCATGATATGGTGGGCAGTAGGACCTGAGGGAGAGTGTAAAGTTGAAATGTCAAAAGTAAAAGGGGTACTTGTGCTTACAACTCTACTATTGCCTTTTGGTATGCAGGCACAGACAAAAGTTGTGCTCCGTACGTTGAAAGTTAAGGGAGTTACATATAAACTGAGATATGTAGAAGGTGGAAACTGTATGCTTGGCGCTTTGCCCAACGATACACTTGCTGATGCTGATGAGGTAAATCGTAGAGTAACGCTGGATGATTTTTATATTGGAGAAACAGAGGTTACCCAGGAGCTGTGGGAAGCTGTAATGCATTATAACCCTTCGAAGAAAAATGGTGCAAAGAGGCCAGTGGAGTATGTTACATATGACATGTGCCAGGAGTTTATAGAAAAGCTGAACATGATTTCTGGTATGCACTTCAGACTGCCAACTGAGGCTGAATGGGAATATGCTGCCAAGGGAGGTAAGAAGTCAAAAGGTTATCTGTATGCAGGAAGTAACAACATAGACGACGTGGCGCATACACTTTCAAATAACAAAACTGATGCTCATGAACCGGTGGCCCAACTCAAACCAAACGAATTAGGGCTCTTTGATATGTCGGGTAATGTTTGGGAATGGTGTGAAGACTGGTACAGGAAAACTCCAGAGAGTAAGCCTTCAACCAATTTCCATGTAATCCGTGGAGGTGGCTACGATTGTGATCCTCGATATTGTCGTGTTTCAAATAGGTTTATGTATGATAAACGCAGACGATTCAAACACGTAGGATTCAGATTGGTATTACAATCCCGCTGACTTGTGGTTCTGTTTCATATATTCAGGAAAAGTGAGTGACCATCGTGAGCCGCTCCATTTCTTCTGCAATGTAGAATAATCTGCTATATGATTATAAGATAAACGCTTCTGTAACCATGGGCGGCGCTCCTTGTTCTGGATAAAATTTCCGTATAGCTCGAATTCTGAGAATCCGGCAAAGTTTGTGCGGTCGTAGTTGTTGATGATTGCGTCTATCCAAGAGTCACCTGTCTGTTGGCTTAATGCATTATGAAGACGCTTGAGCTGTTCTTTGTCGAACAGCATCTTATGATCTACATACGACAAAGTATCCAATTGTAATCCAGACATAAGTTTGTGGATATTCTCATAATAGGGCTTATGCTCTTCATAGCTCATATAGAAAACAGTCTTATTGTCGTCTGTAAGAAACACATGTGGGCGAATCAGTACATGGTCGGCGTCGATGCAGAGGTAATGCTGACAGGTGCCAACCTTGCCGCTCAACTTTATTAGTTGTTGGAAAAGCCATCCACTGCGATTGCGTGTTGTTCCGTCGGGATTTGTTATCACAATATTCAGCTCCTTGGGCGAGAATCCCAATACGGAAGTTTCGTCTACAAAATGTAGATTGTTTGTCTCGCAAAATTTAACGATGTCTTGTTCTGCAGGTGCCACAATATAAATGTCCTTGATGTGATGCGATACCTGTTGGCGCACCCCCTCCAGACATAAAGGCAGGATGTGCAGATCTTTGGCTACAATGGGGATGACCACATCAATCTCCTGTTGTGAGGGTACTAATGGCGGAAAATGTCGCCATGAAAACAAACGGTATCTTATTTTTCGTAATTGTGACATATTTAAATGATTCTTCTAAACCAATAGTCAAACAAACGGAAAGACTCACTTGTCATCTGTCCTTCGTCTGCAACGTCCATTCTGTATAACGGGATATCTCTATACATAGCGGCTACGAGTGAGAAAGTGCTGGGAGGACCTATAAGATAGTCGCATTCAGAGAGCATATAAAGATCCTCGGGGGCATTACCCTTGAAATGGTGTATCTTTACTTTAGGACATGCTTTCTGAAATGTGTCATCTGATACACTTGGATCGTTGGTAGACAGAAAAACATGAACCGTCTTGTCAGGATGCATCTCTGCAAACCTGTTGATATGGCGGCCATAGACTTCATCTTCGAAATAGTATTTCCCATCAAACCATTGAGTATAGTCTCCACGGCGGATGTGTACACCCAAACGTATGATGTCGTTGCCTTTTATCTGCTCCAGCTTCTTACGTACAGGCTCTGTGTACTGGCTGTCTAATGTGAATAACTGGCATATCTCCTGACGATATTTCAAAAACAGATCATAGAAGCGTACGTTCCAGCCGCTAACCACAATATGTTTATAACGAAGCATCTTGCGCTCTAATGCCTCTCTGTCGCAATCGCTATACTTAAAGCAGGCAGTAGGTAATAACTTCAGAGCTGCCATATATTTTGCAAACAGATACCATGCAAAACCAGTAAGATTAGTATGGCAGATATGGAAATACTGATACTTATAACTGAAGCGCATGGAAATAACCTTTCTGCCATGTTCTCTGCCCCATGCATAGACATGTGCATATTGCAGAAGGTTATTACACATCTGGCTTTTATCTCTGGCGAAAATCATAGCTCTACCTTGTTTGTTATTTCAAAATACTTCTTCAGCACCAGGAGCGATATGAGCTGCTCGCGCGCTTTGTCGCGGAACTGGCTGACATACTCGTGGGCATGCTGGATGATGGCCTCGGCCTCGTCGGGGTGGGCGATGTAATACTGCAGGCGCTCCTCAAGGTCGGAGAAGTCGGGCTTCACCTCGATGTAATGGTAGTTGGGGATGAGGGTGCCCTCCATGAACCAGGTCTCGCAAGTGGGGCGAGGGGTGACGGCAATGGAGTTGGACGACATGACCCATTTGAGGTTGGATGCCACATCGTTGCCCTCGAGCGACATGATGAACTTATAGTCGAGATGCTCGCCGATAGTGAGTTTCTCGCGGCGCCATTCGGGGTGGTCGTCGACCAAATCGGTCGAGGCGGCATCCACCATCGGGTGGTCCTTCCATCGGTTCATGAAAACACGGCGGTTAGGCTTGTCGTCGCCATTAGCCTCGTTGCCTATATCGCCTCGGAAGATGGCCATGTTCTTCTTGTCGCGCCACGACTTGGTATCGTTGACGAACAGGAAATGGCGCACTTTATCGAGCTTGAGAATGACGGAATTCTGATTGTTGTTGCCCAGCGGACGGCTTTTGAGGATGGTGGGCAGGGGCAGCAGGGTGACGATGTCGCCATGGCGCAGCATCCACTTGAGATGGCCGCTGAAATAGCGCGCTATCTCCATCGCATCGTGGTAGTAGGTCGACTGGTTGGTCATGGGCTGCTTGCATACCTCTACAGCCCGCTCCTGCCACAGCGTGGCATCGATGGGCGAGGTGGGCGTGAGCTTGTTGTAATAGTTCACGCGCTCCAGGATATACGCCTTGTCAGGACGGTCGTCGAGCTTGGCCAACAGTGGCTTGAGTTGTATCTGTGTGCACCAGCGGGGCATCGCCTCGCGAAGATAACTCCGGAGGTAGTAGAGGAACTTGCAGTTCTTGCCACTGTGGAACAGATAGTATATTTTGCGGTTCATTGTTATCTGATGAATGTCCTGTTGTCGGAATACTCCTTGTAGGGAAGATGGTAGTCGAGATACTGGAAGTTGTGGGTGCGCTGGTGCTCCTGCTTGGGGATGACCATATACTCGCCATAGGTGCAGCTGAGGTACTCGTGAGGATGGGCTACACCCATCACCTCATGACCCTCGAAGCGGATAGGCGTAGGGGCGCCGTAGAGCTCCTTGGGCATGACGCCACGATGACCATCGTCGAAATTCACGGTCATGGGCGACTGCTCGTAATCGTACTTGCACATGAGGCGCTTGATTTTCTGCTGCAGACGGGTGCGCGAATAGAGCTTGCGACAGAGCAGCGGAATCCATGATCTGGGACCGCGACCATGCTTGTAGGGGTCGCGATGCAGGAAGTAGAGCACCTTCTTGTAGTACTCGTAGCGCCACAGCTGGAGCTCCTGAAGCAACTTGCTCTGGGGCATGCCGTCGATGGGGAACACATCGATATAGAGGCCGCCCATATAGTCGATATGCATGCGCTCTATCAGCGTGGTGGTATTGTCTTGTATCTTGCCAAAGGGGAAAGGGTAGTCTTCGTCGTTCTCGGCACAGATGGCCTCCAGGCGTTCGGGCAACCACTCCTTGGCGTGCTGCATGAAGCGCTCGTAGTCGGGGCGGGGCATGCAGACATCGATGTCGTCGTCCCAGGGAATGAAACCGCCATGACGGACGGCGCCCAGCATGGTGCCGTCGCAGATGTAGCAACGGATATTGTGTTCGCGGCACACACGATCGACATCCAGGAGGATGGGGATGATGTGCTGTTGTAATTCTTTGATACTGTATGCTGGCATAAGCTAAATGCGATTGATGATATTCTTTTCTGCGTAAGCAAGGTCTTGCTCGTCGTCGATCTCGTACCAGGCCAATCCTTCTTCACAAAGCACGTAGACAGGACTGCCCGATTGCGACATGTGGAGCAGCTGGTATTCGTAGCCCAGCTTGCGGTTGAGGGGCAGTTGGCGCTCGTAGTCGGCAGCCATCTTGGCGAAGAACGGGGCCGACAGCTTATGAATACCCACCAGCTCGCCTTTGGCTTGCAGCTCTTCTTTGTTGACGGAGCAGCGGGTGAGAATATGGTGGCTGTCGCTCTCTACATAATACTGGTCCTGAAACTTGGTGACGGGCGTGATGAGCATCACATCGGGCTGCTCGCAGGTCATCAGGGCCTCGATGGCGCGATGCTCGAAAACCAGGTCGCTCTCGAGCAACAGAAAGTCCTCGTCAGGGCCCAGCGCCGTGCGACAGCAGAACAGGGTGTACATGCTGTTGGTGTCGGCATAGATGGGGTTCTCAACGCATTCTATCTGCGGGAACCGTTGCTGCAGTTGGCGATAGGCCTCCTGATGATAGCCCACGCCGATGATGATGCGCGTGATGCCGCAATCAATCAGGGTCTGAACAGAGCGCTCGATCATGGAAACGCCGCCCACCTCGATAAAGCCCTTGGGCATATCGTCGGTCTTATGGCCGAAGCGGGTGCCCATACCGGCTGCCATAATGATGGCTGTAGTTACTTTTCTAAGCATGATAGACTAACTTGATATGGTAATGGTTCAGCGCCTCTTTCAGCACCACAAAGAAGTCCTCGATATCCTTGACGTCGATGGCGCCTAAGGCACAAAGACGGAAGGTGTTGGTGGTAGATATCTTGCCTGGATAGATGGTGAATCCGCGCTCGTAGCAGTAATCGTGAATCTGCTCAAAGCTCCAGTTGGGGTCGTCGGGGTATTTCACCGATACCACCAGTCCGGATTCGATACGACGGTCGATGACGGTCTGGAAACCTAAGGCGTCGAGGCCCTGATGAATGGCTTCGTAAACGCGACGATGGCGGGCGAACTTGGCGGTCTCGCCTTCGGCAAAATACTCCTTCAGGGCCTGTATGGTGGCATAGATGGTCTGGACAGGGGGCGTGAAATGCATCTCGCCAGTCTTTTCAAAGTACTCGTACTGCAGATACAGATTGCAGTAATAAGAGCGGGTGGGGTAGTGCTGTGAGGCCTTGATGATATCCTCGCGACCAATGATAAACGACAAGCCCGACATGGCCATCAGTCCCTTCTGGGCGGAGGCCATGCAGAAATCGACGTTATCGTTCACCACATCGAGGGGAATCATGCCCAGGGTAGACGTGGTGTCGGTGATGAAGATGGCGCCATACTGGTGGGCCAGGGCTCCTATCTCGCGGATGGGATTGAGAACGCCTGTGCCCGTTTCGTGGTGACAGCAATACACCACAGCCACATCGGGATTCTCCTTCAGCGTCTGCTCGACGGCGGCCAGATCGGGCTGCTCGAACACGCTCGACTGGAGGTTGATGTGGGGAATATGGTACATCTGACAAACCTCGACGGCGCGGGTGTTATAGGCACCATTGTTGACTACCAGAATCTTTTTGCCTTCGGGTACCAGCGAGTTGATACAGATATCGATATTGATGGTTCCTGAGCCGCAAAACAGCACAGATGTATATTGGTCTGCAGGGGCATGAACCACCTTCAGAAGGTCTGAACGCAGACCTTTCATGAGCTTGGCAAAATCCTGTTCGCGTGGACAGATATCAGGCACCACTTGTGCCATCTTCACCGTATCGGTGGTAGTGGCGGGACCAGGATTCAGCAGTATGTTTCGTTTGATAGTGAGTGACTCCATGTGTTATTGCTTTAAAAAATCCATCAGGGCTTCCTTGTTCTCGATGGGGGTAGTAGTGGGCCGCCCCAAGTCCTTGCGATTACCCTTCTGTACTCTTATTTCTAAGAGTAGAGGTGAGAGGGTGAGAGAGTGAGAGGGTGAGAGGGCGCTCTCCAATTCCTCCTTAGAGGAAACACTCACCACCTGCTTGTATCCAGCGGCCTTGGCGATGTTGGGCAAGTCGATATCCAACCCTACTGTAGGCTGTCCGCCTACACTATCGTGCGCCCCATTATTAAACACCACGTGAACATAATTGCCGGGTGCCTGACTGCCTACGATGGCCATCCCACCTAAGTGCATGATGGCAGCACCGTCGCCATCGAAACACCACACGCGGCGGTCGGGCTTCTCTAAGGCGATGCCCAAGGCAATCTGAGAGGCGTGGCCCATAGAACCTACGGTGAGGAAATCGCGCTCGTGGCCTTGATGGTTACGGGTGCGATACTCAAAGAGCTCGCGACTGATCATACCGGTGGTGGATACAATCACATCTTTCGGACCGATGGCGGAAGCAACGATGCCGATGGCTTCTTCTCGCGACAGCGACAGCTCTGGATGGGCGGTGACCGTTGACAGCTGATAGGGCTCAAAGGTGTCTTTCTCGATGATCAGTGCGTAGCACTCCTTCGACTGCTGCATCGACTCGACAGCCTGCTTGATCTGAAGGCTGGCCTCGTGCTCTTCTTTCGAAAGAACGCTATAGGGAATGCCCATCGTCTCTAAGAGAGAGAGGGTTACCTTGCCCTGTTTTACATGCTGGGGCTCGTCGTGAACACCAGGCTTGCCGCGCCAGCCAATCACTAAAAGCACGGGGATGTTATACACTTCCTTATCGACGAGCGAGGCCAACGGGTTGATGATGTTGCCCTCGCCTGAATTCTGCATATACACAACAGGAATCTGACCGGTGGCCAGGTAATGACCAGCTGCTATACCCATGGCGCCGCCTTCGTTGGCTGCGATGATATGATGGTCGGCATGATCGGTGACATAGGCGCAGAGATTCTTCAACAAAGAATCGGGTACGCCTGTGTAGAAGTTGATGCCGTAAGCTGCCAGCTCCTGATAGAAAAAAGATGCACGTATCATTATTTTGTTCCGGGTATTAATTCTAATATCTCCTTGATAGGCATACACAGTGGGTTTGCCTCTAACGAGCGCTCGTTCTGCAGAATACTCTCGGCGCACTTCATCATGGCCGGATAGGCTGCACGCAGCATGTGGTTGGCGTAGATCACTACATTGACGCCCCATTCTGCCAGCTCGCTCTCCTTGATGTGGTTATAGGTAGTGGGTACCACCACAATGGGCACGGCGGGATGATGCTGGCGGAAGGCCTGACAGAAGGCTTTGATATCTTCGCCCGTCTTCTCTTTGGAGTGAATCATGATGCCGTCGGCACCAGCATCGACATAAGCCAGACAGCGCTGCAGGGCGTCGGCCACATCTTTGCCTGCGATGAGACTCTCGCAGCGGGCGATAATCATGAAGTCTTTGGTAATCTGTGCCTCCTTGCCCATTCTGATTTTATGGCAGAAACCCTCGATGGTGTCCTGTGTCTGAATGGCTTCGGTGCCGAAGAGGGAGTTCTTCTTCAGACCGATTTTATCTTCGATAATCACCGCAGAGATGCCGTTACGCTCTAGTGTTCTGACGGTGAAGACAAAATGTTCGGGCTTGCCGCCTGTATCACCATCGTAGATGATAGGCTTGGTGGTGCACTCGAGAATGTTATTCAGGTCCTGCATACGGGTTGTCAGGTCGACAGCCTCGATGTCGGGCTTGCCTTTCGAGGTGGAATCGGTGAGAGAACTCGACCACATGCCATCGAAGGCTACCTTGCTGGTGCCCCTTGTGGTTTCAAGATTCTCGACAATTAAACCACTCAGTCCGTCGTGAACCTCCAAGATGCGCACGATGGGCTTGGCAGCTATCAGTCTGCGCAGGGCCCTCAGACGGATATCGGGGGTGGTGCCGATTTTCTTGATTTCCTTATCAAGCGAAGAAGAATTGATGCCTTTGGTATAAGGAATCTCAATGACTTGGCCGCCTATCTGCTCCATGGTGTCGAAAACCTGCTGGCGCAGTTCGGAGTCGACACCCTCGCACCAGTCGTCGCCATGAATGATGTAATCAGGACGGTATTTCAGCAAGTTAGGCACATAGCTCCATTCGTCCTGAGGAACAATCTCGCTGACGCCTTTGATATTCTCGATAACGTTTTTACGCTGATCGTATGTCATGTAAGGAAGGCGCTGATGGGTGGCAATGGCTTTGTCTGTGAATAGACCAATCATCACGTCACCATATTTCGCTCCTTCATGGATGATGTTTATCAAACCTGGGTGCATAATATCACCTATCATGCCCAAATATACTCTCTTATTCATATTGCAAAGGTACTGAAATATCAGCATATGAGCAATTTTTTTAATTATTATTTGCATATGTGCGGCTAAATAGCTAACTTTGCATTTGGAATTCCTACGAAATATGAAATTATTGTATTATGTTATTCTTTCGTTCTGGTATGTGTTCTCACTTCTGCCCATGAGAATACATTACGTGAACTCATACTTGCTCTACCTGTTGGTTTACCGTCTGATGCGGTATCGCATCAAAGTGGTAAGAAGGAATCTGAAGGAGTCTTTCCCGGAAAAAAATGAGGATGAACTGAGGCGTATTGAGCGGGGATTCTATCACTTCTTCTGTGACTATCTGGTGGAGTCGGTGAAGCTGATGACGATCAGCAAGAAGAACATCACCAAGCGCATGACGTTCAAGGGCACAGAACTGCTGGAGGAAGCGATACGCGACGGACAGTCGTGCGCCATATATCTGGGGCATCTGTGTAACTGGGAATGGGTGACGTCATTGCCCTTCTGGATTACGCCCGAGGCGCATTGCGCACAGATTTATCACCCCATCGAGAATAAGGCTTTCGACAAGCTGTTTCTGCGCCTGCGCCAAAGACTGGGAGCAGAGTGTATCGCCATGCAGGATACCTTGCGCAAGGTGGTGGAGTACCGCCGCAAGAACACGCCTGTGGTCATTGGATTCATCTCTGACCAGAAGCCGCACTGGGTGAATATTCATCACTGGGTGGACTTTCTGCATCATGATACCCCCGTGCTGACAGGCACAGAGCGCATTGTGCGCAAGATGAACTATGCGGTGTTCTTCCTGGATATACGGCGCGTTCGTCGTGGCTATTATGAGGCTGAAATCAAGCTGATGACGCGTGAACCGCAGAAGATGAAGGATTACGAGATTACAGATATCTATTTCAAAATGCTGGAGCAGAGCATCTGCCAATCGCCCGACATGTGGTTATGGAGTCATAACCGCTGGAGTCGTACCCGCGAGGAGTTTAATGAGCGTTTTGAGGTGATAGACGGTAAAGTGATTGCGAAGGATCATCCCGCCAACCGTTAAGGGTGCAGGCGGTCTTGCTTCATGCGCTCCATATACTGCTGGATGATGGCTTTCAGCTCACGTTCCATCTGCTGTTGTACGTCCACTTTCCCTTTCAGGTTTTGCTTCATCAGTCTGTCGTCGAGGCGATAGACGCCTGTGGTGGCTGCGCCGTCGAACTGCAGTACGTAGCCATAGCGCACATACTGATAGATGCCGTTGAGATAGTTCACAGCCCAGGTATCTTCCTGGGGCGTGTTGAAGAGGTCGATACCAAATCCGAAGTAGGGTTTGGGGTAATGGAGCATGCCCAATAGGGTGGGGAGAATGTCGATCTGCTGGGCAATCTTATCGAGCATCTGACCTTCGGGACGACTGGGGTCGAAGATGATGATAGGTGAGCAGAAACCACCTAAATCAGTCTGATACTCAGCATGATTGCTCATGTTGGTATGGTCGCTGGTCAGTACAAAAATGGTGTTCTTGAACCAAGGCTGGAGACTGGCCGTCTCAAAGAATCGGCCAATCGAGAGGTCGGTATAACGGATACATTTGTGTATCTCCAGCGCCTCTTCGGGGAACTGCTGCTTGTATTTCTCGGGAATAGCAAACGGATGATGACTGGAGGCGGTGAAGACGGAAGTCATGAAGGGTTGCTTCATCTGACTCATCTCGTTGGCAAAGAACTGCAGGAACGGCTCGTCCCATATCGCCCAAGTGCCATCGAAATCGTCGGTGCCGCACGATGCCTCGTATTCAGTGCGTCCGTAATAGTGCTGGAAACCCGTCTTCTGAGCAAAGGCCTGAAAGCCCATACTGCCATTCTGGGCCCCATGGAAAAAGGCAGTCTCGTAGCCCTCCTGAGCCAAGATGCCTGCCAATCCCGTATAGTCGTTCATGGACGAAGGGGTGAGGATGAAGGGTTCTACAAACATCGGGATGCTGCTGAGGATGCTGGGCATACCGTCGATACTCTTTCGACCGTTACAAAAAGAGTAGCTGAAGGTGGTACTCTTGTGGATGAGTGAGTCGACACAAGGGGTATAGCCCTTGTATCTGCCATCTTCGAGGGTGGTATTCAGGGCTCCGATATATTCACGGCCGAAGCTCTCGACAATCAGTACTACCACATTCTTCTTGTCCATCTGCAGCGAGTCGGAGGGCGTGTGGACAGGGGTGTAAACAGCCTCCAGTTCTTGGGCGCTCTCGAAATAATTGGGAACCATAAAGACGTTGGTATCGATGGTGCGCAACAGTGCGAAAGGTGTGTTCAGCACCAAGGGCGCATCAGTGGGGCGCTCGGTATATTGCATTGCGTTGGAGATGGTGATGGGGCGTACGGCTGTAGCAAAACCGCCACGCATGCCTGCGATGCAGAAGGGGGTGAAGAGAAGCAGCGACAAGAAGCAGGCGCCAGCGTACTTCCACTTGTTGAGCATCTTGGCATCGAGAGAGGGAGCGGCGTAGCACTTCCAAAGGAACACCATCAGGAGTGCAAACAACACTACCAGATACCAGTGGCTCAGGAATTCGGTGCCGATGATGCTGCCAAGGTTCCCTTCGCTCGAGAACTCATCGAAGACCGTAGAGGTGGTGCGCCTCATGGTGTATCGGAAATAGACGGAGTCGGCCAGATTGATGGCAAGCGCCAGTCCGTTTACAATCACAAATACCCACTTGCAGATGCGGTGATAAGTGGCTGTCTCCTTGAGATGCAAGGGGAACAGCATCAGCACCACATAGAGCGCATTGGTATAAAGGATGGCCGAGGTGTCGAACATCAAGCCCCCGCGCCACACGTCGAAGGTGTAGTTGAGATAATCTGAATTCTCTAACCAGTACTCTATTCGGGCTACCTGATAAACCAGATAGACCAACAACAGATTCCATAGTACGGCCAATAGTGGAGAGAATAACTTATTATTCAACGTTTTCATTTTTTTTCTCTATATATTAATTAATGATTCACCCTTTCACCTTTTCACCTTCCCTTAAGGTCATCTGATGCGGCTTGGAGTATCGCTTTGCCTATCGTGAGGAGCTGCTCGTTTCGCTTTCCTTCCTCCGCAATGACCTTGTTGCTGACAAAGTCGAAGCTTACAAAACTGGCGCTATCAACCATCGAGAAGCCATTGTCGAAGGTGTGAGTGGCGAAAGGATGGGTATAAGTAGCACTCAACACATCGCGACTGAAAGAGAAATCGTCGTGAGGTACGCCCAACTGACCTAATAAGGTGGCGGGCAGGTCGGTTTGATTGCAGACTAGCTCAATCTTCCGGGGCACCTTTACGGCACCACCCACCCATATCATTGGGATGTGGTTGAGCAGAGATGTGGTTTCGTCTAAGCCGTTATGCGGGATGCCGTGATCGGGCAGCATCACCACGAGGGTGTTCTTCCAAGCGGCACTCTTGCGGAGCTTCTGGATGAAATCGCCAATACACTGATCGAGATAATAGAACGAGTTGATGACCTCGTCGTCGAAATGGTGAATGGGCACATCCCAGGGCGAATGACTGCTCAGGGTAGAGAAGCCAATCAAGAATGGCTGTTTCGTATTTGTAGCCATCTGATATAGCGTTTTGAAGGTAATATCATCACGTACACCCCATTGAGCAGTCTTTTGTTCTTCTGCGCTGTAATCCTTCATCCATGTAAGATTTTCAAAACCTCCACTGATAAGATAGCTGCGCATGTTGGTGAAATTAATGTCTCCACCATAAATATACGACGTGTTATAACCTCGCTCCTTTTGTAGTGTGCGGGCTATGTTGGGTAGTGAGCGCGACTTTGATGGGATCTTCATTACCGACATTGTGGGGAATGAAGGATAACCACTCAATGCACATACTGTTCCACGGTCGGTGCGCCATGTGTTTCCATAACAGTTTGTAAAATAAATACCTTCTTTGGCCAGTTTGTTCAGATTTGGAGTAATGTCCGTTCTTCCTCCGATTTCTGTAAACTCACCTCCGCAGCCTTCTAATAGTATTATGATAATGTTCGGATTTTGGGTGTTTAGCAGAGTGTCGCAGTTAATGCTTTGCGTGTTGTAAAGATCACTCATTATCTTACTGCACTCGTCATCACTCATGAAACTATAATAGGCATCAGCCTTGTCGAATGAATCAATAAAATTAAATACAGGGTTAACTGCAGAGTGATTTAAAAACTGGTTCTGTGAGAAATACACCTGTCCGATATTGGTGGTTGATTCTCCTAAACCACCACGTATTCCTATGATAATAACAGGAATGCATAACAAGGCGACTATCGATTCAGTTATTCGATGGTTGCTGGGAGTTATTCTCCAATGTGGATGAGTGTATGCCCACCATATTATATAGGATACTATCGCTATTACAATAAAACGTATTACTATATAGCCCAATGAAACACTTGCCATCGCCTCTGTTGGTGTTTCTAAGTACTGAAGACATGAAGAGTCGAGCTTGAATAACCAAAACTCATATAAACTCGTATCGGCTACGAACGCCAGAGTCATTGCAATAGCTATAAGTAAATAGTAAACTCGTACTATTATGCGCAGAGTCTTGATTCCACCAAGCCAAATGGAAACCGCACAAACCAGGAATGGTACGATAATAATGTATAGTGATGTGCTGAAATCCAGACTCAGACCATTCCACAACACTGTAAGAATGTCATGGCCTGAATAAACTTGGCTGCTGTTATATAGCATGAACACAACTTTGGCGATGATGAAAATCAACATCGTCAATAGATATGTCTTTAGAAGATAAAGAACTCTTTGTAACATTGTTCTTGCCTGATTATAATGCCTGCATGTCTGTTAGTTTCTTGTAGTGTCCGTCGATGGCGAGCAGATCCTCATGGGTTCCGCGCTCCACGATACGTCCCTCATGCAAAACGCATATTTCATCAGCATTCTTGATAGTTGACAGTCGATGCGCAATGGCCACAGTAGTACGTGTCTTCATTAAGCGCTCCAAAGCATCTTGTACCAAACGCTCACTCTCTGTGTCAAGGGCTGAAGTAGCCTCGTCAAGAATTAATATTGGTGGGTTCTTAAGTATGGCACGGGCGATAGATACACGTTGGCGCTGACCTCCTGACAGACGTCCTCCACGATCGCCGATATTGGTTTCGAAACCTTCTTCGGAGGCCATGATGAAATCGTAGGCGTTGGCTATCTTGGCTGCCTCTTCTATCTGCTGCTGAGTGGCGTTGTCAACGCCAAATGAGATGTTGTTGCGGAAGGAATCGTTGAACAATATTGCCTCCTGATTCACATTACCAATAAGCTGGCGCAAATCGTGGATGCCAAGATCCTTAACGTTTATTCCATCAATGAGTACCTCGCCCTCTTGAACATCGTAGTAGCGTGGGATGAGGTCTACAAGAGTAGATTTTCCACTACCGCTTTGGCCTACAATAGCTATCGTTTTGCCCTTAGGTATGGTGAGGTTGATGTCTCTCAATACCCATTGTTCACCATAGCGGAATGATACGTTGCGGAACTCTATCTGATGCTCGAAACTGGGAATAGACTTGGGATTCTCAACTTCCTTAATCGTATTCTCGGCCAACAGGATCTTGTCGATACGCTCCATCGAGGCCAAGCCCTTGGGAATATTGTAGCCCACCTTGGAAACCTCCTTCAATGGGTTGATGATAGAGTACAGAATCACCATATAATAAATAAAGGTAGGACCAGAAAGTGAACCATCGTTAAGCACCAGCACACCACCAAACCAAAGCACAATGACAATCATACAGGTGCCCAGAAACTCTGAAAGCGGATGACCGATATTCTGACGGATATTGACCCACATGATGTCGTGACGGTAGGTAGAGTTGATGCGGTTGAACTTTTCGAGCATCTTACCTTCGGCACAGAAGGCCTTGATGATGCGAAGACCGCCTAAGGTCTCGTCAACCACACTCATCGTGTCGCTCCACAGAGACTGAGCCTGAATACTTTGAGCTTTAAGCTTGCGACCAATCCAACCCATAAACCAACCAATGAGCGGGATGATGATGACAGAGAACAATGTCAGTTGCCAAGAGATGACTATCAGTGTGGTGAAGTAAGATATAATCAGAATAGGGTTCTTAAACATCAGGTCTAACGACGACATGATGCTGGTCTCAACCTCTTGTACGTCGCCTGTCATGCGGGCAATGATATCACCTTTGCGCTCTTCGGTAAAGAAACCAAGTGGCAGGGCAACAATCTTTTTGTAGAGCTGATTGCGCATGTCTCTTACCACACCCGTGCGGATGGGAACAACACTGGAGGATGCTAGGAAGTAAGCGGCCGTCTTCAACAGCGTTGCAAAAATAAGGAAGAGTCCGATAAAGAGCAACGTGGTAGTTGAACCCATATCGGTGATGAAGGTGTTGATGTAATAATAGATGTTGTTGACGGCCACATCTTTAAAACTTCCATCACTCCATTCCATCAGGGTTGTAACAGCGACATTATCGCCTGTCTTGAACAGTATCTGAAGAATAGGTATCAATGCCGCAAAAGAGAAGATGTTCAACAGTGCCGAAAGGATATTGAACACAATCGACAAAACGACATACTTCTTGTACGGTAAAACAAACCGTTTCAGAACTTGCATGAATTCTTTCATAGGGCCTCTCCTAATAATGTGGCACTTGTACTGCCTGTAATTTTTACACGAACGGTCTCGCCAATGTGGTGACCTGCCTTGGGGAATACCACCATCTTGTTCTGCTCGGTGCGGCCGCACAGCTGCTCGCGAGAGCGCTTTGAGAATCCCTCTACCAATACGTCGAACTCCTTACCCTCGTCCTTCTTGTTCTGAATGGCCGACATCTCTGTCTGCAGGGCAATGAGCTCGTTAAGACGACGGATTTTCTCCTCCTCAGCGACGTCATCAGGCAGATGCTTAGAAGCGTAGGTACCTGGGCGTTCAGAGTATTTGAACATGAAGGCTGAATCGTAGCCCACCTCGCGCATCAGCGAGAGTGACAACTGGTGATCCTCTTCTGTTTCAGAATGATAGCCCACAAAAATATCGGTAGAGAGTCCGCAATCGGGAATGATGCGGCGGATGGCGTTGACGCGATCCATATACCACTCGCGGGTGTATTTGCGGTTCATAAGCTTTAGGATCCTGTCGCTTCCACTCTGTACTGGCAGGTGGATATGCTTGCACACATTAGGCATTTCGGCGATAACGCGCAGAGTCTCATCGCTCATGTCTTTTGGATGCGATGTGGTGAAGCGTACTCGCATAGTGGGTACCTCCTCAGCTACCCTGCGGAGCAAGGCGGGGAAATCCATATCGCCTAATTTATATGAGTTTACATTCTGTCCCAGCAGAGTAACCTCTTTGTATCCTTTGTCGCGCAAATCGCGCACCTCACGCAGAATACTTTCTACATCACGACTACGCTCACGACCACGGGTGTAAGGCACAATACAATAGTGACAGAAATTGTTACAGCCACGCATAATGCTTACAAATCCACCAATCTTATGACCAATGCCAATGCGTTGTGGAACAACATCCTTGTAAGTCTCTGTAGTAGAGAGCTCTGTGTTCATGGCTTTATGACCTAACTCGGCCTGGGCAATAAGATCGGGCAGCGAGAGATATGCATCAGGACCAGCCACTAGGTCGCAGTGGTGGTTGTCGAGCAAGTCCTGCTGAGCACGCTCGGCCATACAGCCAAGCACGCCAAGTATCATTTGGTGTCCTTTACGGCGCTCTGCATCCAGAGCATCCAGGCGGTGGAAAATCTTCTGTTCTGCATTATCACGAACTGAACAGGTATTAAGGAAAACTGCATCGGCCTCATCAAGAGTCTCGGTGGTCTCGTAACCAGCCATCTGCATTACCGATGCTACTACTTCAGAATCTGCCACGTTCATCTGGCAGCCATACGTTTCAATATATAACTTCTTCATCATTCTTTAATTAAATAATAGGAAGCGATATGCCATTAATCTTCTGGTACACATCAAGTGCATATACGTCGGTCATACCGCTTATATAATCGATTATCGCCATAATACGGGTTTCAAGGTCGGGTGCGTCAATGTCGTACTGACTTGACACTCGACTAATAAGGTGTTTGGAGTAGAATCGCTCAGGATGCACAGCTGCATTTATGAACTGCTCCATGAGTGTCTGAATAATCTGATAACCTGATAGTTCAACATCCAGTACAGGACGACTCTTGTAGATACGGGCTACTGACAGTGAACAACAGTTTTTATAAGCCTTTTGTGGCAAATCGCTGATGTGGTCGATAAGACTACCCTGAAACTCTCCGGTGAGAATGTCATCCTCATGATCAACAAATACGCGTACGCATTCGTTTTCAAGTTTTCCTATTACACAGGCACGAAGATATACAATCTTCTCATTGTTATCATCAACTCTCTCGTCCTCTAAGCGCTTGAGAATGTGCTCCTGAGTATCTTCATCGAAGAATGCAAGTAAAAGTTGCATTGTTTCTTCATGCGAAATAATCTTAAGTTTGTGCGCGTCCTCGATGTCCATAATCTCGTAACAGATGTCATCTGCAGCCTCAACAAGGTATACCAGTGGATGGCGAGCATAACGTAGTGGTTCTCCAACCTCTGATTTGCATGGAATGCCGAGCTCGTCAGCTATGCGGCGATAATAGGCTTTCTCGGAGTCAAAGAATCCGAACTTACCCTTCTTACTGGCAGCACTTGAAGAGTATGGATATTTTACGATGCTGGCAAGAGTGGAATAAGTCATTACAAAACCGCCGGGACGACGACCCTTGAACTGATGGGTGAGCAGGCGGAAAGCATTGGCATTACCCTCGAAGTGTATCATGTCGTTCCAGAATATCGGACTAACCTGACGCTGAAGATCGTAGCCTGCACCTTCTGTGAAGAACGATTGGATGGCCTTCTCGCCACTATGTCCGAAAGGTGGATTTCCAAGATCGTGAGCCAGGCAGGCTGTTGCCACAATCTGACCTATCTCCTGGAAAAGACCTTCCTTGAGTTCTGGGTGCTTCTTGGTAAGCTGTGTTGCTACATCATTGCCCAATGACATTCCCACGCTGGCTACTTCGAGTGAGTGCGTCAGACGGTTGTGTACAAAAATGCTACCCGGTAGAGGAAATACCTGGGTTTTGTTCTGCAGACGGCGGAACGGAGCAGAGAATATAAGGCGGTCATAATCGCGCTTAAACTCTGTTCTGTCATCGTGTCGTTCAGGATGACGATGCTCCTGACCAAGACGTTTGTTTGATATAAGTTGTTGCCAATTCATCATAATCAGGGTGCAAAGGTACGAAAAATACCCGCAGTATAAGCACATTTCGCAGAAATTAACGAAAAAATCAAAAATTTAGGCCTCGAAAGGCTTATTTCTAAGCTAAAAGCACTACCTTTGCACATTGATTAAAATATAATTTTAAATTATGCTGAAAATAAAAGTCGTAAACAAAGGTCACCAACCCTTGCCACAGTATGCCACAGAGCAGAGTGCCGGCATGGATCTGAGAGCAAATATAGATGAACCTATAACACTGAAACCTCTGGAGCGTAAGCTTATCCCAACAGGATTGCATATCGCTCTGCCTGTAGGATTCGAGGCACAGGTTCGTCCTCGAAGTGGTTTGGCACTGAAAAAAGGTATCACTGTACTTAACACCCCAGGAACCATCGATGCTGACTATCGTGGTGAGATAGGTGTTGTGCTTATCAACTTGTCTAATGAGGATTTTGTTGTTGAGGATGGTGAACGTATTGCCCAGATGGTGATAGCCCGCCATGAGCAGGGTGAGTTTATTCCTGTTGACGTGCTCGATGAGACAGAGAGAGGTGAGGGCGGTTACGGACATACTGGCGTGAAATAATGATTGGAATGAAGAAGATAGGACTATCGTTGTTGCTGTTGCTATCTGTAACCACTGGTTACGGACAACGGACCTATGATGAGTTCTTCCTCGAAGCAATGGTGCAACGACAGAAAGGCAATAATGATGCTGCCTTTGACCTTCTGCGCCATTGTCTGGAGATAAATCCCGAAGCACCTGAGGCATGGTATTTCCTGGCACAATACTTTAATGCCCTAAAGAATACAGACAAAAGTCTTGAGTACATAAAAAAGGCTGCATCGCTCGATCCTGACAACGAAATCTATATGGAAACGCTTGCTCAGGCTTACATACGTCAGCAGGATTATGAGGCAGCCATACCTGTAGTAGAAAAGATATATACCCGTGATAAGGAACGTGAGGATCTTTTGGAGATGCTCTTCCAACTGTATCAGCAGGTAGATGACCTTGATAATGCCGTACAGGTGCTGAACCGTTTGGAAACTATCGACGGAAAGAATGAACGTCTTTCTATGGCAAAGAGCGAGATTTATACTCGTAAGGGAAACAAAAAAGCCGCAATTGCCGAGATTAAAGCTCTATCGGATAAATATCCTAACGACTTCAACTATCTGGCACTCTACGGTGAAACGTTGATGATGAATGGCCAGTTGAAGAAGGCACTTAAGGTCTACGACAAGATTCTTAAGGAAGAACCGGATAACAATCGTGTGTTGATGTCGCTACGCACATATCATCAGGCTCTGAATCATAAAGAGATTGCTGATTCTCTTACCGAGCGTGTGCTCTTGAACAAGAACTCTACGATGGAGGAGAAAATACATCTGTTACGTCAGGAGATCTCGGCAAGTGAGAATGCCGGAGGTGACAGCACAAGGGTTCTGCAGTTGTTTGATAAGATCTTGAAGCAGCCACAGACTGATGAGAATATGGCTATTTTGTGCGCATCTTATATGAATATTAAAAAGATGCCAAAAGACAGTATTGGCAAGGTGCTTGAAAAGGCACTTGCAATAGCTCCGGATAATTCTTCAGCCCGACTGCAACTTATTGGTTATGCTTGGGAGGACGATGACATGGAACGTGTAATATCTCTCTGTCAGGATGCACGCCAGTATAACCCCGACGAGATGGCTTTCTATTATTATCAAGGAGTGGCTTTCTATCGTCGCGATAGTCTTGATGCTGCTCTTTCTGCTTTCAAGAATGGTATCGGGGTTATCAAAGAAGATAGCGATCCTGCCATAGTATCCGACTTCTATGCCGTTATGGGCGATATCTTACATCAGAAGGGCCTTGTAAAAGAATCGTATGAGGCATATGACTCATGCCTTCAGTGGAAAGACGACAATATGGGATGTTTGAATAACTACGCATATTTCCTTAGTGAGACAGGCGAGCAGCTTACCAAGGCTGAACAGATGAGTTTCAAGACCATCAAGGCTGAGCCTAAGAATGCTACCTATCTTGATACTTATGCTTGGATTCTATATATGTTAGGGCGCTATTCTGAGGCTCAAATATATATAGATCAGGCTCTACAGAATCTGGATGAAAACCAGGACAACTCTGTGATTAAAGAACATGCAGACAAAATAAAACAAAAAATAGATCGATAATGAAACTAAAAAGTATCGTAAGAATTGCCGTATTGGCATTGCCTTTAGTGCTTGTGTCGTGTAAGTCACACAAGAAGGTTGTTGATTCTACGCCATCAATCGCTCAGCGTCAGGCTGCAGATTTCCTTGGTCAAGTACGTGAAAACCAGCAGACGGCAAAGTTCATTACCTCGAAAGTAAAGTTCTCTGTTGAGGTTGGCCCACAGAAGTTGACGCTCACTGGCAACCTGAAGATGAGACGAAACGATGTTATCCGTCTTCAGCTTATGGCTTTCGGATTTGTTGAGGCTGGTCGTTTGGAGTTTACTAAGGATTACGTGCTTATTATGGACCGTATTAATAAGCAGTATCTCAAGGCACCATATCGTCAGATAGATTTCTTGCGTAATAGCGGCCTGAATTTTATGGCTCTTCAGGCTTTGTTCTGGAACGAGCTTTTCAAGCCTAATCAGGGTAGCGATGCTGTTATTCTGTCTAAGAATATAGCAGAAACAAATTTCTCTACTATTGAGAGCGGCGACGACATGATTATCAGTTATGAAGATGGAAAGATGGACTACAGTTGGCTAGCAAGCAAAAATACTGCTGTAATCCGTATGGCAAATATCCTTTATAAGGATCGTTTTAATGGTAATACTCAGCTTAACTGGGACTACTCTGATTTCGAGGTGTTTAGCCGTAAGGTGTATCCAAAGAAACATCAGATTACTCTTACTACTCCCGATAAGGAGGTTAAACTTGGTATGACTCTGAACTATCTTGGTTCTGATACAGAGTGGGAGGCCAGAACAGAAGTGTCTAACAAATATCGTGAGGTAACAGTGGATGAGATACTCCGCCGATTCATGGCTCTGTAATGAATAGAGTATTTCGTTGTAATTATCTGGTGATGGTGCTGATAGCACTCATCTCTTTCTCTTCGCCTGCTGTGGCACAGCATGCGAAGAAATCTTCTACGCAAAAGCGTACCACTACTACCGCAAAGAAGACTACCACCAAGAAAGCAAAAGCCAAAAAGTCAACAACCAAAAAGTCAGCCTCCTCTAAGCAGCCCGTTACGGTTAATAGTCTGAAAAATGAACAGCAGAGGGTTCGTAAACAGATTGAGGAACAGCAGCGTAAACTCCAGGCAAATGAGCGTGATGTAAAGAAACGCTTGCAAAACCTGCTTATTATTAATAATGAGATTGCCGATAAGCGCAAGTCTATTGATACTATACGTCATGACATCAACCGTCTTGACGGCGATATCCATACTCTTGAGGCTCACATGAAGTATCTTGAGGAAGAACTTGCTGAGCGTAAACAACGCTTTGTTAAGTCAATGCGTTATATGCATCGCAATCGCAATATGCAGAGCCAGCTGATGTTTATATTCAGTGCAAAGAATCTTTCTCAGATGTATCGCCGTATGAGATTTGTGCGTGAATATGCCAAGTATCAGCAGAGTCAGGCTGAGGCGGTAAAGTCGATGAAGGCTCAGGTTTCTGAGGCATATGATGAGCTTACTGATACAAAGAAACAGAAGAATGATCTTCTGGTAAGGGATGAGCAGGAGCGCAGATCGCTTGAGGGCAAACAAGTGGAGCAGCAGAAGATGGTGTCATCGCTTCAGAAACAGCAGAAGACCATTCAGGGAATCATTGAGAAACAAAAGAAACGCGATGCTGAACTGAATGCACAGATTGATAAGCTAATTGCTCAGGAGATAGCCCGTGCCAAGGCGCGTGCAGAAGCAGAAGCTAAACGCAAGGCTGCGGAGGCTGAGGCTAAGCGAAAAGCCGAGGAACTTGCCAAGAAGAAGGCTGCTGCTGAGGCTGCTCGTAAAGAGAACGAACGTCGTATAGCCGAAGCAAAGGAAAAGGAAAGGAAGGCTAAGGCCGAAGCACTAGCTGCTGCCAAAAAGAATGCAGAAGAGAGAGCTGCCGCAGAGCGTGCTGCCGCAGAAGCAGAGCGTGCCAGAATGGCTGCTGAGCGTAAGGCGGCTGCTGATGCAAAGGCTCATGACAAAGAAGTTGCAGAGGCTAAGAAGGCCGAGAGTGTATATACTGTCTCGTCAGAAGACCGTCAGCTGAGCGGTAATTTCGAGAGCAATCGGGGGCGCTTGCCTATGCCTATCTCAGGAAGCTATCGTATCGTTAACCACTTTGGTACCAACCACGTTACCGATGTAAAAGGTCATGTCACACTCGATAAGAAAGGTATCGACATCAAGGGCCAGCCTGGTGCTGCTGTCCGTTGTATCTTCGATGGCGAGGTTAGTGCTGTATTCAGCTACGCTGGAACTACGGTCGTAATTGTTCGCCATGGTAGTTACCTCTCTGTATACTGCGACTTGGCTTCAGTAAACGTTAGCCGTGGACAAAAAGTAAGCACCCGACAGACGCTTGGTCGTGTGCGTGCTGAAGGTTTGATGCAGTTCCAGTTGCGCCATGGTAGCGCGAAACTAAATCCCGAGGGATGGTTGGCCAGATAGACACTAAAGTGTCAATCCGTCCAACAATCCTACGTAGGTTTCGATAGCCTGTTCTATCTCCGAAATCTTTATAAACTCGTTAGCTGAATGCGAACGGCTTGATTCGCCAGGTCCCAACTTAAATGATGGGAATGGCATCAATGCCTGATCGCTCAGCGTGGGCGAACCAAAAGGCTGCATGCCTCTCTCTATGCATCTCTTTACAAGAGGATGCTCTGGCGAGATGGCAGAAGAATGCAGACGGAAAGAGCGGGCACGAAGCTCGCACTTAGTCATCTTCTTGCAGAGGAAGTTGAACAGGTATTCATTCTGATAGAATTCGTTGGTGCGTACATCTATAATAAAGTGTAGTGTATCCGGAATAACATTGTGCTGTGTGCCGCTCTCAACAACGGTAACAGTCATTTTTGTAGCTCCAAGCAGTGGACTAACCTTGCGGAACTTGTAGTCGCGAAGCCAAACTAAATCATCAAGTGCCTCGTATATGGCGTTGACGCCTTCGTTTCTGGCGGCATGGCCAGATTTTCCATGCGCATAGCCGTCAATAACCATCAATCCCTTTTCGGCGATAGCTGGTTGCATGCCTGTAGGCTCACCTACGATGGCAACGTTAACCTGCGGCAAAAGTGGTAGTACGCGACTTAGTCCGTTGGCGCCCGAAACTTCTTCTTCGGCTGAGGCTACCCATAGTATATTATAGTTGCGATGGCGATGAAGCATAATGCGATATGCCTGCAGCAGGGAAACCAGACCTCCTCCGCAATCGTTAGAGCCCAGTCCATACAATATATCTCCTTCCTGAGTGGGAGTAAAGGCGTCGCGAGTCCATGAACTAACTGGCTTCACTGTATCAATATGCGCATTGAGCATAACAGTGGGGCGGTTATTATCCCAGTCTGGACATCCCACCCAGAGGTTATTTCCCTCTCGTCCAAATGGCAGATTCCAATAGTTCAGGTATTCAGCCAACTTGTCGGCAGCCCTTGTCTCGTCTCTGCTTATTGAGGGAATGGCAATTAACTCCTTAAGTAGTTCTACTGCATCGTTGGTGTAGTATTTGGCTTCCATAATTATTTGGTTTTAGTTTTTGATATCCACACTGAAAGTAACATCGAGAGTACCAGCACTCCGAATATAATGGCCAGCGAGAGAGGGGTGGCCACTTTTATGTGCCAGAATACTTCGAGCAACATCTTCACACCTACAAAACTTAGTATTATTCCCAGTCCGTATTTCAGGTAAGTGAAGTATTTTGCCACCGCGGCCAGTGCAAAATAGAGCGCACGTAATCCAAGGATGGCAAATATATTAGATGTGAGCACGATAAAAGGATCGCGGCTTACTGAGAATACAGCAGGGATAGAGTCAACGGCAAAGGCTACATCGGTAGTCTCGATTACAAGTAGCGTGATAAACAGTGGCGTAGCCAGGCGTTTGCCATTTTCCAAAATAAAGAACTTGTCCTCGTGCATCTGGTCGGTAACGGGGAAGAACCTCTTAAACATTTTTACAAAGATGTTCTTCGATGGGTCAACCTGCTCGTCATCTTTGTGGCTGAACATCTTTATGCCAGTGTAAATAAGAAAAACGCCGAATACGGCGAGCACCCATTCGAATTGGGATATGATGGCCGTACCTGCAAAGATGAATATGCTGCGCAGAACCAGTGCTCCGAAAATGCCCCAGAATAATACTTCATGTTGATATTTATTCTTCACCCCGAAGAACGAGAAAAGCATCAGAAACACAAACAGGTTGTCCATCGATAGTGATTTCTCTATCAGATAACCAGCTAGAAACTCCATTGCCTTTTCGTGTGGTTCTGCTGGATACCATAGATAGATGCCACCGCAGAATACCAGCGACACGCCAATCCATACGGCGGTCATCTTCAGAGCCTCGGATACTCCCACCTCGTGTTGTCCTTTCTTACCGAATGATTTTAGATCGATAAGTAGCATTACCAGTACAAGGATGTAGAACAATACCCATGCCCAAAGGGGCATATTAACCATTTCCATATATTCCTATTTCTTTATTTTCAGCTGCAAAGTTACTATTTAGTTTGCAAAAAGCCAAATTAATTACAGTTTTTTCTATGAATACAAAAAATAGTTGTACTTTTGCATATTGGTATGCGTAACAGATTGTTGGATAATGCTCCTTTACTCCGTATAGTTGTGTGCATGATTATTGGTATAATCATTGCTCATTATGTTGCGTTACCCGTTTCTATGCTACCTGTGTTGATTGGAATGGTGGTAATAGCGTTGCTGCTGTGGAAATACAAGTATATGCAGTCATTATCAATCCTACTTTGTTTCCTGTTTATGGGCATGTTTCTTATGCAAAGACAACAGACTATGCCTGATGACTTGCAACAAACTTCTAGTATAGACCGTTCCAAGGCATTTTTCATGCAACAACGTGAAAAGCTGCTTACTCGTTTTTCTGATAATGGTATTAATGGCGATGCTTATGCTGTAGTTGCCGCTATGTCTTTAGGTGATAAATCTGCTTTGACTCACAATCTAAAGGATACCTATTCCGTAAGTGGCGCATCGCATGTGCTGGCTCTTAGTGGTTTGCATCTTGGTATCATCTACATGCTATTTTCGCTATTTCTGCCTCGTAGGCGTTGGCCAGCATTGTCTCAGTTGGTTATAATCCTGTTTATTTGGGCATTTGTTTTTCTTGTTGGCATGTCGGTAAGCGTGGTTCGCTCCGCAATTATGCTTACTGTTTATGGTCTCCTTTCTATTGGCAACCGTGATAAGATGTCGGTAAATGCTCTTGCCTTTACTGCTATTGTCATGCTTATGTGGAATCCTGCCTGGTTGTTCGATGTGGGATTCCAGATGTCGTTTATGGCTGTACTGGCCATTCTGCTGTTTGTTCCTTTGTTCGAAGATGTTTTTTCTGCGGAGTATCTCATGGAACATCGATGGATAAAGCGCATCTGGGGATTGACTGCGGTAAGTTGTTCTGCTCAGTTGGGAGTAGCTCCTTTGATAGCATTTTACTTCGGACGTTTCTCTACCTTCTTTCTGTTGACAAACTTTATTGTGATTCCTGCAGCAATGGTTATACTTTGGCTGTCGATAGTGGTAATTGTTTTTCCATCACTCGCGTACATATTATTATATATAGTAGAGCTCCTTAATACCTCTTTAAATCATATTAGTGCCATCCCGGGAGCATGCATAGATAATCTCCATCCGAGTGTACTTCAGGTGGTGCTTATCTATATTCTTATCTTCTGCAGTTACCTGCTTATAGAAAGAATAAAACCAATAGTGGGATGGAGAGCATTGAGATGAGGGTGGTGATAAACGTCACCTCGGTTATCATCGTGGTATCTTTACCGTATTTCAAACAGAGAATAGTTCCGTAAGTGGCTACAGGCATGGCTATAACAACCGTATTAATATTTACCACGAAACTTGCAAATCCCAGTGCTGAACACAGATAGTATATTCCGATGGGAAGTATTGCCAGTCTGAAAAGTGTTGTAATATATACGGTGCTATTACCAAGTAGCGATCTCAGCGATAAGTTCGACATCGATGAACCGATAATCATAAGTGCAGCGGGCACGGTAATGTTGCCAATCATGGTTAGCGGTTGACTGATGAACTCTGGAATATTGTCTATTCTCAATGCTACAATAAGCATAGTAAGGTATGCAGCAAGCATTGGGGTAGAGTAGAGAACCTTCTTCTGGAATCGGCTTTCTTCTACTTCTCCCTTGCCTGTAATCAGTATCGTTCCTATGGTAAACACAGCAAAAGTATTAACCACATTCAGTACTGCGGCATAGAACACTGCCTCATGCCCGAATATCGATGCTACAACAGGATATCCCATAAATCCTACGTTGCCAAACATCAGTGCAAAGCCTATAGCTCCTTCGTCTGTCTTATTCTTAGTAAGATAACGTGGCAATAGAAATGCAACCCCTGTTAGTGCGACATATGTGATAATGCTTATCAGCAATAGTGGCAGAATATACTCTCTGTCGGGCAACTCGCCCGTCATTGCCGACGACAGAATCAAAGCCGGACAAGTGATGTTAATCACAAGTCTCGACAGTTGTCTGTCGAAGTCGCCTCCCAAATACCCAAGTTTACCAGCGATATAACCCAATATCACAATGGCAAACAATGTCATCATTACTGTAAACATGCTGTAAAGGTATGAAAAAAGCCCCAATTAGTGGGGCTTTTAGTTTACATATATCCTAACCACCTTAAAATATCGTTGAGGTTTGCCACAACCATAAGGAGAATCAGTAGTCCAAAGCCAACGTATTCGGCACGGATCATAAATGTCTCTGATGGCTTGCGACGGGTAATCATCTCATATAACAGGAACAGCACATGTCCACCATCAAGAGCTGGGATGGGCAAGATGTTCATGAAAGCAAGGATAATGCTGAGGAAAGCTGTCATCTTCCAGAACAGATACCAATCCCATACTGGTGGGAAAAGGCTTCCGATAGCTCCGAAACCACCAATTGACTTTGCTCCATCAGCAGTAAACACATACTTCATGTCACCTACGTAACCCTTCAGCACGTTACATCCGTATGCTATACCTGCAGGGAAACTCTCAAAGAATCCGTATTCCTTGGTTACAGGCTTGTAAAGTCCTGCAATGGTCTGTACGAAGAATCCAAGCTTCAGCTCTGGCGTCAGCGTTACAGCAGTTGTGTCTACAATCATCGCAGTTACAGCTTTTGATGCATCAGCGCTATCCTTAACTAATCCTTCGCGTTCGTAAGCAATAGATACTGTACGAATCTTCAGACTGTCTGCCTGACTCTTAGCGTCAGTCATCATGTCCTCAAGTACACCAAGCTGATCAGTAAACTCATTATAGCTGTCAACAGGCTTGCCATTGATGCCTACAATCTTATCACCCTTCTGGAGTCCTATCTTAGCGGCAGGGGAATCTTCCATTACGCTGTCAACAACAGCAGGAATCAGCGGACGAACGAACGATGGCTCTGCCTTAAGCATACCAAGCAGGTTGATGTCGCCTGGCAGAGTGATGCTCATAGCCTTACCATCACGGATAATGTCGGCACGGGTTGCCTCACTCAGGTCTCGATACATATCGGCGCTGAAGTCTTTGAACTCGCCCTTCTCTGTGCCTACCAGAATATCGCCATCCTTAAACCCGTACTGCTTAGCCTCGGTATTGAACTTCATACCCAGTGTCATGTTCTTTGTGGGGATATAAGTGTCGCCCCAGTAGAAAAGAATCATTGAGTAGATGAACAATGCTAACAGGAAGTTAACAAGTACTCCGCCAATCATAACCAACAGGCGCTGCCAGGCTGGTTTGCTGCGGAACTCCCAAGACTGCTCGGGCTGTTTCATCTGCTCGGTGTCAAAACTCTCGTCTATCATACCGGCAATCTTACAGTAACCTCCAAGGGGCAGCCAACCTACACCATACTGTGTGTCGCTATTCTTGGGCTTGAACTTAAACAGACTACCGTCCCACTTCCAAATACTGGGGTCGAAGAACAGGTAGAACTTTTCTACGCGGATGCCAAAGAGCTTGGCAAAGAAGAAGTGGCCACCCTCATGGAGTAGCACCAGCAGGCCAATGGCCAGCATGAACTGTAAAAGTCTAATTAAAAAGATATCCATTGTTGATTATTTGTTCATAAGTTCTGTTGCGATGCGACGAGCCTCGGCATCGGTAGCGATGTAGGTGTCGTAGCTTGGATTCTTGTCGAAGGTAGCACGCTGCATGGTCTCGGCAATGATGTCGCCCATCTGCAGGAATCCGCACTTGTCCTCAAGGAATCCGCGGTTTACTATTTCGTTGGCTGCATTCACGATACATGGCATGTTACCGCCCTTGTCCAGTGCCTCGTAAGCCATAGCCAGACAGCGGAACTTATTCAGGTCGGGCTCGAAGAAGTCCAGATGCTGTGCCTTAAAGAGGTCAAGGCGTTCGCCGCTAAGGTGCAGTCGCTTTGGGAACGAGAATGCATACTGTATTGGCAGTCGCATATCGGGCACACCAAGCTGGGCTTTCACACTGCCATCCTGGAACTGAACGGCACTGTGTACTATCGACTGTGGATGAACCAACACCTGAATCTGCTTGGCATCAACACCGAACAACCACTTTGCCTCGATTACCTCGAAGCCCTTGTTCATCATCGATGCTGAGTCGATGGTTATCTTTGCACCCATATCCCATGTTGGGTGGCGCAGAGCGTCGGCCTTGGTTACGTGGGCAATCTCTTCCATTGTCTTAAGACGGAAAGGACCGCCACTGGCAGTAAGCAGAATCTTCTCTATTGGATTCTGATCCTCGCCAACCAGACTCTGGAATATTGCAGAGTGCTCGCTGTCAACAGGCAGGATAGGTGTGTGATACTGCTGTGCCAACTGTAGAATCAACTCGCCGGCAACAACCAGTGTCTCTTTGTTTGCTAGACATATTGTCTTGCCAGCCTTGATGGCATGAATTGTAGGATTCAAACCTGCAAATCCCACCATTGCTGTCAGTACCATATTGATTGGACCGGCTTCTACTATCTCGTTCAATGCCTGAGCTCCGGCATAAACCTTAACATCGGGCATGTCGCTCATCAACGACTTCAGTTCGTCGTAACGAGCCTCATTTGCTATAACAATGGCTGCGGGCTTGAATTTATGAGCCTGCTCGGCCAGCAATTCTACCTTATTATTAGCTGTCAGGCAGTAAACCTCATAAAGGTCAGAATGTTCCTCGATAACCTCGAGTGCCTGAGTTCCTATCGACCCCGTAGAGCCGAGAATGGCTATCTGTTTTTTCATAACTCTAAAATGCCTTCCGGCAGATTAATGAATATTTGTTGTTTCTTTGTATCTACATTGGTAATCAGCTCCTCTGAAGCAGGAATCAGTTTCCCGTCTTCCAATTCAAAAAGGATGTTGATGGTGGCATCATCCACCGATGCTATGCGGCCTGCACTCTTACCACTGTTGGCATCGATGAGCTCAAAGCCTACAATGGCTGCCCATGATAACTGCTCTTCATCGCCTTCCGCCATTTCTCTGGGGAAGTACACCTCGCAGCCGGTCAGCTCTCTTGCTCGCTCTTGGGTGTCAATGCCTTCAAATTTCATCAAGGCATTATCATCGGTCTTGAAGCGATACTCTTCTATAAAGAAAGGTACTAATATACCATCCATGTCGAGTATCAGATAGTCGGCATCGGTACGGTCGAACACATCGTCGTCGAAGAGGAAACTTATCTCCCCCTTCACGCCGTGCGCCTTACCCAGCTTACCTATCTTATATACTTCTTCTTGTCTTATCATGATCTGGTAATTTTTGCACCAAGTGCATTCAGTCGGCCTTCTATGTCTTCGTAACCGCGGTCTATCTGTTCGATGTTGTCGATGCGACTGGTGCCTTTTGCACTCATTGCAGCAATAAGCAGGGCGATACCGGCACGGATATCAGGACTCGACATGCGTCCACCTCTAAGTGTTATCTTGCGGTCGTGACCAACAACTACAGCACGGTGTGGGTCGCAGAGTATTATCTGTGCACCCATATCTATCAGTTTGTCGACAAAGAACAGTCGGCTCTCAAACATCTTCTGGTGGAACAATACAGAACCGCGGGCCTGAGTAGCTACTACTATCAGCACACTCAGCAGGTCGGGAGTCAATCCCGGCCAAGGTGCATCGGCCAGCGTCATGATAGTTCCGTCGATAAACGACTGTATCTCATAGTGCTTCTGACGGGGAATCCAAAGGTCATCGCCTTCTACTTTAATCTTGATACCCAGTCTACGGAATGCATCAGGGATAATTCCGAGGTTTTCTACGCTTACGTTCTTGATGCGCACACCATCGCCGCACATTGCAGCCATTCCTATAAATGATCCTACCTCAATCATGTCGGGCAAAATCAGGTGGTCGGTGCCGTGCAGTTTGTCAACACCTTCGATAGTAAGCAGGTTTGATGCGATACCGCTTATGCGGGCTCCCATGTTGTTCAGCATTTTACAAAGCTGCTGCAGATAGGGCTCACATGCGGCGTTATATATAGTTGTGGTGCCTTTAGCAAATACTGCTGCCATTATGATATTGGCGGTTCCGGTGACCGAAGCCTCATCGAGCAACATATACGAACCCTTAAGTTTCTTGGCCGAAATCTCGTACACATCACGACCTTCTACACGGTTGAATGTAGCACCGAGTTTCTGGAATCCCAGGAAGTGGGTGTCAAGTCTTCTACGACCTATCTTGTCGCCACCGGGCTTGGTGATGATGGCTTTACCCATTCTTGCCAGCAACGGACCAATCATCATTACGCTACCTCTCAGAGCAGCGCACTTCTGTACAAACTCATCACTTTCCAAGTAGTCGAGTCTTAACTCGTCGGCTTGGAACGAATAAGTATTCTCCTCCTTCTTTGCTACCTTTACACCAATATCACGCAGCAGCTGGATTAGGTTGTTTACGTCGCGAATATTAGGAATATTGCGAATTATAACCTCTTCCTCTGTCAACAAAGAGGCACAGATAACCTGCAGAGCCTCGTTCTTTGCGCCTTGTGGCGTAATGGTTCCTTGCAGCAGATGGCCGCCTTCGATGATAAATGATGCCATATCGGTTACTTCTTTTTCTTACCTTTCTTCTCTTCGCTAACTGAAACTTTCTCGAACTTGAATGTACTCAGGTCAATCTGAATCACTCCGTCGGTAAAGCGAGCCAGGTCGTCAGCAATGCGCTCATCATCCATATAGCCATGACCGTATTGAACAAGGTCGCGCTTCATCTGATTTGCGGTATATCTTACCAAAGTGTCGCGCTCCTCACCCTCGGGCATAGTCTTCAGCTTTTCAAAAAGTTCCTCAACCAGTCTTCCGTAGTGACGCAGCTTTACGCCATCCTTTGGAAGATTCATTGGCTTTGGTTTTGACAGAATGCTGTCGGCCTCGCTGATATCGAAAGGCCAGTCTATCTCAAGCTCTCTGTGACTCATCAGATACAGATGATTCCAGAGAGTCTGCTCAAAGTCGTCATTCTCTTTCAGCTGAGGGTTCTTTGTCTCCATCAGTTTTACGATAGTATATGCACACTTAAGTCTCTCCTCTTTTGTAGGCAGTTCGCATGCTATCTCTATCATCTTCTGGATCTCGCGGCCGTACTCCGACATCACGAGCTTCTCACGCTGAGTGTTGTAATCTAATCCTTTTATATCCATAAAATGTTCAATTCTCAATGTTCAATCTTCAATAAGTCTTTCGGCTTCTTCGCTACAAAGTCTTTCAGATAGTATGGCACAAAGTACGCCACATCCTCAGTCTGATTATTCAATAGACGCTTTTCTGCCAGAGGCTGCATCCATTTTGCCAGGGGCTCGATGCCCTCAATCAGATGGGCATTAGGGTGATTGATAGTCTCCATGCATTTCTTGGCACCATTGCCAAAGAAGTATACGGGGTGTTTGTCGAGATACTCTTTGTATGTCTCTTCGGTCACGATGTCGGCACCTATCTCACGGATTGGGTGCAGAGCACGGTCGTAGATACCTGCATATACCTCCATTCTGCGAGCATCGAGCATCGGACAGAGTAGGGCATCTTCCTCGGGAATCTCTCTTAACAGTACTGGCACGCACAGCAGTTCCAGTGTAGGAACAGCTATCAGCTTCAGGTTTCTGCCGTAGCAGATACCCTTTGCCATCGAAACGCCAATACGCAATCCTGTATATGAACCAGGACCGCAACTTACTGCTACTGCATCAAATGGTATTGCATGATTATCGGTAAACGATAGAGCCTCGTCAACCATGGTGCCTAGGCTCTCTGCATGATTCGGACCGCTATGATCGTCCTGCTGGAAGATAACGTGCGAATCCTCCGAAACGGCCACGGAACAAACATCCGTACTTGTTTCAATATGTAATATCGTCGACATACTTATTCAATTATCACTATTCACTTTTCTCTTATTGAAAGTGCAAAGGTACGTATTTTTTTGCAAACCGCCATCGTTTTATTACAAATTAACGTGTTTTTGCCAATCCTCCCGTGTAAGGATTGCAGCCCCCTCGCAACAGGAGCGTAGTCCTCCTGCGGAAGGATTGTACCCTCTCCCTATATAATATATAATGTGTAGCTGTTTTTGTAATTGACTGAAATCAAGAGGTGCATAAAAAACACTCTTAAATTGAAAATTTCTCTAGAAAAGTTTTGGTAGTTCAAAAAAAAGCCGTACCTTTGCACCCGCAAATCAGGAACACCACCTGATAAGCACGATAAAGAAAGAGTTCTTTGAAAGATTTACATAGACAGAAGTAGTACAAGAAGCGAGTACTTTTCGAAGTACTTGGGTAAAAGAACAAACCGTTTCAATTTCTTGAGAGGTCGC
>Ga0256405_10000522_pt1 | contig 126505 bp, 117 predicted proteins | sample RumenRJG_02DNA_FD_189096 | JGI IMG/M metagenome (GOLD analysis project Ga0256405, IMG submission 189096) | Bovine rumen microbial communities from Lethbridge, Alberta, Canada - RJG_02 | ecosystem: Host-associated > Mammals > Digestive system > Stomach > Rumen | place: Canada: Alberta... | reverse complement strand
GCTACATGCCGGAGACTGTTAGAATGGCTCTTGCCAGATGCTGTCAAAGACAAACAAATGTGACTGTTCAAGAGAAAAAAGTAAGTTGGAGTTTGCCTCTTGACAAAGGTCACTTCATAACAGGAGGATTTAAATATGGCGTTTACTTCCGGAGAAATCGGTTTAAAAATCAAATCCACGCCATCAATGGCTAAATGCATTCAAATACTCAGAAAATATAATCCTGTCTCCATGGCAGAGATAAAAAGTGCAATAGATAATAACAAATATGTATTAACTTGTAAGTATACCAGTGATTCAGGAGTCAGAAAAATCCGCAAATGCTATGATCAGCTTACCAAAGCAGGCATCATCGTTGAAATATATGAACACGATCGGATTACCACACGCGAATTGATATCTAATCTCATTGAAACTTACCACGAAATCGAGGTGGAAACTCAAGCTCTTATCGATGCTGAAATTGGCGATGATGAGGACGATATATAGTTTTTATCTAACATAAAAGTGCGTAGGTTTATCATTATCAAACTTACGCACTTTTTTTATCCTTTATTAAAATGAGAACAGCCTCGAAATCAATTTACCATCAACCTCGCATTGACCTCGCATCAACCTCGCATCAACCTCGCATTGACCTCGCATCAACCTCGCATCAACCTCGCATCAACCTCGCAAAAATTTAATCATTTCATACTATATGTATGATTAGGATCATATTTGTTACCTTTTATTATTATAATATCCAAATTAATAAGATTATTTAACTTAACATTTACCGTTCTTCTAGATAGTCCTGTTAAGTCTTCAATTTCAGAAGTAAATACTTCTTTTCTTGTACTAATAAATGTGATTATCTTTTTTTCATAAGAATCCAACTGATTCCAGATTTCATCTCCAATCTCTTTATGAACACTCTCCTTCTGTCTGGTACTCCGCGTAACAATATTGTTTTTAAGGATAAGTTTAACACCCTGTCTTTCAGGTTCTGTGTAAATAGGATCATCAAGGAAATATTCAGCCATATCAGAATAAATACGCTTTACTCCCTCATTAAGCTCTCTGACATGTTCGAAATCTGTCATAACACGTGCTATTCTCGGATTTCTGGAAAAGCTCGTAGTTCTGATATTCTGAACTGTTACAATATTCGGTAACTTTCCCGGGCTGTCTATCTCCAGGCGATCATCAAACATGGAAACCTTTATATATTTTCCTTCCATGCCATATTCACGGTGAGCTACCGCATTTACTATACCCTCAAGCCAAGCAAATTCCGGATATTCAGGTACTATAGAAAACCTTCCAGTATTTGGATCTAGCGCATTAAACTCTCGAAGCTGATCCTTAATAAATGCCTTTGCCTCCTCTATCAATCTTAAGATAGGCTTTTCAAAAGACTTATCTTTTACGACATTCATTTCTGTTCCAACTTTAATATCAGTTCCCATATATCGAAGGAAACGAATGCGACAGTTAGGATAAAACTGTGCAACATTCTCTGCAAAAAGGAGCACTGCAGCATTGGTCAGATAATCCTTTCCGTTCTTTCTCTTCATAAGACCACGACCGCGAAGAATCTGGGCTGTATCAACTCCAATTGCATCTATCCTGGTCTTATATTCCTCAATTAAGCCCTTATCCAGATCAGTTATCTCTGCATCTTCATTTATCTCATCTTCATAATGTCTTGAACCCTTTTCATACTCAAGAAGTTTTATGTCTTCACCTTTAAGTTCTCTTGTTCTGTCTCCGATTCTTAACCATACAGAATCATTTGTCATATATATAATTCTATCTATACTCGGCTCAATGTGAAGAAGTAAAATACGATCCGGTTCACCCTTATAATTAATAACATCAATAAACTCTTCCTTATATGACGGCATCGGACGGCAATAATCCTTAGGAAGATTGATGAACTGATTTATCTTTTCTTCGCCAAATTCATCTATACCCTCTATTTTCATAGATTTGTCACTTATACCAATTATAAGTGTCCCTCCTTCAGCGTTAGCAAAAGCAGGAATCCATGGAGCAATATCTGACGGCTTAACCTTAGCTGACTTTCTATCAAAGAATTTATTTTCACATTTTGTCGTCATATATTCCAATGTTAAAGTTGGATTTATCGCAGATTTAATCATAGCAATCCTCATCATTTGATCAATCATTTTTTCGAAAAATACTCTAACACATCATACCACTAATTTATCACTATGTCATTGAACTTATAATATAAGCACTTTGCAGCACTCCTCCCCCATCAATATACCCGTTTTAACCAGCTGATATGCTTATTTTTCGCTTTTGTCGCTGAATAAAACGGGGTTCAATTTCAATTCAAATATTCTGATTATTACTATTCTTACCTTGCCTGCAATTTTACAACTTCTTTGTGCATTTTAACTGCGATATAAAAAATATATAGCATACAGTCCTACTATGATTAAAACACTACTCAGATACCATATCTTACTCATGGTACCTTCTTTCTTCATTCCTCGTGCATAATACTCTCTATATATTGAAGCCTTTCGTAACCTTTCCACGTCTTTTTGCATCTGGTGATTCCAATTTTCATCATACTCATCAACCAATTCAGCTTCGACTTTTTTATGATCATCAAGAACAACACTTATATTATATAGCTTATCTTTTAAGAATCGTTCTTCTTGTTTAAACGTTACTATATCACTATTCTTTATCTCATCCGAAAATGTTTCATTCATTACATGGTAGTTTCTAACATTGATAATAAGACTTCTGATATATGCCGGAAGAATAAAAAATAGTATTATAAGCGCTATAGCAGGAAGAAGTGTTTTGATAATCATATATATAAACAACACCACTATTCCAACCTTAGTATGTTCACAAATTTTAACGAAACACAATGGACATAAAAATATAACCAACCATATGATTGAAACTTTAATATCAAGTATAATTGAATTCTTCAAATCCTTCTTTCGCGACTCTAATCCTACAAGCTGATCCTGATACATTTTCTCAACCTGCTTAATCTGAAGTATCAAACTATTACACACGTCACGATATCCACCATCAGGTTTCTCTGTTTTGTTATAGTCTAGAAACGTAAAACCTGATTCTTCTATTTCCTGATCTATCATGTCATCTGTATTAAATCCCATGCAATCTCAACCTCATAAGTTTTACAAGCACCTATTGATATTTTATCACTATGTTAATTTCAATTCCACAAGTCATAAAAAAACACGTATACTAATTTGTATACTAATTTGTATCGAAAAAAGACGATTTAAACCGTTTTTTAACGAAATAAATTACTGAATATTTCTTGTTAAAGGTGGAGATAAATACTCTGAAATGAGTTCTGATAAGTCCTGAAAAGCCCTTTATTTTATGGGCTTTGAACGAAAAAAGACCTCGGTTCACTTACCGAGGTCTCAGACTGGGGTACTAGGATTCGAACCTAGAAAATGACGGAGTCAGAGTCCGTTGCCTTACCATTTGGCGATACCCCAATATTCAGTTTGTCGCTTTTCACAGCGCAAACTGAATTATATTATATTGATTTATAAAATGCAAGCACTTTTTTATCTTTTTTTCAAGTAAAGCCTCACATGCCTAAAGTCGCGAGTGTGCTAAGACAATTTATCAAAATCACATATTCCTGCTACTGAGGAGGCATGTTGTACGGATCATAGCCCTGCTGCTGGCCATATCCCTGCTGTGGCTGACCATATCCCTGCTGCGGCTGACCGTAGCCTTGCTGTGACTGACCATAGCCCTGAGCCTGACCGTAGCCCTGCTGTGGCTGACCATAGCCCTGAGCCTGACCATAGCCCTGCTGTGGCTGACCATAGCCCTGAGCCTGGCCGTAGCCCTGCTGTGGCTGACCATAGCCTTGTGGCTGGCCATATCCGAATGTCTGCTGCGGTACGCCATATGCAGGTGCAGTTTTACCTTTCATCACGATCTTCATTATCGCTCCACCCAACACAACCAGGCATCCGATAACAAGCAGAACCGGTCCGATACCTCTTGTTACCATATCCGAATAAGAACCAAGTTCAGAATCCATGTTTGACTCAGTATAAGCATATAACAAAAGACTGAGAACCGACATGATCAATACAACTACAGGCTTTTGCAGAAAAATGAATATAATTGCCACTATCATGAATATAATAACAAAAATACCATCTGCAACGGACGATTGTCCTAACATGGAATTATATACATAATTAAATGTGTACATTCCCATAATAGTATAAAACGGTAAAAACAAAGATATTAATGTTAATACCACCCCACCAAGCATCACCAGATTTGCCGGCTCCGAATAATTAAACGGTGTCTTTTGCTTCATCAAATATACCTCCCATTAAAACCCCTTAAAGTAGAACTGTCTCTACTTATAATATAAAAAACTGCAGGTGCATGACAGCACCTGCAATCATTATACTTTATTATAGATTACTCTTCAAGACTCTGTGTCTTATGCACGACAACAGTTTCATCATAACATGTGAAAATATCATCGATTTTTTCTTTATTTGGCTTCGGAGTTATAGCACTCACGATAGGAACAACTATAAGTCCGGCAATCATTGTTGCAGCACCTGCGTTGATAGGTGACTTAATGATCGGAACAAACATGTTGGTAACTGTAAATGCAACACCGATGATGTAGCTTGCCCATACGGCTGCCTTTGTAATATTCTTGCTGTAAAGTCCGTACATAAACGGAGCAAGGAAAGAACCTGCAAGAGCTCCCCATGAATAACCCATGAGCTGAGCGATAAATGTCGGTGGGTTAAATGCTATTACTACGGATATCGCTATGAAACACATAACGAAAAGCTGCATGAGTCTGAGCTGTGTTTTTTCTTTCATATCCTTCTTCATTACCGGCTTGATAACATCAAGTGTAAGTGTTGAACTTGATGTAAGAACCAGTGAAGAGAGAGTTGACATAGAAGCTGAGAAAACAAGCACTACCACTATACCGATCAGGATATCCGGAAGCGTTGAAAGCATAGAAGGTACGATGCTGTCGTAAGCAATTTTGATCGAACCGTCCGGCTGAACAACCTGAACACCCGGTGCATCAGCAAAGAGACGTCCGAAACCTCCGAGGAAGTAGCATCCACCCGCAATTACTATTGCAAAAAATGTAGAAACAACGGTTCCTGTTTTAACAGCTTTTTCATCCTTGATGGCATAGAACTTCTGAACCATCTGAGGAAGTCCCCATGTTCCGAGAGATGTAAGGATAACTACTCCCAGAAGGCTAATTGGGTCCGGTCCGAAGAAGCTTGCGAAAAGTCCCTGGCTGTCAGCGAGAGCTGCCGTTGTTACCGAAGCATCTGCAGGAATAGTCGAAAGTTCCTTAACTGCATTGAGGAATCCGCCCTGTCCGGCAAGAACAGAACCGATAACTGCACAGATACCGATCAGCATGATGATACCCTGAATGAAATCATTCAGTGCAGTTGCCATATATCCTCCGATTACTACGTATGCACCTGTGAGAAGCGCCATAACAATTACACATATACGATAATCCACATTAAAGGCCATTCCGAAAAGACGTGACAGACCATTGTATACACCTGCTGTATATGGAACCAGGAATATAAATGCTATAACAGAACCAACTACGCGAAGAGCCTTTGAATCATATCTCTTTCCAAAATATTCAGGCATTGTCTTCGCATCAAGCTTCTGTGTCATAACTCTTGTTCTTCTACCGAGAACAAGCCATGCAAGAAGACTTCCTATAAATGCATTTCCAAGTCCGATCCATGTTGATGCAAGTCCGAATTTCCAACCGAACTGTCCGGCGTATCCGATAAATACAACCGATGAAAAGTACGATGTTCCGAATGCGAATGCGGAAATCCACGGACCAACCGTCCTTCCTCCAAGTACATAATCGTTGACATTCTTTGCTTTATTTCTGGAGTAGAAACCTACACCCAGCATTACACCAAAGAATACAACAAGCATGATAATCTTGATGACCATTGTGTTTTCTCCTTTAAAACGTTAATACTTTAGCGCTTTATCGCACTGAATTGTATTATGCACTATTCTCACTCTAATGTCAACCTAAAAACATATTAAAAGCCGCCTTTTCAATGACAAATATCATGAAACGGCGGCATAAATCTGAACGGATTAAATCAACACAACCTTAATCCATATCTGAAGTTTTATATGTACTTTATAAATCTTATGAAAGCGTCTTTCGTATGTTTGCTTCAAACTGTCTGTTAAATCCAAGCCATTCATTACTGTTTCCGGCGTCATTAAGTATTTCAGTAAAACTCTCAATCTTCGCATCCATGTTATCTGCCATGCTGAGAACAACTGCCTCGATCAATGCCGGCTTCTTTGGCGAACCGTATTCCAACTCTCCGTGATGAGCAAGGATACAATGAATCAACTCTCCCTCAAGTACTTCGGAAAACTCTGTTCCCGCAGCTCTAAGCTCACGTATCTTATCTCTTATCATCATCGCACCGATAACTATATGTCCCATCAGATTTCCTGCATCCGTATAATCATTTATCGGAAAATCAGCTATCTCATCGATTTTACCAATATCATGACATATTGCCGCAGTAACCAGAAGATCCTTATTGATTATAGGATATGCCGAACCGATAAATCTGCATATTTTCGTAACTGCAAGGGTATGCTGAAGAAGTCCACCAACAAAACCATGATGTATTGACTTCGCCGCACTGTGATTTATAAAAGCTGTAAGAAATGTTTTATCTCCGAAGAAGCTGTCAAGGAGTGCCTTAAGCGATGGATTGCTTATTCCCTCAATTATCTTTCCAAGTTCATGCATCATATCATCAGTGCTGAATTCAGAACATGGCATATAATCCGATAAAACATATTCATTTACTTCGGCACGTCTGATGCGTGAAACATTTAACTGAAGCTGATTGTTGAAAGATGTAACTCTTGCCTCAACTCTGATAAAATCATGTGCTTCAAAATGTTCGATTGCATTATTTAATTCCCATACCTTTGCATCAACACTTCCGGTTTTATCCTGCAGAACAAGACTATAATAGGATTTCCCCGCCTTTGTTGTAGCCTGCGTCTTCTGCTTGCAATAGTAAATATCCGATATCTGGTCGCCTTCTATGAAGGTATTAACGTATTTCATATATGATCCTCTATTCTATCTGAATTGCCGTCAACTTTTCTCACGACAGCCAATGGTTATTATAGCATATTAATGTCAGTTTATGTTATAATTATTAGGATTATGGTTAAACAAGTTACTATTCACATTTTGCATGAATTATAGTCGATAAACTTACTTATACGTCCAACATTTTAATTCATACCAAATGTATGGCACAAATAATCGACTGTAATAGTAACTTCGGAAGGAGTTAACCTTGAATAAACGAACTCTGCGCGTACTTGAATACAATAAAATACTTGAAATGCTTGCTTCATACGCAGTTTCATTCGGAGCTAAAAGGCTATGTCTTAAGATGAAGCCTCTTACAGACCGTGTTCAGATCGAGGCACTTCAGCAGAATACCCGTGATGCATATCTCCGCTTGGAGCAGCACGGTTCCTGCAGTTTTTCAGGCATCAGAGATGTACGTGCCTCAATAAAAATGCTTGAAATTAAATCAGCCATTTCTCAGGAGGAACTTCTCGATATTGCTTCTCTTCTGGAGACAGCTGATACGGTAAAGGGCTACGGCTCTTCAGATTCAGATAACAGCAGCTCGCGAGATTCTCTTTCGGAACATTTCAATTTTCTTGTTCCACTCAGAGATATCTCAAGTGAGATAAGAAGATGCCTGCTATCCTCTACGGAAATAGCAGATGACGCATCACCTCAGCTTCGTTCCATACGACGCAAGAAGAATGAGTTAAATGTACGACTTCACAACCTTCTCGACAAAATAGTCAAGTCGGAAAACAACCGCGGACTACTCATGGATGCGATAGTTACTATACGAAACGGAAGATATTGTATCCCTGTTAAGGTTGAACATAGAAATGCATTTCCGGGTATGATTCATGACCGTTCCTCTTCAGGTTCTACTTTCTTTATAGAGCCGATGGAAGCCGTTAATATGAATAACGAAATCCAGGAGCTCGAAAGTGATGAGCGCCGTGAGATAGAAAAAATACTGACTGACCTTTCGCTGATGGCCGGAAGCGCAGTAGATGATATAAGCGAAGACTACAGAATTCTTACCGAGTTGGACTTCATTTTTGCGAAAGCTCGATTTGCGAAAGCAATCCGCGGAAGTGAGCCTGTCTATAACGATAATGGCATCATTAATCTTAAACAGGCCATTCATCCGCTGCTCGACAGAAAGACTGCAGTTCCTGTAGATATCAGACTCGGCGAGGACTACAGGCTTCTTATAATTACCGGTCCTAACACTGGTGGAAAGACTGTTTCGCTAAAAACTCTCGGTCTTCTCTCACTTATGGGACAGTCCGGACTTCATATTCCTGCCGCAGAAGGCAGCAGTATGGTAATCTTTAATGATATATTCGCTGATATCGGAGACGAACAGAGTATAGAGCAGAATCTCTCGACCTTCTCGTCTCATATGAGTAACATTATTTACATAGTAGATCACGCAGATGACAGAAGTCTCTGTCTCTTCGATGAACCCGGCGGAGGAACCGATCCTGCCGAAGGTGCGGCACTGGCTATTTCAATCCTCTCCTACCTGAAAAACATGGGATCATATGTAATGGCTACAACTCATTACACAGAGCTAAAGACTTATGCTATTTCAGAAGACGGAGTAGAAAATGCGTCCTGTGAGTTTGACATGAAAACCCTTCAGCCTACTTACAAGCTTATGATCGGTATCCCTGGAAGCTCAAATGCATTTGCTATAGCTAAAAGACTCGGACTTAACGAATCCATCATAAACAGTGCAAGGGACGGAATAGATAATAAGGCTCTTCAAATGGAACAGATTATCCGAACTCTTGAAGAAAGCCAACGCAAGATAGACGCGGATAAGGAGAAGATTGAAGCTTATACAGCTGAAATCGAGCAGCTTAAGAAATCACTTTCTTCCAAAGAAGATACTATCAACAAGAAGAAAGAGCAGATTCTCGAAAGTGCACGTGAGGATGCACGGCAGATTCTTGAAGAAGCAAAGTCCACTGCAGATGCTGCTATCCGCGACATAAACAAATGGAAACAGAACCCGGCCGCTGCCGATACAAAAGCTATGGAGCAGCACCGAACAGCACTCAGAGAAAAGAGAGACTCTCTGAACAAGAAAAATGACAACAAGAGACGGTCTTCAAATCACAAACCTGAAGACTTCACTCCCGGAGATTCCGTATATGTTATCAGCTTTGACAGTGAAGGCACTGTCCTTTCAAAAGCCGATTCAAAAGGTCGTATAAATGTACAGATAGGTATGATACAGTCAAGACTTCCCGCAACCGATCTTGTTTGGCAGGAAAAGCCTCGGGAGCCTGAAATATCACATGAACGAAATGTACTCAGTACATCAAACGGAATATCCAGAGCCTCGAACTTCAAGCCCGAAATAAACGTACTCGGACTTACTGTAGATGAGGCTGTCACCAAGATAGATAAATTCCTTGATGATGCACTTATGTCCCATGCCACAAGCGTTACCATTATCCATGGAAAGGGAACAGGCGCATTAAGACGTGGAATTCATGAATATCTGAAAAAACACCCTTCAGTATCATCCTTCAGAGCCGGTGAATTCGGTGAAGGAGATTCAGGGGTAACAGTTGTAGAATTTTAGCAAAGGGGGAATATACAGTGGCTAGTCCAAAAATACTTATTGTAGACGATGATGAAAACATTTCCGAGCTTATATCCTTGTATCTTGAGAAGGAATGCTTTGACACGGAAACCGCTCCGAATGGCGAAGCCGCTCTGCAGCTTGTAGATGTTTACAATCCGGATCTTATTCTTCTTGATCTCATGCTTCCCGGCATTGACGGATATGAGGTATGTCAGCAGATAAGAAAGACCAGAGACACACCTATAATCATTCTTTCTGCAAAGGGCGAAGTATTCGATAAGGTACTCGGACTCAAAATGGGTGCTGATGACTATATTATCAAGCCATTCGACTCAAACGAACTAGTTGCAAGAGTTTATGCTGTCCTCAGGCGTTCCGGATCGTCCAAGTCCGAAGCACCTATTGCGGAAGAAAACGAGTCGACGGATTTCGAACATACAGGCGATTATATCGAATATCCTCACCTTATCGTAAACATTTCAAACTATACAGTAACACTCGACGGAAAAAATATCGAAATGCCTCCTAAGGAACTTGAGCTTCTCTACTTCCTTGCTTCAAGACCAAATCAGGTATTCACACGTGATCAGCTTCTCAATCAGCTTTGGGGCTATGACTTCATGGGTGATACGCGTACAGTAGATGTACATGTCAAGAGACTCAGAGAAAAGCTCAGTGGAAATTATAACTGGAGCATTGCAACGGTATGGCGTATCGGTTATAAATTTGAAGTGAAATGAGGTAATTAAATGCAACGCTCACTATTTGACCGAATATATATATTATTTCTCATAATAATGATCCTGTCATTCGGATTTCTTACTCTCTACATATCTTACACCGCGCGAGATTCGCTGGTTGAAGAAAAGAAAGCAAGTCTGACTAACGAAGCAAAACTTATAAGCGATATGTCTGTAAAACATTATATGAATGGTGAGATATCCGATTTTCAATTGACCGCAGATCTGAACTATTATTCGAAGTTATTTCAGTCAGACATATGGTGCTTAGACAGTAATGGCAATATATACGCCAGGTCCAACCGCGATATCACATATGTTGAAAGTCCTATTGAAAATGAAGAAAATCCCAAAAAATCCAATGATTCAGCCAACATATTTGCCCCGCTCCTGTCAGATATTCCGAATAATATCTACATGATAAATACTGATTATGATATGGCAAATACAGAACCTATTGTCGGAGATTTCTATGGGATTTTCAAAACTGATGTTATTACAGTAAATCTGCCGATTATTTCATCCGATCAAACTCCTAAAGGAGCTATATTGATTCATTCTTCCATGGATCAGATAAATCATAAGATGATGAAAACCTACAGCAGTACTCTCATACCTTGTCTTATAATCATAGTTATTGCTTTTTCCTTCATTGCTATCGTATCAAAGAAGATCATTAAGCCTATCAAGCATCTTTCCAGCGTAGCAAGGGATTATTCGGAAGGAAACTTCGATGTTAAAACCGGTATACAATCCAAGGATGAGATCGGACAGCTTGCCGATTCAATGGAGTATATGGCAGATGAGCTTTCTAAGCTCGATCAGTACAGACATGATTTTGTTTCAAACATTTCACATGATTTCAGATCTCCTCTGACATCTATCAAGGGTTATGTTTCTGCCATGCTTGACGGAACGATACCGCCGAATAAACAAGAACGATATCTTAATATCGTACTTGATGAGACCCAGCGTCTTACAAAGCTGACTCAGGGACTTCTTGATCTGAACCATCTTGAAATATACGGTCCTTATCTCAAAATGAGTGAATTTGACTTCATAGACGTTGTCAAAGCTACGCTCAATACATTTGAGATAAAATGTATCGATAAGGGTATTGCAATATATCTTAACAATCATGCTACAAATACCGTTGTTACAGCCGATCAGACAAAAATCCAGCAGGTTATATATAACCTCATAGATAATGCCATCAAGTTTACCCCTTCGGGTAAGAAGATCAACGTTTCAATACATGAAACCAATGATAAGCTGTATGTAACAGTTAAGGATGAGGGTATCGGAATGAGTGAAGATACCCAGAGAAAGATTTGGACCAGATTCTATAAGGGAGATCAGTCCAGAGGAAAGGATAAGCAGGGAACCGGTCTCGGACTTGCTATCACAAAAGAGATAATCAAAGCTCATAATGAGACTATCGAAGTTTCATCTACTGAAGGCGAAGGATCAAAATTTGTATTTTCACTTACAAAAGCTAAGCAGGAGCCTTCGCATACAGGTCAGACTGAAATTCTTATCGCTAACAGCTTAAGATAAAAGCAGTAAAAAACCGCCCCGATACACATCGAGACGGTAATACAGATTAATTCCAATGTAATCTATGTAATTCTCCCCGGTCTTCCAGGCCGGGGAATTTTAATTGTCTTAAAGCCTCATAAAGCACAATTGCAACAGAATTTGAAAGATTGAGAGACCTCTCACCCGGCATCATCGGGATTCGAATACATTCTCCCGGATGCTGTATAAGTATCTCCTCGGGAATTCCAGCGCTCTCCTTACCAAACATGATGAAGTCTCCATCATGATATTCAACATCCGCATAAGTATGCTGTGCCTTCGTTGTCGCATAAAATACCCTCGGAGCATCACTGCTTCCGTAAGAAATATTCTCATAAAAATGATTAATGTCATTATAGTAATGCACATCGAGTCTCGGCCAATAGTCAAGCCCCGCACGTTCAAGCATTTTGTCATTAATCCTGAACCCAAGCGGCTCAATAAGATGCAGAGATGAACCTGTCGCAACGCATGTACGTCCTATATTTCCGGTATTTGCCGGCATTTCCGGCTCATGTAATACTATATTAATCATAACTATTATGCTTTCCCAAGGTTTTCAATGAAATGTCCGATCCTGCTCATTGCTTCTCTCAACTGGTCGATAGAATAAGCATAGGATATTCTTAGAAAACCTTCACCGCAGTCACCGAAAGCATTTCCGGGAACTACTGCAAGCTTCTCTTTCATAAGGAGCTCTGTTGCGAATTCATCTGATGTCATTCCATACTTTTTTATGCAAGGGAATATATAGAAAGCACCCATAGGCTCAAAGGCAGGCATATCCATATCTTCAAGCTGTTTCATAAGGAACTTTCTTCTCTCATCATATGATTCACGCATCGTTTCTATATCTTTATCACCGTTTCTTACTGCCTCAATCGCTGCATACTGACTGGTTGTAGGTGCACACATGATGGCAAACTGATGTATCTTGGTCATAAGACGAGCTATAGGTTCCGGAGCAAGGGCATATCCGAGTCTCCATCCTGTCATGGCATAAGCCTTTGAAAAGCCGTTAACTATAATAGTTCTTTCAGCCATTCCCGGAAGGGCCCCGATAGAAGCATGCGGCTTTCCTCCGTAAGTAAGCTCTGAATATATTTCATCTGAAATGACATAGAGATCTTTTTCCACACAGACCTTTGCTATAGGGATCAGATCCTCCTTCGTCATTATAGCTCCCGTAGGATTATTCGGATAAGAAAGGATGAGAATCTTTGTCTTATCTGTAATGGCAGCTCTGAGTTCATCTTCCTGAAGCTTAAAGTTGTTCTCGTTCTTCAGGTTGATCGTAACAGGAACACCTCCTGCCAGGCTTACACAAGGAACATATGATACATAGCATGGCTCGGGAATGATGACCTCATCTCCCGGATTGAGCAGTGCACGAAGTGCAACGTCAATTCCCTCGCTTCCTCCGACTGTGACAAGGCACTCCGTCTTCGGATTGAAATCAACCTCATATCTCTTATACCAATTACATATTTCGGCTCTCAACTCTGCAAGTCCGGAATTGGATGTGTAAAATGTACGGCCTTTTTCAAGAGCATATATACCCTCATCTCTCACATGCCACGGAGTGTTGAAATCCGGTTCACCAACGCCGAGTGAAATAGCATCAGGCATTTCACTGACAATGTCAAAGAACTTTCTGATACCTGAAGGCTTTATATCTTCTGCAACTTTACTGTATGTTTTCATGGCATCACCTGAATTCTTTCATCTACTCCTTGTTCCTCTGTGAAGAGTATCTTATGATCCTTATACTTCTTCATAACAAAATAAGTCGCAGTTGAAACAACTGATTCCATCGGTGCAATCTTATCATATACAAACTGTGATATATCCTTCATAGAATTTCCTTCTATCGTAAGGAGAAGATCCGATGATGAACCTGATATAAGAACTACTGAATCCACCTCTTCAAATCTGCTGATCCTTTCAGCTATACGGTCAAAGCCCTGTCCTCTGATAGGAGAAATCTTAACTCCGATAATGGCAGTAACCTTATCTTCGTCAAAGTTTTCCCAGTTTACAATCGCCTGATAACCGTTGATTATCTTGCGGTCCTCCAGTTCCTTTATCTCATCTGCCACTTCCTGTTCACTCAATCCTGTCATCGCTGCGATATCCGCATTTGACAGTCTTGAATTTTTCTGAAGTATCCTTAAAATCTTCTCTCTCATTTTTTATCCCTCTTGTATCTATTTATAAAACTATATGTTATAACATATCCGAATTATCGCTTACAGAATTCTCAGCCTCTTCCACACGGTATATCTCATCCTGAGTATATGGAGTCAGAAACCTATTCATCTTATACACCTCGGAGGTTACAAGCTTTTCTTTCTTTTCCGTAAGTCTTCCGGCTATATGAAGCAGCCCATTCTTAAAATCGGCACTGTCTTTAACCTTATCAAGCTCTTCCTCATGGAATAATCCGACTGCTTCTCCAACACCGAAAAGCGCGTACGGATTGATATCGAGAAACTCACATATTTCGATAGTATCCTGTCTTATCGGTATTTCTTCATGACATATATTTATTCCGAATCCTGTCCATTCCGCAAGATCATACAGTGCTCTGTAAATTCCACCGTAGCTCACATCATGAACCAGATACATATTTTCCGGTCTCTCTATCCTGAACAGCGATTCATCCATAAGTGCATCCTGCAGAAATCTATCCGAAAATCTTTCCGAAAGTCTGCTCCTATAACGCCTTATCAGCTGATCAGCTCCGAAATGTCCCGCATTTCCGGAAACGAATACATAATCGCCTGCACGCGCTTCCTTCCTGACGTCCTGCGTGAAGTATTGCTTATCACTATCCTGTTCAGCCAATCCCAACAGATTTACAGTTACCGAATAAGAATTTCCTTTTCCCGAAAATGCTGTATTTCCACCCAGTATAGATAAACCTCTGTTCTTAGCCAGTGAAGTCATCTCCGCCATTTCCCGGCGAAGCTTATCTTCTGTACAATCAGTGCAGGCCGTAATAAATATATTCATATAATGCGGCTTAATTCCTGCCGCCGTTAAATTATTCTCCGCAATTATCTGGGCAATCTCCCCCGGAGAAATGCCGAAAACCGTTTCATCATCGGCGAAGCCTGTGGCTGAAACCATATTCCCGCTTCCCCGAAAAGCCTGATAATCTCCGCCAACGCCCGATATCAACCCATCAGATTTCTTTACCACATGGCGAATTATGCTTCTGTTTAAAATATTGGCAGAAACCGTTCCTCTAGGCATAACCCGTTATCTCCTCTCAAGCGGATTAATTATTCTGTCGATTCAGGTACAGGTTCCGGAGTTGGTTCCGGTGTCGGCGCAGGTTCCGGTGTAGGTTCAGGTGCAGGTTCAGGTGTAGGCTCAGGCGCAGGAGTCGGTTCCGGTGTAGGTTCAGGAGTTGGTTCAGGAGTTTCCTCCTTCTTCTCTTCTTCCTTATCCTCGTCCTTCTCTTCTTCCTTCTCTTTAGAGTTTCTCTCAATCTTAGCCTTTACAGGAAGATAACTGCTGGTATTTATACATACTGAATCAGCCTTAACTCCGTCAACATAAACATACTTCCAAAGTTCTGCAGTAAGTCCGTCCGACGGTCCTGATATCATTCTTTCTTCACCCGGCTCAAGATCCGGATTCTCAACATATTCAGGCTCGCCCGGTCCCCATCCGTCAACAATATAGGACTCAAACTCAAGTTTTCTGTTGGAAGGTCTTGTTTCCTTTCCCCAGATATTGAAAGTCAGCTCACCATCACTGAGTATGGATTCAACATAGATCGGATAATCCGAAGAATTTTTGAATCTGAAATCTATCGATCCACTGGCAATAGTCGCATCATAGGCAGCATCAACATATGAAACAAGGAGATTATGGCAATCTCTCTCAACTATTTCGAGCTCTGCATAAAGTACAGCATTGTACAGCGTTGTCGCAACCTGACACACACCGCCGCCAACACCGTCGACTATCTTGTTGCCTATATAAACATGCGCCATATAGTAGCCATTATCCTCTGTAATAGGGGATATATGGTCTGTAACCGAAAAAACGTCTCCCGGAAAAACTACATAACCATCACACAGATTTGCTGCTCGTTCCACATTTGCCATACGACCGGAAGGACCGTTATAATCCGTGGTAAATGTACCGAGAAGATCCTTTATCTCAGCAACCTGTGCCTGTCTTTCTTCATCCTCTCCGCCGATAACGATCTCTGCAGATATAGCGCCGCCTCCCCAGTTGTTATTCAGTATCTCTCCGATAGCATCGGCCGTTGCCTTGGAATCAGCGTCAACATTTCCACCACCCATGGTAACCGATACTGTTCCGTCATCATGCTTTGTCAGATTATACTGCGCATCCTGATGAAGAGTTTCACCTATCGCTTCCTGGATTACTCTGTTAAGTCTTGTAGAATTAACACTTCTTGTCACCTTAAGTTCAAGAGGTTTCTTCTCAAGTTCCTTTTCTTCCTTATATCTGCGAAGTATATTTCCGGAATTACCGATCTTTATAGCATCCTCAACTACCTGAGGAGCATCATTGGTATATCCGATATCGCCGAGTGTGGTCTTTGCATCCCCGTACGCACTCTTAAGATTTACAGTAATCTTCGCTCTCTTCTCAGAATCTCCTCCAAGCTTAGAAAGTGCTTCATCATACGTCATTCCGGAAACATCCACACCGTCGATCGTAATATTCTTTTCGATTGTCGGCTCACTCACTTCTGTTTTAGCAGCATCCGTACCCGAGGCATCCGCCCTGACCGGAACTGTATTTCCAAATGTCAGTACTGTAGCAATTAACAATGCTATTCCTGATTTTATTACTCTCATAAATTACTCCTTCTGTCAGAACTAAATCAATAATTCCAACAAACAAAAACCGGCAGCAACATATTATAATGCTGCGAACAGAAGTCCTCCAACCATTCCGAATACGATCAAAATGCAGATTACCGCTGCTGCTATCTTCTGCTTCTTTGTTTTCTTCTTACTGAAATCTATCATTGTATCATCTCCTTCTTCGACAATAATATAGTTTATTATATCACTTAAACCTCTGATTGTTTCAATGCTTCACTTTTTTTGACGAAACATTCTTACACAAAGGTTTCAATACACAATTATCGCATTTCGGCCTTCCGGATATACATATCTTACGACCATGCGCTATAACTTGAAAATTATACAGTATCCACTGATCTTTGGGAATAATCTTCATCAGGTCATATTCAACCTTTTCCGGATCATCCTTAGACGTCAGCCCGAGCAGCTTCGAAACTCTCTTCACATGCGTATCCACTACTATAGATTCAATATTGTAGATATTCCCACGGATTACATTTGCTGTTTTTCTTCCGACTCCCGGAAGGCTTGTGAGTTCATCTATATCCGACGGAACCTTTCCGTCATATCTGTCAAGCAGTGCCGCGGCACAGGCAATTATATTCTTTGCCTTATTATGATAAAAGCCTGTGGAATAAATATCCTTCTCAAACTCATTCAGCTCGGCATCCGCTATACTCTTCAGCGTTTTATACTTCTTGAAGAGATTCTTCGTAACAAGATTAACTCTTTCATCCGTACACTGAGCAGACATGATTGTCGCAAAGAGCAGCTGCCATGGTTTATCCTTATCATATTCAAGATAGCATCTGAGATCTGTGCCGTACTCCTCATTTAAAGTTTCACAGACTGCTAAAGCTCTTTCCTTCTTTGTCATGTGGGTTCCTCATATGGTAGTTAATGCAATATTCTATTTGCTATTCACAGTAACTCAACCGATATTCGGTATGCCCACAGCTTTGCTAATTTATTATGAACTGTGAATAGCAACAATGTAATCGATAAACTGTTTTGCGGCTCGTCCGGACATTCCGCCGTGGGCTATTTCCCACTTGGTTGCTTCTCTTAAGAGTTCATCTTCTGAAAGCTTGATCTCCGGATGATTCTTTGCAATGCCCTTTACAATCTCTTCGAAAAGTTTCTTGTCAGGTCTTATATATCCTATCGTCATACCAAATCTGCTTACCAGTGACAGCTTCTCCTGAACTGTGTCCGAATGATGCTTATCCAGCTGGATGTCATTGATATCATTCCAAGTTTCACGGATAAGATTCCTTCTGTTTGAAGTGGCATATATCAGGATATTGTCAGGTCTTGTCTCAAGTCCTCCCTCGATTACAGCCTTCAGATACTTATATTCCGTCTCCTCTTCTTCAAAGGAAAGGTCATCCATATATATAATGAATTTATAATTTCTGCTCTTGACGCTTGAGATTACAGCTGACAGATATTTCATCTGATGCTTATAAAGCTCTATCATTCTAAGACCATCTTTATAATACTCTGAAATAAGCGCCTTTATACTGGTTGACTTTCCTGTTCCTGCATCTCCGAAAAGAAGCACATTATTTGCAGGTGCTCCCGAGAGAAAAGCCTCCGTATTCTCTTTCAGCTTTTTCTTCTGAATATCATAGCCTATTAAGTCCGATAAATGTACTTCATCACTGTTACTGATCGGAATGAACTGCAGACCATCGCCTATTCTGAAAGCCTTATTAAGGCCTATCATTCCAACACCGTAATCTCTGTAAAATGCTGTAACAAGCTCGAGCGTTCCTTCGGCCGCAGAGGTTTCGTCCGCCGCCTTCTCAAGATTGTCACGAATCCTGTCACTGAGTTCTCTTACCCTCTCACTGACACTCCTGTTATATATCTGCTTACGCTTCTGTATAGATGTATAATTCGTTATTATACTGAAGCAGTCAACCCCGAGCGCTTCCTCAAGCCTGGAAAAATCATAGCCGAACAGCCTGTTGAATACCTTCATATCACTTATCGCAAAGCCGTTGCAGCTTCCGTTACTTATTCCCTGTCTCTCACAGGTAAGTGAGAACGGATTCTCGTTTGTAACGATTACAAAGGTAATGTAATCCTGCCACAGGTTTTTGTCAAACCCATAATCAGTGGCAATCTTAAGGAGTTCATGAATCTGCTCATATATCTCCCCGATAAGATCTGTCTTATCATATTTTCCGGAATCAAATTCACGGATTATCTCACTGAGCCGTGTAATAACGCTGTCCTGTCCCAGCTCTCGGAACATAACCAGCTTTGGTAATTCCTTATACATAAGCTCTCTCCTCCGTCAGACAATCTATTTTCCAAGCTTCCTCATAACAACCGCAAGCACAGATTTCAGCTCCCGCATTTTAAGTGCAAAGGCCGCTATAACATATGTCAGCATACCCATAATAACAAGTATCATAAGCTCTGTGACCATTCCGATTTTCCTGTCTATAGGGAAGTTAAGTGCCCCCTCAAGCAATGCTCTGATCAGATATATCACTATGTACATGATAACGCATGCTATAAGACACTTAACCACCGAAGTGGCTATTTCCTTTCCTCTCAGACTACCGACCTTCGTCCTCAGCATAAAGGTCAGCATGGTTATACTTGCAAAGCCTGCCAGGGAATAAGCAAGGCCCAGTCCGTTAGCTCCCATCAGCTTTACAAGTAAATAAGATAATACAATATTAAGGATCATTACGGTGATATTGATGGCCACCGGAATGGATGTAATCTGTATCGAATAGAAGCCCTGCAGCAATGCCTGTCTGACACAATATGCTGTAATTCCAAGGCAGTAGAAGATAAGCAGTGTTGACATGACCTTAACATCCTTCGTAGTAAAAGCACCCTGATAATACAGTGCTCTGACCAGCGGTTCTCTTACTGCTATCATTCCAAAGGTACAAGGAAGTGTAATAAAGACAATATTTCTTATTGCCATTGACAGATCCTTCTTGTACAGCTTCAGCTTTCCCTGAGTATAATGTTCAACCATTGTCGGAAATACAGACATCGCTATGGAAAAACCAAACATATTGATAGGAAGCTGCTGAAGACTGATTGCATTATTCATTAACGTAAGAATACTCTCACCTACTCCGGAGCCGAAATATTTATTTACCAAAGTATTGATCTGACTTACCGAAATACCGAGCAGCATCGGCCAGAACAAATGAAAGAATTTCGACACTCCCACATTTTCAAAATCAATAATTCTGTGATACTTGAAATGTTTTTTTCTTACTGCAAAAAACTGAATTGCAAAATGTGCTACTGCTCCCGAAACTACACCGATGGAAAATCCCGTAATTCCGATACCGCACTTCATAAGTATCACACCGACAGCAATGATTACCATATTATATACAACCGAACCGACAGATGGTGCGGTAAAGTCCTTATATGACTGAAGAATTCCCATAAGGATTCCGATAAGGCACATGAAGAAGCTCTGGAAGAACATGATTCTTGTGAGTCTCAGTGTCAGATCAAAGAACGGCTGTCCACCCTCTGAGAAATCAGCTGTAAAAGGAATCAGATAAGGTGCAAAGATTATTCCCAGCAATGAGACAAGTCCGGATACAATAGCTACTATATTAAGTATAGTACTTGCCATCCTGTAGCCTTCATCCTCATTGTTATCAGCAAGATATGCGCTGAAAACCGGAATAAAGGCTGAACTGAGTCCACCGCCTACCAACACATTATATATAAGATCCGGAATGTTAAATGCAGCATAAAATGAATCCGATTCCACACCCGCTCCGAAATATGTTGTAATAAGAATCTGTCTTACAAATCCGAGTATACTGGCAATGAAATTCATAACGATAAGTATGCTCGCAGCCTTCATTACACCTTCTGAGGTTTTGCTCCTGCTGGAAGAGCTCTTCTTCTCTGCAGAATTCACAGTCTCTTCTTCAGCAGCAGTAGTTTCTGAAATTGTCTCACTTTTCTCTGACATACATCCCTGTCCTTCAATTTTCATATATAAGCGCAGTTTTTGCATTAAATCATATTATACCAATAAATCCTTTATGATAAAACCCTTTTTTATTAATGTTTTATGATTATATAGGCATTATAAAAGCCCCGCATAACGATCACATATATCGTATGCGAGGCATATTATATCGATTTATATATGCAGATTAATTACTTGCTCTTTATATACTTATCCATAGCAGCGGCAGCCTTCTTTCCTGCTCCCATTGCGAGGATAACTGTAGCAGCTCCTGTAACCGCATCTCCGCCGGCAAATACTCCCGGTCTTGATGTAGCACCTTCTTCATCAGCTACAATACCGCCGAACTTCTGTGTATCAAGTCCGTTTGTTGTATCCTTGATGAGTGGGTTAGGTGATGTACCGATAGATACGATGAATGCATCTGCCTCGATCTCACTGAACTCTCCTGTTGCAACAGGCTTACGGCGTCCTGACTCATCAGGCTCAGAGAGCTCCATCTTCTCAACCTTAACACCCTTTACATATCCGTTCTCATCACCGAGAACCTCAACAGGATTATTGAGAAGAGCAAATACAATGCCCTCTTCCATAGCATGCTCAACCTCTTCCTTACGTGCAGGAAGCTCTTCCATAGAACGTCTGTAAACGATAGTTACATCAGCTCCGAGACGCTTAGCAGAACGAGCAGCGTCCATTGCTACATTTCCACCGCCGACAATAACTGCCTTCTTCGGACGAGCGATAGGAGTCTTTGAATCCTCCTTATAAGCCTTCATAAGATTGATTCTTGTAAGGAACTCGTTAGCTGAGTAAACACCGTTCAGGTTTTCTCCCGGAATTCTCATGAATCTTGGAAGTCCGGCACCCGATCCGATGAATACTGCCTCGAAACCATAATCATCGAAAAGTTCATCTATAGTTATTGTTCTTCCGATAACTACATTAGTTTCAATCTTAACACCCATATCCTTAAGTCCGTTAACTTCCTTCTCAACAATAGATTTAGGAAGACGGAACTCAGGAATTCCATATGCCAAAACACCACCTGCTGTATGAAGTGCTTCAAATATTGTTACATCATAACCAAGCTTTGCAAGATCAGATGCACATGCAAGTCCCGAAGGACCTGAACCGATAACTGCACATTTATGTCCGTTAGGTGCTGCAGGAACAGCCTTTTCCGTACTATGTGCATTATGATAATCAGCAACAAATCTTTCAAGACGACCGATAGCTACCGGCTCACCCTTTATTCCTCGAACACACTTAGACTCACACTGTGACTCCTGAGGACATACACGTCCGCAGACTGCAGGAAGTGAAGATGATTCTGTGATAACCTTGTAAGCACCTTCGAAATCTCCCTCTGCAACCTTAGCTATAAAATCAGGAATTGCAATTGATACAGGACATCCTGTTGTACACGGACGGGTTGGGCAGTTAAGACAACGCTGTGCCTCATCTATAGCCTGCTCCTCTGTATATCCGAGAGCAACCTCCTGAAAATTCTTGTTTCTTACATCCGGTTCCTGTGAAGGCATCGGGTTTTTATCCATTCTCATATTAGGCATGATTACTGCACCTCCTTGTTAAGAAGGTTGCAGGTCTCTTCTCTGGCCTTCTTCTCGAATTCTTTATAGATACCGCCTCTTGCCATAGCTTCATCAAAGTCTACAAGGAAGCCGTCAAAATCCGGTCCGTCAACGCATGCGAACTTTGTCTCGCCTCCGACTGTAAGTCTGCAGCATCCGCACATTCCGGTACCGTCAACCATAATCGGATTCATGCTTACAACAGTTTTAACATTATACTTCTTGGTAGTAAGAACAACAAACTTCATCATGATCAGTGGTCCGATTGCGATAACTTCATCGAACTCTTCTCCGTCCTGAATAAGCTTCTCAAGCGGTGCTGTTACAACACCCTTCTCGCCTGCAGAACCGTCATCTGTCATAAGTATATAGTTTGAGCTTGCAGCCTTAAACTCGTCCTCAAGTATTATAAGATCCTTGTTACGGAATCCTACTATAGTAGTAACCTCGCATCCGATATCATGAAGCTTCTTTGCAACAGGATAAGCGATTGCACATCCAACGCCACCGCCGACAACTGCTACCTTCTTAAGCCCCTCTGTCTCGGTTGCTCTTCCGAGCGGTCCGACAAAATCATGGATGTAGTCACCCTCTTCAAAGGAGTTAAGTACCTGAGTTGCTCCTCCGACTATCTGGAAAATAATAGTTACTGTTCCCTTCTCGCGGTCATATCCCGCTATTGTAAGAGGAACTCTTTCTCCATCCTCCGTAGCACGGAAAATGATAAACTGACCTGGCTCAGCCTTACGGGCAACCAGCGGCGCATCAATCTCCATCAGAGTAACTGTAGGATTGAGCGACTTTTTTGTCACTATCTTATACATAGAAAACTCCTTCACATTCAATCTGGAATCATCGGACTTACCCGATATTTTTTAACTAAGCCCTAATTCTACCAAAATATTATTGGTATTTCAAGAGTTTTCCCAAAAATCCCTTCACAGATAAAAACTATGGTTATTTTCTTCTATAACTTATTTAACACTTATCGATTCAATAATCTTTCCGTTTTCATCAGTACTGATATACTTACCATCATGGTAAATCCTGGTACCAATTTCCAAACTTCCAAAAGGCGAGAATAAATAACTTGATCCGTTTATTTCATAGATATCATATTTACATATTTTACCATTTTGTATGTAGAACCAATTACCATTTACCAGATGCCATCCTTCTCCCGTTATTTCTTTTCCGGATGCATCAAATAAATAGTCCTCCCACTTCTGTCCTCCTGAAAAATGCCCAAAAGCACTCATATAACCTGTTACCATACGACACGAAGAATCAAAACCGTATCTTTCACCATCTATTTCTCTAACAGTTCTTTGATATAAATACCCATCAGGGCTCAAATAATACCATGCCGGTTCATAAACACCCTTGGTTTTATTAAATGTAGTCCTTTGAATCCATCCTGTCTCGTCATTTATCAGCCTTCCCTTTTCATCGGTTAGATATGTCGGAAGAAAACCTCCTTCCCAAATATTTCGAGCTATTTCGATTTTACTATTCTTTATAGGCGCACCGTCTTTTCCGATTACATATATATCTCCTGATAAATCTTCTTTATCCAGAGTTTTTACTGAACCGTCATTGTTGACAAAAAACATAACAGGATTGTCTGACCAACTATATGTATCTACCATCCAACCTGATTTACCTGTAATAAGTTCACCTGTTTTATCAAAGCAATATCTTCCTTTGTCAGTAAAAACTGGACCGGTAGCCATTATACCTTCCGAATCAAAGTAATATTTCTTTCCTCCGATAGTCTTCCATCCCTTCGCTGCGGCTCCCCAGCTTTCTAAATACATCCAATTCCCCGAATCAAGCTTTTGCCAGCCGGTCTTCATTTCTCCGGTTTTATCAAAGTAATACTGATATCCATCGATAATTGTTCCTTTTCCCTCACTCACACTCAGGAAACCATTTTCGTCAGAATAGTACCATTTTCCGTTGACTTGCTTCCAACCTTTCGTAATCACACCATATACATCTGAATAACATGGTCTTATATAATCCTCTTCTGAAAATACTCCCGCTGCACCATACTTATATTTCCAATTTTTTCTGGAGTAGAGTCCTACCTTCAAAACTCCATCTTCATCGAAATAATACTTCTTTCCGTTAATTTCTCTCAAACCGATTTCAAGGAATCCCTCTGGTGAAGAATTATAGTACCAATTTCCATCTATCTTCTTCCAGCCCTTTTCGGTTAAAATCACACCGTTTGAGTCCGCATAAGAAGGAGCATCATAATATTCTAACGTATCATTTATAGTGTTATACCCAAATTTATTTCTTTTGAAGAAACCGGTCTGCATTATGCCATCTTCATCAAAATAGTAATGGTCTCCATTCCATAAAAGATTGTAATCCCGGCGCATATGAAATTGCGTAATAAATTGACTATTATTATTGAACCCAAAGAAATACCAGTTATCATCAATCTTTGTGAATCCTTGCGCAAGTACACCTCCTTTTTTAGCATAATATTTTTCACCCTTTTGATTTTTATCAATATTGTCTAACCAGGTATTTTCCGCTAATTTTCCATCTTTATCAAGATAGTAATAATAATCTTTGCTACTTACTATACTATCTTTTAACATTTCGTAACCACCTATCTCTTCCTCAGGTCCGTTTGAACCAAAGAAATACCAGTTACCATCAATCTGTGTGAATCCTTGCGCAAGTATGCCTCCTTTCTTTGCATAATATTTTCTACCCTTTTTGTTTTCTTCAATATCTTCTAACCAGGTATTTTCTGCTAATTTTCCATCCTTATCAAAGTAGTAACAATTATTTCTGATATTTGTCATACAATCTTTTATCATTTCGTGACCATATATCATATCCCCAGGTCCAGTTGATCCAAAATGATACCAGTTATTATCAATTTTAGCCCATCCCTGCTTGAGTTTACCATCCTTGCCGGCATAATAATCACCGTCTGAATCACTGATCCAGCCGACTCTCATTACACCATTTGGAGCAAAATAATATGCATCATCAAAAATATGAAAAATACATTCTTTATTCATGGCATATCCGCCATAAACCATTTTCCCATCCGAATTTTGGTGATAAGAATCCCCAAATAGAAAAGAAACTCCATTCTGTGTCATCCATCCGGAAACAAGACGTCCGTTTTCATCTGCGTAATAATCATCAGTTCCGTCACTTATCCAGCCTGTCTGCATATTTCCATCTGAATCAAAGCAGTAAGTATAACCGCCATAATATTCCATTACGCCTTTATAAAAATCATTTTCTCCGGTGCCGTAATAAAGTCTCCACTTATCTCCAACCTGCTTCCATGTCTTTGTAGATGCCATCGGCTTTTCAACATTAGTGATAACAACCTCAGCCTTTGCGTCTTCCTCTGCTTTTTCGGCAATCTTATCTGTTTCCGCCTCAGTCTCAGCTTCTGATGTCGTCTCTACTACTGCCTCGATTGACTTCTTTTCTGCTTCTGCCTCAATTGATGTCTCTTCTATCGTATCAGCCTTCTCCTCGACTGCCTCTTCTGTCGTCTCTGCTTCCGACTCGACTACTGTTTCTTCTGTCGTCTCGGTCACTGCTTCAATAACTGCCTCTTCAGTCGTTTCAGCATCTGCGATTGCCTCTTCTGTTTTCTCATCTTCCTCGGCTGTTTCTTCTGACTCATCCGAATTATCAGTCACTACATCCTCTTCAGCATCTTCTGAATCGATTACGGAATCCTCCTTTTCATTCCGGGATTCTTCTGACATATCATCGGAATTATCTTCTTCCGCATTCACAGAAACCGTTGTCTCCTCCTTAAAAAGCTCATCTGCATGAACTGTTTTTCCGCCCGGTGCAGCTGCCGAAATAAAAAATGCTGTTGCTGCAGCTGCAAGCCAAGGACTGATCATTTTTCTCATATAAACTTACCTCCTGTAATTTTGTTAATTGAATCATAATTTGGAATCATAATAATTGTTTACATAATTGTTATAATATATAGATGTAACCAAGTTGTAACCAAGTTGTATTCATTTGGTATTTTTTTGAAAAAATTATAATTTTTATATAATTCCGTATAAAAGAAGCCCGCCAGTTTAACTGTCGAGCTTCACATTAATCAAAAATGGCTGCCACCCAAAATGAGTGTCAGCCATTCTTCTTAGCGGAGTCGGAGGGATTCGAACCCTCGTGGCAGTTGCCCGCCAAACTGATTTCGAGTCAGCCCCGTTATGACCACTTCGATACGACTCCATTTACCGGTCTCGCAACCGCAAGACCGATTATATCTTATATCCCCTTTTCAATCAAGCACTTTTGATGATTTATCTGTCCACTATTACAAGACCAGATGAAAAATCACAGCAAGAATTGTTATGATCACTATTACCAGATAAGGTGTAAATGCTTGTCTGATCGCACTCTCCTTCTTAACTCCATGAGCATAATACTCTCTGAATACCGATGCCTTCCTTAGTCTGTTTACATCACTCTGAATTCTTTCATCCCACTCTTCATCGAATTTGCCCGCATAATCTGCTTCAACCTTCTTATGCGCCTCTCTTACAGCCTTTATATCATAAAGCTTATCCTTTAAAAATCGTTCTTCCTGAACAAATGTAACTATTTCGTTTCCGACTTTTTCATCCGCAAATGTCTCATTCATAACATGATAATTTCTTACATTTACATAAAGCCGCCTAAGAAATGTCGGCATTATAAAGAATAAGATCGCAAGCGAAAATGCCGGAAACCCGATCTTTACAAATCCGTATATGACAAGAAGTGCACCGTCGATCATAGCATATTCGGAGAATTTAACGATACCGATCAAAAAGAATACTATCGCAACACAGATTATCGAAGCCTTAATATCATAAACTATAGCATCCTTCAGATCCTGTTTTCTCTTTCCAAGCCCGCCAAGCTGGTCCTTATACATTTTTTCAACATGCTTAATCTGATTCAGCAGGCTGTTGCAGATATCATGATAGCCTCCATCGGAAATGTTTTCTTCATTAAAATCCAAGAATTTTAAACCGGTTTCCTCGATCTCCTGATCAAGCATGTCATCATCTGAATTCTTAAGTTCCATATCCCAACCCCCATAGGAATACTTTCAACAGATTCATTACTTTAGATAAATATTTTATCACTATACTTTTCTGGTTGCAAAAAAATCATTTTATGATTATAATAACAAAGTCTGATAAGGGCTACGCCGGCATGGCGGAATTGGCAGACGCCCGGGACTTAAAATCCCGTGGGTAGTGATACCCGTACCGGTTCGACCCCGGTTGCCGGCAAAAAAGAAGCAGAGAGAAAAATCTCTCTGCTTCTTTTTATTTTTTCATTTTATTATTTCTTTGTATTCTTTTTCTTTGATGTTTCAGATGTAAGAACCTCCGTCACAGCGTCATTAGTAAGTACCTCTGTTTCATCATCATTGGTAAGTACCTCTGTCACATCATCATTTCCGGATCCGGTTGTCTCCGCCATCATTTCTTCTGCAATCTTCGCTGCTTCTTCTTCAGTCAGATCAGCTTTGATTTCTTCAGCAAGTTTTGCTGCGTCAGCTTCCGATATCTTTTTATCAGACTTTTTATCAGTTGAACTCTTTTTCATTATTTCATCAACCGGAAGTGTATCCTCACGGACATCATCAATTGTAAATGTTCTTACAACCTTATCATCCGGCTTATCAATTGCAACGATTCTTGTTGCCTGTCTCGAGATGCAGCGTTCAATATAATTTCTTACTTCACGAGCATTTGCGAAGTTTTCTTCATGCGCACTGGCACGTCTCACCAGATATTCCTTTATATATTCGGATGCTTCCTCATCCGGCTCATATTCCTGCTTTGAGCACATTGACTGGAATATCTTGTAAAGCTCCGGACCTGTATAATCCTTGAAGAAGATATACTTATTAAATCTGGACTTGAGTCCCGGATTTGAATTAACAAACTTCTCCATCTTCTCAGTATATCCGGCAACGATAACTATGAAGCTGTCTCTGTCATCCTCCATTCTCTTAAGGAGTGTATCAACCGCTTCCTGTCCGAAGTCTTTCTCATCTCCTTCCTTGATGAGAGTATATGCCTCATCAATAAAGAGGATTCCGCCCATGGCACTGTCTATAACCTCCATGGTCTTTGTTGCCGTCTGTCCTACATAACCCGCAACAAGATTGGATCTGTCTACTTCTACGAGCTGTCCCTCGGTAACTACGCCGAGCTGCTTATATATCTTTGCAAGAAGTCTTGCAACAGTAGTCTTACCTGTACCCGGATTACCCGAGAAAACAAGATGCAGATTGATATCCGGCTGCTTCATACCTCTTTCTTCACGGATTTTCTTAACCTTAACAAGGTTAATGAGATTTGTCAGATCCTGCTTAACAGAATCAAGGCCAACAAGAGAGTTAAGCTCTTCATAAAGCTCCTCAAGAGTCTTTTCCTTCTCTGCCTTATCCGTCTTTGAAGCCGCCTTCTTCTCTGTAGCTGCATTTCCCTGTCCTGCGTTAGCTCTTGCTACACTTCCGAGGCCGCCTGTCTTTGCTGCACCCTTATTCTTGTTGGTATACATACCCTGGTTTACATTCGGTACATTTCCATCCTTATAATAGAGACCATACTCCTTAAGGAAATTGTTGAGCATGATCGTATAATTCGAAAGATTAGAAAGCTCTGTTGTGGTTGCACCGTTTATAGATACAAACTCCGCTCCCAGATTGTTAAATGTATCCACTATAAACTTTGCTATCGGCCTTCCGTCCATTGTCTTTATATCACCGCTTGTAAGGTCTGCTTTTGCGGCATACATAAGTGCCTTCGGCGGAGTATTGATAAAGTCCTTGCTTCTGCATCTGTCATATACGAAACCTATGAACTTAACTACATCCATGTTGAAGCCGAGATAATCATTAACGAACTTTACTTCTTCTACCGCTGTAGTACCGTCTGATTCAAACAGAAATCCCAGGAACATAAGATAATCATATCTCAGCATATCACGAAGATTAATTCTGTTCCTTGCCAGTTTCTCGTCTCCCTCTCCAATTCTTTCGGCAAATCTGAGAGATGCATCAACCTGACTTCTCAATTCGTAATTTACCATCTATCCTATCCTTCCTTTTCTTTCACTCTGATCATCGGTCTATCGGACCATATAGAGTGTAACATTATTCCTCTTTTCAAACAAGTGCTACTTGCTTCATTCATCACATGTATCGGCCTTTACTCTGGCCCCACACCCGGTTTGCTCATCACCGGCTTCATTCTTCACTTATTCCCTTCATCAGCTGAGCTGCTCTCTTTAACAATATTTCCTTCTGATTGTTGGACGGATGTCCGAGGACTTCTGCCAGAAGAGTTTTTAGTATCTCGCCCATCTCCGGTCCCGGTTTTATACCAAGCTCCTTCAAGTCACCGCCGTTTATGGCAAGATCCTTTATGCTTAGGCAGTCACCGTCTGCAACTATCTTTTCCTTCATTTCTATAAGCTTACTCAGTGTATCCAGGCTTTCCTGTCTGCCGTAATCACTCTGTCCCTCAATATCGGCTCTTTTAATATCTACCAGCCTGTCGAAATATTCTATTCCCATCTGACTCATACCTTTCCTGAAGGTTGTAAGTCTGATGTCACCCTTTATTCCGTAATCATGCCAGTATACAAGCTTCTTTACATCCCGGATGGTGTCGTTATCCATCTTGAGGCGACGGAGCACCTGCTCCGCAATCCTTTCGCTTGCCACACCATGTCCCTTGAAATGATCTCTTCCGCTCGCATCTGTTGTTCTGCATTCCGGTTTTCCGCTGTCATGAAGAAGCGCCGTATATCTGAGAACCTTCGTCTTGGGAACATTTCTTATTACTTCTACGGTATGACCTGCAACATCATACAGATGATACGGAGTATTCTGCGGTGTTTCAGCCATAGCATCGAACTCAGGCAGGATGATCTTCGTGATGCCCATCCTGTAAGCATCGAGCAGCTTCTCAGGATGATCGGACATGATAAGCTTTGTCAGCTCTGTCTCGATACGTTCCGCACTGACCGCCGAAAGCTCGGGTGCATGATTCTCAGCAGCTATCCTTGTTGCTTCATCGATCTCAAAATCCAGCTCTGCCGCGAACCTTACGGCTCTCATGATCCTGAGCGCATCCTCGTCAAAACGTTCATCCGGATTTCCGACACATCTGATCACTCTTCTTTTTATATCGCCTATTCCGTCATACAGATCTATCAGCCCGTCCTTATCGTTATAGGCCATTGCATTAATAGTAAAATCTCTTCGGAGCAGATCCTCGGAAAGGTCGCTTGTAAACTCTACCGACTCCGGGCGTCTGTGGTCACTGTACTTTCCGTCAATCCGGAAGGTTGTCACCTCATAGCCTTCGCTTTTCAGCATAACAGTAACCGTTCCGTGCTTGATACCTGTATCAACCGTACGCCTGAATATTTCTTTAACCTCATCGGGCTTGGCAGATGTGGTTATATCCCAGTCCTTGGGCGTTCTGCCCAGAACCGAATCTCTGACACAGCCTCCTACAGCATAAGCCTCATAGCCTGCCTCATTCAGCTGTTCCAAAATATATATGACATTTTGAGGCATTTCTATCTTAATATCGTTTCCCATATCTAAACCTTTTCGTAAACAGTTTATTTGCAGAGATATTGTATCATTTTGAAATTATTATATCCAGTGTCTGAAAGTTTATTCTCAATTAGAAAACAATTATAAAATGATTAAAAAACGGTACGCATCAGATGGATATGCACCACTGTTACGTACCGTCAATCTTACTTGATCATTTTTTAATAAGCTCTTCCGAAATAAACCATCTTCTTTGCAGGCTTACCACAGCATACGCAGACATCACTGAGCTGCTCCTGTTCAAACGGCATACATCTTGTCGATGCACCGGTCTGTGCTTTGATATTCTCTTCACATTCCGTCTCACCGCACCACATAGCCTTGATGAATCCCGGTCTGTTGTTGATCGTATCTACAAACTCTTCCCAGTTTCTTGCCTCAAATGTATGCGAATCTCTGTGTGCTCTTGCTGCCTCAAGCATATCCTTCTGAATTGCCTGAAGAAGCTCCTCAACCTTTGCCTCAATCTCATCAAGTCCTACCGTAAGCTTCTCTCCGTTGTCACGTCTTACAAGTACACACTGATTATTCTCTATATCACGAGGTCCTATCTCAACTCTGAGCGGAATTCCTCTCATCTCACACTCTGCAAACTTAAATCCAGGAGACTTATCTGTTGCGTCAACCTTAACTCTTGCAACCTTGGACAGTTTCTCACGAAGCTCCTCGGCTTTTTCAAGAACGCCCTCTTTCTTCTGCTGGATAGGAACTATCATGACCTGTGTCGGAGCCACCATTGGCGGAAGCTTAAGTCCGTTATCATCTCCATGTACCATAATGATGGCACCGATGAGTCTTGTAGTTACGCCCCATGATGTCTGATGAACATACTTTAACTGATTGTCCTTATCTGTATACTGAACACCGAAAGCCTTAGCGAAGCCGTCACCAAAGTTATGGCTTGTTCCTGACTGAAGTGCCTTTCCGTCATGCATAAGAGCCTCGATAGTATAAGTAGCAACAGCTCCCGCAAACTTCTCCTTCTCTGTCTTCTGTCCCTTTACTACAGGAATAGCAAGAACCTTCTCACAGAAGTCAGCATAAACATTCAGCATCTGGATTGTTCTTTCTTCAGCTTCTTCAGCTGAAGCATGTGCTGTATGTCCTTCCTGCCACAGGAATTCTCTTGAACGAAGGAAAGGTCTTGTCTCCTTCTCCCAACGGACTACAGAACACCACTGATTATATACCTTAGGCAGATCTCTGTAAGATGTAATGTCCTTCTGATAGAAATCACAGAAAAGTGTCTCAGATGTAGGTCTTACACAGAGCTTTTCCTGAAGCTCATTCAATCCGCCATGTGTTACCCAAGCAACCTCCGGTGCAAAGCCCTCTACGTGATCCTTCTCTTTCTGAAGAAGTCCCTCTGGGATAAGCATCGGAAGATATACATTTTCCACACCTGTTTCCTTAAACTTTGCATCCAGCTGCTTCTGGATCAGCTCCCAGATAGCATAACCTGCGGGCTTAAGAACCATGAATCCCTTAACACTGGTGTAGCCTGTAAGGTCTGCCTTAACGACTACGTCTGTATACCACTGCGCAAAATCCTCTTCCATAGAAGTGATAGCTTCTACCTTCTTATCTGCCATGATCATTTTCCTCTCTTAAACAATTTGTCTCACTATTTTATCACATAAGATATGGATATTAAAGAGAAGGTTTTTAAAATTCCTTCTTCTTCCATATATTGATATTCTTTGTAACGGATACGGCAGTCAGGATTATCGTTACGATCACTGTAATCACTGCCGCGATCATCGTTGGTGCACGAAGCTCTATATTAATTCCGAAATACTGAATCAACTTTACCACAAGCACCACACCCCATATCGGGACAAATATCGATATGATGATATGTGCCACTCTCACTTTCTCATAAGGCACATTATTCAGAAAAAGAAATAGCACATCATATAATATCACTATCAGTGAAACCGCAATAAGTGCATCATACAGACTCAGCCTGCTGATACCGTCAAACAGATGTGCAGGATTGATCAGTTCCGCAAGTTTATAGAATACTGTACCTATAACGCATATCATAATAAGAAGCGCAAATCTCGCTTCTATGATCTGTCTTCTCAGGAAAGGACATGCCATTATATATGTCTGGCCTTTAAACTTACTCTCCATAGTATATAGCTGTGAAAATGCAAAAAATGCCGCATAATCAAGGCTCAAAAAGAGGGTGTAAAGAGGATATGCCATAGTTTTCAGAGAACCGCACATAAATAACGGAATTCCGATCAGCACCATCAAAGTAAAATATGCATACATATCCATAAGAAATACATCTTTTTTTATTAATACCAATATCTTTTTCATTTCTTTTATCCCACATAACATTTTTGCCACAGGAACAGTCCTGCACAAAAATACTCATAATAAAGCTTACTCTATAGAACTGTCACCGATCACATCCAACATGACTGTCTCTATATCCTTTGAAGTTTCTTTTCCCTGATTCATAAAAGAATCCTTTGAACCACCGAACAATATCCTGCCGTCATCGATCAGCACTATGTCATCAGCTATCTTGTCCAGATCGGATGTTATATGCGTCGAAAAAAATACAGTCTTACCCTGTTTCTTATGCTCCAGCATTTCCTCGCATAATGCATGGCGGCTCTTGGGATCCAATCCGCTCGACGGTTCATCAAAAATAAGTATCTCAGCATTATGAGACATGGCAAGTGCAAGAGAATATTTCATTCTCATACCTTTAGACAGACTCTCTATTTTCTTATTCTCATCGAGGTGATATTTTCCGAGATATTCATGGAAAACTATATCATCCCAATTTTTAAATCCGGCTTTCACTATATTCTTCATTCTTTTAAGAGTAAAGGAATCATAAAAATATCCCGTATCAAATGCGACTCCGATAGATGATTTATACTTTTCCTCATCTTCATCTATAGTCGATCCGTTCACCTGTATAGTCCCGGCCTGATAAGGCGAAAGTCCCAGTATACATCTGATAGTCGTAGTTTTTCCGGCACCGTTATTACCTATAAAACCAACTATCTTCCCTTTTTCTATTTCAAAAGAAACATCTTTCAGACTAAAGGATTCATATTCTTTCTTTAATTTGTCCACTTTGAGTATAATATCCTTCACAGCTGCCTCCCCAAGATTGATAACTATTGAAAAAATATTATATCACATTTTTCTCAAATCATTTGAAATCTTCTCCTCTCTATCGTAAACTGTTTGATAGGTCAACCGCACACTCATGAACTTAGTAGTGTGAGGATTCACGGAAGGAAGAGAATTTCATTTGTGTGAAACATCATGAGCCGGTTAAGCTTTATGATGCATCTGCAAAATAACAATTATAACGGAGAATTAATATGTCAGCTAAACTCGATATTGTCTTTGAAGATGAATATATGATCGCATGTGTTAAGCCGTACGGAATATCATCACAGCCGGATAACGGAAGTGGTGAAGACCTTATGACCACAATTCGTAACTACCTTTATGACAAGGACATTGCCTCAGGAAAACCGGATCCCGGTGAGCCTTATCTTGCAGTGATCAACCGCCTCGACAGACCCGTTGCGGGAATCGTACTCTACGCAAAGAGTCAGGAAGCCGCATCACGTCTCTCGGAAAGTCTTCAGTCCGATGAAATGTCCAAATATTACCAGGCTGTCGTTACAGGTTTTATGGATGAGCCCGAGGGAACTCTCACTGACTGGATACTCTTCGATAAGAAGTCAAATGTATCCAAAATCGTTTCCAAGGATACAAAGGGTGCGAAGTATGCCGAACTTAACTATGAAGTCCTTGATGAGCTCGATACCGATGAAGGTCCTATCTCTTATCTTTTGATTGAGCTTCTCACCGGACGTCATCATCAGATCAGATGTCAGCTTGCAAATGCCGGCTGTGGAATATGGGGCGATACAAAGTACAATCCCAAATATTCGGCGGACAGAAACAAGTCCAAAAAGCCCGGCAGCACAAAGCCCGGAAAAAATAATCAAAAAAAGAAAAGCCCGGGAATAGGTCTTTTCTCAACTATGCTTGAATTCACTCATCCCTTTACCGGTGAAGAAATCACTCTTCACAGAGAACCGGAGGGTGAAGCCTTCGATATCATCGACCAGGTTGATTGGTGATTAGCAATTTCTAAGTATTTCAAAGATTGTAAGAATTTCGTAAGAAACAGAACAATACGTATGTCAATATAATTACCAAAATATACAAATAAGGCCACATACTATATCGACGTGACCATGTAGGTGCGTCGGTTCTTAGTACGCAGCTACGAAGTCGGCTGCGGACTTAGAATCCGCTACGCACCGATATGAGGCGCGAGCCGAGTCACGGAGATATAGTATGTGGCCTTTTATTTATTTCTATTTATTCTTTTAGTTCTCTGCAATAAGCTTCTCGAGACTTACGATCCTTACGCAAAGTGTGAAGAGCTTTGCTGCGATCTTGAGATCCTCGAGAGTCGGATATGTAGGAGCTACACGGATATTTGAATCCTGAGGGTCCTTACCGTATGGCCATGTTGCACCTGCACCTGTCATAGTAACTCCGGCTTTCTTAGCCTTATTTACGATTGCCTTTGCACAACCCGGAAGGCTGTCGAAGCTGATGAAATATCCTCCCTTCGGAGTTGTCCACTCACCTACTCCGAGTCCCTTGAGATTCTCATCAAATATCTCAAGAACTGCCTCGAACTTAGGTCTGATGATATCTGCATGCTTACGCATATGCTCTACCATACCGTGTATATCCTTGAAGAATCTTACATGACGGAGCTGATTAACCTTATCATGTCCGATAGTCTGGTTCTTCATCTGATTCATTATATCCTCGAGATTGTTCGGTGATGTTGCAAGTGCAGCTATACCGCTTCCCGGGAAGGAAATCTTTGAGGTAGAAGCAAACTTATATACAAGATCCGGGTTCCCTGCTCTCTTACATTCAGCCAGGATCTCGATGAGATAATCCTGATCGTCATCATAGAGATGATGAATTCCGTATGCATTATCCCAGAAGATACGGAAATCTTTTGCTGCAGGCTTAAGTCTTGCAAATCTTCTTACTGTCTCATCTGAATAGGAATATCCCTGAGGATTTGAATATTTCGGACAACACCAGATACCCTTTATAGCATCATCCTCTGATACGAGCTTCTCAACCATATCCATATCCGGACCATCCGGAGACATAGGAACAGGTATCATCTCGATTCCGAAGAACTCAGTAATGGCAAAATGTCTGTCATAACCCGGTACAGGACACAGGAACTTTACCTTGTCCAGCTTGCACCAAGGTGTATTACCGAGAATACCGTGAGTCATGGCACGGCTTACTGTATCATACATAACATTAAGTGATGAGTTACCGTAGATAATGATATTGTCCGGATTGTTCTCCATCATATCTCCAAGAAGAACCTTTGCTTCATGGATACCTGTAAGAACTCCGTAATTGCGGCAATCTGTTCCGTCCTCACATATAAGATCTGCTCCGGAATGAAGTGCATCCATCATTCCCATTGAGAGATCCAGCTGCTCACGGCACGGCTTGCCTCTGCTCATATCCAGTGTCAGGTCAAGATCCTGAAACTTCTTATACTCTGCCTTGAGGGCACTCAGCTCCTGCTGCATTTCCTCTTTACTCATTTCTGCATAAGCTTTCATCACTTATTCTCCTCATTTAAATGTCTGTAACCATAGGTTTTCATAAAAATTCTTTAGAAATAATACATTCTACAGCAAAAAATGTCAATGACAGCTATTACCAAAAATGCTTCACAGCCGCTCCGAAATATGTGATATTTTTCAAATATTCCGGCCATAGAACGATCTGATATATTCCGGCATTGCTTTAAAATCTATCTTAAGCTTCCCCTCATATATTCCGACAGGAATCTTTACATCAAAAGGATAAAGCGATATATCCCCTTTCTCGAGCTCATGTACAACAACCTTCTCCTTATACGGATCGACTATCCAGTATTCTCTGACATTATATTCAGCATACTTGGAAAGCTTTGTCTGCATATCATACTTCTTACTTGCAGGCGATATGATCTCAATTATCAGATCCGGTGCACCATACACCCTGCCGGGTCTGAACTCTCCGTCACATACCACAAAAATGTCCGGCTCAAAAACATTTTTTCCTTCCTCATCGAATTGGACTTCAACAGGTGCGATATAAGCGATACATTTCCCTTTATTTTTATTTATGTGATTCCTTATCTGTAAATATATCTCAGCCACGAGAAGCTGATGAACCGTAGACGGTGACTCTGCTTTTATCAGCTTGCCGTCACATATTTCATACCTTATTCCATCCGGCATTCCATCCAGATCATCTATCCTGAACTGTCCCTGCTTTCCGGACCGGATTATCTTATCTTCTTCCGCTCTTCTTCTGCCAAGATATATATCCATGTTATCTATATCAGCAGATTTTTCTTCCATCAGATGCGCAACTCCGCCCGAAAGCTTAAGTAATGTATCCTTTCGGGGATTCTTATTATTCCCGCTGAATACCTTGAGCACGGTACTCATCGGAACTCCCGAGGCCTCGGATATTTCTCTTAAGGTAAGGCCATAGCTTTCTTTTGCTTTTTTCAACTCCTTTATATCCATATGAAGCCCTCCATGTATTCCATTATACCATGCACTATTCCATTTACAAATCCGTTTATTCCAAATATAAAACGGCGGCTCCGTAAACCGGAACCGCCGAAATGATAACTTATTAAGTATTCTCTTTTATATCGGATTACAGCTGAGGACCTGCAGCAACAAGTGCCTTACCTGCTTCGTTTGTCTCATACTTCTTGAAGTTCTTGATGAATCTTGCAGCAAGATCCTTAGCCTTAGCCTCCCACTCAGAAGCATCAGCATATGTATCTCTAGGATCAAGGATTGCAGGATCCACTCCAGGAAGTGATGTAGGTACTTCGAAATCGAAGAATGGGATCTTCTTTGTCTCAGCCTTGTTTACATCACCATTAAGGATTGCATCGATGATACCACGTGTATCCTTAATAGAGATTCTCTTTCCTGTTCCATTCCATCCTGTATTTACGAGGTAAGCCTTAGCTCCTGACTTCTGCATCTTCTTTACAAGCTCCTCACCATACTTTGTTGGGTGAAGCTCAAGGAATGCCTGTCCGAAGCAAGCTGAGAATGTAGGTGTTGGCTCTGTGATTCCTCTCTCTGTACCGGCAAGCTTAGCAGTAAATCCTGAAAGGAAGTAGTACTGTGTCTGCTCCGGTGTAAGGATTGAAACCGGTGGAAGTACTCCGAATGCATCTGCTGAAAGGAAGATAACATTTTCAGCATCCGGTCCTGAAGACTTTCCATTTACATTCTTAGCGATATTTGTGATGTGCTCGATCGGATAAGATACACGAGTATTCTCTGTAACTGACTTATCCTCGAAATCGATCTTTCCATCAGCATCTACTGTTACGTTCTCAAGAAGAGCATCTCTCTTGATAGCATTGTAGATATCAGGCTCTGACTCCTTATCAAGTCCGATAACCTTAGCATAGCAACCACCTTCGAAGTTGAATACACCGTTGTCATCCCAACCGTGCTCATCATCTCCGATAAGAAGTCTCTTAGGATCTGTAGAAAGTGTTGTCTTACCTGTTCCTGAAAGACCGAAGAAGATTGCTGTGTTCTTTCCTTCCATATCTGTGTTAGCTGAGCAGTGCATTGCTGCAATACCCTTAAGTGGGAGATAGTAGTTCATCATTGAGAAGATACCCTTCTTCATCTCTCCACCGTACCATGTATTGATGATAACCTGCTCACGGCTTGTGATGTTGAATGCTACAGCTGTCTCTGAGTTAAGACCAAGCTCCTTGTAGTTCTCAACCTTAGCCTTTGAAGCATTGTAAACTACGAAATCAGGCTCATATGTTTCAAGTTCTTCAGCTGTAGGAACGATGAACATGTTCTTGATGAAATGTGCCTGCCAAGCAACCTCAACAATAAAACGAACTGCCATACGAGTATCCTCGTTAGCTCCACAGAAAGCATCTACTACGAAAAGCTTCTTGTTTGAAAGTTCCTTCTTTGCAAGATCCTTAAGTGTTGCCCATACATCCTCTGACATAGGATGATTATCATTTGGATAACCCTCTGTTGTCCACCATACTGTGTCCTTTGAGTTCTCATCCATAACGATGTACTTATCCTTAGGTGAACGACCTGTATAAATACCTGTCATAACATTAACAGCACCAAGCTCTGTCTCAACACCCTTGTCATAACCTTCAAGTGCCGGATCCATCTCATACTTGTAGAGATCCTCGAATGAAGGATTGTGAACTATTTCAGTAGTACCGATAATGCCATACTTTGTTAAATCAACGTTTGCCATTTTGTTACCTCTCTCTTTCTCATTTCTATTTTTTCTTTGCAATTTACAAAGATTATGTACTCAAAAATTATTCTTCGTAACCGGATAGAATAATAATAAAGCTCACCAATCGCCATTATACAATATTCAGCGATAAAATCAACAAAAAGTTAGAAATACTTAACTGATTTTTTACTGCTCTCTTACTGATTTTCAAGTATATACTCTTCCAGTTTATACTTTAATACCTCAAACTGGCATGGACCGTAATCAAGTACTGCCTTATGGTATGCAACCGGATCAAACTTATCTCCGAGCTTATGCTCAGCCCATGTACGGAAACCTTCCATCATATACTGGCTGAAAGAATAGCTGAGATATACTCCCGGATCACCTGAAACCGTCAGCATTATCTCGCCCGCATATTCTGCATTGTATCCGTTTTGGGTCATATAATCGGCAAGATCCTGTTCTGTCCATCCCTCATAGTTTACGCCGACATCCATTCTTCCGTATACCATATATCCCATTTCTTTATCAAGCTTTGCAAACTCTGCTATAACTTCATCGTCATCAGTATCCTTGAAATCATAATCAAACATTGTTCTGTAGCTTGAATAAACTGCCCAGCCTTCGATATAGCCGAGGCAATATGCGTCAGCCCTGACAGGCTTTGGATTTGTTGACTGATAATATGTATTCTGATACATATGTCCCGGGCATCCCTCATGAGCGAGTGTTACCCACATATCATCTGAAAATGCACCATTAACTCTAATGATATTTCCATCCGGATCATCATAAGCAGGTGACATATAGTAAGCAAGTGTATGATCCATTATCTTTTCCATAGCAGGTGAGAGATAATCTGCCTTATATGGAATCTTGTCAAGCTTCGGATATTCATACAGTTCCTCACTCATAAGAATATCTATATTTTCTGTTGCACTTCTCGCATCAGCTTCAGCAAAAAGAGTTGTACTGTTCTCAACATAATAATTATATGCATCAGGATGAGCTATATAGAGCTCCATCATCCTGTTAAAGCATGCATCATATCTGTCCTCATAAATCTTTATGAGATCGTCACCTGTGAAATTACATCCACCGAAATGAGGAATTATATAATTATCATAATATTCCTTTCCACCCTCGTACTGAGCAAGTCCACCTGATATGGTAGCCTTTCCCTTATTTGCTTTAACACAATCACGGATCTGAAGCATAGACGGAATAACGGAATCAAGCACTGCCTGCTTGTTCTGCTCTTTATATGCAGCCCTCTCTTCATCTGTAAGGAAATCGAGCTTATCCATCTTGGAATCAAACTCAAGGATAAGGAAATGGTTCTCTTTGTCTTCAGCAAAGGTTTCACACTGCTCAATAACATCATCGCAGGCATTATCCTGCATTCCGTATCCCTTCTCGACTCTCTCATTTTCATATTCGCACATCTTTGCGACATAATCAGGAAGCATATTCTCTACTGCAATGTAGTCCTCTATATCCTGCTTATCATCAAATCTGTACTCTGCAAGAGTTGTTCCGATATTGGACTGGAAGCCTCTCATAGGTGCAAAAGGCTCATTAAACTCTATATGATCATAATTGTACATCCATCTCTGGTAATCCTGCTTTAAAGCAACGAGAACGAAATACTCCTGCTCGGTAAGCGGCTGATTTTCAAAGGAAACCAGCTTGTCATATTCCTCTTTAGCTTCCTTAGCTGCATCCTTATAATAATCAAACGATTCAGCATCGCCGACAGTCGCAGGACTAGGCGGCTTAATTCCATATACGTCACCGTTCTTTATAGCATAGTTGTAACTGAGTGTGTCAGAAGTAACACCTTCTTTGAAAAGCTCATCAATGAACTCTTCGAATTCTTTATTCTCTGTATCTGCATATTCTACAGGAAGCGGATGTGAATCAAGCTTTTCGATCCATTCATCCATATCGCTTACATCTGTTTCACCGCCGAGATTATCGCCGATTCCGGTATTTCCACCGTTTTCGTCGCCGCCACCATTCTCATCGCCGCCGCCTATAACGCCACCGTTTTCGTCACCGCCGCCGTTATTTCCGGCAATAACATTGCTGTCTCCGGTAACCTGATTTATGCTCTGTCCATACTCATAATCATCCGGATCTGCCTTTCCGCAGGATGCTGTTCCCAGAAGCATCGCACCTGCAAGTACCACTGTTAAAAATCTCTTATACTTCTTCATAACCATTCTTTTCCCCTTCAATTATTGCCTCCGCAAAGATCATATCTTCCGGAGTAGTTACCTTAATGTTCCTATAACTTCCTTCAACCATCTTAACCTTTTGATCGAGATACCTCTCTACTATCATTGTATCGTCGGTTATATCTTTGTCACCACTTATACGTAATCTTGAATATGCCTCTGTGATAACCTCTCTGTCAAAGGTCTGAGGTGTCTGAATCTGATATAATGTACTTCTGTCGGGAGTATCCTCTCCAAATCCCATATCATCTACCACCTTGATAGTATCTTTGACCGGTACAGCAACCGTACAGGCTTTATACCTTCTTGCGGCAGAAATGCTGTCAAGTATCATGCGATTTGTCACAAAAGGACGGGCAGCATCATGTATCATTATCGTCTTATGACGTTTATCAGATGCCTTGATTCCCTTTTGAACCGAATCATACCTCTCGCGTCCGCCGGACACGATTCTTTTCACCTTATTGAAGCCGTATCTTTCAACAATCTCGGTTCTGCAATACTCTATATCCTTTTCCTTTGTAACTAGTATTATCTCATCGACTATACTTGCCTCAAAGGTTTTAAGTGAATAATAGAGGAGCGGCTTCCCATCCAGGAGAAGAAACTGTTTTTCTTTTTTCTGATTCATGCGGCTTCCGCTTCCCGCCGCAAGAACGATTGCAGTTACCATTTTTTCTCTCCTACCTTAAGATTCGGTATTGCATTTAGACTTATATCCGCCCTCGAACCTGCCAGATATTCATAATATCCGGCTGATGCGATCATAGCTGCATTATCTGTGCAGTATATCAATTCAGGCATATAAAAGCTTATCCCTTCCTTTGCGGCAGCCTGCTTCATCGAATCCCTCAATCCTGAATTGGCAGCAACGCCTCCCGCCAGTGCAAGTCTGCTGCAGCCATATTCCTTTGCGGCATTTACAGTATGCTCTGTCAGAACATCTATAACCGCCTGCTGAAATGATGCCGCAACATCGGCCTTATTCACCTCTATTCCCTTCATCTCACATCCGTTGAGATAATTGAGAACTGCCGACTTAAGTCCGCTGAAAGAAAAATCATATGATGATTCTCCCACCTTCGCCCTTGGGAAATCGATTGCATAAGGATTACCCTCTTTTGCAAGAGCATCCACCTTAGGACCACCGGGATATCCGAGTCCGATAGCACGTGCGACCTTATCAAAGGCTTCACCTGCCGCATCATCGTGTGTTCTTCCGATGATCGTATATTTCCCATAATCATCGACTCTTACTATATGTGAATGTCCTCCGGATGCCACAAGGCACATAAAAGGAGGTACAAGCTCTTCGTTATCTATATAATTTGCGGAAATGTGACCTTCTATATGATTTACCGCAACAAGCGGTTTCTTCTCCGCATAAGCATAGGCTTTCGCAGTATTAACTCCCACAAGAAGCGGACCGACAAGTCCCGGACCGTAAGTAACCGCGATTGCATCGATATCTGCCATCGTCTTTCCGGAATCACTGAGTGCTTTTCTGATAACCTGATTGATCTTCTCTACATGGGCTCTCGAAGCTATCTCCGGAACAACTCCTCCATAAAGGGTATGAACCGGAACCTGTGAGTAGATCACATTTGAAAGGACCTGTCTTCCGTTTACGACAACAGCTGCTGCTGTCTCATCACATGATGATTCGATTCCGAGTATCGTCACATTCCCCTGCGGCTCTTCGTCGTCATCATCACTTTCGGATTGATCCTTATTATTTTTCTCGGCAGAAGCTTTTTCTTCCGCAGCCCTTTTCTCGGCTTCTGCGGCAACCTTCTCGAAAATACCCTTTGTTATATCCTTGTTAATCTTTACCAATGCCATAATCTTAGTTTTCTCCGGTCTCTTCACTTCCCGGCTCTTCATCTTCAAAATTCAGAGTGATCGATCTCCTGTCTTTACAGATATGAGCCTCAGGGAAAATCTCCTTTACTTTATCAGAAAATTCAAAAGGATTTACCATTGACGGTGAATAATGTGTCAACCATAACTGACCGACATTTGCACTCTTTGCAAGTTTAGCCGCATCATACATAGTCATATGCTTCTTGTCACGTGCCTTCTCATCTCCGTCTGCTTCACCGTACATGCCTTCACAAATGAATACATCCGATTCCTCTGCTGCAGTTATGATCGATGGTATAGGCCTTGTATCGGTTACATAGGTAACCTTAAGTCCTTTACGAGCCTCTCCCATAACCATATCGGGAGTATAGGTTCTGTCTTCATCTGTGATTGTTTCTCCATGCTGAAGTCTTCTCCAGTATGGGAGCGGTATCTGAAGTGCTTTAGCCGCATCCGGATCGAATTTACCCGCTCTCTTAAGTGAGAGACTGTATCCGTAGCACGGCATGCTGTGCTCCAGACGAAAGGCATGGCAGTCCATTCCTATCGCATCAAAACATTCATCATTCTCTGATATCTCAATACATTCAACCTTGAACGGAAGTCTCGGTGCTATTACAAGAAGTCCTCTGACTATCTTATTCAGTCCTTCCGGTCCGATTATTGTAACCGGCTCGGTACGGTCCGCATTTCCCATAGCGAGAAGAAGTCCCGGCAGTCCGCTTATATGGTCAGCATGAAAATGCGTTATAAGTATCATATCTATCGGATTAAAGCTCCAGCCTCTTCTCCGGATAGATATCTGCGTTGCTTCACCGGTATCTATCAGCAGACTTTTTCCGTTATATCTCACCATAAGAGATGTCAGTGCTCTGTAAGGAAGGGGCATCATTCCACCCGTTCCGAGCAGCGTAATATCTATCATTCCGAAAACCGTCCAATCTCATCATCATTCTTAGCAATCGGGCGCTGCATGATAACAGCATCCTCATCGGGATTAATATAATAATCCTTTCTTACGGCTATCTGGTCAAAGCCGTAAACTGTATACAGTCCTATTGCAGCACTGTTACTGTTTCTAACTTCCAGTGTGACTTTTTCAGCGTTCATAAATTCCAGTTCTGAGATAAATCTCTCCATAAGCTTACCGCCAAAGCCTTTTCTTCTCATCTCTTCATCAACCGCGATACGAAGAAGCTCAGCTTCTCCTGCAACTTCCGAATAGATCAGATATCCTGCAAGTTTTTCATTTCCCAGAAAAACAAAATCATCAAGGGTCGTTCCATCCTCAAACACCGCAATCACATGATTATAATCATGCTTAAATGTTTCCTCAAGGGATTTCTCCGACCAGGCATCCCAAAAACATTTTTCTTCAATTCCGGCTATTTCACTTATAATACCCATCGCGGGACCTCCATATAAAATGAATTATTGACCCCAAAATCGATTTAGCTAAAATAATTATGCGTTTTTCTCTTCCCTGACACGTTCAGCCTGAGACGGTCTGAGATATACAGGTGTAAACTCATCCACCGATACCGTCTTGCCCGCTTTCTGATAAATCAGACCGAGAGATGCTATTGATGCGCCTCTCTGAAGAGATGCATTTGCATTTGCAAAACTGAATTCCACACGAATATTTGATTCGATATATTCTTTGAAAATAGCCGCACCGTCGCCGAGGAAGATCACCTTCTCTCCTGCTTCGTTTACCTTATCGACTATCTCCGATATATCACAGGCTGTCTGTTCGATCACAGCTTCGGGCATATCTCCCGACACTCTGTAAAGCCCTGTATATACCTGATTTCTTCTTGCATCCATCAGAGGACATACAAGCCTGTCTGTACCTGACAGATTCATGGCAAGCCCTTCACAGGTTGGGATTGCCGCTACGGGAACATCCAGACTCATTCCGAGTCCCTTAACAGTTGCCGCTCCTATCCTGAGTCCCGTAAAGGAACCCGGCCCGGCAGCTATCGCCAAAAGCTCCACGTCCCGTATATCAGTTTCGGAAGCTGTGAGCACCTTATCTATCATCGGCATCAAAGTTTCCGAATGCGTACGTTTATTATTCACTGTAAACTCGGCAATCAGCTTATCATCTTCTATAAGAGCAACCGTCGCTGTCATTCCCGAGCTGTCTATTCCAAGTACCTTCATACTCTAACAGTTATCCTCCTGTAATCGAAGCCCTTCGATACATCCTTTTCTATCTTGATATGTATGCTGTCCTTCGGAATCACTTCATCGATCAGTTCAGCCCATTCAATAAGCGTAACTCCGTCACTGTCGATAAAATCAAAAAAACCGGTTTCTTCCATTTCGTCAATATCGGAAACCCTGTAAACGTCAAAATGGTAAAGCGGAAGTCGGCCCTCATGATATTCCCTGAGTATTGTAAAAGTCGGACTGGCCATAGGTTCTTCTATTCCCAGTCCGGCACCGAAGCCCTGGGCGAAGACGGTCTTACCGACTCCGAGATCTCCGTCCAGACATATTACCGCGCCGGCACTTATTTCCTCTGCCATCTTCAATGCGATGTCATAGGTTTCTTCCCGGCTCATTGATTCAAATTCCATATTATCCATATCGCAGCAGTCTCCTGTCAGACTCTCCTTACATCATGAAGGAAATGCTATATCTCCACCGTAATCTGACGATGAGTGGATATAAACTGTCTGTATTTAACCCCTGTCTTATCAAACATTCTCTTGGATGCGATCGTACTGTCAGACTCCGCATATTTATCCGAAAGATATACTACTTCCTTTATCCCGCTCTGGATGATAGCTTTTGCGCATTCATTGCACGGGAAAAGCGTAACATAGCATCTTGCTCCCTTCATACTTCCCGTTCCGCGATAATTAAGAATCGCATTCAGCTCAGCATGACATACAAACATATATTTGGAATCAAGCGCTGCACCATCTCTTCCCCAAGGCATATCATCATCCTCGCAGCCTTCAGGCATTCCGTTATAGCCGACAGAAAGAATCCTGTTATCTTCACCGACTATACACGCTCCGACCTGAGTGTTCGGATCCTTGCTTCTATATGCTGACATCATTGCAATCCCCATAAAATACTGATCCCAGCTTATATAATCTGTTCTCTTCATCGCTTACCTCCCCCTATATACCGCTGTAAGGTTCCGGTCCTGCGGCAAACCTGCCACAGAACCTGGCCCCTGGTAAATCGCCTTCGGTAAATTACTTATCGCTTCCGAGATCGAACTTATCATGAATAGCATTCATGGCTCTCTCTGTCTCTGATGCATTGATAAGTACTGTAACTCTGATCTCTGAAGTTGAGATCATTCTGATATTTATATTAGAATCATAAAGAGCTTCAAACATCTTAGCGGCAACACCTGCATTTGACTGCATTCCCGCACCTACGATCGAAACCTTTGCAACGTCCTTGTTAACATCGATAGATTCAAAATCCATCTTAGCCTTGATAAGCTCAGCTGCTTCATCAGCATCTTCATCGCTGCAGGTAAATGTAATATCCTTTGTTCCGTGACGTCCTACTGACTGAAGTATCATATCTATATTGATGTTATGCTTTGCAAGCTCATTAAACAGCTTGAATGCAACTCCCGGTTCATCCTTAAGTCCGATAACTGCAACTCTCGCAGCATCCGGATCGGCAGCTACACCGCTAACTATCATTTTCTCCATCTTATTTCCCTCCTTAACGATTGTTCCTTCGTTTGTATTCAGACTAGAGCGTACAACCATCTGTACTCCGTATTTCTTTGCAAGTTCAACCGATCTGTTGTGAAGAACTCCTGCTCCGAGAGTAGCAAGCTCGAGCATTTCATCATATGTAACCATATCAAGCTTACGAGCACTCTTAACCTTTCTCGGATCTGCTGTATAAACACCGTCTACATCTGTATATATCTCGCAGAGATCAGCATGAAGCGCTGCAGCAAGTGCAACTGCTGTTGTATCAGAGCCTCCGCGTCCGAGTGTTGTATAATCATCGTATTTGTTGATTCCCTGAAAACCGGTAATAATAACTATCTTATGCTGTTCGATCTCGTTTCTGATTCTCTCTGTATCAATTCTCTTGATACGTGCATTGCTGTAGGTTGATGTTGTATGCATAGCAACCTGGAATGCATTAAGAGAAACTGCAGGGACTCCCATAGAAGCCATTGCCATTGCCATGAGGGCAACTGACTGCTGTTCACCTGTTGTGAGAAGCATATCCATTTCTCTCTTAGGTGGATTAGGATTGATTTCCTTTGCCATATCTATCAGAACATCGGTATACTTACCCATGGCTGACAGAACAACAACTACATCATTCCCCTTCTTATACTCCTCCACACAGCGGCCGGCAACATTAAATATCCTGTCTCTGTTTCCGACAGATGTTCCGCCAAACTTCTTAACGATTAACACTTTATTTTTCCTCCTGAACTTGTAGAATCCGGTATTACAGTTCTGAATCGTTCAGATCTGAACTGATATTCCGTTTCTGAGATTTAATAAATACGTATCCTGTTTACAACCTCATATCCTGACGCTGCCTTCTCATAATCAGCGCCCGACATCGGTCCTGTAACAAAGGCTGTTTCCCCGTTCTGTCCGACCAGGAACTTCACCTCCCCAAATACATCCTTAATCTCTTTTTCTATATCAGTTCCGCTTACGCGAACAAGATAAGGCATTTCAAAGGCATCAACAGACCCAAGTTCTCTCTTCTCAGGTCTCCAGAGAATCGGTATATTTCTTCCTCTGTTTTTAACAGCCGAAATCACATCGGATACAACCGCACTGGCTGTCGGAAGAGATCCCGCTCCCTTGCCGTAGAACATTACTTCACCAAGCATATCACCATCAAGCAGTATAGCATTGAATACATCATTTACCCCGCTCAGCGGATTATCCTGCTTTACAACAAACGGTGCAACCATGGAGTATACTACTCCGTTCTGTCTCTTTGCAAGACCAAGGAGCTTGATAGATGCATGAAGCTGATTTGCATACCAGAAATCTTCACATGTTATCTTGGTGATTCCTTCTGTATAAATATCCTCGAAGTTAACCTGTCTCTCATAAGCAAGTGATGCGAGTATTGCAATCTTTCTGCATGCATCATAGCCTTCGATATCTGCTTCCGGATTGCGTTCTGCATAACCCTTATTCTGAGCCTCTTTCAGAACGTCATCAAAAGCAAGTCCTTCTTCGGACATCTTTGTAAGTATATAATTTGTTGTTCCGTTGAGAATTCCGGAAATGCTCTTTATATGATCGGCTGTTATACAACCGATAAGAGGTCTGATAATAGGAATTCCTCCGCCTACAGAAGCCTCAAAGAAGAAATTACAATTATTCTCCCTGGCAATCTGAATAAGCTCATATCCGTATTTTGCTACAACCTCTTTGTTTGAAGTACATACACTCTTTCCTGCAAGAAGTGACTGCATAGCAAAAGTATGAGCCGGTTCAACGCCACCCATAGCCTCAACAACGATATCAACTTCGTTATCGTTTAAAATGGTATCAAAATCGTGAACAAGAATATCCTCAGCAGGATCTCCCGGAAAATCTCTGAGATCAAGGACATACTTTACTTTTATGTCCTCGCCTGCACGTCTTGAAACATGACTGTTGTTATCGTTTATTACCTTGTATACTCCGGAACCGATTGTTCCGTAACCAAGTATTGCAACATTTACCATACTATCTTCTTTGCTCCTCGCTGAAAATTACTTTACATTTTTTTATCTCAGTCATCAGTGTGATCTGTATTTATCCACTTGAGATATGCATTTATAAAAGGATCTATATCTCCGTCAAGAACTCTTCCCGCGTCACCGACTTCACATGACGTTCTGAGGTCTTTTACCATTGTGTAAGGCTGAAGAACATATGAACGTATCTGACTTCCGAATCCGTTCTCTCCGACTTCTCCTCTGATATCCGAAAGCTGTGCCTGCTGTTCGGCCTGCTTCATCAGATAGAGTTTCGACTTAAGCATCTGCATAGCCTTATCCTTGTTCTGATGCTGAGATCTTTCATTCTGGCACTGAACTACAATTCCCGTAGGTATATGAGTTATACGTATAGCCGATGAAGTTTTATTGATGTGCTGTCCGCCGGCTCCGCTGGCACGATAGGTATCAATTCTCAGATCATCTTCATTGATCTCTATTTCGATATTCTTATCTATATCAGGCATTACATCACATGATACGAAAGATGTCTGCCTCTTGCCTGCCGCATTAAACGGGCTGATCCTGACAAGCCTGTGTACACCGGCTTCAGATTTAAGATAACCGTATGCATGATATCCGTTAACCTGGAAGGTTACCGTCTTTATGCCTGCTTCATCGCCATCAAGGAAGTCGAGTTCTTCAACCGTGAAGCCATGCTTATCGGCCCATCTTGTATACATTCTGTATAACATGCTCGCCCAGTCACATGACTCTGTTCCGCCGGCTCCCGCATGAAGAGATACCACTGCGTTACACTCATCGAATTCTCCCGAGAGCAGCGTTTCAATTCTGAATGCCTCAAACTTCTTCTTAAAGCTCTCAAGCATCTGTCCGGTTTCCTGAACAAGCTCTTCATCTCCCGGTTCATCCTCTGCCATCTCGATCATAGCGCCTATATCATCATATTCGGAGCTGATATTCTTATATTCCTCGATATTATCCTTGAGGTTTTTAAGCTCCTTCATGACCTTTCCGCTACCCTCGATGTCGTCCCAGAATCCGGGCTCCTCCATGGATTTTTCGAGAGTGGCAATACGTGCCTTCTTACCCTCGATATCCAGAGACTGCCCTACCTCCTGAAGCTGCGTGGCATATTTACCGTATTCAAATTTATATTCATCTAATTCCAGCATATTTTATCCTTATTAAATATCCCGAAGCCATACTATCCCTTTAAATCGACGGAGCAGCCTTCCTGTGAGGAACCATGTAACAACGTCGGTTCTTAGTCAGCACGAGCATAGCGGGTACGAACTTAGAATCCGCTGCGTCTCGATTTGAGGTGTGAGCCGCGTTCCGAACAGGAATGGATACTTCGGAGATTATATATGAATTTATTTAAATTTTCCGCAGCAGTCCTTATATTTCTTACCGGAGCCGCATGGGCACTTGTCGTTCGGATAAATCTTCTTGGATTTTACAACCGACTTCTTCTTTGCTGTATCATCCTTGTTTGTTCCGGTTGCCTTAGCTACTTGCTCACGTTCAACCTCTTCATTTGGTACATATCTTGTATGATATACCATCTGAGTTGTTGTTTCCTTGATTGAATCGAGCATGTCATTGAACATATCAAATGCTGCAAGTTTATACTCAACTACAGGATCCTTACCACCCATTGACTGAAGGCCGATACCCTGTCTGAGCTGTTCCATATCGTCGATATGTTCCATCCATTTGACATCAACACCTCTGAGAACCGAACGTCTCTCAACTTCTCGGCGCATTTCCTCTTCAGGGAACTCAGCGAGCTGTCTCTCGAGGATTTCATCAGCCTCATCCTTAAGTCTCTGTCTCAGATGCTCAACATCCGCATTTTCCTTCTCTTCATCTGTAAGAGCGATCTTAGGAAATGTAATGATTCTGCAGAGCATATCGCTGAGCTCCTGGATATCCCATTCTTCTACATTTGTTTCTGCAGAACAGCTCATATCGATATATCTGTCTATAGTCTCATGAGCCATTTCTTTAACGGTCTCATGCATATCATCATTATCAAGTACGCGACGACGCTCAGCATAGATAACCTCACGCTGTTCGTTATTTACCTGATCATACTCAAGGAGGCTCTTTCTGATAGCGAAGTTGTTACCCTCTATCTTCTGCTGAGCTCTCTCAACGGCTTTTGTAAGCGCCTTATGCTGTATCTCCTGTCCTTCCGGAACCTTGAGGGCATCAAATACTGCCATCATTCTGTCAGAACCGAAGAGTCTCATCAGATCATCCTCAAGCGAAATGTAGAACTTGGATTCACCCGGATCTCCCTGACGTCCTGAACGTCCGCGAAGCTGGTTATCTATACGTCTTGACTCATGACGCTCTGTACCGATGATCTTAAGTCCTCCGAGTTCGGCAACGCCTTCTCCGAGTTTGATATCAGTACCACGTCCTGCCATGTTTGTTGCGATTGTTACTGCATGCTTCTGACCTGCCTCTGCAACGATCTGTGCCTCCATCTCATGGAACTTGGCATTCAGTACCTGATGCTTGCCCTTGAGGCCGCGCTTGTTAAGCATGTTGCTTATTTCTTCTGAAGAATCAATATTTACAGTACCTACAAGAACCGGCTGACCCTTCTCGTAGCTTTCGAGGATTTCCTCTACGATAGCATTCAGCTTTTCCTTCTTTGTCTTATATATAGCATCTTCATGGTCTTTTCTCTGAACCGGAAGATTTGTAGGTACAACAACAACATCCATTCCGTAGATTTCACGGAACTCGTTTTCCTCTGTCTGGGCAGTACCTGTCATACCACTCTTCTTATCATATTTATTGAAGAAATTCTGGAATGTGATAGTTGCAAGAGTTCTGCTTTCTCTCTTTACATCTACATGTTCCTTAGCCTCTATACACTGATGAAGTCCGTCGCTGAAACGTCTTCCCGGCATAACACGTCCTGTAAACTCATCTACGATAAGAATCTCTCCATCTTTTACGATATAGTCCTGATCCTTGTGCATAAGAGCATGTGCCTTAACTGCCTGAAGCATTGTATGCTGATATTCAAGGTGAGCACTGTCTGAGAAATTTTCAAATCCGAAGAACTGCTCTATCTGATGAATACCCTGTTCAGTAAATACTACATACTTATCCTTCTCATTTACAAGGTAGTCACCATCTTCCTTCGGAGCCTCACCCATAAGGATATCTCTCTTACTGATCTCGGTTGAAGCTGTACCTCTTGTCATCTGACGAGCAAGATAATCGCATCGCTTATATATATCTGTAGACTTTCCGCTCTGTCCGGAAATGATAAGCGGTGTACGTGCCTCATCTATAAGGATTGAGTCGATCTCATCGATGATTGCAAAATGAAGTCCTCTCTGAACGAGATTCTTCTTATAAACAACCATGTTATCACGAAGATAATCGAAACCGAGCTCGTTGTTTGTGATATATGTAATGTCACAGTTATATGCCTCTCTTCTTTCATCAGGTGTACTTGAATTAAGAATACATCCGACTGTAAGACCAAGTGCTCTGTGAACCTGTCCCATCTCGGTCGCATCACGGTTTGCAAGGTAATCGTTAACCGTTACGATATGAACTCCCTTTCCCTCAAGTGCATTAAGGTATGCAGGCATTGTAGAAACAAGGGTTTTACCTTCACCTGTCTTCATCTCGGCAAGACGTCCCTGATGAAGTATTATTCCACCTGTAACCTGTACACGGAAAGGCTTGAGACCAAGTACTCTGTAGTCTGCCTCTCTTACTACGGCAAACGCCTCGACCAGGATATCATCCAACGTCTCTCCGTTTGCGAGTCTTTCCTTAAATTTATCAGTCATTCCGAAGAGTTCTTCATCGGACATTGCCTGCATCTTCTCATCAAGATCCATAATGGCATCTATAGTAGGTTTGATCTTCTTTAACTCCCTATCACTATGGGAACCAAATATTTTATCTAATATTGGCATTTCTTTCCTCCAAAAAATTAATCGAATTTCATCTATTTAAAGTATAGTATACCATTTTGAGAGCATACCATCTAACTACTATATCATTTGTTTAAAGCTGTATCAAGTAAAATCGTGAACGTGGTTTTTATCAAAATCATGTATAAATCGCACAAATAATCGGCCAAAATAACGGAAGATGTCAGCAGAGCCCAAACTCCACTGACATCTTCCTTGTTCCAAATCGAATCTCACACTGTATTTATCAGAAAACAACCTTATTTCTTCCTGTTTCCTTGGCAGTATAGAGATGTTCATCCGCTTTACTGATGTTATCCTCTATGGACATATCCGGATCAAACAGCCTGCATCCGAAGCTCATAGTCACATTTATCACATTTCCGTCCGCATCTATGGACGAATTCATGATCTTTTCTCTCATCTGCTCCGCCTTCCGAACGCAGTCATCAAGTGAAGCGCCGACCATCATCATGATAAACTCTTCACCGCCCCATCGATATACTGCTTCATTATCGGTACACTCGCCTTCCAGAAGCGATGCAACGAAACTGAGCACATCATCGCCGGCATTATGTCCATAAGTATCATTGACCCTCTTAAACTTATCTATATCCGAAATAAAAAGACTAATGGCCTTATTATCTTCGATCGCCTTACTGTATTTTCTCGAGAAGTCACTGTAAAATCCCATTCTGTTCTTAAGTTTTGTAAGCTTATCATGATGAGATTCTTCGAGGAATGATTCTGACTCCATCGCAAGACCCGAAATAACGGCAGCAAGCGAAAGCCTCCTTACATCCTCCTTCTCATCAAAGCCCTTGTCACCATTCTTATTGATTATCTGAAATGCGCCTATAAATACTCCGTTTATATCAGCAACCGGCATTGTCAGTATGGACTTTGTGACATATCCGGTCTTCAGATCGACCGCTTTGTTGAAATCGGGATCATTATAAGGATCGTTGGTCACTATAACCCGTCCTTCCTTAAGTGCCTTGCCTACCAGTCCTGTATTATCCGGGATCACTATCCTGTCAACACCTGTTGCCGACGTGGTCCAGAGCTCATGTCTCCTCTTGTCCCATTTCCAGAAACTTGCCCTGTCCGCATCAACCATGGTTCTTCCGAGTTCAGTCATATATTTAAAAAGTGTTCCATGATCAGTTTCCTTATTGGTGCACATTTCCGAATAAAGCCTTGAGCTGATATCGAAAATGTTTTCTATCAACTCCTGTGAACCAAAAACATCTTTTGTTAAATCATTATTCATGCCTACCCCCTTGATCTTGTCAATCCCCATTAATAATCATCTTTAATCTGCGGCTATGCCATAGGCCCCGGTTCATAACCCGAATCGGAAATCTTACTTAAAATTTCTTCAACATTATCCAGATGCATCAGATAAACTCTGACCCCCTTCTCTTCGAAGAAACTCCGATATTCGAGAAGCTTATCCACATACATATGGACACCTGTATCATAAGCGGAACACTCGGTATAAAGAACGCTTCCTTCCGAAAGGAATGGCAGGAACGGCTCCAGTGTTCTTGTATCTCCCGTATATACCGTATTTATTCCGTCAACTTCTATATTATAGCCGAAGCATCTGCCTTCAAGTCTCGGCACATGTTTTGTTGCAATAACTGCCTTTATCCAGCCTGTGTCATTTGCGTTATCGTTCTTATACTCCTCATATGTTTTAAGCGTATAAAAATTCTCATCACAGCCATCCAGACGATCAAGGAGAAATCTCAGATCTGCCTTCACCTCATCAGAAGGTGCAATGACAGTAACATGTTTATTCCACACAAATGTTGCAAGATGGATTGTCAGCGCCAGCCCCGCCACATGATCGCTGTGTGTATGCGTAACCGCCACAACCAGTTCTTCAACCTCTGAATCATCCTCAGTTTCAGGAACAAACTTTGACAGCCCTTCATTTTTCAATCTGTTAAATGTAACCAGTGGGCAATCCATCAGTATCAGCTTTCTTCCATATCCAAAACAAGCTCCGTTATGCTGATCCGAGAACCCTGCACCACGCCCCAGAAATTTAAGCATAAGCCCCTCCGTTACAGCCATTTCTTCTTTCTAAAGAACCACAGGCTTCCCAAAATGATGATAATACTTACCGCAATAACTATCGGATAACCCCATTTAGACTCCAGCTCCGGCATATATCTGAAGTTCATACCATACCAGCCTACTATGAGTGTAAGCGGCATAAATATTGTCGTTACAATAGTAAGCAGTGTCATTATTCGATTCTGCTTAACATCGATCTGTGTATGATACATATCTCGAAGCTGCATCGTAAAATCTCTGAGTGATGAAGACGTATCATGAAGTCTTGTCACTCTGTCAGTAAAAAGTCTGAAATATCTTGTATTCTCAGCTTTAAAGAAATTGTTTTCATTCTCCTGAAGTTCCTGTCCGAAATCTATAAGCTGCTCATAATGTATTCTGAGATCTCGAAGGTCGCTTCGTATCTCATTCACCCTGTTGAGTCCTGTTTCTGTTGACTCATCCATCATATCATCTTCGATAGCATCCAGTTCCTTCTCATATTTTTCAAGAAGTGATGAATCTCTTGCAATAATAGTTTCCAGAAAATCATATATAAATCGTTCCATACATGGAACACGCCATTTCTTAGTACGCGCGATTTTCTTGATTATTCTCTCAACAACGCCCGTTGAATCGATAAAAACTATTCCCTTTTCATCCAATGCAAAAGCATACTGATAATCCGGTCCGGTAATATCTCTCCTGCTCGGAACCGAAAAGGTTCCCGTGAGGGAATCATAGTTCACTTCGGCTTTAGTACTATGAATATTATTCTGATCGACTTCAAGCTCGATTCCCATATCGAATTTGCTCTGAATCGACTGCCATTCCTCATTTGTAACAGTAGCAACGTACTGATATTCCTTGTTATGTATTTCCTCTTCCGTGCACTCTGTGAGTGTCGATTTGATCAAATAGTACATTAGTCCCCTCCGACCTTGTTTCTGAATGTGCCAATTTACATTTTTCGTTCAACTCAGAATGCTAATTACACATACGAAGTAATTATATCACATTAACATTCAATCGAGTAGGGTAAGAATTCCCCGAAGCATCATTATTTAATCAATTTCACGTTAATATTCACAGTCAATTTCGCAAATAAATGCATTGCGACTTTATATAAATAAATGATATAATTTTTACACCAATTTCGAAACACAAAATACATTATTATGGGTACTAATGATATGAAGAAAAAAATCGCTGTTTTCACCACCGGATGGTGTGGTGAAATATTATCAGAATATCTGACCGGTATGATGAACACCTTTGAACAAGGGACTGTTGACATCTTTTTGTTTTTGTGTTTTCCGACCTATATAGATGGTAACGAATCAAAAATCGGGGAAATGAACATTTTTAATCTCCCGGATCTTAAAGATTTCGATGGTGCTGTTATTTTTGGAAGCGGACTCAATTTCCAGGATCAGATTGATATGATCATTAAAAGAAGTGAAGCTGCCGGAATTCCTGTACTCATGCAGGGACAGCGAGATGATAAGGCCTACTTTATAGGATCTGACAACTATGTGGCCACTATTGATATGTGCAAACATCTTGAGGAAGAGCATGATGCAAAGAAGATTGTATTCCTCGCAGGAACAATCGATTCTATGGACTCCGAGCTGAGACTTCAGGCAATTAAGGATTATCTGGCTGAGAAGAACCGTTCTGAGGACCTTCTGGATGTATGCTACACAAAATGGGAAAATGCCGTTGCCACCAGATATATAAATGACTATTGCAGAAAAGGAAAACCTCTTCCTGACGTCTTCATCTGTGCAAATGACGGACTTGCCATGGAAACAGTCATAACACTTAACAACAACGGCTATAATGTTCCGAAAGATGTTCTTGTATGCGGATTTGATTATTTAGACGGCAGCCAGATATTCGATCCATCGATCGCATCTGTAGATCAGTGTTTTACACAAATGGGTGAGGCATGCGGAAAGTTATGGTCCCATTTAAACAGGGGCGAAGAATGTGATAAATCCGTCATCATACCTTGCAGATTTATCCCGGGCGAGAGCTGTAACTGTTATTCACGTGACAGCGATAAGATAAGAAGACGCGTCGGCCGCGAAGCTTTCACAAAGCGTTCATCAACAACGTATTTCAACCGAAAGCTGAATATTATCGATTCAACTGTTCTGTCATGCGTAACATATGACGAATTCAAAGAAAGTCTTCATAATCTGTTCGTTGAAGATCATCATTACGAGGGTGACTCTTTCCATGTGCTTCTCGAACCGAATTTCGGACTCTCCATATATAACCCGAACATTACTCTCAACAATCATGGTTACAGTCATTATATGGAAGTACTTTATTCCGCCGAAGATGGAGAACTTTATGACAGAGAACAGTTTGAAACAAGAAAGCTCATACCCGGTTATTCCGGAAACGGCGATAATCACCTATATGTATTTCTGCCGTTGCATGAATCAGACAGTGCATTCGGCTATATCGTTTTCAGAGATTTTATGGAAGATGTAAACAATCATCTCATTATGACTTATCAGAACAGAATGAGTCTTGTATTTGATAAATTCAAGCGTGCACTCAGTCTCGATCTCATTAACAAAAGACTTCTTGAGATAATGAAACGCGATCCGCTTACAAATGTAAACAACAGACGAGCTTTCGAAGATAAGCAGAAGCATCTTCAGTCTCTGATCAATTCAGGTACCGATAAGAATTTTGCAATCGCGATGTTTGATGTTAACAACCTTAAGCTTGTTAACGATTCTATGGGCCATGATGCAGGCGATGATTATCTTATCAGAGCATGCAAGCTTATATGTAATGTCTTTAAACATAGTCCCGTATATAGAATCGGAGGTGATGAATTCGTTGCGATTCTTTCCGGCGAAGATTATGATAACCGCAAGGAGCTCTTAAATAAATTAAACAGTCTTATGAGCCCATACTCGGACAAAGCTCCGCTCCCATCCGATTATATCTCGGTGGCCTGCGGAATATCCGAATATATATACTCAAGAGACTGTTCAATAGTTGATATTATCAAAAGAGCCGATGAAAAAATGTATGAAGTCAAAGCTGAGATGAAGGGGCATAAACAAAATTCTTAAAGCCCGCTTCTCCACCGGTTTTTTCTTCGGAATATATAAAAAGGCCAAAACGGCAGCCCGTAAAGTGATCCAGTCTAAAGGACAGTTTATGAGGCTGCCCTATTTTTTCAAAACCTTTCCCTCTGTCAATCGCACAGAAGGCCGTATCCTCCGTGCCGTCCTCTCCACTGAATATGACTTTCAGCCTGAGTCGGACTGCACTTTCATCAAGTTCGATTTTTTCTTCTATCGTTCCGCTTTCATCACTCAGATTCCAGACATCGCCCGAATTATTCGTAAAGGAGCACATTACGGCATAAAGTTTTCCCTCTTCCTTCCTTAATCCAACCCATGCATAATTTCCTTGAAATGCAGCGAGTCCCGCTGCATCTCCGTCATTCAACCCTGATCCGTCGACAGTCACTTCACCGACACAGCCCGGAAATGTCATTCTCTGCGTAAGAGTATTTTTAGCATGATAAATATTCTTTGAAATCTTATCCGTCTTTATATATAAGTTTCCCGCTTCAGCGTCACATCTTACCAGACTGAGATCCGGTTCATGATTAAACTGCCATATACTCCTGAAACCGAAACAGCCATAATTCTTTTTATCCTTATCATACATTTCTTTAGGATCATATCTAAAATCATCACTGTCTGTCAGCGGACTATACTTATGATCCGGGCGAAAACTTTGACGATACAGGTCATGTGAAGCCTTTCCATCACAGCCAAAAACAGGATATTTCACCATAGTTATACTTTCAGCGGAATCTGTACTTTTTTCTGTCAGACCTGCTACAGCTTCGGACGTCTTTAAATTTTTGTCACACCAGCTTACCGGGACAAGTATCGGAAGTCTTCCGACTGCTCCGCTGTCCTGAAACATAACTGAATTCCAGACACCTTTCGGTCCTTCCACGATACCGCCTTGGGCTATACCCATATTTCTGTAACTTAGATCATCATCGAAGATATCTCCTCCCACAAACTCACCCAGAAGTGAATCAGATGAATAACACGCTTCAACTCTTCTCCACTTGTCGCGTTTTGAGTGAATCATGAAAAGATAATATCTTCCTTCAATCTTATAAAGATGCGACCCCTCAAGTCCTAGCTGAGGATTCCCTTTATCACTTACGATAAGCCTGTGAAGCCCACCCTCTTTGGGCGCAGTCAGATCATCATTAAGTTCGGTAAGATAGATATCTGTATTTCCGTATACCAGATATGCGCTTCCGTTATCAAAAAGCAGCGAAGAGTCGTGATAGAATCCTTCTATCTGACTTTTCACCCAGGGTCCTTCTATTTCTGCCGACCTGTATAGATACGTTTTTCCCGTATCATTGCATACAAATACCACATAGAACATACCTTCATGGTATCTTATTGTTGCAGCCCACATACCTTTTCCATATATATGCAGATCATTTTCAAGTCTCTGTGCCGGTGTACCGTCAAGCCTCTCATAGATAAATGACGCATGCTCCCAATTAATAAGATCATAGGATCTGAGGATTTCAGCTCCCGGCATAAAATGCATAGTTGTGCTTATCATATAAAATGTATCTTCAACGCATATAACATCCGGATCCGGAAAATCCAGCTTTGTAATGGGATTTGTACCTTTGACTGTAATATCTTTATTCATCATATTCTCTCTTTAATTCATTTTCTTAAATAAAGGCATATAATCAAGCGGAGCCTGAGCTTCTATATATTCTCCGCTGCTTGTTATCACTTCTCCCGTATCGGCAGCCTGCCACTTACCCTTCGGAAGATAAACACGTCTTGATCTTGCTTTATACTCAGTTACAGGTGCAACCAGATAATCCGGACCGAACATATACTGATCCGGAACCTTCCAGCATTCATCATCATCCGGATACTCGATAAACATAGCTCTGATAACAGGAAGTCCTGTTCTGACCGTCTCGTCAGCAATATCCTTGATATATTGCTTCATATCTTCTCTGATATTCAGATATTTTGTGAGTATCTGATAAACTTCTTCACCATAACTCCACAGTTCATTCGGTGAACCCGCAAAACAGAAGCCGCCGCCATGATCCTCATTTTCGACAAGCAGCGGAAGATGAGGAAGTCTGTCACCGTGCATTCTGAGAATTGGAGTAAAGCACGCCCACTGATACCATCTGACAAGCAGTTCCCTGAACTGCTCATTATCTACAAAACCGTTATAGAATCCGCCCGTATCGGATATCCACCATGGAATTCCGGCAACACCCATATTAATTCCGTTGATCAGCTGATGTTTCATTTCATCGAAGGTGCTTTCAACATCACCGCTCCAGCAGAGTGCTCCGTATCTCTGACTTCCAACCCAGACACATCTTATCAGATTCAATATGTCACTCTTACCATCCTTCTTCTGACCGTCATAAAGCATCTTTGCATGTAATCTTGAATAGAAATTTCCTGTTTCCGATACAGGTCCGATATATTGACGGAAATGTTCATAATCCGTAACCGTATACTCCGGTTCAGCCTCATCAAGCCAGAACATTTCTATACCATATTGTCCGTAATTCTTCTTTAATATCTGATATCCGAATTCTCTTGCATCAGGATTTGTTGAATCAAAGAAGTACATTTTCCCAGCAAAGTCCATTGCTGCGTTGATTCCGCTGTCGGTTCTGATAAGATAGCCCTTTTCCTTTAAATCCTTGTAATTACAGGAACGTGAATCAATCGTAGGCCAAACAGATACCATTACCTTCGTGCCCATTTCGGAAAGCTCATCTACCATTGCCTGTGGATCCGGCCAGTACTCCGGATCGAAGGACCAGTCTCCCTGATAATCCCAATGGAAGAAATCTATTACAATAACGTCCAGCTTGATTCCGCGTCGCTTATATTCACGTGCCACCTCAAGCACCTCATCCTGCGTCCTGTAGCGGAGCCTGCACTGCCAGAGTCCCAGCAGATTCTCCGGTAAAGGCGATGCATGTCCCACAACCTCCGAATATCTTGAAATTATCTCTGCAGGTGTATCAGCCGCAGTAATCCAGTAATCTATACATTTTGTGGCCTCTGCTCTCCACTCTGTCACATTACCTCCGAAGGATGCTTCTCCTATCGCCGGGTTATTCCACAGAAAGCCATAGCCTGCCGAAGAAATAACAAATGGAACCGATATCTGTGAATTACGCGGAGCCATCTCCAGCACAGAACCCTTGAGATCATATACCGAATCTCTATATTGTCCCATACCGTGAAGTATTTCATCCTGCGGTTCAAAGCTGAGACATGCCCTGAAGTTATCGGCATGATTTATAGCCTTATAATATCTTGCTGTCTTATGGAGTGCCCAGGGATAAGACTTCTCTTCAAGTATAGTCTTTCCATTACTTGAAAATATGAGTCTCCCTTCACGGATCTCACATCGTACTCCTTCACACTCTATAAAGTCATCACCCACCGATACAGGATATTCATCAACCTTGGTATCCAACGCCCAATCCTCCTCAGGAAAATACGGCAATATCGTTGACCTGACTCTGAGTCCGCGTCCCCATGCCTCAACGCGAAGCGTTTCGTTTTCGTTGTGAACTATCATCTCTCTGCTGCCCATAATAACCATCCTCCCTAGTTGTATATAGTAATAATTTCCTTTTACTCGGTTCATTAATCAGATCACTGCTGATAAAATGTACAGCGATCCGTATATCATATGGAATAAAAAGATTCTTTGGAACCCACATCATGAAGCAATATACGAATATCATATTGTTATCCAACTCAACAACTCATAATCCGTCATTTTACTTCTCATTTTGTATTCTATCATGCGATGACTATTCATTAAATCCGATTTTTCGATTTAGATTAATTAACTGCAGTTTTTTAAGAATTACTTGAAATATCTTTAAAAGAGGATTATCATGTCGTTCGGCGTTTTTAAAAAAAATCTGTAAAGGAAGAATCCCCCTATGAACAAAGATAAGCTTAAGCCAATGCTTTTCAGTACGCTTAAAAGTTACACCTTGAAACAATTCGGTACCGACGTTTTATCAGGTATTATTGTTGCTATTATTGCTCTCCCACTGTCGATCGCTCTCGCTCTTGCATCGGGTGTAGGGCCGACAGAAGGTATATTTACTGCCATCGTTGCCGGTTTTATCATTTCTTTTCTCGGCGGAAGCCGTGTTCAGATAGCAGGACCGACTGCGGCATTTGCAACAATTGTTGCGGGTATCATTGCAAAGAGCGGTATGGACGGAATGATAATCGCGACAGTAATCGCGGGTATTATCCTTATAATAATGGGACTTTTCAGAATGGGCAGTCTCATCAAATTCATCCCTTATACTATCACTACAGGTTTCACAGCCGGTATAGCAGTTACGATCGTTATAGGTCAGTTTAAGGATTTCTTCGGACTTTCTTATCCTGCAGGTACCGCTACTATCGAAACTCTGGATAAGTTGAAAGCTCTCGTACATAATTTCGGAACTTTTAATCCATATGCATTTCTGGTCGGTGCGATCAGTCTTGCTATCCTTATCATAATGCCAAAGATCAGTGAAAAAATACCGGGTTCACTTGTGGCTGTTATAGCAGGTGTCCTTATAGTGAAGTTTTCCGGAATGAACGTTAATACAATCGGAACCCTGAACAGTGCACTGCCTACACTTCACATCCCTGAAGTCAGCTTCAAGGCCATAAGATCGGCACTGCCGGACGGATTCACAATTGCAGTGCTTGCTGCGATTGAATCTCTTCTTTCCTGTGTTGTTGCAGACAGTATGATCAACTCTCACCACCGTTCAAATATGGAGCTTATCGCACAGGGCTGCGGAAACATCGGCTCGGCGCTCTTCGGCGGAATTCCCGCTACAGGAGCCATTGCAAGAACAGCTGCCAATATCAAAAACGGAGGTCGTACACCGGTTGCGGGAATGGTACACTCCTTAGTCCTGGTACTTTTACTTGTTGTACTTATGCCATATGCCGCACTCATTCCGATGCCGACCATAGCTGCTATACTTTTTATCGTTGCCTATAATATGTGTCAGTGGCGCACCTTTGTTCATCTGTGCAAAACCGCACCTAAGAGTGATGTTCTCGTCCTTACGATTACATTTGTTCTTACCGTAATCTTCGATCTTGTAATTGCAATCGAAGTCGGAATGCTTCTTGCCATGCTCCTCTTCCTCAAGAGAATGAGTGAAGAATCCGGAGTAGTCGGCTGGAAATATTATGATCCCGATGAAGACCCTGACGGAATGAATCTGAAACCCCTTCCTCCTCAGGTACGTGTATATGAAATATACGGCCCAATGTTCTTCGGAAGTTCAAGCCAGATAGATACAATGAATTATCGTGATGAAACAAGGGTAATAATAATCAGAATGAGAGGTGTACCTGCGCTGGATGCAACAGCTATGCACTCTCTTGAGAATTTCTATGACCGCTGTCATGAACACGGAATTACTCTGGTATTTTCCCACGTAAACGAACAGCCGCTGAATACAATGAAGAAAGACGGTTTTGTGGAAAAGGTCGGTGAAGATAATTTCAGACCTCATATCGATGATGCTATAGAATGGGCAGAAAGCCTTATTAAATAGCCATTTATGAAAAACAGCATTTAAAAACCTCACGTAGTATGAGTGGTAGTTACTCAATCTGCGCGAGGTTTTTTCGAAAGTATTTATCCCTTGTTGGTAGGAACCAAGAATATAACTTAAGCAAATACAGCAATACGAACAATGGACACCACCCCATTATGTTTATTACACCAACACTATAAACATCGTAATAGCCAGTTAAGTTATATCATGATAATACCCAAAGCAAGCCAAAAAAACATAAAATCTGTTGTGAATGGTAGTTATCCTGTCGTGAAATGCACGAAACGTTTCTTTTTGCAGAAAATACTTTTTCCCATAAAGAAAAAAAACGGCCATACGTAAAACGTATGGCCGCTGATCATATCACGTGATTCTTTATCTGTCCTTTAATTCCGGATGTTTCTCATAAAACAGCTTCTTATCATCATACATTCGCTCATCGGCAAGCCGAAGCGCTGTTTTTATATCTTTCTTATCATCAACATAGCACTGACCTACTGCAAAACTCACATCCTCACTGCTGTCTGACAAGGATCTGATCTTTTCTACCTGCTTATTCAACTCATCCTCGGTGACACCTTCTGTGATTATGGTAAATTCATCTCCTCCGGCTCTGAATATCTCATTAACGCTGAATACTTCCTCCAAAAGCCGGGCCGCCTTCTTTAGAAGCCTGTCTCCCTCAACATGTCCCTGTTTATCATTTACACGTTTAAGCCCGTTAAGATCTATAAATATGACTCCAACCGACTCTTTATCTTCTTCTTGGCATAATACATCTATATAGTTATTCATCTCATTACGATTCATAACTCCGGTAAGCATATCCATAGAACTGAGCGTCTTCAGTCTGTCTACAAGCATACTGTTATATATCTCCGAACTCATTATAAATGTAGTCGTCTCGAGAGTTTCCTTGATCTTAGTCGCCTTATCGGCATCATAATTGATAGCCCAGATATAACCGAGCAGTTCATCGCGGAATTTAAGCGGAAACAGCACTATATTATATACTCCGGCATTTGTAAGCGACTCATACCAGATAGCGCTTCTCTCCTTAACAACCTCCATGTCCTGCTCATTCTTAGCTATAAGACAGTTGCTTCCGGATATTACATCAGGCCAGGTTGCGGCTATATCATAGAATTTATCATCAAGATATGTATCCATCGGAAGAAGCTTCGATCCAGGAGCAAAAGCTTCACAAAGATTTGTACATGACCTCTCCTCATGATTAAGGAGAAGGATGCAGCAATGCTCTGCTTCACAAAGCTCTCTGATATCCGCTATTACCTCTGATATGGAAACCTTAAAATCCTTTGCACTTCTGAGCTTTATACATGTATCCAGTACAGATGTCGCTACATCAGATGAAATAGTCGAAAGCCTCTTCGAATCGGCTTCATAATTTATCTCCATCGTATAAGTACAGAAACACAGCTTTCCGCCTTCTATTTCTTCCTCATAAGAAACCGGAAGAAATGTCATATTAAACCATATACCCGGCATTCTGTCAGGATGCGCATAGGAATGTAAACATTTCTTCTCTACCGCTGCCCTGTAACTGAAATCCTCAAAATTCAGATCCCTGGTAAGATAATCTGTATATTCGGAATTCGGAACAAACTTGCTTATAAGCATTTCCGCACCCGCATACGGATTCTCAATAGAATCAATATATGGTTTATTACCATCAACGATACGAATTTTACCATATTTTCCATCTCCGAAGCTTTCTACGGAAATTACACAAGTCATGGCACCAAAGCCATCTGCAAACTTTCTAAAATCCATACGCTTTTCCTCCGTTATTTGAGCAAGGGAAAATCGGTTACTTTTTTATTATATCATTCACATGTAATTTATTCTACGATTTCAATCATTTATCTATAAATTTTTTAACGTTTTTTAAAGGAAATCCGAAAGGTTTTGTCGATAAAATTATCGCAGTGAAAAATGCTATTGCAAAATACAGTATTTTACCCGGTACATTTACATACAGGCTCTTGATATCCGCAAATCTGATAAGGAGAAGCATCACGTAATAATGCCAGAAATATACATTTAACGTGTTGCGTCCCATAGATGTAATTGCCGGAAGCTTCCTGTCAGGAATCAGGAATATAAGGCTGACGCACATTGCCGCAGAGATAGCATAGCTAAGTAATCTGCATAAAGGACCGATCGGTCTCACATCATCAAAGAAAGGATTTCTTCCGGTAAAAAGGAATCTCAGGAAATACATCTGATCTGTTTTAAAAAGACATAATCCTCCCCAGATAAGTACTATGGCTGCAGAGCCTATGATCCCATACTTCCTGTATTTCTTCTTTATTTCGATCACATCGATATCTTTTGCTATTACTCCTGCAAAGAAAAACGGGAAGAAAACTACCGACCTCGATATATAAAGGAAATCTCCCACTGATCTGTCATAGCCGGCAAAACATGCCAGAATGATACTTGAGATCATAACATACTTTCTGTTTACATCTTTAAGTCCGAACATAACCGCATAATATATAGCCAGCACAAACATAAACCACGGGATTCCCGCATCCGCAAACAGAGAAAACTCCGGTTCGACCCCTATAATGATCTTAACTATCACAAAGAATATTTTGATGATATAGCCTGCTGATATATAAAACAGTATGTTATTCTTCGTTTTTTCTCTGTTATAAAAAAATCCGCAGATAAAAAGAAGCATCTGCATATGGAAGGAATATATGAAAAGAAATAACGCCCGACAGGTATTTGATCTTAAAGTAAACTCATCCGCGTAATGCCCTATCACGACCAGCACTATCATTAAAAATTTTAAATTGTCCCATATATTTATTCTGGATTCTTTTGACATCATGACCACCACGGTGTATTTAAATTTATACTTCAATCCGTAACTTATGTTTTTAATTCACAAGCATTCATATCCATGCCGATTATCATTTTCGAAAGTTACTGTAATATTATAAACCGAAAGAGCCGAACTGTCACCTTTCACAGTAAGCATCTTCTGAAGAACTCCTTAAACACACCGGAAAAACAAACGGATTTTGAGCACCGGCTATGAAAATACTACTGGTAAAAAAAGACAAATGTGCTATTATTGCTGAAAGAGGAAATATCATGGCTATAGGAAAAAAATATGAAATCGATATGACAACCGGACCGATTCTGAAGAAGATGATCGCATTTGCTTTTCCGCTTATGTGTTCAAGTATTCTTCAGCTTCTTTTTAATGCGGCCGATACCATAGTTGTCGGCAAATTTGCCGGAGATAATTCCCTTGCTGCCGTTGGGTCAAACGGATCACTGATCAATCTTATGACCAATCTCTTTATAGGACTCAGTATAGGAACAAATGTTCTTATCGGAAAATCCGTCGGTGCAAATGATAAGGAGCATACCGAAAAGCTCGTACATACATCGATGGCTGTCTCTGTTATCGGCGGTGTCTTTCTCATGCTCTTCGGTATAACCTTCGCAGAAAGAATCCTTATACTTATGGACTCTCCGGCTGAAGTTCTTCCGCTGGCCACACAGTATCTGAAGATATATTTCATAGGCCTTCCCGCTATGATGATCTATAATTTCGGAAGCGCTGTACTCCGAGCCGTAGGCGACACCAAAAGACCCCTGTACTACCTTACAGTAGCCGGGGTCATAAATGTAATATTTAACCTCTTATTCGTAATTCGTTTTAAAATGGACGTTGCCGGAGTCGCATGGGCAACAGTTATATCCCAGATTGTTTCCGCCTTATTTATCATCACGTGTCTTATAAAACAGGACAGCTATATCAGGCTCAGACCCGGTAATTTAAAGATAGATCCGGATTCTCTTAAAAGGATTATCCGAATCGGTATCCCGGCAGGAATACAGGGATGCCTTTTCTCTTTTTCAAATGTTATCATCCAGTCATCCATTAACAGCTTCGGTGCAACCGTCGTTGCCGGAAGCTCGGCTGCACAGAATATTGAAGGTTTCACTTATGTTTCCATGAATGCCTTCCATCAGGCAACCCTCACCTTCACCAGCCAGAATGTCGGTGCAGGAAGATTTGACAGAGTCGGAAAAATTCTTGCTCGCGGACTGATATGTGTTACCATTACCGGAATCACAATAGGATATCTTGAAATCCTGTTCGGACATCAGCTGCTAGGTATATATTCCAACGACTTCTCGGTTATAGAAAAAGGATTTGAAAGACTTCTCATAATGAGCGGAACACATTTCCTTTGCGGTTTTATGGATGTACTTGTCGGCTCTATCAGGGGACTTGGTTATTCTGTTCTTCCGATGATAGTATCTCTCATCGGTGCATGCGGACTCAGGATACTTTATATCAAAACCTTATTCCGAATGGAAATGTTCCATTCCACAAAGTATATCTATATTACATATCCGATTTCATGGCTGATGACCATTATCGCTCATGTGATATGCTATATGATCATCAGACAAAAGATCATGAAGGAAAGGGCGTAAGCATCCCCCGCACCCCGCCTGCATCTCATGGACTTCGCGGTGGGTGATTGCTTATATTCGATTAAACTGATCGTGGAAAGATTATCGAAAGTGTAAATACCCCTTCTTTCGAACTCACCTTCTCGATTCCGTCATATTTTGAAATGGCCGCTCTCATATTTTGCGTTCCGTAACCGTGATATGCTCTTTCCGTCTTGGTAGTTACTCTTTCACCGCTTCCGAAGATTTTGGATATGATTCCGGATTCTTCATTCTGCTGCATAGAATTACTAAGTGTTATCGAAAAGAATTTATCCGTTTTTTTCATTTCCATCTTGATCCATCTCTTAACATCTTTAGGCAGCTTCTCGCATGCTTCGATTGCATTATCAAGTGCATTTGCAAAGATGCAGCAAGTATCTACGGGCTTCATTCCAAGGCCGCCGTCTATAACTCCGTCCATGATGAATTCAATGCCCTCTTCGTCCATTTTAGAAGACTTCATCCCGATTATACAGTCAAGCATATCATCTCCTGTAATAAATCTCGGAGACATAGCTTTTACATTTCCAAGCAGAGAACTCAAAGATTTTTCTGCCCTTAAATAATCTTTCCCCGAATACATGACAGACAGATCCTCAAGCTTACTCTTAATTTCACATCTGAAAGCCCTTGTTTCGGATTGATCTTTCTTGTATTGATTCAGATAATCCAGTTCTGCCAATATATAATTCTCCTGAACTACTGTTTTCTCAACCATATAACGTCTGGATATGATCGCAATAAAAATAAACGGTACAACAAGCCCCATAACAGGAAGTATCATTCCAATCTCATGTCTCAGAATTCCTTCATAAACAGATTCCGAAACTATGAAAGGAATGAATAAAAGAACTGCCATCATTACTTCCCATACAATAAAGATCAATCTGTATTTCCACTTTACATATATCTTTCTGTCTTTCCTGATCATTCCGAAATACACGGCAATGAAAAAGATTAAAAGTATTGATAATGTAATCACCTCATTAATTATACCTATTTTACTTTCAAAATAATCTTTCAAACTGAACAAAGATAATATCCTTGTCGGGCTGTCAAAGAAAAAGTATATCGAAACCATGCTTTCCAATATCAGATAAGCGCTTAGAACTATTGTAAAAACAACAGCAAGAATCGAGTCTTTTACTCTTTTCTTTTTAAATGTCAACATACCCGTCAAAAAAATAGCGGTATAGTATAATAATCTGTTTAAAGCATTTGGAATATCCAGCAACGAAAATGCGAGCGTTTCATCCGTAAAAAGTGCATTCTTATCTTTTCCGAGTGTTAAGTATATATAGATCATTAACAATTGTGCTGAAGTGATTACATATACGAAAAATACGGTAAGCGGAAGCATGGATTTTCCTGTAATCTTCCCATCCACTCCAAGAAAATATATCATTATGCTTATTACCGTAACCACAGTTACTATCCCTATCAAATAATCTAACATTATTGCAAGAAACATAGTTTCCTGATACTCCAGCATTTCTCCGCAACTCATAAAAGTATCCTCACTTATTTTATCGGGATTTATCCGGAAGCAATATAGATAACGTGAAAACATCATCAGCAGTATTAACTTCTCCGATTCCGCCATAATTACTTATCACAGCCCTCATATTGTGTATTCCATAACCATGAAGGTTCTTATCCTTATTCGAGATAATTCCGCCCGAAGGCATGGGATTTTTCAATCTGACCATAAATCCTTTATCTGTATTATCTAAAGTAAGCTTTATCCATCTATCCTTTTCTTCTTTAACCTTCTCACATGCTTCGATCGCATTATCAAGCGCATTTGCAAAAATACTGCAGACGTCCACAGGCTTCATTCCCAATCCGTGATCTAAAACTCCTTCTACTGAAAAATCAATATTATCTTCATCCATTTGAGATACTTTCATTCCGACTATACTATTAAGAACCTCATCTCCTGTTATATATCTAGGTGACATCGTTCCGATACTGTCGAGCAGTGTGCTTAAATATTCCTCAATTTCATCATATTTTCCCTCTTTATGCATCGCTGAAATCAGCGACAGATTATTGATAATATCATGTCTGAACGCCCTTGTTTCACTCTGATTCTTCTTATACCGGTTAATATAATTCAGTTCAGCTGATATATAATCTTCCTGGAGCACTGTTTTCTCAATAGCAAATCTTCTCGAAATCAATAATATTACGAGGAATGGAACAGCTATACCCAGAAGAAACATAACTATTCCGAATTCATACTTTATCAGTTTTATCTGCTCTATATCGGATAACCCGTCCATAGCAGGAACACGCATTATGAAGATCATCAGCAGTTCCCACAAAATAAATAAAACTCTGTTATTCCAGCCGATAAACATAGTTCTCTGTTTTTTGATCATTCCAAAGAACAGTGCCAGAAAGAAAACCAGCATAATAACTATATATACGAGAATGAAAATAGTTGAGAAACCCGTACCGAGATAGCCTTCAATTCCGTCATATTTCAGAATATAATTCCGCGGTTCATCCGAAAAGAAGGTCGCCGTATAAAGCATTTCACAAGATATATATGATTCAAAAAGCATCATAAGAACACCGGATATAATGCAGTTTCTAATTCTGTGATCCTTCATTGTAAATGCAGTCGATGCGATCAGAAGTGCAACTGTCAGAATTGTAAAAATAATCCGGAAATCATTTTTATCCGATAAAGAGACTGCATTTTCTCTGTAAGCCTCTTTCCAATGAGGTTTTAATACCAGAAAGTCATGAATAATGCATAATCCGTTAACAACAATAACGATTCCGGCATAAATAAATCCCGGTATAAATGTCTTCCTTGTAACCTCCCCTTTAACCCCGAGGAAGCTTATCATGATAAATAATACAGAAAGAATACATAGGATTTCACATATATAAGAAAGGCTTGAAAGAAAATATATAAATATTACAGAATGAAACTTATCTGCAAATGACATCTCATATCCTCCGACGGAATAACGATAATTGGGTACAAAAACCCACTTTAATGTTTCTGATTATCACATATTTGCTATGCTGATCAATTGCAATTATTGTGAACGGTCGTAAAATTGTCGTGAACTGAAAGAAAAAAGCTCGATCCACAAGGAATCGAGCCAAAATTCTGTCGTTAATCTAAAACGCAATATTACTATATCTGTTATTTATGTCATTCATTATTTTCCTGTTTATTTTCAAGTATCATTTCATCTGTAAAATAATCTGCCAGCCAGAAGGCTATTATGATCGGAATAAAGCAATATGATGACGCGCCTCCGACACTTTTTACAAACATTTTCAGATTATATGCCCTTATTTCGGCTTGTGATAGTTCAGAAATATTGATCGGATTAGACCTTTCAAGTCCGAGAAAGAATGCTGCCACAAGCAGAATTGCGACAAGTATTATAAATGTGATGATCAGTTTTATAAATGCCTTACCTCTTAAACTTCTTGCCGATACAAAAAAGAGCGCAAGTGCAATCACGGTTATCGCAATCGGAAACATGAATTCGGTATAGGACAGAACAAACGATACTATAAGAAGAATACAGCCGCCGAAAAGGAGCAGAATTCCGCGTTTTATCTTTTCATGCACCGGTTCAAATTCGGAAAACATTCCTACGATCCGGATGATGATAAAAACTCCATATGCAAGAAATGCCGCTACATGTATAAAGGCACCTTTGGAATAATCGTATTGATACATATAATACCAATGCATGGCTGCCATAATAATAGCTGCCACATATATTAAAATCTCAAATAAATACATTATTCTTTTCATGACAGATATTCCAATACAGTTATTTACATATCCTTATTCATACCTTCTTTTACACCCTTGGCAATTTCCTTTGCCACCTCTCCATATACCGGAGCAGACTCTCTCATCACTTCATTTACTGTTGGCGCCATCTGCTTCATTCCTTCCTGAGCTATGGGCATTATCTGCTGTGCCTGATATGCGGCAATCTCACGTCCTCGGGATATAATAAAAACAAACCCGGAAACTATTTTACCACATCATAATACAGATTGCTTTACTTTCTGATCAGTTCACTGCTGTTCGGCATTATCTCCGGATATCATGGTAATAATTCTTTTGATATCATCTATATCATTCTGAACCTTAGCCATTTCTTCAGGATAAGTAGTCTTGATTGTCCATGCAGTTTTATCAAATGAATTATTAATAGCCTGCTCATCAAGTCCGACGATTACTTTATTACCCGTAAATCTGATACACATCTTCGGATACTTTTTATACAGCTTCTCAAGCTGCTCCATAAAATGCGGAGTCAGCAGATAAAATACATCGTGTGCATCATCCGAATATACATCAAAATCATGATTGAAAGCTGTACTTTCCATTTTGACAATATTCTGCTTTGCAGCATATTCTTTTGAACGATAGAAAAATGGTTTTGTATAAACCAGAGTGTTCTTTACAGCTTTATCCGGAAAATCAAAAGCAATGATTCTTCCCTGAAATCTTATTCCCGAATCATTCTTGCCATGTCTCATATTACTGATTGCTTTAACATCTGACATTTCAAAATGTATTCCCTTATAGTCTGCTTTCACATAATCCTCTGATACTACTTTATCTACCTTAGTACATATATTGAAATCATTTACTTCATCCAGATTAAATCCGCTTTTCCACGCATAAAATACATTTTCAAAATTCTTATTAAGAGGTTCTTCCACAAAAAGATCTTTATAAATCTTCTGATAAGCCGCATGCGTTCCTCTAAAAACAAATCCACCGACCACACCGAGAATTATTCCGATATACATTCCCTTTTCAGCCTGGAATATTCCCATTGAAATAAAAAATACTATTATTCCGATTCCGATCAGGCAGATTCCTATCTCGGCTCTGCGTCTTACAGCCTCCAGTCTGTCCATTTTCTCATAAATACGCATATTCTTTCACCTCTCATTTTTTTCTCATCTTTAATTCCGGCGAAACTCCAAATAAACTGAAACCAACAAACAGCTTCATATAAAACAAAAACGAGACTCAGACCATGGATTCCCATAGTCAAGTCTCGCAAATTTACTACATTACCGGATTAAATCGTGATGACGATATATGTAACCGACTTCTTCAGCCGGGTGCTACTCCCTTGATATTAACGAAATAAATCATATCATTTTACTATTTGCTTGTCAATTTGCTCCATTTATGAAATGTTCATCTATCCCCGATATCTTTTATGCTCCGGGTTTGAGTAATATTCCATTTTATTCTTATACATCATTTCATCCGACTCTTTAACCATTTCATCGATATTCTTGGTTCCTGCTGAACAGAAGCTGTATCCGATTGCGCAACTGTATTTAGTCTCGCCCACCTTGTTCTGAATACGTTCGATCAGATTCTTAACATCCTCTTCAGATACCTTTCTGCAGGTTATAACAAATTCATCACCACCGAGTCTATAGACCGATTCCCTTGATGAAGACGCCTGCATAAAGCAGGACGCAAGTGTTTTCAATGCTATATCTCCGGCCATATGTCCTTTCTTATCATTTATCTCCTTTAATCCGTTCATATCAATTGTAACTAAAGCATTTAAATTCTTTGTATCATTTTCCGCCGCAGCATAGAAAGATTGTCTGTTTAAAAGTCCCGTAAGCGGATCCTTCTCCGTCAATTGAAGAATTGAAAATACATGATATATAAACAGTGCTATTGTAACTGTCGTGCAGAATATTTTCGAATATTCTTTTCCGATTACAAACGGCAGAACCAGCCCCGACGCAAATGCGAGACATAGAAAAATAATCGGAATGATTTCCGTGGGACGTTTGTTGCTCTGCTTGATCAGCAGATAAACAAGAAGCACAGCGTAAATACCCACCATAATGTACGGAAGGTATCCCAACGGTCCACGCTTCAATGATCCGTCATCACCCAGACTGAAGATTATTCCGTTAAATACAGAGAGTAAATCTAAAGCTGTAAGTGCAAAGGCCGGCAGAAAAACATACCAGTGCACGTCCGGAGTAAGCGTATATATGGTAAATGCAACAATCAAAGGGGTCGCACTGTATCGTAATGCCATAAGAACCAGCCTTACTCCTGTAAACATACCTATCCTATCCAATGAAAACTCTGAAAACACGATCAGAGAAAAGATAAATAAACCGAGGATCAAGGCATACATACGAAGCTTTGTTCTCTTATCCAAATATACAGTTGTCCTGAGCAGAATCGCAAAAGCTATAAGTATAAGTACATTTGCCCAGTTTTGTGTAATTAAATCTTTAATCATTCTCAGAAACCCTCTCTGAATGGCTTTTCTCTCAAAACTGCTTAAAACGGACATTCGTATTCCGCTTCGTTACATACTCATGAACGGATGCTGCTTCGCAGCGTATCAGCTACAGATTTCCAAGTTCTTCCTTCTTCGTCATAATCCCCGACAAGATATCAGTATAATCAATCTCCTGTTTTGCTCTCAGAAGTTCGGTGATCTCAACTATAGGCTCATATAAAGGAGTAAGTGCCAGATTTCCTGTAATTCCTTTTAGTGCATGTGCAGCCTCAAATGCCGCACTCAGATCACCGGATTCTATGCCTGCTTTTAGATCATCAAAACTTTTTTCTGATGGAATAGTAGAGACCAGTCTGAGATAAAGATCCTTATTACCCATACAACGGCCTAATCCCTCATCCACATTTGCTCCGTATTCTCTTAACGTATCAACAGTCAGCATAATTACACCCCTCGCTATTACATAAATATCTTTACTACTACATAAATACCTTTACTATCCGAAGAATATCACTCCGCCCCAAAAACTGTTTCGGTGCAATTTATTTAAAAAATGCTGTGAATTCTTCCGGCGGTACCGGCTTTGAGAAATAATATCCCTGAATGATCTCACATCCTCTTTCCTTAAGCAGCCTTAACTGATTCTCGTTTTCTACTCCCTCTGCTATTACCGGAACCTGCAGGAATTCGGCAATTTCAAGGACAAGTTCGACCAGCTTCATGCTTTTCTCGTCCTTTTCCATATTACGGACAAATTTCATATCCAGCTTCAGCGCATCTATCGGAATTGAAGTGATCATATTAAGTGATGAATAACCTGTTCCGAAGTCATCCATTTCTATCATGAATCCGTAAGCCCTCAGCTTTTCAACCACAGAGATCAGTTCCTCCGCATTTTCCGAATATGCGGACTCTGTTATTTCCAGCATGAGCTCATTCGGCTTTAGGCCGTTTTCATCCAGGAGCCTTACAAAATTATCCTTTAATCCAGGATAATATATATCCATTCTTGATACATTAACCGAAACAGGAATCGAAACCTGATATTCCTTCTTCCAGAAACCGATCTGGCGAGCAGCTTCTTCCCAGACATAATGATCTAACTTCTGAATCAATCCGTTACTTTCAAAAAGCGGGATAAACTCACCCGGGCTGATCATTCCGAGTTCGGGATGAATCCATCTGACCAGAGCCTCCGCACTCCTCAGCACCGGCTCATCTCCCGTAACATCATACTTAGGCTGATAGAATACCTTGAGATTCTTGTTCTTTATGGCATCATCAATATCATTTATCAGTTTCTCCCGGAATTTAGCCTGCTCATAATTTTCATTGCTGTAATATTCTATATCTTTACTGTAATCGCCTCTGATCATGTCACAGGCAGTCTTTGCTCTGTCTATCCAGTTTTCTACCATCAGTGATTTATCTGCATCAGAATATACACCCATACGAAGTCTGATCTTATGAAATACCTCCGCATCCGACAGACCTTCGACAAGCCGTTCCAGAATCTTCTTATGATCGACTTCATGATCGCAGTATACAACAAAATTATCAGCTTCCGTACGACAGCATATACCCGGCTGATTACTGAAAAAGTCCAAAAGAATATAGCCTATACGGATCAGCGCATTATTACCCTCTTTTCGTCCGTACAATTCATTCAGAAGATGGAAATGATCTATATTGATGTCCAGAATATCAACCTTGCGATCCGCCTTATATTTTTCTATCTGACTTATGTATTCAATAAAATATTCTCGGGAATAAAGACCTGTCAGCGGGTCCTTCTCGGTGCCATGAATGATATTTTTGTCTTCCTGAAGCTCTATGATCCTTTCACATCTTGCTAAAATGACGTCCGGCATATCATATGGTTTTGTGATAAAATCTGCCGCACCCATTTTGATAGAGCGAACTTCTGCATCCGACTCGGATGTCATGACTATGACCGGGATAAGTCGAAGTGATTCATCTTCCTTAAGTATTTTGATAAGTTCAAAGCCGTCCATGACAGGCATGAGAAGATCCACAAGAATCAAAGAAAAACTACAGTTTCCCGCCTTAAGAAGGTCTATGGCTGCTTTGCCGTTTTCTGCGATATGAACCTCGTACTCGGTACGTAAAATGTTTGACAGAAGTTCTCGGTTGATCATCTCATCATCAACCACAAGAACATGTCTTTTCAGTCCCTTTAACCCCTTAAAACTATTCATATACCCCATTCTCCTTTTATTGATGTCAGTCAATAATTTCCCCTATACTTAAATATAACATAATGCCTTTTTTATAACAATAAAGATGTAACTGTATCGGCATATATGTTATATTAGAAAATGTAAGAAATCATTTTTTCGAGGGGTATTAATGGGATTATTTAACATAGGATCAGATCTTATGACTAAATATACTTTATGGGGATCATATGAAGAAAGAACGATTTATACATGTAAAACCTATATATCTTATAGCAGGACTTATAGCCCTGCTTTTTATCGTTATCGGATCTGTATATCTCAGTAAAAAAGCATCCGATGACACGGACGAAGCTGTACGAAAAGTAAGTCATCTGTATCTTGATGAGCTGTCCGGAAGACGCGAACAGGTTGTCGAGAATAATCTGAAAAGTAAGTTCGATGATATGCAGGTCGCTTTAAGTCTTATGTCCGATGAAGATAAAAGCGATATGGAGCACCTGCAGGCTTATCAGGCCAGAATGAAGCAGCATTATAAGCTCGAAAAATTCGCCTTTGTCGACTCTAACGGACTTATCTATACTGCTCTCGGAACTCAGGATAATATAGATGAGTATTCATTTGATTATAAAAATATAAGTGAACCTGAGATATCCATTCTCAATCTCGAGAGTATCGATAAAAAGGTGGTTCTGGCATACCCGGTTGATATTCCTTTCAACGGGGAGACGCTTAAAGTATGCTTCATGGAAATCGACATGGATGAAATGCTTGCCGGAGTATCAATGGAATCCGACGAAAACGCAACAACCTTCTGTAACATTTACACTCATGAAGGTGTCGCTCTTTCCAACACAATCCTCGGAGGACTTGCCGTTGAAGATAATCTCTTAGACGCAATGAAGACTGCCGATTATGATGATGGTTTCTCTTATGAAAGTTTCAAGGAATCCTTTGAAAGAGGTGACCGTGGCGTCGTTTCATTTACTTATAATGGCACCAGGGAAACTCTGAGCTTTGTTCCTGTAGAAGGTACCGATTGGAATCTTACTTATCTCATAAGAGAAAGTGTTATCAATAACGAGATCAGTTCGATCAACAGCGGTGTCGTTCTTCGAAGCATATTACAGACTATAATCACAGCTCTTCTTCTGTTTGTTCTTTTCTGTTTTATCCTTTATCAGATGCAGAAAAATTCCAAAATGATCATAGAGAAGGAAGCTGCTGATATCGAAAACAGAACCCGTCAGCAGGAAATGCAGGAAAGGATTGATCTGCAGGAGAAGCTCCTGGAGGAGGAACGAAAGAGGACTCAGCAGGATAGCCTTATCACAGCTATGGCTTCGGATTACAGAAGCGTTTACTATGCAAATCTGGATGAGGATGATGCCGTATGCTACCGCAAAGATCCGAATGATAATGCCAGTTCTCCGGAAGGCATACATTTCAATTTCAGTGAAAGATTTAATTACTATGCCGATAAATATGTCGCTGAAGAATACCGGGATGGTTTTAAGAATTTTATAAATATTGAGAATATAAAAAAATCTCTTGAGGAAAATCGTCTTATAACATACAGATATCTGGTCCGCCGCGACGGCAGAGAATTCTATGAAATGCTCCGTATGGCAGGTGTCAGGTTGATTGAAAACCGTACCGATCATAAAGTTCATGCTATCGGCGTCGGTTTTACCAACATTGATACTGAAATGCGAGATGAGATGGCACGGAACGCGGCACTCAGTGATGCTCTCGCCTCGGCCGATCAGGCCAATAAGGCAAAGACTGCATTTCTTTCAAATATGAGCCATGAAATAAGAACTCCTATGAATGCCATCATAGGTTTGGACAGTATAGCCTTAAACGATCCCGATATATCCGACAAGACCAGGGAATACCTTACCAAAATCGGAGATTCGGCAGACCATCTGCTCAGTCTGATAAATGATATATTGGATATGTCCCGTATCGAATCCGGAAGAATCGGTATAAAAAACGAAGAATTCTCTTTCCCTAAGCTGCTTGAATCACTTAATACTATGTTCAGTGCTCAGTGCCAGGATAAAGGCATCGAATATAATTGCAGAATAAGCGACGATATCGGTGAATGCTATATCGGCGATGAACTCAGACTGCGTCAGGTTCTTATAAATGTTCTCGGAAATGCTGTAAAGTTTACTGACAAGGGAAGCGTTAGTCTGAACGTAAAAAAGACCGCCTCTTATGAGGGCAGATCAACTCTCTGCTTCGAGATCATGGATACCGGAATAGGAATCAGCGAAGAGTTCCTGCCTCATCTCTTTGATACATTTTCACAGGAAGACGAATCAAACACAAGTAAATACGGAAGCTCCGGTCTCGGAATGGCAATAACCAAACGAATTGTAGATATGATGAACGGAAATATCGACGTAGAAAGCAGGAAAGGCGAAGGAACAACATTCTATATTTCCGTTACTCTTACAGACTGTGAGAAGAACTGCAGTGACTTTACAGATATAGATCTTCAGCCGGATCAGATGAGTGTACTTATCATAGATGATGACAAAATAGCATGTGAGCATGCAGCGCTTGTTCTTGAAAAAACAGGCATTTCAGCCGAAGTTGCATATTCAGGCAGGGAAGCCATTGAAATGGTACGACTGCACCACGCCAGAAGAACACCTTACAATTTAATCCTTGTAGACTGGAAGATGCCTGAAATGGATGGTGTAGAAACCACAAAGAGAATCCGGGAAATTGTCGGAAACGAATCAGCTATTATTATTCTTACTGCCTATAGATGGGACGATGTACTTGAAGAGGCTCTGAATTCCGGCGTCGACAGCTTTATACCTAAACCTGTTTTCGCAACGGTTGTTTTGGACGAATATAAATCTGCAATTAAAAAGAAGAATCCGAGCGAATCGGTTGAAGAAAAAGTCGAACTGTCAGGCCGCAGAATTCTGCTGGCTGAAGACATGCAGGTTAATGCTGAAATAATGACTATGGTTCTTGAAATGAAGAATATGCAGGTTGAGCATGCTCAAAACGGTCGTATTGCTCTGACAAAATTCGAAGAAAGCGAACCTTATTACTACGATGCAATTCTTATGGATATGAGAATGCCGGAAATGGACGGACTTGAAGCAACAAAACGAATAAGAGACCTGGATAGGGAAGATGCTAAGCAGATTCCGATTATTGCACTTACTGCAAATGCTTTCGACGAGGATGTACAGCGTTCACTTCAGGCCGGCATGAATGCACACCTGTCAAAACCTGTAGAACCCGAACGCTTATATCAAACCCTCGAAGCACTGATAAAATAAAACCGAACTAGAATCCTCTCTCACTGATCGGCTTTCTATGCTTTTCGCATAATACAGGCGGACGTGCAGCCGGATTCTTGATATATGCTCTAAGTTCATTTTCTCGTTTCAGCCATTCCTCACCAAAGGCTTTTTTATCCATACACTCTATAGGATCTCCGAATATCATTCTTGTAGGATATTCGGCAGATATCTGCTCACCATAAACCGGAACTATCTTAGCTCCGGTTTTCTTTGCTATAAAACATGCACCCGATGCAACATCTGCCGGAACCGTCAGATCAATATCTGCAATAGTCTGCTGTACAAATATTGTTACCGCTCCATCCTCCAGATCATTAAGATGTCCGACGCATTTTTTTAATACAGTTATGCCGCTTGAATTATCTCCTCTGACTACGCCAACGACGGAAAATAGTTTTTCAACAAAATCATTAAGATGCGGATTCGCTATCCAGTCCGTCTTTGCAACTACAAGCATATTGGAGAGTATAGTACCGTACAGCATTCCATCAAACTCACTGACATGATTCGGTACAAAGATATACTTCCCCTTCTTATATCTATCCAAACCTTGAATATCAAGATTAAATATCTTCTTAACTCCCTCATGAAAATCAGCTCTGTTTTCAGGTGTAAGACCAAGTTCACTTACCATTTTATATAACAATTCAAAAAGAGTAGCAGCCTGTTCCGTATTATAACTATCAACACCCCCGTACTCTTTTATAAGCGTCTTAAGACGTATGATATCGGCTTCATATGCTTCGTTCATCTGATCTGTTCCTTTCCATCTTTGCTTTAATCTCACGGGAGCCCTCAGCTTCACTCAGGCTGCTCGCCGTGGAATAAATCCAGCGAACACCATTATATCACATTAGGCAAAAATGTGTACCAAAGTAAATATACCAGATAAGTCACGATATGTGCTATTATCTTTACTCCGATGATAAAGATTTTAATCCGACCGAACTCCAGTTTATGGCAGAATATCTTTCCTCACAGAAGCTTTAAATGATGTATTATATATGCATTCGGATCTAAAATCACATCATAGAGTAAGAAGTTTCGAGCGCTTTAAGAGGCTTTATTCCGGCAACCCATCTTGCCGGAACAATTCCTGCCAGTACCGATATTACAATTGCTCCGACAACCGCCAAAAGAGCAATCCATATGGGAATATTGAAAAGTGTCGTTCCTTCGGCAAACCCGAGGAAATTTACAAACCTTTTATTCAGAATCATATCGATCACATAAGAAAAAACAACTCCTATGATTCCTCCTGTTCCTCCCAGAAGTGCTGATTCAAACAGGAACATAACGACAACATCATCCTTATCCGCACCTAACATTTTAAGAAGACCTATTTCAGTAATCCTGTCATAGACTGCTGTTGTCATGGTATTAATGACACCTATCACGGCAACCACGGAAGCCACTGATCCTACAACCGCAAGGATCAGCTGAATGATGGATGTCATACGATTGATCTGATTCAACAGCTCTATACTGTTTTCTGCCTTAAATCCTCTATCACTTATGATATCCGAAATCTTCTCGACTTTTTCAACACTGTCCGCTACCACGATGAGTTCGGAATACGCCCATACATTATAGGTATTTTCATTCTTATCTACAGGCTGGCCGGGGATTCGGCCATCTTCAACATTACGTTTGGCGAAAAGCTTGAGATCATTGATATCTGTATATATTTTATAATCATACGGATTACCCGTCTCTCCGCATACAGATAACTTTACCCTGAAATGTTCTTTAGCGTCATAGCACGTGAAGTCGATTTTCTTTCCGGTATAACCTTTGCTTCCTTCCAAAGTATCTACGTAAGCGATTCCCGTACTGTCATTAAAAAACAGTTCCTTCGCTCCTCCGCCAACTATCAGTTCGGGCCTTATTCCTTTGGATGAAGGATACTTTCCGGCAGAAAGCGGAATGCTTTCCAGATACTCTTCCGGATATCCTGAGATTTCAAAATATGTTTTATAACCCGATATATTTTCCTCACCAAAAAGAGTTACAACCGGATATACATCTTTTACTCCCTGTATCTTTGAAAGCTCTGCGATAAGCTCATCCGTCAGCAGTCTATCCTTACGATCCGTGGAAGGCGAGTAAACATGTATCTCTTTGGTACTTCCCATCAATTCAAGCTGATCCAGCATCGCCCTCTTTGCACCGATTCCTGCTGTAACCATTACCACCAAAGACATCGTCCCGATGGTAACTCCCAGTATCGTAAGAAATGTACGGAAACGTTTCTTTCTTAAATTGGATAAACTTAGTTTAATAACATATCCCACAATCGTTTCCTTCTTTCACATCATTTCAAAGAAATTAATCTATAGATTCTCTCTGACTTCTGTATCAGAATTCTTTCTCAATCTTTTTAATCCTGATCCTTCGACGGATAATAATTATAGCTGCAATAATTACAATTACTGAAATGACAACTGCAAGTTTAACTTCATCCGTAAAAAAAGTTTTTTGAGTATCTTCTTTTACCTCTATCAGATCTGCATAAACCTGCTCCTGTACATCTATCACTCCGAGACTGATATTTTGGGTAAACTCTTCACCATCCAGATTCTCATAAGTCACGATAAGATTATTTACGGAACCTGAATTCTTCAGTGCCTTTGTTTTTACGATAATATCCACATTACCTTTCTTCCCGGGCTCAATGTTACCGACATAACTTGTGCCTGTAACTATATGATCACCTTCCGCTGTTGCCATTACTTTATAGATATTTCCCGCACCTGTATTGTTAACAGTTGCGAGTATTTCGATATTGTCACCAAGATGAATATTCTCTTCTGATATATAAATATCCGAAACAACAATATCCGTATCCAGCCTGATCGGAATATATATCACATCCTCTGCTGTATAACTGCCGTTCCAATCTTCATATTCAGTTTTTATCGTAAGCTTATATGACTTCTCCTCAAGTTTCTTCAGGCTTTCAAGCTCAAAAGACAGTTCTACACTGTCTCCTCCATATATTGTTTCAACATATCCCGTACCGGCACTGTTTACGGGAATGAATTCACCCGCATCGGATATAAGAGTACATTTCAGATTTCTGACACTATAATCATAGGTATTTTTCAAAGTGAATTTCAGAATGAAACTGTCGCCGGCATATATTATATCCTTGCTTAATGTATAATCGGTAAGCATAACTCGAGGTGTATCGGCATGGACCTGCTGTCCACCCGGAAGCGCAAAAAAGATAAGTATTATGATCATCATTAAGGTTATAATTCTTAACATCATATGTTTTAACCTGTTCATACCAAGCCTCCTGCTTTTTCCGTCTGGATTATGATAGCTTCAATATCATGCTACTCCTGGATCTCGCCATCCTTTATAGTGACTATCCGGTCGGCTTCACGAGCGATATCCATGTTGTGGGTTATTATCACAAGTGTCTGTCCCAGATCATGAACGGACTTCATCAGAAGGTCCATAACCTCGCGGCCGTTCTTCGAGTCAAGGGCTCCCGTCGGTTCATCCGCCAGGATAAGAGTCGGATTATTGGCAAGCGCTCTTGCAATAGCAGTTCTCTGCTGCTGTCCACCCGATAACTGGTTCGGAAGATGTCGTCTTCTCTCGGTAAGTCCGAGAAGCTCTATGATATGATCGATATACTCCTTATCCGGTTTTCTATGGTCCAGCAGAACCGGCATCTTAATATTTTCTTCCACCGTAAGAACCGGGATAAGATGATAAGCCTGAAATATAAATCCAACCTTGCGGCGTCTGAATATCGAAAGCTCATCATCACTGAGCTTGGTTATCTCCTTTCCGTCAACATGGACAACACCGTCGGACGGAGTATCAACGCCGCCCATGATATTCAGAAGTGTTGACTTACCGCTTCCGCTGGCTCCTACAACAGAAACCACGCTTCCCTTCTCTATACTGAGATTTACGTTATGAAGTGCCAGGACCTTATTCTCCTTATCGCCGTAAATCTTGGTTACATTTTCCATCTTTACAAGTTCCATAAATTACTCCTCTTTTCCTCACTGAATTTATAACAGTTTCGGGGTTATATCATTCACCGCTACGCATCAGTTCTTCCGCAACATCAAGCTTCATCCTCTTCATCGGGAAGTAGTACGCACCCACGAGAACTATAAAGGATAAAACAAGCGCTACCGCAATGACCGGCCAGAATATACTGAATTCCGCATATACGAGATACTGTAATATAGTTTTGTAGAACATATATTCTATCGCTATACCCGCCGACATTCCCAGAATACATGCGGTTATCCACATGATCACGCCTTCCAGGATAACTCCCTTAAAAAGACTTCTCTTTGTCATTCCGATTGCCCTAAGCTGAGCGAACTCATTACGTCTCAGAGCGATATTACTCATCGTGACATTAAATATATTGAGGCAGTTGACCAGAACTATAATGAGAATCACAACTCCCGCATACACGACCGGTTTAAAGATGTTGATTGTCATGGTTGTTGTTATATATTTTGAATATAAAGGAAAAATCTGCGGATCTCTGTAGTACACCCTTCCGGTAATCTCATCATGCTCTTCGTATTTGTCATATAATTCATCATCATTCATGATCTCGCTGTATTTTTCGGAAGAAAGATCGTTAAAAAATGCATTCCCGATATGATACTGAAAACCCGTGAAATCTTCTGCGGTACTATTCGTAGCGGCAAAATACTTATCAAGAGGCATTATGAAGACCGGCCCTTCATTAAAATGATTTACATCCTGATCGACTATACCCTCTATGATATAAGTCTTACAGTGTCCCTCACTTATAAGCTTCTCCCTGGCCGCTGCCACTATCCAGCCCCGTCCGTTTTCCGTTGTCGTAAGTTCTTCGTAGTCCACATGTGCCTTATATTCTTCCGGATGGTTTTCCGCCCATTCACCGTCATGTTCCTCATGCCACTTTACATTCTCAGCCACATGTACCTTGTCATATTCCGCAGCTCTCTTCATCTCAGACTGAACAAGATTATAGAGTTCTGCCGGGTCCACAAAAGTCACCTCATCTCCGACCTTATAATCAGTATAAATATATTTTGTCGGTGCGAAACGTATCGCATCCAGACTCCACAGATAGTCCAGATTATAAGCGTAACCTCCGTTGATCAGTACTATCCCATGATCGGATATATCAAGAGTTCCTTCAATCAGATGGTCTCTGTATCTCTCCCAGTCCTCTCCCTCATATCCGTACAGGCTGAACGAAGCACTCTCCGTTAACTGTTCGGGAATACCCGATATATATCTTCCCTCTCCTCCCGGGAAACACAGCTCGTCATAATCCAGAAGATGTCCCGCTTTGTCATAACACCTGTCCATATCTTCGATGAAAGTTTCCAAATGTTCTTCCATCATTTCCTTAACTTTGGTTCTTGATTCTATATAATCCCGTTCCGATCCGTAAATTTGTTTATCCTCATCACTGAGCTCTGCATATGGTGTCAGATTTTCAAATTCTTCCTCCAAATGTTCTCCCAGAACGTCTTGTCTATAATCAAAATACCTGTATTCTTCCGTTATCTTGTCATATATATCATTGTTTCCCTGAGTATAGAGAATTGACTTATATACATATTTCAGATCTTCCACGCCTCTTATATTCTTCAGTGCCCTCACCTGATCCGGGCTCCAAAGCGTTGCTCTTACCTCATCCTTTGTATAGAAAGGATATACCGCTCCCTCTCTATATTCCTGATAATATCCGTATCTCTCATCACTTAATCGGACATATTCCAGAAGATATCCGATAATACCTCCGATAAGCACAACCGTTGCGATCCCGAAGGCGATTGCCGCCACACTCTTTATAAATCTCAGGCGGTTACGCTTTACATTTTTATAAGCATACGCACCCTCGACTCCGAAGATAAGTCCCCATATGCTTCGTCCGGTATGCTTCGCCTTCCCGAGACGTATCCTGTAATTTCCTCTTACCGCATCCACCGGCTGAACGCTTGTGATCTTCTTGGTATTTTCATTTATCACAAAGTAAAGATCGAACAGAAAACATACAGCCACCATGACTGCAGGAAGAATATGAAATCCGAGCGGCAGCATGTATCTCATGCAGAAGATAAGACTGATAAGATAGCCCGCTGTTATTCCCGCAGCAACTCCGATTCCTTCCTGTATGATCGATTCACGGAATACGATAGCCTTGATCTGCCTCTTCGTTGCTCCTATGCAGCGCATTTCACCGTAATCTTTAAGCCTCTCGATAGCCGATATCGATACAGCATTCCTGATAATACCGATTCCTATGATTGCGAAAATATAGGATGTAAAGATACACATGATAAATGCTATCCATGCACTTCCGGTTCTGTTAATAAGATAGGTATCCAGAAGGGTTTCGTTATAATCTATCCGAACGCTGTATTTATCCCGAAGGTATTCGCCGTACTTCTTCACCTTATAGATATTCTTCACGTTCAGATATACAGAATTCACCGTCACATCTTCATTCTTATAATATCCCTCTTCGCTGTAAGCGCTTCCCATCATGGCTGAGCGGACAAAGTCCTCATTTACTATCGACTCTGCGATATCCTTATCGTTGTTATATACGAGAATCTCCCAGTCCGCTTCTTCTCTTAAATCGGCTCTCCAGCTTATCCACCAGTTATTAAAGGAATTGAGGATTGCAAAAAGCACAGCCGCAACAAGTGCACAGCCGACGATCGTATATAAACTCCTCTTCCTGTTTTTCATCAGATATTTTTTTGAAATGTCTGTATAGTTCTCCATATATCTTCCTTTCCGGAATAACCGGTTTGACCTTATAAAACTTCCATCATATTTTTATAAATATCACTATATCATCTGCTTCTTACAATCCCGTGACAAAATAAAAGAGCCTGTCTTACATTTTTGTAAGACAGACTCTGATCATGCGTGTCTATACTCTTACGATGCCGCCGGAAGCTGCACCTGAAACTCCGTTCCTTCACCCACTGTACTGTTTACTCTTATCTGACCATCCATTCCTTCAACGATTGACTTTGAGAGAGCAAGGCCTATACCGACGCTGTTAGGATTGACCTCACTTGATACTCTGTAAAATCTCTTAAATATATTCGGAAGCTCCGAATCCGGGATTCCGATACCGTGATCTTTTATATAGATTCTGGCAAATACACTGTTAGCTTCCACATGGATTTCTATACTGTTTTCTTCATCAGAATAATCCGAAGCATTCTTCACTATATTGATAAGAGCTTCCGTGAGCCACTCCGGATCTGCCATTATATATACATCTTCGGAAGAATCCACTATAAGCTTCTGCTTCTTTGCATCCAGAAGATAATTCACCGCGCCGCTGACCTCGTCAAGAACCGCACCGACGGAAGATTTCCTGATATTAAAATCAATAACTCTTGCTTCGATACGGGCAAGCTTCAGCATGGAGAGAACCATCCACTGCATTCTTGTCATCTGATTCTCTGCTTCACGAAGAATCTTCTTCCTCTCTTCTTCGGATTCAAGCTTATCATTCAAAAGAAGATCGATAAAAATGTTGAGCGACGCAAGCGGAGTCTTAAGCTGATGTGAGATATCAGACATTACATCCTTTAAAAACTCTTTTTCTTCCGCTTCCTTACGTTTGCCCTCTCGAAACATATTTACAAGCTTTTCAAAATTCGAATTCAGAATACCTATACTTCCCTCTTCGAGTTCGGCAACCAGTTCTCTTTCGGAATCTTTCATCAGTTCATCCATCATATCAGCCGTTTTTTCGACCGCGTTATATGCACGTAAGACCTCGCGTGAACATATATGATAAAGCACAGCGATCACACCGATTTCAACTGCCCCTGCCAAAATAAACCATAATATATCTTTCTTTTCATATCCACCGACAGCATATATTATTCCAAGTACACAAAAACTGACAGCGATAAATACCGCTGCCACAAGAAAAAACTTCATTCTGAATCTTTTTCTTTCATAATCACTTTTCATAGCCGAAACACTGCCTTACTATCTAATATCCGGATCATGAAATTCCAACATGATCCGAATATATCATTCTTCATTTGAAAACCTGTATCCAACACCCTTAATGGTCTTTATATACAGAGAATCCTCGCCCAGTTTATCACGGAGACGCTTTATATAAACGGAAAGCGTATTATCATCTATATAATTGTTTTCAGTATCATAAAGCTTTTCAATCAATTGATTTCTTGTAAGTGCAATTCCGTTGTTTCTGAGAAATTCCCTGAGCAACCTTATCTCAGACGGTGTACATTCAACTGTTTCACCATCCTTATAGAGTCTGAATTCCGACACATTAAGTACATGAGACCCAAAGCTGTATTCCGAAGCCGATCCGTTTTCCGACGTTTCTGTCTTTGAATCGGATTCCATACGTCTGATTCTTTCCTCACGTCTCAAAACAGCCGCAATTCTCGACAAAAGCTCCTTTACACGATAAGGCTTCGTAACATAGTCATCTGCTCCAAGGTCAAGTCCTCTTACAATATTTGCTTCATCACCCACTGCCGTCAGAAAAATAACCGGTATTTCAACATTTCCCGCGCGGAGTTCCTCAAGAAAATCAAAACCGGTCCCGTCCGGCAGCATAACATCAAGAAGAATCAGATCGATTGAGGACACTTTTTCTGTAACATCCTCAGCTTCTGCCGATTCATCAATCCCTACAAATTTACGTGCCTCCGCGAGATTCTTTGCATGACGTATCGTATAACCCTCTGCTCTCAGAGTATATTCCGTTCCCATTGCAAGTGCGTAATCATCCTCCACAAGGAGTATAGTACTATAACCCATTCATTCTCTCCATAAAAATTTACCACAGGTTCATACCCTGTGGTAAATATATCATAATCCTCTGAAAAAATGTTATTTTTCTTATATTTTTTCCTGATGAATTACATTCAATTCATCTTCTTACTCTGCGAAAAGGCTTCTTATCTCAACCTTCTCCTCTTATTCCGTGATAAGGTTTCTTACCTCAACTTTCTTGGTCTTGCCCGCTGCTATATACGCAAACAGGAAGTAGCAGAGTGCAACCGCCGCTATCGGAAAAGCAACTGTTATAAATCTGTAATCGATAACGAAGTTTACTATTCCCATACCTCTCAGCAGATATGAAAGGATTTTTTCCGAAAAGGATAGACTCAGTGCAGTTCCGAATATGATTCCGAAGAATGCGACTATAAGAAATCTCACGGCGAACTGAAGACGAAGGTTCCTTGAAGTAAATCCCATAGCCTTATAAATTCCGATATCTATTTTCTCTCTGACAAATGTTTTCGAACATATCATGGATACAACCACAAGGGCAAATATCGCGGAGATAATATATATCACAGCCTTTATAGAATAAGCCATCGTTGTGATCATTTTTTCGAAGGAACTTCCACCCGAATAAACATCAATTATTATTTCGCCTGTCACTTCCGACTCTATCTTCTCTTTAATCTCTTCTGCCTTATCCGGATCAGAAAGTTTATAGCCCACATATTCCACAACAAAATCATCGATAAAGAAGGATGCTGCTTCACTGTTCATTCCGAAGAATCGTCCTGAATTTACAATATCGGTGATAAATCCGGAAATTACAAAATCATCTTTCCTTCCATGGTAAGATACTTCAACTTTATCACCTATTTTATATCCCATATCCTCCGCATATATCTGACTCACAACAACTTCGTTTGCATACAGAGGTGCACGTCCTTTCGTAACAGTAAATACTTCTTCATCATCAGCCATATTGCAGTACAGCTTTTCACCGTTAAATACCATATAAGTGCTCTCAAAGCCATAACGTTCTTCTATACCTGTATATTCTGTGATAATCTTTTCAATAATCTCAAACTGATTTCTCACATATTCCGTATTTTCCGGACTCCTTCCGTCCGTTTGAATAAAGACGGTTATGTTTTCATTTGTAGCACCCATAGCCCGCTGTGCACTCTCAGACGATACGGCATCAGTCATTCCCGTCATTGTCATAAGGAAAAATACGAGAAGCGTAGCTATTAATATCGATGCTAAATACCGCTTTCCTCCGGATGTAAACTGCCTGAAGGCAAGACTCGGAGAAAGAGCTCTTCCCTTTATCGGAAGTGTCATCCTGCTGTCAAAAAATACTTCACACCTTCCGCCCGATACGGCTCTTATAGGTGATATAGTTCCTACTTTTTCGGATATAAGCATTATATAAAGTGCTGAAATGGTAAGTATTCCCAGAAGGATCAGCATGCTTGGAACTATAGCAATGCCTCCGACTATTTTAATACCCACAACTGCTTCGAATGCTCTCGGGAGATATATAATGACCGGAACAGATAATATAAATCCCACAACAGTTCCTATAACCTCGGCCAGCATATACTGTCCGAGAAATACGAGTTTCAGTCTTCTGTTATCAAAGCCTTGCGCCTTCAGAATTCCAAGGTCTGTATAATTCATTTCAATACTTGATGAAATGCTGTTAGACATTACAACAAAAACTATAACTACTAAGATAATTACAAATGACATGAAAATGTTCAGTATTATATCAGGCATAAGTCCGTGATAATAGAGACTGTCAGATCTGGTCAGAACTCCCGATGCATAGCTTTCTATATCCGAAGATTTATTGATTTCCTGAGCAAATCTGCTATCCGTAAGATCACAGTCAGCTGCTTTTGTAATATATACTATTTCATTTAAGTCCGAAGCGAGATCAGGATTTTCAGCAATTGCCTGCTTTCTGTTTTCGGCAATTTCATCAAAATCTTCCTGACAGATAAAAGGCACCTTAAGCGGCATAAATGAGCTTCCGCAGACCGGCTCTTCCACAAAACCCTTAATGGTAAATTCAAATGACGCACCTTCAAAATATGCTGTCATGGTATCTCCGACCTTAAGATCATCATAATCCTTCAAGGCTCTCGGAAGATAAATCTCCCCCTTTGATAATTCGGGAACATCTGTGACAAGTGCCGTAGCATTTTCATTCCAGACAGCATCAACCGTATCATTTATTGCCACAAGTCTGATGCCGAAAGATACCTCTTTTCCATTGGAGTAAGTACATTTATTCGGATGCAGTGAATCACAGACTATTACTTCTCCTACCAGCGGATTATTTCTCAGCTCCTCTAACATTTCATCCGTTAAATATCTTTTTTGAATATTCAGAGTAATGTTCGCATCATACTTACGGTCATAAGCGCTTTCGATTGACTTCGGAAAATTTCTTTTAAGACTGACAATGGTTGAAACAGAGAGAGCTATTATCATTATAAGTACAATTATACTTTTGAAAGAGCCCTTCTTATGACGGATATTTGATCTGATAAGCTTAATTACATCCATAGCGCACCTCCTACCAGGACATGGAAGAAAGCCATGCGTTCACCTGAGTTTCACGGCTCTTCTCATCCTCTGATTTATAAGGCGGCAGCGTTATATCTCCGATTATCTTTCCGTCTTCGATATAGAGAAGCCTTGTTGCCCTGAGCGCCGCACGCATATCATGGGTTACCATGAGGATGCTCTGTCCTTCACGGTTACATTCCGTCAGAAGATCCAGCACCTCTACAGTATTCTTACGATTGAGTGCTCCTGTAGGTTCGTCCGCAAATACAAGCTCCGGAGTATTAATAAGCGCCCTTGCTATAGCGCATCTCTGCTGCTCTCCTCCCGAGCACTGTGCAGGAAGGTGCGTTTTTATATCGGAAATATTCATTTTTTCAAGAAGGCTGTCCGCAAGAGAGTTTACTTCTTCCACAGAACGGCTCTTATCCAGATATCCGGGAACCGCTACATTTTCAAACAAAGTAAGATTACTTACCAGATGAATCTGCTGAAATACAAAACCGAAGGCCGTGCAGCGAAGCTTAGCCAGCTTCTTCTCACTCATCTCGGTTATATTTTCGTTATCATATATAACTTCTCCCGCGGTTGCTCTGTCCATACCGCTGAGTGCATAGAGCATTGTGGACTTTCCCGATCCCGAAGCTCCCATGATCACGGTAAAATCGCCCTCATAGATATCAAGGTTCGCATCACTGATCACATGCACCTGACCGCCGTTATGCGCAAAGCTTTTGCTTAGTCCTCTTGCCGAAATAATTGATTTTTTCATTTTGAATTTCTCCTCTTTGATCATTTCTTGAATTTCATGATCACAGTTTAGGTAAATTCTTATTAAGAAGTATTTAAGAGAAATCTTTTTTTGGATTTTTTATCGGGAAACTCACAACAACTTCGAGACCCTCTTCTCCTGAAGCATGATTGATAAGCTCCATACTTCCTCCGGACTGTTCGGCAATATATTTAACTATATAGAGTCCGAGGCCTGATCCGTTCTCAGTTCCCGAGTTTTTGCCGCGATAGAATTTTTCTGTGATAAATGGCATATCCTCATCCGGTATTCCCGGTCCCTTATCTCTGAAATGAATCGAAACCGTATCACCCGACTGAGTAAGAGAAACAGTTATACTTGTTTTTGCATATTTACGTGAATTGTTGATCAGATTCTCAACGATCTGGTTGATTCTTTTCTTATCGGCATAAATAACCGGAGATATGTCAGATACCCTGAACAGGACATCCTCATGTTCGGCTCCGATCTCCGATATAGACTGCTTAAGAAACGGAACGAGTTCAAACTCCTCCGGTTTCATCTGAAGCATGTTAAGGTCTGAAAGAGAATGCAGGAAGAGGTCGTTTGTAAGTGATGTAACCTCGTCGCATTTTCTCATCATGACCTCCAGATATCTGGCACGTCGTTCAGGAGATGTATCAAGATTTGCTTCCAGTCCCTCCGCATAGGCGCGGATTGAAGTGATAGGTGTTTTTATATCATGCGAAAGAGTTGCTATTACTGTCTTATTATTCTCTATTGCCTCACGTTCAGCCATACGTGACCTTGTTATCTCTTTACGCATGCTGTCAAATGCCCATGTAAAAGCGCCGAAATAATTGGAACGCTCGTAATTAAGCGGCAGATCAAAATTACCTTTGGCTATTTCCGATGCATAGTCCTTCATCTTATCAAAGGGACGGAGAATATTCAGATAAACATACAAAAAGACCATTGCCATAAAAACAATGGTGAGAATACACATTATAATTCCGTTTATTCCGATTGAACCCTCAAGGGGTTTCGAACGGAGCATATCAGTATATTCATCCGTCTTCTGTTTTGCCGTATCATAATCTCCTCTACTGATCAGCTGTGATATCTCATTCAGATCAACCAGCTGCTGTGACCTGTCATCCTGCGGAGATGATTTCCGGGTGCTTAAAGCAAGTATCCCGGTCGCCGCCACTAGAAGCAGCGAAAAAATAATCGTAATCTTTACAACTCGTCCTTTCATATTTCTGCCTCCAGAATATATCCGACCTTATAAACCGTCTTTATGAATTTCGGTTCTGCCGGATCATCCTCCAGCTTCTCACGGAGCCAGCGAATATGAACCGCCAGTGTTTTCGGTTCTACCTCCGAGAAGGTTCCCCATACTTCGCTCAGCAGTTTATCCTTGGTAAGTGCGGTATTGGGATGTGTACACAGAAATGCGAGAAGATCGAATTCTCGCAGGGACAGGTTAACCGGATTTCCGTTTTTCGTAACCGTGCGGGAACCGATATCAACTGTAATACCCCCGAAGGATACGGTCTTATCATTATCTCCGAATCCGTAAGTTCTGCGAATGAGCGCATTTATATGTGACAGCAGTTCCTTCATGGAGAAAGGTTTCGGAATATAATCATCCCCTCCTATATCAAGTCCGGTGATGCGGTCTGTCTCACTGGTTCTTGCACTTGCAAAAATAACCGGGACCTCCGATACCCTTCTCAGTTCACGGCATACTTCAAACCCAACCGCATCAGGCAGATTAATATCAAGCAGAATAAGGTGAAAACTTCTGTCTGTCAGGATTTCGAAAGCCTCTTCGCTGCTTCCGGCATGAGTTACTCCGAACCCCTGATCGGTAAGCATATCAGTAATGATCATAGCGAGATCTTTATCATCATCTATTATCAGAATTTCTCTTTTCATGACATTTCCTCCTGTCACATAATTATAGTTCACAAACATTTTAAGATCATTTTTCTATCATCTTACTGCTTTGTAAATTTTAACAAAACGGTACATTTTCTACAATGTCAATTATATTAGCTGTTGCAAAAGTAAATACAAAATGTTTAATATATTTATATGAGACAAGTGTTGATAACTAATCATAACGGAGAAGGTTTATGACATATTCAATCATAGGTTTAATTGCAATCGTAGTTCTTTTTATAATTAACAGAGATGTATTATGGAAAAGAAATGATTTTATAAATGCTCCGACGAATATAGCATATCGTCATCTCCTTTATGGAATTCTTGCATATTATATAACCGATATGCTGTGGGGAATTCTGGAAGCTCAGCATCTCATTACACTTGTCTACATCGATACGGTCATTCATTTTATTGCTATGGCCACTGCAGTCATGCTTTGGACAAGATATGTAATAGTCTATCTCGGAAACAAAAAAGGATTCGGTAGATTCCTTTACCATGCCGGAACCCTATTCTTATGTTTCGAAACAATTATTGTTGTAATTAATTATTTCGTTCCCATACTTTTCAGCTTTGATTCAGATGGCAGCTACCATGCCGGAATAGCAAGATATATTACTCTTTCAATTCAGATCATACTATTTCTTCTCACATCACTTTATACTTTTATCAATGCTTCAAAAACAAGCGGCACGGACAGAAGACGCCATCTTACTATAGGGCTCTTCGGCAGTGCTATTATTATATTTATAAGTGTACAGTTATTCTATCCGCTGTTACCGTTCTATGCCATGGGTTACTTGTTAGGAACATGTCTTCTGCATAGTTTTGTAGTTGAGGATGAAAAAGATGAATATCGAGAAGCTCTGAAATCGGCACTTCACGCTGCCGAAGAAGCAAGTAAGGCAAAATCCGCATTTCTTTCAAGCATGAGCCATGAAATACGAACTCCTATGAATGCCATTATCGGCATAAACAATATCGCATTAAACGATCCGACAACTAATGATAAAACAAAAGAATACCTGCATAAAATTGGTACATCCGCTCAACATCTTCTTGAAATAATAAATGACATACTGGATATGAGCCGGATTGAATCCGGAAAATTATCTCTCAAAGAGGATACTTTCCTTTTTTCTAATGAAATCAATCAGGTTAATACTATTATAAGCGGACAATGCAACGACAAAAATCTTAAATATTCTTATAAATCAACCGGTAACGTAGACGGCTATTACTTAGGTGATGCCATGAAGCTTAAGCAGGTTCTGATCAATATACTCGGAAATTCTGTTAAATTCACTGCCGAAGGCGGCAGCATAGATTTTGAAATAGAAGAGGTATCTGAAAATGATATTTCAAAAACTCTTAAGTTCATCATCACCGATACCGGTATAGGTATAAGCAGCGACTATCTTCCGCATATTTATGATGCTTTCAGTCAGGAAGATACTGCGTCTACAAGTAAATACGGAAGTACAGGTCTTGGTATGCCTATAACAAAAAAAATCGTAGATATGATGAACGGACAGATTGACGTAGAAAGTGAAAAGGGTAAAGGAACAACCTTTACCCTGATAATAGCTTTTAACAAGTCTGATAAAGAAGATACTTCATCCTCGGCTTATGATAGTAATTTGATCAATTCCGAAACTACAGATGAAGCTTTTAAAGGAAAGAGAATCCTCATTGCTGAAGATGTATCAATCAATGCTGAAATCCTGGCGGCTATTCTTGAATCAAAAGGTATGGAGACAGATGTCGCCGAAAACGGAAGGATTGCAGTTGATCTTTTTACATCTCATGAACCGGGTTACTATATGGCTGTCTTTATGGATATGCGAATGCCTGAAGTTGATGGATTAGAAGCTGCAAGATTGATAAGGAACAGCAGTCATCCTGATGCATCTTCTATTCCGATCATTGCACTTACTGCCAATGCATTTGATGAGGATGTTCAGAAAAGCCATGATGCAGGCATGAACGAACACCTAAGTAAGCCTGTAGAACCTGATCTGATTTTCAAAACTCTGAAAAAATATTTATAATATCATCAACTTTTGTAATTCATATTATTCTATATTGACCACACTGCCTGTCTCTCCGACGAACAGAATCTTACCGTCTTTAGGAAGCGGTATATCGTTGGATGCACCTACGAAATGCGATGTATAGACTACCTCGCCATATTTATTAAATGTATAGACCGCGCTGTTCTCAGGTCTTTCAACAGTGATAGTTGAACCAGCCATGTTATCACTGATCTTAATCCATTTGGCTTCTCTTGATTTTAATTCTATACTCTTTATACTTCCGTCAAATTCCTCTACATCTTCTTCTGTAATAAATGACAGGCCATCATTGGAAGTAACATATCCAGAAGAAGAAGTGATACATTATTCTTCCCCAGAAAGTCTACTGCTGCATCGAAGCTTGTCACATATGCAGTTTTTACATCCAGGATATTAAAATATTCGGCTGTCGAACGTGCTATCAGTTCGTCATCGTCTATCATAAGTACTTTGTACTGTTCCATATCTATATCTCCGATCTTTCTGCTTTACATTTCAAATGTCATAGCTTTATTTCCATACATATCCGCTTTTAATAACGGTTTCAATATGATAACTTGCCTTACCGAGTGCTTTACGCAGCTTCTTTATATGTGTATCTACCGCTCTGTCATATCCGTCATAATCCATTCCCCATACAATATCCAGTATACGTTCACGGCTCATAACAATCTCACGATTATCCAGGAAACACATTAAAAGGTCATATTCCTTCGGTGCCAGATTCACTGCTTTACCGTCTACCGTAACATACCGTCTGGCAGGATCTATAAGCAGCTCATCCATTTTAATCTTGCCATCTTTAACCAGAAGGCCATGATATCTTTTTATAAGCGCACTAATCTTCGCATGCAGAATTGCAGTAGAGAATGGCTTCGTAATATATTCATCCGCTCCGATCTCATAACCCGAAACTATATCTTTTTCGCTTCCCAGAGCAGTCAGGAATATAACAGGCACATCATACTTATTTCTTATAAATCTGCATACTTCTTTTCCGTCTTTCCCCGGCATCATGATGTCAAGGATCACTATATCATACTTTTTCCTGTCCGCGTATAAACAGGCATCATCTCCGTTATCAACAGTATCTATACCAAAACCGTTCTTCTCGAAAAAAACTTTCAGGATACTTCTGAGTGTATCCTCATCTTCCGCAAGCAATATCTGATACATAACCTGTTTCATCCTTTACTCATCTTTTGCTTTATCGATCACAAAGAAAAATGTAGTAGAATTATAAGTGCTTGTACAACCATACTTTGTCTTATGCATATCAAGTATACTCTTTACGACCGCAAGTCCTACACCACTACTTGATATTCTATCAGTTCTGGCTTCATCTGTCTTGTAGAAAACATCCCAGACCTTCGCCAGGTCTTTACTTTCTATCCTAGCACCATCATTTGTTATTCTAAATTCAATTTTCTTTCCCAGATCAGATACAGTCATTTTGATATATGTATCCGAATACTTGATCGCATTTGAGATAAAATTCCCTATAACAATATTCATCATTTCCGGATCCGCATATGCGATATATTCTCCGATGCCATCATAATCCGAGATAGTTACTTCAAGATGTTTTTCTTTAGCCAGCTCTTCCATCCTCGCATAAACGGTTTTTGTTAGCTTCAGAACATCCACCTCTTCTTTATTGATTGAATTCCGACCGCCGTTTAGTTTCGACAATTCCAGAAGCTTAGTGATCATACTTGCCATATGATCAACCTCCGATATTATCTTCTCTGAATATTCATGTCTGTCCTTTTCATCAATATATTCCCAGTTTTCCACGCATGCTTTTGTAACAGCGAGAGGAGTTTTAAGTTCATGTGCAATTCCCCTTGTCAGCTTCTGGGATCTGAGTTCGAAACTCTTCTGATTCCTATACAGTATTACTACCGCAAAGATCGTAAATCCTTCGATAAGAAGAAATATAATAAATGCAACCGTAATTATTTTTTTATTCTGTGAAACAGCTGTCATAAAAGGATTGAATACCGTCGAATAAACAACCAGATTACTTCCCTTGTTGATACTGCGGATATATACTGCCTTCGACTCAAAAAAGCCCGAAACCTTAAGTACTTTTCCTTCTCCTATCTCTCCATACTTGACAAAATCTATATAATCCCAGCTTAATTCCTCGGCTCTTCTGTTAAGTTTTGCTTTTGTTTCACTTGAATCATAATAATATATCTCAAATTCTACGTCGCTGTCTTCACCTATCCATTCATCAAATGATATACCGGCGTCTTCATTTATATATTCCGGATGATTCGGCTCTACTTCTACAGATACATCATAAGCAGTCATAGCTCCTTCACCGCCATATATAAAATAATCATCACATTTTGAATTTTCAAATCCCGTAAAATTATAGAAATCCTTTGTATTGCTATCAGCAAGTGGTTTATCCGGAATAAGAAGTCTTCCGCTGTATTGTTTGTCACGATAACATCTGACTTCGATAAAATCTCCCGACTGAGCTATAACCGAATTATCGGAAGCATCAATTACCGCATAGTATTTTCCGTAATTATCAAGGTAATATGCTCTTTCGCTTTGAATTCTTGAGACAGCACGCTCAATATCAAGCTCGATACTCCCGTTTTCTATTAATTCATTCTCATACTGCCAGTAATCAGACCCAAATAAACTGAAACATGTGAGATTAATCTCTTCGATTTTATCTTTTAAATATATATACATCCCCCCGGTAAAAAGCCCCAGGATGATCGAACAATATATAATTCCGAAAATAAAATAGTTCTTTTTCATTTCATATACTCCTTACTCATTTTTACCGAAAGTATTCCTCGGCAAATTTATCATGTTTTTCGAAGTATAAAACACACATATGTATTCTTTATGTACATATATTAACATATTTATTACAAAAAAAGAGCACACCCTTCATAAGTGTACTCTATAATTCATTATAATATTTTGTTATTCTACCCTGAGTCTGTCGACAACACTGATCTTGCTCATTTTGTTATAGGCTATAACAGGTATGATAATTACAAGTATCAGTATAAAAGGCAGACATACAAGATTCGGTACAAGTGTAAAATTCCAGTCAAACATCGGAACAGCATTTGTCAGCGCTTTTATCAGTGTCAGATTAAGAACTGAAGAAATCACAAGTGATACAACCGCTGACCAGATAAAATATCTGCAACCTTCCTTCATAAGGCCTATTCTCTGCTGTTTTCCTGTCATTCCGACAGCTTCAAGCATCGCAAGCTCTCTGCTTCTTACAATTATCGATGTGATGATCGTATTAGCAAAATTCATAAGTCCGATAAGTCCCAGTACAACAGCAATCACTGCACCCACTACTTCGAACATTCTGCCCATTGAAGCATATTCTTCCGTAACGCTTTCCTTGGAATCATAATCCATTGTAGGATCAACATTGTTTGTATAGTTCTTCAGCCAGTCATTTACATATCCTTCCTTCGAATCATCTACATCCATAATTACTCTCATTGCGTTCCAATCGGAACCGTTAAGCTGAAGGAACTCACCTTCCGGAAGTATGTAATCACACTCGAACAAGCTATAATGTCTAAGGCCCAAGGCTATAGGAATTTCAACTACCGCATAGATTTCATACTCTTTCACCGGAGCGTTATCATAGTTTTCAACTTCATATTCCTCTCCGGACTCGCCTACAACTGTTTCTGTTTCACAGTATTTTGGATCATAGCTTCTTATACTGATCTTATCCCCGGGATCAAGGAAATTCACTTCACCGTTATCTGTCTTAAATCTGGTAATAAGCACGTAATTTCCGGAATTAAATGTATTCCAGTCTATCTTGTCACTGCCGTCCTTTGTCTCAAGAACCTTCAGCTTATCTACGGCAAGTTCGCCCATTCCGTATGTTTTACCGCCAAGTGTTCTGGTTTCTGTATAGTGATCAATCTCATCTTTTCGCATTTGATCGTCATATCCATGGCTTAAAAACTTCTCATCAAGCAGTTTACTCTGCATTACATTTTTATCTATTTTAGCCCAGTTTTCTTCATTGAATTCCTGATTTCTCTCGTTTAAATACACTCCGCTGACAGAATCAACACCATCAAGGTTCTTCAGCTCATCCATCAACTCATGGCTTACTGCATCCGTATTTACATGCATCATACTCGGATTGTCCAATTGCGCATCCTGAATACTGAAATCCGCAACTATAAGGCTCTTTACATATTTATCCATACTGAAGCCGCTGACAAATCCGAATACACTGTTCAGAATAACGAGAGCAAGTGATATTGAAAGAATTACCACGCCCAGCTTCTTCTTCGGTTTACCTTTTTTGTCAAATTCATCTGTATACTTTACTGTCTCAACAGGAGAGACCTTAGCTGCCCTTCGGCATGGCTTTCCTGAACTGAATATAACTGTCAGATATGAGAAGAATGCTGCAGCCAGAAGTATCCAGATATTTATATGAAGACCACCTTTTCCAACTGTAAGTGTAACAAACTGTCCGGAAATGATCGGAAGAAGATAAGCAGCTACCAAAACTCCCAGACCGATTCCGATAGGTATTCCTATTATAGATATGAGATTTGCTCTCTTCCTGACAATCTTTTTCAACTGCTTTTCTGTAGTTCCTATAGTCTTCAGCAGACCGAATTCCCGAATGTCTGAAACTATATTAATGTCAAAGATATTGTAAATGATGAGGTATCCCGCAAACATGAATATGATTATCAAAGCCCCGCATATTACTACTACAGAAGGATCAAGATTACTGGCACCGTATGCCCAGTTGATACCATAATTCACATCTTCTCTAAGTCCTGTCCTTATGATAAGTCCTTCAACCTTTTTCTCTATATTTATACTGTTACTGAAATTGAAATCTACTGAATATCTTCCGACTTCATCTGATCCGGTTGCTTTTGAATAAGGAACCGTAGCATCAGGTGCATACTTTTCCTGAAAAGCCTTAGCTACATAGATCATCTGTGCCGGGCATATAGGATCAGCTTCGTAGTAACCACTTACCGTAAAATCATTGGATACGATTGTGTCATTAATATCCAGATCAAGTCGGATAGTCATTCCGATATCCGGTGTCTCTCCCAATGCTTCGAGAATCTTGTCACTTACTACAACTTCATTTTCCTGCTCAGGCATTTTACCCTTTACCGGATAACTGAAGGATTCTTTTGCATTTGAATCTTCCGCATAGTAGCATTCTGAGTAAAGCTTGGTAAACTCCTTATTATCTCCGAAGCCTACAAGTATCCTATATGAAACGTCCTTAATCTTAGGATCATCCTTCATCTGGTTATATTCATCTTTGGTAAGATACTTAAATCCTGCATGATATGTACCGCCAACCTGTCTCATAGTAGATTCCTGAATTTCATTTATCATGCTTCCACCTACCGAAAACAGCGTTGAAAAAAGTAAGCTTGTAAGAATTACAGCAAGTACAAGTATTATATATTTGTTTTTCTTAGTTTTCATCCCGCTGTAAGAGATATTATTTATTGCATTTCTGTTATTTACCTTATTCATGTTCGTTCCTCTGATTTAGTATTTAAGCTTTTGGATTTAATTCTGTTTGATTATACGATATGACCGTCTTCGATCCTCACAGTTCTATCTGCCGTCTGCGCTATCTCGTCATTATGTGTGATCATTACGATTGTCTGATTGAATTTCTGTCCGGTAGTCTTAAGAAGTCCAAGCACATCCTGGCTTGTCTTCGTATCAAGATTACCTGTCGGCTCATCGGCAAGAATGATCGCAGGCTTTGATGCAAGTGCTCTTGCGATTGCGACTCTCTGCTGCTGGCCTCCCGAAAGCTTTGATGGAAGCACATTCAGCTTTTTGGATATTCCCAGAGTCTCGATAACATTATCTATATATTCTTTATCTATCTTCTTACCATCCAGTTGAAGAGGAAGAATGACATTGTCATAAACCGAAATGCTCGGTACCAGATTGAAGCTCTGGAAGATAAATCCGATCTTTCTTCTTCTGAAAATGCAGAGCGCATCGCCCTTAAGTTCCGATATATCTTTATCATCTATTATGATCTTTCCTTCTGTCGGATTATCAAGTCCGCCCAGCATGTGGAGAAGTGTTGACTTTCCGCTTCCGCTTGTACCTATAATACTTACGAACTCTCCTCTCTCAACAGATAAGCTCACGTCATCAAGTGCCTTAACCAGTGTTTCGCCCTCTCCGTAATATTTTTTAATATGTTCTGCAACCAGTATACTCATTTTATTTTGTCTCCTTTGTAATTCGTATTGTTTTGACTGTGTGTATAATAACACCCTTTTCTTTCCAGATTATTTCTCAAATCTTTCATCTTTGAAAGAATTAAGGGATATCGCACATTTTTTTGTACGATATCCCCCGGGATCATTTTCTCAGATATAATATAAACTCTCCGCCTTCTCTCCTATCATTCGGAATGACCTTTATATAGCCATCTTCTTTAAAGAGTATCTCGCGTGTAAGATAAAGACCTATTCCAACGCCTTCTTCCTGTTGAACCTCACTGCTCCTGTAGAAACGTCCGAATATTTTTGCCGCATCCTCTTCGGATATTCCGTTTCCTTCATCAACCACATGTATCGCAAGATACATATCGGAATCGGATACGGATAATCTGACAGTTCCACCTTCCGGTGAATACTTTACCGCATTATCCAGAACATTCAGCAAGGCCTCCAGTGTCCACTTCATATCAAAGGATGCAGTTCTTTTTTCTTCTCCTAAAGAATCCGGTACTTCAAATTTAATACTCTTCGCTTTAGCTTTCGGCTTTGCCGCAGCTACTGCCGAACCGATCAGTTCATTTGCATCAGAAGGCTTTGCCTCAACTTCCAGAGTTCCGTTTTCCAGCCTTGACAACTTGGTAAGTGAATCGATCAGAAACTCAAGCCTATGATTTTGTCTTTTAATCTCATCGGCATACTTTAGGATCTTCTTTGAAGACACTGCCGCATCTTCTGCGGTCAGATCAGAAGTATTCATCCTCTCAGCCTCTTCATAGAGAAGCTCCGTATACATTTTTATGATCGTCATAGGTGTCTTGGTCTGATGAGATATATCTGATATAAACTGCTCCAGCCTATGTCTCTCCGCTTCGAGATTCTGATTGGACAGAACAGAAGTACCCAAGAACTCTTTCCATTTTGATTCCAGTCTCGACAGCTTGGTCTCGTCATAGTTGCTTTCGGAAAAGTTTCCGTTCATGGCATCATCCAGCATCTTATCCAGTTTATCTACTATCTTGTTCGCAAACATTCTTTTTCTCGCTTTGTCATTATCCGATTAATCTCTTTATCGTATAAGTCTTAACTATTCAAATCTGTAGCCCTGTCCGTAAACAGTATTTATATGTTTCTCTCCGCCACGGCTCTCGATCTTGCTTCTAAGTCTGTTGACCGTAACCGAAAGTGCATTTTCCTCCACATAATCTCCGCTGTTTCCCCAGATTCTTTCAATAAGTGTATCTCTGGTAAGGATCATTCCCTTGTTATCCAGGAATATTTTGAGAAGGCGCTGCTCATTAACGCTGAGAAACAGCTCTTCCTCACCCTTCTTGAAGACCAGCTTGTCAAAGTCAAAGATCATATCATCAATCTCATAAACCGCTGCTTTATCACTCGACAGATTTCCGCTGTTACCGGATGTCTCAGCATTACCGGATATTCTGCTCCGACGGATAAGTGCATTTACTCTGGCTCTCAGAACCGCAAGGCTGAATGGCTTTGTCAGGAAATCGTCGGCACCCATGGTAAGTCCCGTTACCTCATCCATTTCCATATCGTTTGCCGTCAGTATCAGCACAGGAACATCACTATGTTCTCTTACATATTTCAGATAATCATAACCGCTCCCGTCGGGAAGATTAAGATCGAGTATTATCAGGTTTATCTCGCTTCCGTATTTCATAAAACCCAGTCTGGCGGATTCTATAGTATATTCCTTATAAAAGTTATCCGCCGCATCTGAAATCGATATGGATATACCTTCACTCAGTGCTTTATCGTCTTCAACTATCTGTATTGTCATTATTTCTTCTCCAAATTTCTTATTACTTATTTATTACTTGTTTTTTTGTATCTGTATTTTTTATTCCAAACCTTATGGCATCCACCGGACAATGCCCTACGCAGGTGCCGCAGTGTATACATTCTCTGTCACCTACCTTATGCACATCCATAAGGCAGTTATCTACACATTTATTACAGTTGATACATTTTTCCGTATCCACCTTCACTCCTACTACCGATACCGGTGCGAAGAAAGAGTATAAAGCTCCCAGCGGACATATAAATCTGCAGAAGGATCTGTAACACAGGCTGCAAAAAAGCAGTACCAGAGCTAAAACAAATATCTTCCACGAAAAGAGGAATCCGATAAGACTCTGCAGCTGAGGATTTGATGATACGAGCGGAATCCCCGCCTCTATCGTTCCCGCCGGGCAGATATATTTGCAGAAGCCGGGTGCCAGCTTTACGAGCGGTATCAGTATAACAAAAATCGCCAGAATTACATACTTCAGATATGACAGTATTCTTGTAAACCTGCTCTTTCGTATCTTCGGCAAAGGCAGCTTATAGAACAGCTCCTGCAGAAGTCCGAAGGGACATAGGAATCCACAGATGAATCTGCCAAGTAAAAGCCCGAACAGTATTAAAGTTCCCAATATATAATATGGGAACTTATACTTTGATGAAAGAAGTCCGGACTGAAGGCTTCCCAGAGGGCACGATGCTACTGCGCCCGGGCACGAATAGCAGTTAAGCCCCGGAACGCATACTCCCTTTGCTGCTCCCTGATATATGCCTCCTGACATAAAGCCCTTTATATTACAGTTGTACAGCACCGCTGCTATTAACTGAGTATATCTCCGCTTACTGATCTTCATCTCATCTCCACGTTATTTATAACTCATTTTTGCCACACGGACAAATTATATGCCACATAGGCAGATTTTATACCACACGGACAGGCCTCATACCGTAAAGACAGTTTCTATGTCTAACGGACAGGCCTTACGCTTGCCTCTAACCTATGCCGATACATTCGTAGCATATCCTGATTGCTTTGGACATCACATCCTTGAAGCCGCCGCAGCTGAGTCCGTATATTATAAGCACCAATGCTGCAACAAGTAAAATGCTGCGGATGACTGTCAGCTTCACTTTGCTGTTATCCTTATTTTCCAAAACATTCTTCGATTGCATCCTTATACTCCTCATACTGCTTATCCGCATCATAAGCACCGACATAGATCTTTGATATCTCGCCTTTGTTGATCACAAGCGTATACGGAATTCCATCAGTAGGATAATACGCTTCTATAGCTCCATTTTCATCATAACCTATATTAAATGTATATCCGTTGTCCTTAACAAACTTATCGACCGTAGCCTTGTCTTCCATGCAATTGACACATATGAGCTGTAGACCTTCCAGGCTTTCATTATTGAGTCTCTCAAACGCAGGCATCTCACCTACACATGGAGGACACCATGTTGCCCAGAAGTTTAGAAGCACCACACCGTCACTGTAATCGGACAGCTTGAATGTTTCACCGTTCACTAGCGTAGCAGAAAAATCCGGCGCTTTGTCTCCCATCTGAAGTTTCTTTATCCTTACCTCTTCTTTGGATGTTTCTTCTGTTGTTGCCGCTCTATCTGTCTCTGTTGTTTTACCACAGCCGGAGCAAAGCACAACTGTCAGTATCGCAACTGTTACCAACTTCTTGATCACTAATTTCATTTTATCGCCTTTCTGTTTCTTCTGCCTTTATATCTACAACATCTTATCATATATCCAATCACTCCGATAGATAGAATATCGTTCAAACATTACTGCGTTACTATTCACAATTAGCAGAAAACTTAGACAGATTGCTTACTTGTAATCATATCTGTTTAAAGCTTCTGCGTTCTATCAGATTCGAATATTGCTTGAATTCGCACATCAAGGTGATGTATATTTAATTACATAGTTTAGAAAGGAGCGAAGTATGCTGAAGAGATTCTTGATAATGACATGCTATGGAAGATATAACAGCTTCAGAATCATGAGAATAGCTATGCAGGAAATCACTGAGCTGTTTCAGTATGCTTTCCTACGGATAACTCATAAGAGTATTTCTTTTGATGTTTAAATTATTTTAAATTAAAGAAAGAGGTACATTTTATGAAAACAAAGGTTACACATATAGGAATATATACTACTGATTTAGAAAGATTAAAGGATTTTTATATACGCTATTTTGATGCAGAGTGCAATGATAAATACGTGAACAGCAAAGGATTTTCCAGTTACTTTCTTACTTTTGACAGTGATGTCAGAATTGAAATAATGGCCAACACCAATCTGGAGTATCACAAGTTTAAAGATCTGGAATCCGGAATGAATCATCTGGCTTTTTCCGTAGGAACGAAAGAAAACGTGATTGCTCTTACGAAACAGCTTGAAGACGATGGTTACGAAATCATATCTCAGCCAAGGACAACCGGTGATGGTTATTTTGAGAGCAAGATTTCCGATCCTGACGGCAACAGCATAGAAATAACCGTATAGATTTTTCGTATATCAATTTCTTTCGAACTATTCGGATGAATCTTTAGAAAGCTGACATCCCACCATCTTTATAGGTGGTGGGATGTCGGCTTATTTATCTTCAAAAATAATTGTTATATTCTTTGAATCACTCGTCAGTGTTAGCTTTTTACCTGAGATATTGGCCGTCATTCCCTGATTGGCATCATCAAAACTAATACTGTATTTCCCTCTTTCCAAATATGTTATATGTCCTTTATGGTCTTTTCCGTTTAACGATAGTACGCAGCTTTTACCATCTTTACATACAAATGATGGTGAAATCTCCTTTTCTGCCGAGGACAGATTTTCAGCTTTTACAGTTTGTCCGTTAACCGTATACTCCACCAACGTCCATTTACTGGATATCTCGGAATTATGCCGTAATGATGGTGCTATCACCAAAAAAAACACACACATTACTATAGCGCCTATTGCCGCTCTCCCCCACATTTTTTCCATTTTATAATCTCCTTAATTCTAGCTTATTCACCTTCGCAGATCAGATCACTTTACATTTTAAGCATAATATACTTAGCTATATTATGCTGCTCTTTACATCAGGGTATACTGGAACATTTCATATGCAAGCTTTGATCCTTCCGAAATCCCCTCAGGAAGCAGCGCTCTTGCTACACACTTCGGTTCCTCATCAGGCTCTGCCATATTCTTCAGATATGCATAATCGCCATCTATTTTATCTACTGTGTATTCGATTCGTTCAAACATAGTTAATCCCACTCTTTCCAGACATCAGGTTGATAGCCTACAGTTGCTTTCTTTCCGTTACGTACGATCGGAAGTATCAGAATCTGCTGATTCTCAAGGATTTTCTCTTCCTTATCCTCATCAGCTATATACTTTATAAGTGCGAGAATATCTTTATCTTTCGCATTCTCATCGATCATCTTATCTATTCCGCCCACAGCCTGCTTTACGGAATTAAACTCTCCCTTGCTGAGTCCTTTCTCCTTCATATCGACAAACTGGAACTTTATACCACGTTCCTTGAAATATCTCTCAGCTTTACGCGAGTCCGCACTCTTCTTTGTTCCGAATATCTGTATATTCATATTTTGTAGACCTTTCAACTATTAATACTCAATCACATACCTGTAATACTTTACTATACTCATCCGTTTTTTGCCATCTATTTGTTTCACTTATATGTAATCCGAAGTTCTGCGGGATATTTACATTGATATGGCTTAAAAAGGGAAGGATCATCTTTAATCGATTATCCTTCCTTTTAAAACTGTTTTCTTTGATTCTTTTAATTCTATAAATCCGATATTCTCATCAACCTCTGATGTATTATTTCTTTTCCAGTTCCCAGTAAAGATATAGAGGTATCTTCTGCAGCCATGCCATCATAACAGAAATCTCAGCCTGTTCATCCGTTGCTCTCGGCTCATTCAGATCAACTATGGTAAGTCCGGCTCTGATAAAGGCTTTGACATAATCTTCCATAGTCCGATGCCGCCAGATAACCGGGATAGTTCCGCTCCAAAGCGGTGCCTCCCACTCTTTCGGCTCGAAGTAATTCTTCACGACAACCTCTCTGTCTATTCCCGTGCCCTGTCTTCCGATACCCGTGTCGTGATTACCGTCGAAACAAGGATGGAGAACACTTGCGAAAACCCGTCCACCGGGCTTTAACACACGAACGGCCTCCTTAAGTGTGCCGTCAAGATCCTCACAGTCCATAAGCATCATTGAACATAAAACGATATCAAACGTCTCACTATCAATATCAAAAAGATCATTACTGTTCCTGACATAATGCTCAATCTTAAGCTCTTCTTCTTTGGACAGCTTTACGGCATACTCTATAGACTTTTTTGAACAATCGACGGACACAAGCCTTGCACCGCGTTTTGCCAGTTCTCTTGAATACCCTCCTTCGCCGCATCCGAGATCGAGTATTCTTTTCCCCTTTACATCGCCCATAAACTTAAGCATATTGGGCATAATAAAGCAGTTTCTCGCTTCACCGGTCTGTGCAAGTTCAAACCATTCATCACCCATTTGATTCCAGGCTATGGTGGAACTGTCATGCTTCATTTCTTTCAAAATCAACCTCCGAATTATATCAACATCGTAACAGATATTTTAATGAACCTTTCTCTGACATATGACAATATAATAATATGGTATAAGTGCCATAACTACATAATAACAAATAAGAGGTACATACACATGAACAATAGCAAAGAAACAAATTACGGGCTATGGACTATCCGAATACTGTATGTAATAAATCTTCTGATATTCCTGCCGCTCTTTTTCCCCAGAGCGAGTATATTTTTCAATTATCTTTTCTATCTCAGAATATTCTATATTCCTTACATCAGTACAGTAGTTTTATCCATCATATATCACCATATGCTAAAAAAATATGAATGCTCCGGTTTAGAATTCTTCTTTTTTTATCTGGTCCTTATATTAACCATTATCTGTCTTTGGCTTTTGAATCTGGTCTATCATGCCGCTATGGGCATATAATTCCGTTTCAAAGCATAATGATTGCTTTGCTTATTTATCTAATTGTTCCCACTCCTGTCTTGTTATCGCATAGGCATAGGATATCTCGTTCTTCGGATCCGGATATTCCTTAACTTTTTTCATACCGTTTGCGATTGCAGTTGAGTACGAACCGACATTGGTATACTTCATATACGAATAGATTGTATCATAGTCTGTATTGTTAAATACCCAGTCACGACATGCACGGGCTGCTTCCTTGGCATATCCCTGTCTCCAATACTTCTTATTGATGTGATATCCGATCTCAGGAAGCATCTCCCCGTCAATATTCTGGATTGTGATTCCGCAGTCTCCGATGAACTCTCCTGTTTCTTTAAGAGTCACAGCCCAGAGTCCGAAGCCGTAGGTTTTATAGTTATCCAGATTCCATGTTATCCAGCCCATGGTCCTGTCCTTATCAAATGGTGCAGGATAATGCTGCATAGTTTCAGGATCAGACATTATCTCATATAATGCATCAAAATCTTCAAGTGTATACTCTCTCAAAATCAATCTTTCGGTTTCGATCATTTTCTTCCCTCCCATAATATTTAAATTCGAGATGGATAGTTTATCATACTGCTTTTATCATATCCATATATCGCTGGTATAATTTTATGAGTTTCGTTTTTTCTTTACAAGTTAAATCAAATAACTGCCATTGATTTTTCTTCTACACTATGTTCCTCTACTGGGGAACCTGGAGCATGATACTAATGTGCATACTTATGGCAGTAACATTCCTGCTGCTGATAATACTTTCGATATCAAAACATTTCAAAATACGAAAAAATAATGCCCTGCAAGCTAGCTTGCAGGGCATTATTCATTCGGACATTAATTTACTCAGTTATAAATTTCACATCTCCTGTATAACTAATGCTTGCACTATTCTCATGGTCCAAATATATAATTCCATCCTTTGCAATATACTTTTCAAGATTATCTGTGTCATTCAATGCTTCATCTATGACCGGACAACCCTTTACAGTCACTTCTGTTAAACTGTCATTTCTTAATAAATCTATCTCATATAACTTTTCACATTCATTTACTTCTAAGCTATTTATCTCCGAACATCCACACAGGCAAATGCGCCAGATCTTTGGACAATTCTCTATGGTATGTTTTTTCAGATTAGTATTATTGTGGACCTCATAATATTCAAATTTCGGACAGTCCGTAATCGATATTTCCTCTAACTTTGATCGGTAAAAAATTCCTTTTTTTAGTTCCGGACAGTTAGATATACATATTTTTCCTACAGTAGACTCATCGATTGATATTTCCTGCAAACTTTCCATACCATTAAAATCTATATCATATTTCAATTCACACGAGTCAATTACCAACTTTTTAAGGCTTGTATAATTACACAGATCTACATCTATGTTTTTGCAATCTTTAAGCTCTATAGTTGTTAGATTTTCAAGTGCATTAATTGCCGAAATGTCATTACATGATGTAAGCTTTATTATATTAACAGCCGTGAAATTCTCTATACCTTTAAGGTTTTCACATCCCTCAAGTTCAATGGTATGAAGCGTTTCAATTTCATAAGTACTCAGATATCCATTTCCATCATTTTTCTTATCCCTCTTCATAGCAAATTCTCTGAGGTTATCGTCAGGAAAATTATCTTTGTTTATCTCTATTCCTTTGTCAAGGTATCTTGGTTTGATATATAAATATCCACAAAATACAATAAAAACCAGTACAACTATGATAAATGCACTAATTCCGATTTTTTTCATAACTTTACGCCCTTTACTTATTATCAATTTGATAATTTCATATTATCATAATGATTATATGTAGTCAACGTTTTTTTATAACACTGTATGTATCCTTCTCCCACACTGTAAATCTTTGGATTCCTTTACGCTTTGGATGTTTTACCAGCAATCCACGATCGCCCACTTGAAAATGATACTCTCCTGAAGTTACATGAACAGCATATTTCTTCTGCTCCTTTGACCATATATCAACACATGCGGATATATCGGGACTCACCGGAACTGACGCACCAATTTTCTCATAATACGAAATTTTTATAATTTCAACCTCCGTCACCAACGCATCTTCAGGCTTTCTTTGGTTCAGATACAGATCTGCCGTCAAAACAGTCATAACAAGCGGAAAAATCAACAAAATCCATCTTATTACCTTGATTGCTCCGTCACTCAGTAAATACAGATTTGCATCCTTCACCTTAAAAAAAGCCACAAAGCAAAATACTAAACCAATTACATAAGGAATGATCATTTTCTGCAATGATACAGGGGTGTATAACTTCTCAATTAATTGCATTTCACTTAGATATGGTCTTCTGAGCTGAAAATCCTTTTCTTCGCATAAATACTCACCATAATTAATTATATTATTATGGTTGGAACTATCACTATTTTGTGCCAATTTACTAGTCATAAAATCCGCTAAATACTCCTTTAAATGTCATATGTCGCTCGATACCATTTGCCCTGTCTTCACGAACCATCTCATCAAGAGATTTTTCGGAGATAACGTTCATATTTCGGTTGTCGCTTCCAACTACCACGAACCAGCCCTTCGCATAGCGCATCGCATAGTATATCTCGCCGTTAATCTGCAATTTGAACACAACCGGCACGCCATCATCGTTGATATACCCCACTGTTGCATAGTAAACAGGATTTTTCTTCGCTCCAACACCAATCGTCCTCATCACCAGCTTGAGGCAAACGCCTCTTCGTTTCGTGTAATCCGTCCAGTCATTGTTCTGCTTCAACAATCTATATACAACTACGACAGTTGCGGTGCACATCACTATATCCAGAACGATTGCGCCCTTCACCATCACGTCCGGTACATCGGCAATATTTTGAATTCCATTCATAATCAGACAGCCTAGCACACCTAACACTATTGGAATCGTGATAATTCCTGCTATAACTGAATGGCGTCTCTTGAGTCGTTCCTCATCCTCACCTGTAAGAGGTATCGTCTCATTTGTCAGTTCAGCCTCTTTGATCTTGTCCACATATTCCGATGAACTGACAACCTTAGCAATTCCCATATTCCTCCTACAAACAAATGCCGCGATAAGTAACCCCACATTCGGAACAATACAGAATATACAGAAAAATATAACCAGTTCCCACATTTTCAAACCTCTTTTCACTTTACTCTGAGCAATATTAACACGTATTCTACAGTAAACCGGTATGCCTTTGCAATCAAAAAAGCGTACCTATGATTTCTCATAGGTACGCCTATGTAATCTTGAGGACATTCATTCACTCTCTATAGCAACCGGAAACTCCTATTTCTCTCTCGTGTAATTGCCATCAAGCCTTGAATAAGCGATAACATTTCCCGAATTACCGTCTATATCCACATCTAATCCTTTATATATATTATCTATGCTGTTGCCGCCGCCATCAAATGCCAAAACCACCTTGCCCATCTCATTCTTAAGTGCAAATATGAATATTGAATAGGTATGAGTTCCCGAAGGTGGATATGGACCTACATACCGATTTCCACGGCCACCTCCTCCAATCTCACCTTCTTCAAGAGATGTCTTCGTTGTAAATGCATCCATATGAAGCCATGCACCGTCTATCATAATTACAACATACTCGGAAGCTCCATCCACCTCATCCCATGTAAGTTCAGGCGACAAATTCTCTCCACGCAACGTATTGGTTATCTTTACATCCCACACCCCATCCTTAAGATTACTTGACGACGAGTTAAATGTCTCGATATCCTCAAATATCGTAGATTTTATATAGGTAGATGACTCCGATATCATAGCTTCTTCTGCGGTAGGTAATGCGTTATTGAAATCTTCCAACTCGCCTTTTCTTACATCCGCCGGAACACTGATGACACCTTCTTCTCCGTCTCCGGCATCACCAAAAATATTAGTTGTTCCATCCATAAAGCATTCGCCGCCATTAACCTTTACATCTTCAAAGTAGAATTTATTTCCTTCACATTCAAAAATAATGTCGCAGCTGATGCTTAAAGACATATCCATCTTCTGAGTTCCATCTTCACTTGTTCCGATGGATGAATTCCCATCTTTAAGATCGTCCCCAAAATGAATATACATGCTTGCAGGTTTTCTTTTAAAGGAATAACCCACTTTAGAATAAATCGATGCAGCGTCTTCTGTATCGATGATCCAGACAGTATCCTGAATATTAAAATCTTCTGCCCAGGTCCAGTTGGTTATCTCGGAACTTTTAACCTCCCAGTTACCACCTTTCATGACATAGGTCACATCTTTCTCGATTACCTGAGGGATCATTCCTTCGGTAACATTAACTGTCTCCTTCTCAGTCTTTTCGTCTCCTTCAGCCACCTGACTTTCTGTTTCCGTCTCGGTCTTTACGTCACTCTCAGTTGCCTGACCTGACGCTCCGCATCCCGAAAGAAGAAGTGCCATAGCAAGTATTGCTGCCGCAAATGTTTTCCCTTTTCTCATACCCGTAACCTCCTTTTCTCTGTAAGATAATCATATCTGTTAAAGAAATCCGACAGTTAGAAATATAAGCACGAAAAACAGCATTTTCGGCATGAATTTTTAAAATAACTCTCTCATCTGTTTCTGAAATTCAGACGGAGTCATTCCCGTATGTTTTTTGAATACCTTTGTGAAATAATTTGTATCTTTATAACCAACTCCGACACTTATCTCACTGATCGTAAGAGTTCCAAACTGCAATTCTCTTTTTGCAAGGTTGATCCTCATCTGTTCAAGATAGGTCATGCAGGACATTGATACTTCTCTGTTAAATGCATCATTCAGCACATTCTTATTAACCGAAAACAGTTTCAATACACTTTCAAGTGTTATCTCTTCATCTATATGATCCCAGAAATATCTTGTAACCATTGCCACAAGTTTATCTTTATAAATTTCATTCTGTCTGAAATTTCTATAGAAATCAGCCGTCGTCACAAAAAGCATGGACTGGATGAAATATCTGGTACGAAGGATCCAGAAATTATCCGGCTGAGCATTTATCTCATATTTGACGCTCATAGAAAGCCTTAACGCTGTATCATACTCTTGTTTGGTAAGAGTGTAAAAAACCGCATCCTGTTTATGCCAGAAGAACTCCAGCAAAAGAAGTGCATCCTGATAAACCATTTCCTTAGAAAATGCGTCTTCAAACTTGAAATCTTTGTTGATCAGATTGCTTCTCTCTTCATCAGCAGTTATCTGCTCGGCTCTCACAGGCTCGCCGTTTTCATCCTTCATCGCGCAGCAGAACTTATCGTATTTTCCGGAATTCAGTGCTTCGATGGTAAACTCTTCTCTTATTATTGAAGGCTTAAAATATACAGTACGAGACTTTACATTATCTTCCGATACAACCTTAACCTCTGCTTTTTCATTTACAAGTATGAAAGCAGGAGCTGTTATGACATTATATTTACCATTATCCTCTACTATAAATGACCCTGAAGTGATCAGGACCATTTTATAACATGTTTTATCATTTATATATTTCGGAAGCCCTTTCGTCTGCTCGAAATACACATCCAGTGTACAATCCATCCCCGGACGTTTGCTTTTTGTAACCAGTTCCATACTACTCCCTGTTGATCATATACTTATCTTCCAATGTGATCAGTTCGATATCAGTAATCGCTGCCTTTTCAAACCAATTTACTGATCATAATATCCAGAATATAATCCTGTTTTCTTAATTTGACGCTCGATACCATTTGCCCTGTCCTCTATACTTCTCATCAACAATAACATCACAAAGCTAAAACATCGAAACATAGTCTGTTACTACTCTCGAAAATCCAATCATCCTATTCGTTGCCTCATCAAAAACCGCATAGCATAAGGTATTCTTCAGCTTATCACTTTGTACCGCAGTCTCAGATATGAATCCTCTAACACTTTACAATCTTCTAATTTCAAGACGCCAAGTCCTGATAACTCCTCATGTGACATAAGCGAACATCCATCTATCAACGTCGATGTATCCTTACCTCCAATTAGTACCGGAGCAACAACCAGATCAACATAGTCAAATAGTTTTTCTCTTAAAAACAGTCCGTTTACTGTGCCTCCTGACTGCACAGTCAAACGATCACATCCATACTCACTCTTCAGTTGAACAAGTGCACTCCTTAGATCTTGTTCATCCTGATAAATGATATGCAAGTTATCCTCATCTACATCGAATGCCGGATGAAACTTATTATTCGTTATCAGTACAAATTCTTTTGCCCAAGCTGAGAAGTATCTGACGCCTGCCGGGGAAAGATGATGATTATCCATAATTACAAATGACACAGGTGACTTCGAAGGTGGTTCTTTTTCATTTACCCCCATCTTTTCCTGAACACGTCCGGTGTTAAATGACCATAGATCTGTTGTCTGTTCTATTTCATAATATTGATGAATCCCTTCTTTTAGTCCTTCAATTGTAGGAAAATCCTTATCCACATCCAGTTCATCATTTGCACCTGTACTGATTTTTCCATCTACAGACATCAACATATATAAGGTTGTAATTGGTTTATCAATATTCATGCGCTTAAGCCCTCCTTGATACAGGCATTATATACTTGGATCATATTTAAGACATTTCTTATCTTGCGCAATTTTGTCATCTTTATATATTTGATATAATTCCGGGATAACGCTCTATCGTTCATCCCGACAAACCCGAATTTAATCTTCATACGCAGTGGTGAAATCTGCTCCACCATTGAGCCTATCAAGTAATTCCAATAAACCATGCTGTCCGTGTGCTGTCATCCATACATCGAGCTCATGCTTCGCGTTCAGATAACGGAAACGCCTGTCCTCCGCTTCCCCCGCATAAAACTCTGACGGCGTGTCCATATCCTCAAGGGCAACAGCATTTTCCCCATTGTTGGTCTGCTGGGTCCATTGTGCTTCACTGTACCTCTCGCGGTAATCGTTTTGCATAGCAAGCCCTTCATCAAACCATGTCGGAAATGTCTTTTGTGCTTCAGTTGAAAGACGTGCATGAAGTTCTGCATGTGTAATCTCGTGTGCCAGAATATCAAGTTCAAGATACTCATCAGATACACAAATATAGCGTATCTCGGAAGGGAAACTAAAGATAATCGCCGCATGATCTTCGCCGATTTTCTGCCTCAGATTTTCATCATCATAAATGATAAAGATCGTATTGTCCTGAAAACTCAATCCTCCAAAGAAATTATTTACACGATTCTTAGCCTGCCCAATCATTTCCATGAGTTCCTGTCTGTCTCCGGCGTAGTCTTTGTTGATATAGACATGCTCATCGATTTCCGTAAAAGCAGACCGATATGGTAGGGTCATCAGATAACCGTACCGGGTGAATTGAAGCAGCAACACAACAACCGCCACGAGGACAATCGGTATGGTAATAAACAAAACAGTTTTTTTGTGTTTTGAATTTATTCTTACAATCTCCATAAGCACTATCCTACATCAACAAGGTATTGATTACGACCATATCATCATTCTGCTTTTGAATCTCCTTTAGTTCTTCTTCCGAATACTGAGTTTTCATCTTGCCTCCACACTCAGGGCATTTTCGATTGTGGCATTTCTTTTCTGATAAGTCATATTTCTTTCCGCAGTTCATACAAATCTTATACATACGCATACCTCCGTTTATCATCCTATCAATGAAAACAGAAACCATATTCCAAATGCAGCTGCGGCTGCAGCTGCCAAGGCAATCAGAAAAAGAAATGGTTTTGGCAAGCTGCTTTCTCTATCCCCATGTTTAAATTTATACAATAAACCGGTGGCATGGAAGAAAATCATCACCACTGATACATACACAAACACCTGGCAGTATAGAAAAACCATTTCAGTCAGTTGGCTGTAGGAACGGATGCCAAAGATATCAAGCAGCATCACCACAGCCAAAGCGCAAACACCCAGCAGGCTCTCTGTTCTAACATTCTTTAGGATAGTTGTCTTTTCCGTTTCTGCATAATCGGACATCTTACTAACGACTTCTTTTACTTCTTCATTCATATTCTCGCTTTTCCTTTCTCCATCAATCAATTCCGGAATCGTGACTCCATAAAGTTCAGCTATTTCCAACAATAAGCTGATATCGGGCATATTCGTTCCGGTCTCCCATCGGGATACTGTGCGATTGGACACACCCAACTTTTCTGCCAGCTGCTCTTGAGTCAAATTCTTTTCTTTCCTGAGTGTTTTCAGAAAAGTAGCAATCTTAATTTGATCCACCGATTTTTCCTCCTTTCGCTGTCAGCTTAATACAAGTCAACGTAATTGAACACGACATAAAGCGAGAAAATGCCACATTTCATTAATTAGACACCTATGTCCAGTTCTCCAAACCCCGATTTTTCAAGCTACGTTATATTCAAGATAAATATATCTGCCACCAGATCAAAACTCACTGTGAAACTGCGGTGTATACCTCTATATGATTGCCCTCGGAATCGACAAATTCCGCAACCCAATTCTTACCGATTTGCATCAACGGAAAACATATCTCTTTACCTTCAAGTTTTTCCTTCATCTTCTCGAGCGTATCAAAATGCAAACTCGGAAGACAGTTGCTGCCAAATATGTGCTTTTCATTTACAACCTTATAAGCAAACAGGTTGAATCGAAAACCATCTACTTCGAAACAGCTGCCAACATCTCCTTTTTCCGATACTTCTTGCTCAAAGAATTCTTCATAGAATTTAATTGCACGTTCCATATCATTAACGCATATATAAAGCGAATCGATTTTGCAAAACATTTATATTCCCATTCCTTTCTCTGCCTAATAAACTGTAAGATAATCCCCTATAAGTTTTTAACTTCCGATTTTCTTGCCCATCACATCATTAAATTTGAATTTGTCAGCCAGTTATTTGAGCTTTAGTAGGTCCCTTTGAATTACCGCTTACTTCTACGGAATGACCGCCGAATGCTCCTCCGTCCGTATAGTATACGATATACCGACCGGTGCTCCTCATATCTATACCTTCCGGAACTAATAGCGAATAAAACTCTTCTTCGGTAATGTGTGCTTCGCCTTCTTCATCTGCCCATTCATTTGCAAGAGAAGTGAGCTTTTCTGCTGCGAAACGGCGCATTTTCTCATCATGAGCTTTGAAATCCTGAACAAAAGCTTCGAGTTTGGAAACAGTTTTTGTAGCGTCATCGCTGTTGTCGATGCTGAATTCAATTTTATGTCCCATATATTCAAAAGTCCCGTCAAAACTGTTGTACCTCTTGTTGAGCAGCAGGTCTCCGAACATTTTTGTCTGAAGATATACAGGACGGTCACGTTCCTCAACATATGCAGCATATAGCTGTTCCAAAAAAGGCTCGCTGTCTGCAATGCCGAGGACCTCAATCGGGTACAGAACGACATTTTTCTTCTGCATTGCAGCACGGATATGATAAACGACACCGCCTTTGAACAGTTTTTTGTATAATTCCGTATCGTGTTCCTCAGGAGTCATTTCCCAAAAAACAGCATCCTTTCCACTGTATTGCTCACCCGTGGTCAGGTCTATGTGTCCGAGAACGGTTCTTGAAGTTTTATAATTCGTTTGTTTACCGTTGATTGTCTGACTGTAGCAGTTCTGTTCATCGTCGGTGGTGATGATCAGATATTCATGTGCCTCTTCGTTCCAATAAGGCTTATTTTCTTCATCGACTTTGCCAAAGCCTACTGTATAAGGATAATTCATTTTTAACCTCCGAACTCCTGCATTGTATTTTTCTTCCGGTTGATAATTTCTTACAATGCATAGATTAATAAATTCCGATTTGTCATCGTCTATAAAACTGAAATTTACTTTTTCTGCCATTCTTTCACAATCTTCTCTCCTTCTTCTTCAGAGATGTCATCCAGCTCCCACCAAGCTCCATCTCCCAGGAACAGAATTCTTCCATATTCATTTTCTATTGGATTTCTTGTGTCCATGGGTCTCCGCTTTCCTTCTGTTCTAAAGAAAATGTAGTACTCCCTACCAACAAGCTTAATTATCGCCTCTCTTTTTCTATCTATAATCACACTAACACCTCTCGTATCATCTGTGCCAAACTGTTGAATTCGTTTATTACGTCTAGCGTTCCGTTAGTTAATATCCGATACTTCTCAGACGCAATGTCATAAACAAAATACGAGATACTGTCTTTGCCCAGGATAATGTAATCTTCGATATCTGTCATACCTCTGTAATATCTGTTAAAGCCGATGATATCACGGGTCCTATTAGTGGCTCGCGGACTTATCTCCTTAACGTTATCATTAATCATGGAGAAGAATACTTTGCCATTTATGTAGAAGCCATTAGTTATTCTCAAAAAATCTCTTACATTTTCCGGCAAACTAACATTAAAAGCCTCTTTGAATTCTCCTGCATAAAGACTAATCTCACTAGCAGTCAGACCGATATACAAAGTCTTATCTGAAATTCCGTTTAAAAATCCATATTCATCCATCTATAAATATCCTCTTTTACCAAGCTAACGCCATTATAACATAAAACTAAACTCGTAAACCAAATATAAAAAGAGCCCACAGAAGTGGATTCACTCCCGCAGGCTGGCACAACCCGATGTTTATCTGATATTTATATTGTCTGATGCATTCTTTGCTTCTGCATCTTCTCTCTTCTTTCTATCTCGCAGCAGAGGATGCATACATTTGCACATAATGCTGTAAGGAAGCCACCATTGAATGGATTGTAATTCTTGATTGTAAGGAAGCTGAGGAAGCATCCTGCTACAAGTAAAACAAGTGTTACTGTTACGATTTTGATTGATGTTGTTGTTTTCATAGTATTTTATCTCCTTAGAATTTATATTATTGTTTCTTGCGATCATTTTTGTATCTCTCGCTTACAAACACATAATACAATAATCTTGGAGATCAGTCGTTTGATTAACATTACAAATCCTTACAGTTCTGTAATGTTACAAATCCACTATTCTTCACTGCTTTGCATCTTTTTATGCATCTGCATTTCATCATTTAGCAATGAATTAATGACTGTTTCTTTCTGTTCCAGTCTGGATATGTATTCTTCCGGCTCTTTACCAAATTGAAGTGAATAAGGATTTTTCATATTGTCTCCGATTTTTACTATAATCATTTTCTTTTACTGTCGTTTACTGTTTTGACTATATTCTATATTCTTTTACTGTTTTTGAAAACAGCTTTTCGGGTGCAATTATCTCATCCTGAAACTCTTTCACTACTGATACCATTTTTTTCTTACCACAGTTCATACAAATACAAATATGAGGTTGTCTCATTGCATAACATTCATCACAGGTATATTCCATATTACACTTTCACTCTCCTTTACATCGAAAAGCAAATTAGAAGAAGTCACACTGCATTTCCCAATTATCCAATTCCTTACTGTAGAAGAAATAAAAGCTTCCAGAATCAACTATGTTAAATCTAGCTTTTTCATCTGAAGATATTTGAAATATGAATTCATATCTCTTGTCCCAGTTACCTGGTTGAATATATGCCGGATATCCACCCACTTTATGCATACTATAAACTTCTGTATGAATATCCTCATAATAATCTATGTTTTCTTCGTCTTCATGCTTAATTATTTCATCTTCCATCTTAGGATCCATTCCTCCATCCCATTCAGGAAAGTCATCAACAATCTCTTTTGCTTTCATCGGAAAAGCCTTAATCTGGTCATTAAGCCAAGCGCATGGCTCTAATCCCTCCAGTGAATCATACACTTGAACCATAAAATAACCATCCAGGGCCATCAAATGATCATATACATTTTCAGAAATATATACATTAATGAGTTTTACATTCTCTATTTCTTTAGGGAGTACACCTAAATTCTCCGTAAATATCGTGGCAAGCGGAAGCATTTCATTACCATCCTTATCTTTAGGTATTGTATCTTCGACCTTTTTCCATTTTACAGCACCAATCCAGCTCTCTCCAAGCTCATTCGTCGGTCTGAACCCTCCAGTCTCAAATATTACAGCTTTTCTTCTTAATGCATTTTTTATTTCCTCAATAGTCATAAATATGCCCTCATTTATCTTAATATAAATCTCTGATGAACTTTATTATCAGGAAAGTCTTCCATTCTTTTCCCTTCTAACACATTATCTTCAATAAATAAGCTGTTACTACATTTAGGACAACTATCGAACCAGCCATACAGACTTCCACTCTCTAACTCTATAACAACATCATATTCATCGGAATATACATATGTCATATACTTTCTATGACAATCCGGGCATAACACTTCTCTATATGTTTTCATTTTATAATCTCCAAAGTTAATCATCTGTTCACATAGCACATTATCCATAAATACATTATCCCCATCAAAGCTTATATCATCAGCGTTTAGCTTATTCATTCCTCTTCTAGATCATCGCTTTTGTCATTTGCACTTTCAATGAGACCGGTAACTAAATCCTGCAATTGCACAGCATTTTTATTGGTGATTACAGGTTTTCCAGTCCTCTTTTCCACTGCCAAGCGTGCTTCCCCTGCGGCTTCTCCTCCTTCAATTGCAACCATTCGATTTTCCTCAAAGGACTCCGGCTGTTTTTGTTTTGATAATTCTGTAGTAGTAGCCTCAGCCAGCATATTAAGTACAAGCTCCAATGTAGACATATTATCCCGGAGGTTTTCCTTTTTCAAACCTTTATGATCTTTATACTGCCGCGTTGTCATTCCGGACCATGCTTTCGTAATCTCATCTGTCAGGATTGCATATTCAACACCTTTCTTTACACCACGCTTATCCCACTCATCCGTAAGTTCTTTTCTTACCTGAATTGCTTGTAAACGCTGATTAATCCACTCTCGAGAATAACCCTTCTTTGCATAGGTTTCAAGTGCCCTCTCTATTGTCAGTTCCGGATCGATCACTTCCTCTATTCTTTCACGACCCACCTGGGCCAGCCACATTTTAAATGGTTCAGCTTTTTTTGACGGAATTGATTGAATCAGGCGAAGCAGTTGCTCAGTATTTGCCACATCAGTATTATAGCGTTTCCCATCTTTCGGCGATTTCATTTTCAGTTGGTGACAATTTGTCACCAACTGGCTACCCTCCTCTTTAAGCCTCTGCTTTAATTTATTCCAATATTTTCTTCCATCCGTGCTTTCTGTTAATACCTGCACTACATCAACAACCGAAAAGTACCATTCTTCTTCATCCTCGACCCACGCTGTCCTAACTGGTTGTTCTTCAAATAACTGAATTTTATCATTTGCCATCTGCATGTCCCCCCTTATTAGTTATTCACCTTTTATTGGCCCATTTTCCTCAAGCAGCATAATATACTCCATCATTCTGACCAAGTATTCCGGAGGTGCACTTATTCCCTGCTCCCACTGCTGAAGAGTTCTTACGGGTATCCCGAATTTAGCTGAAAATTTACTTTGTGATAATCCCGTTTTCTTTCTCAATTCTCTTATATGTTCCGAAATATTCATAATAGCATCTCCTATACATCTATACTTTATTAAAGTATAAAACATATCATATACGTTGTCAACGTATAATCTGTGATATTGCACTTTGTGCATTCAATCGTGGATCGCGCTCATATGCTCATCGGGACTATGGCCGGTGCCATAGTCCCGATGTTTGTTGTCGCATACCTTTTGACAGGTCAGATGCACTCTTTTTAACCGCATCTCCAAGTTCCACAAGCTCCAGATTCTCATAAATTCTTGATGACGGAATCTTATAGAGATTGGCGAAGATCTTCAGATTATCAAAGCATGACAGTCTTTCGTATACACCGAACTGATCCATCATGATTCCTATCTTCTTTTTATCCTCTCCTGTAAGACTCTTAACATCCTTACCAAGAGTCCGTACATTTCCTCTGTCATAATCCAACTGTCCCGTCAGAATCTTTATAAGGGTTGTCTTTCCCGCTCCGGAAGGTCCCAGATGCCCGAATATCTTTCTTTTAGGAATATCAATATTTATTCCGGAAAGAACCGTCTTTTCACCGAAACGCTTTGCCACGTTCTCACAATGTATCATCTTATATTCCTCCTGTGTTTTTTGTTTTTCACAAAATAACACCTGGAAATTATGTATTCAATAGATGCTGACGTATGTTGCTGGATACGGAACATGAGATGCCAAAATGGGGTGGGGTCGATTCATTCAGGCTACAGAATAAAACATCGGGACTATGGAAAGTGCCATAGTCCCGATGTTTTATTTTGTAGCCTTTACAGCTGCCGCAATGGATATATCAGGTTTACTGTAAGGTATCAGCATAGCCTGAAATGCATGGTACAGATCCGGTTTTCCCGGCCATACAGTATCCTTCGGTTTATTATTCTCATCAAGCTGATGATACCAGGAACCGCAGCTCTTATCCAAAACCGACTCATCCAGATATCTCATGAATTCCTCATATTGCTCAGCATATTTTTCTTCTCCTGTAACTCTGTAAAGAACTGCAGAAGTATTGATTGCTTCAGCCAGTGTCCAGTGCATTCGGTCATGTACCACTGTAGAGCCATTCCAGTCAGTTGTATATACCAGTCCCGGTGCTCCGTCAGCATTCCACGCATCTGTGACAGCTCTTTCATACAATTTGCAGGCCGCCTTTATGGTGTCGCTGTCTAACGCTTCCTTGGTTTCGCCTGACGACAGGCTCCACTCTGTTATAAGCCTTGCCCACTCTATCCCGTGACCCGGAGTTGCTCCATATGGCTTAAAAGGATCGTCAGGTTTCTCTATGTTCATATCAAGATCCGGAATCCAGTCTTCTCTATAATGCTCCGGAATCCTATAATTATTCTCTTCTGCCCAGTCCAAAACACAGCTGATTATCCTTCCCGCTCTGATACGGTATGTATCATCTTTCAGTGCATCTGAAGCTGCCAGAAAGGCTTCCACGGTGTGCATATTGGCATTTAATCCTCTGTAAGGATCCAGCTCTGTAAACTCTGTATTCCAGGTATCAGCAGCCAGTCCCTCTTCCTCGTTCCAGAAAAACCTGTCATAGGTTTCTATGGCCTCCCTTAAGAGCTTCTCTGCCCCCTCTATCCCTGCCAGATAAGCACTTGAGGCAGCCAGGATTACAAAGGCATGGGCATAACACTGCTTAGATGGAATAATGCTTCCTTCTGCCGTAAGCCCTGCATACCAGCCGCCATACGTAATATCCCTAAGCTCTCCTGTAAGTCCTGTTATCGCCTTCTCTGCTAACTCTTTACAGCCTTCAACCCGCATCATGGCGCCAATGCTGTATACATGAGCCATACGAGAAGTTATCCAGGTTTCCCTGCTCCTATCCTTCCAAGGCGTACCATCATCACCGAGATAATAGCTTCCACCTCCCGGAGACGGGAACCTTCTTCCAAATTCCAGAAGACGTAGTGCACCGCTCTGCAGAAATTCTCTATTCTCTTCTGTATCAATCTTATACTTTCTATCTGACATGAATTATTCCATTTCTAAATATATGCTATATCTTTTATCCTTGTCAGCCTTTGCTTTATATAATGCTATATCTGCTTTCTTGAATATTTCAGAATAGCTCTTTTCAACGCCCTTATAAACTGCAATACCCATACTGGTACTTACATTCTTACCTTTATCCGGCAGCTCTACAACTTCCGAAATACTCTTTACTATTTCATCTGCTATTTTAACGGCAGCGCCTTCATCAGAGGTATTCCTGATAAACAGTATGAATTCATCTCCGCCAAAACGTCCTGTGAGTTCATCACCAAATCTTTTCAGAAGATAATTCGCAAACTGAATAATAACTTTATCACCAACATCATGGCCATAATTATCATTTATTGACTTGAACTTGTCGATATCCATGATAAACAGAAGACCCTTATCAGTTGATTCATCTTCCAGAAATTCATCTATTTCTCTAGTCAGAGCTCCCTTGTTTCTAAGTCCTGTCATAGCATCTGTATCTTTTTGGATCCGAATTTTTTTGGTCAGGACAAACTCTTTTATTCGTATAGAATTAGCGACGACATTTAGAAAACATCCGATAATTGTATACGTTACAACATTGATAAGATCCATCTCCCATATTTCAAATGGCTTAACGGCATACATCCATAACAGAAATACCGCTGATGCAGCACCCAGCTCAATAGTCATAAAAAACGGTTTATCAATCATAAACATTGGAGTTACAAGCAGAAATGCAATGAATGTTGTTGCATTATGTTCAGGATTGTTCTGGCTTATCAGGCATCCAAACAGGAACAGACATGACATTGAAAGATATATAAGAAGTTGTGCCGCAAGCGAGTCTTTCTTTAATATACTGAATAAACCAATGGCTATACCTGAATATAATAAGAAAGCCAGATAATAATCTCTGTTAACCGACATCATTTCATTTGACAGAGATGCAACAAACAGACCAAAAAATACCACAAACATAATAAAATGCAGTATTCTCCAGACTTCAAAGTTCGAAACATATGCATCTTTCTTTAATTCGTTATATTCATCTTTTTCAATTCCGCAGTATAAATAATATCTGCGAATTTTCTTTAAAAATTTCATAGGCACTCATCCTCATAAGTACACTTGATACCCTGTATTAATTATTATATTTCATTTTATAATAATTATAAATATAATTTTGACGAGTGCTTCAGACTTCCATCTTATTTCTAAATCTTCTATCTCTCATCGAATCGACTACTACTATATTTGTGAACCTCTCATCACTAAAGTGACGAGCTTCTAAGAGAAACTATTCTCCGTTTAAGAAGTTTGGTATTTGATTTTCCACCTATTACTAGGCAACCCTTATTCTTATGGGCGTGTCCACTTCGC